>Ga0247782_1000111_pt1 | contig 111054 bp, 71 predicted proteins | sample UWRJL019104C5_FD_179928 | JGI IMG/M metagenome (GOLD analysis project Ga0247782, IMG submission 179928) | Plant litter microbial communities from Arlington Agricultural Research Station in Wisconsin, United States - UWRJ-L019-104C-5 | ecosystem: Environmental > Terrestrial > Plant litter >... | reverse complement strand
AATTTTATGATTTAATTTATATTTTTAAAAAAAAAAAAAAAAAAAAATTATAAAAAAAAAAATTTTTTTTTTTTTTTTCTTTCTCTCTCTCTCTCTTAGTAATTAATATAACTTCTTTTGGATATTCAACCTCTTGGTGAAAGGGAGGCTTTGAGACACAATCAGCTGTAACCTGTGGGCGACCGTGATGACCGCCATTCCAACTCAGGCAAGTGATCAGACTATCGGCCCCTCCAACTATCATGATACCACCGCAACCGCCGGCGCTTCCCACACGTTCCCACCGTAAACAAAGTCCAGAACTTGACCTTATCTCCACCACGACAGGAGTGTTGCATTGCATGACTCCTAGTCTAAGCCAGCACTCAAAGAGAAGGTGATATTTCCTTCATCTGTACCTACTGAACGTTACGAAAGAAAGCTAAAGAGCCTCAGGGCCAATGCTTGCGCTTTGAGTTTGCGCCGACCGGGAGGGGACGCAAGAAAAAGCTGAGGACCCTGATCGCCCTAATCGCACACTCCACTTAGATAGGTAGCTCGTGTTGCGCGCTCCTCTCTCTCCCTCTGCTACCTACCTCAGCTATCTTCCTTTCCCATTGTTACCGGACGACTGTATCGTGGCTTCTTGGCCATCTCCAGCCAAGAACACCAAGATCTGGGGTGAAAAGCTTATTTGCCCCTTGGCAAGACCAAATGCCGATCTATCAGTCCATTCTCGAGGGTTGCTACACTACTACAGCAGATAGGTCTCATCGATTAAATCGTCTACGTTAGGTTACCAAGATCTGGAGTCGTAGCGTTGGCTGAGTAATGGGTCTCTCTACAATACATGAGTACTTGCCTACCTTACAAAGAACCATATTGGAGGTCAATTAAGAGTTGCTACACCCCCACCGTTATCATCTTGCTGTCGGCGAGATCCGCCACACTTACTTTACGAGCCTAATTAATCCCTGCTCCCCGCATTCCGGCTGTCATCCTGCTCGATGACATCGTTTTGCTAATAACTCGCGTTTTATGAGCAAGAACAAATCACTGATGATTGGGATGAGGGTGGGACGAGGCCATGCCGAGTGTAGAAGGACAATGCGACGCAAGCGCCGGGCAGGGAGAACGTTTCGAGAGAATGTCCCGATTGTACCATCAACGATCCTTAGCCGGTTCCGTTAAGGGACGTTGAGTGAGAACCTTGGAACGGGTGAAGGACCATGCTTCTATTCGTCAAACGTTTCCCTCCATCCAGTACTGGGGGCTGCGAGAAAGGGGCCCTTGTCCCGCGTATCACAAGGCAGAGAGAGGGTTACAGCATAAGCATAAGCAAGTAGGTATCCATCCCATCTATCTCTCTACCTACTCTATCTACCTAGGTGGTAAAAGGGAAAAGCAAGAAAAGAAAAGACCAAAAAACCCCTCGCTGTTTCGTTAGGTTGAAATATCTATGCCTAGGTATGTCGTGATGACCTGCCTCTCTTGGCATTGCGCCGTTAAGTAGCAATCTTTGTTTAACCGCAAACGCCCCTATCAACCGGCGACAACACACTTGTTTTTTGATGAACGAAAGGCGAATGTCGATCTCCTACCTTATCGAGCCGAGGGTGTATGGACGGGTGAGGCCAACGAGGTCATCTGCATGATAAACTCTCGTAGCGAAAAGAGATGTCGACCATTTTTTATATATAAATCAACGCATCCGCCGCTTTGTGATGATGGCCTCCTCTTGCTGCTACTCAACCAGTACTCGCTCATCCCCTCATCCCCCTCTTCCTACCCCTTAGCCACTCGAAGACGTCAACATGGTCGCTTCCACTCTCGCGCTCTTCAGCGCACTGCTAGGCGCCGCCTCGGCACTCCCTTCCCCTAGTGTACCGCAGCCCAGCCGCTTCACCGTGAACCAGACACGCAACGCCCAGTTCCGCCGCCATGGCCCTGCCCAGGTCGCCAAGACGTACCTCAAGTACGGCCGTCCCGTTCCCGCGGAGCTGGCTGCCGCGCTGGGGATGACGCAGGACGGCAAGCGCAGCACGGGGTCCGTGGTGACGAACCCGGAGGAGTACGACTCGGAGTGGTTGACGCCCGTGCAGATCGGCACGCCCGCGCAGACGCTGAACCTGGACTTCGACTCGGGCTCCTCTGACCTGTGGGTCTTCAGCACCGACACCAGCTCGCGCTACGTGAACGGCCAGGCCCTGTACAGCCCCAGCAAGAGCAGCACGGCGACCAAGCTCTCCAACGCCAGATGGGCCATCAGCTACGGCGACGGCAGCTCGTCCAGCGGTATTGTGTATACCGACGTCGTCAAGATCGGCGGCTTGTCCGTTGCGAAGCAGGCCGTCGAGTCCGCGCAGACTGTCTCGAGCTCCTTCACCTCCGAGAGCAACCTCGATGGCCTCCTTGGTCTGGCGTTCAGCTCCCTCAACACTGTCTCGCCCACTCAGCAGAAGACGTGGTTTGACAACATCAAGAGCAGCCTTGACTCTCCTGTCTTTGCTGTCGACTTCAAGTCCGGCGAGCGTAAGTTCTTTCCCCCCTTTTGCATACCACACACAACACACACAACACACACAACACACACACTCAAACACATCTTCACCTACCCCATGTGCCCAATCAAGGCAAGAAACTTAACTAACACCTCTCTCTCAATACTAGCCGGCACATACGACTTCGGCTTCATCGACTCCTCCAAGTACACCGGGTCCCTCACCTACGCAAGCGTGACCACGCGCCAAGGGTTCTGGGAATTTTCCCTATCGGGGTACGCCGTAGGCAGCGGCTCCTTCAAGAGCAGCAGCATCGACGGCATCGCCGACACGGGCACCACGCTCCTGTACCTGCCCAGCAGCGTCGTGAGCGCCTACTACGCCCAGGTGTCTGGCGCCAAGAACGACCTCAACGCGGGCGGCTACACATTCCCCTGCAGCGCCAGCCTGCCCGCTTTCACCTTTGGCGTCGGGTCCGCGAGGATCGTCGTGCCGTCCGAGTATATCAACTACGCCCCCTATACCGGCTCCACCTGCTTCGGTGGCATTCAGTCGAGCTCGGGCATTGGCATTAACATCTTTGGCGACGTGGCGCTGAAGTCGGCTTATGTTGTTTTTGATTCCACTGGACCCCGCATTGGCTGGGCTAGCAAGTCTTTGTAAAGAGAAGGCTTAGGGTGTTTATTGTTGTTGTTGTTGTGTAGGAGGGCTGTTGGGGAGTGATGACTAGGCATTCTATCTTACATTACCCTTCAATCGATCCGTCTACTACTTCATGAACATGTAGATAAACAGTAGCCGGGCTCTGTCCTATCCGTCTGTTTTATTTAGCGCTAGGTTAGAGATCCCGTTGGATATAATGAATGAGAACACGAACACGTGATTAGCAACACCAGGATACAAAACGCGAGTGCACGTGATAAGCGCGTGCTGTTATAAAACTCGTGTCTCTGCCTATCCCTATCTTATAGCGTACTGTTCTGCATGGTACATAGAATATATATGCCTCAGACAGGCTAGCAGAAGACTATGAGCCTCCTTTGCTTTTCGTATCGTAGGGAGTATTTCAGTCTTATATCGTATTCACGGCCAGTTGTTAACACAAGAAGCGTACCGGGCAGATGGTGTTTTAGAGGGTGCACACTAGGACATGAGGTTCATTTCGATATAGCAGTATGCAATATTGAGATCAAGGCGATCAAGCAACTAAGTTCTTCAGCAGAGAACGAAGCTAAGGACGCCACAAATTTCACTTTTTGGTTCTAGTTTACAGGGTAGGAACCTTGGAAGTTTCAGCAAAAAGGCGCTATAACGTTGGTCCGCAAGATCGTCTTTCACTCCTTATAATTAGATAGCGCAAATAGAGCATACATTGCGGTCAGCAACAGACTATATTCAATTAGCTCGTCATAAGCCACCCTTAACCAACCATAAAAAAACCCAAATCCTACAATATTGAAGAATTCCAGTACTAGCGTCCTAGTTCTACCTTTTCTAGTAGACCGAAGGTATCTCCACGTTCTCCACCTTGCACCGCGTCATATCGCGTCCTACGCCATCCAATCCCCAACGCTCCGTTCATAGCCTAGAATTGGAGGATATGTTTCATCCAATCACAAAGCGATCGCATCAAGTCGATCAAATCATCTGGTTTCCTAGTGTAATGGTTATCACAGCGGATTCTGATTCCGCTAATCTGGGTTCGATTCCCAGGGAGACCTTTTCTTTTGCCCATTTTATTTCTTCCTGCTTTACGCTTATTTTTATTTAATTTTTTTGGTCTTCGAACTGTGGAAGTTTCCTTATCGCAGACAGTTCCTGGTCTTTTATTGTTTGTTGGCTTGTGTTGTTAGCATTCAAAAGGAGAACAATATTAGTACGTGCTGTGCTGATAAACTTGCGTTAGCGGGCAGGGTTCAGTGGTCTATTCAAGAAGACACTGCTATCGCATTGAAAACGCTCAACGTGAAGTTGAGGCAAAATTCATTTACATTATGCCAACAAGAAAGGCATGCGCACATAACCTGACATATATCTTCCAAGTCTTGAATCTCCGCCCATGACCGTTATCGTAATTCATAACGGGCGAAGTATCTGGCACCTGCCCACGGCTACCTGTAGTTCAAAGACAGCCAAACCTACAGCTCCCCAATCTCCGCCTCCTCCTCCTCAACAACAAACCAATCCCTCACAACTGCCTCTCCCCTACGCACCTTATCCCAGACCTCAGGCGTGCAAGTGCCAGGCTTGAGAACATAGCACCTAGGCTTTGGCATGACGGGCGGCTCATGTCTCACGTGCCACGTATGCTTAGGTCCAGAGGTAATCAGGTCATCCGTCAGGGGTTGAGAACCGGTCGCGATGTCGCGGTTGAAGGTCGCACGCACGAATATCGCGCTCGCGGCTGCGGGCGCGTAAGAGGGGACTTCGTGGCCGGCTTGGAAGACGCGCGTGAATGAGAAGTTGCCCAGTTGGCGGGTTAGGCCTGCGAATTCTAGAACACTCTCATCCCGATTCTCGTCCTGAGTAGCTGGCACGAGCAGCGGCGTGTACCCTGCTTTCTCAGCAAACTCATCCTGCCTTGCCCACGGCACGGCGAGACTCGCTGCCTCCCCGCCGACCCAGTTACATGCGTAGTCGCGGTCGCCGTACACGAGATGCACCTTCACGCCCGCGTGCAGCAGGTCCGATACAGCGGATAGGAACCCGCCGTGGATGAAATCGTACGTTCCGTCAAAAGCAGCGGCAGTGACGCCGGACTGCGCCGTGTAGTTGACCGGCACGCCGAGCGCTGCTAGGACGGATTCTTCGCGCAGATACCCTTGCATGTGTGGAAGCGGGAAGGGGTCGTGTTTGGGGTGCGCTATGTCGTACCAGCCGTTATTGAGGCTTTGGTATTGGTCCCATGTGCGCAGGGAGCAGGATTGGGCTGCTTCGTTGCAGGGGGCCGTGCGGTTTGCGTTGTGTTTGGTGGATGATAATAGGTTGAGGAATTGTGGTTCTTTGTCCCTCATCGAGTCTTGACATGCTTGCACTTTGTCCTTGCAGCCGTTCGGTCGCGTCCAGTTGTACATGAGTTCTTCGTAGAAGGACTGGTTGAAGACTTGGATGCCGTATGTCTTCATAGCTCTCAGGGTCAGTTTCACAATTCTTCAACCTTGAGATAGACGACAGCGCAGCAATAGTGTGAAATCAACATCACTTACATTGTTATAAGGAAAATTTATGAAGCTCTCGTGCTGAATCACCATATCTAGCAACCCATTGACTATCCCTAGCGTATCCAAGTGCAAGTAAAACGCGTCCTTCTCCGCAGAGTTTCCACTAGCTATCTTCTCGTTCTGCCGCTGCAAGAAGCGGAAGAAGCCAGGGCCGTAGTGGCCTCCGTAGCTCTCAGCCCACAAGCTGATACGGTCGTCCGCGGGCTTGTAATGCGGGAATTCGGTGAACCAAGTCTGCGCGAAATGCCAGAACGCGTGCGCTGCCTGCGCCGTCGTATTGGGCGTTTGCGTCACATTCTGGCTACTGAACGTGCCTACATGGAACGTCGCATTCGGCGTTGGCACTTTACTCTCATCACCGCTGAAGTCCGCCGGAGTTATGGCAAAGTCCTCGCCATTTTCATCTAGGGTGGCAGTGCCGTTGACGAGCTCGTCGTACGAGAAACCGACCTGTGTCGGCTGGTCGATGTACAGCATGTTGACCTCGTTGTTCCAGCTCCACGGGTTTAAGTAGGTGGATTTGGAGTCAGAGCCGACGAAGCAAGGGCCATTTTCTTCTAGCAAGCCCATCATTGACGAGCCGCCGGGCCCGCCGTTCAGCCATATTGCTAAAGGGGCGTTGGCTGCGTTCTTGCGGGCTTCGAAGAACCAGAAGAATCTACATCAAGATTAGCTAAGTAGTAAGTGAAAATTAGCCGGCCGGATGCGAGCTCGAGAGATTGGGAACCCACGTATTTATGGGGTAGTCCTGCGTCTCACCATCGGGCCCGTCGTTTAAGAAGCCCGGAGGTAGATGGACGTAACCGGAGTATGACTTCACGCCCGGTGTGGTCTCGCATATCTTCGGCTATTAATCTTTTAGTGTCAGCGTTGCACGTACGTATGACGATCAACACATATGCCGTATCTAGGTAGGCAAGCTTATAATAAGGCTCCCGCTCACCTCTTTGAACGAGATGGTGACGTTCTCGTGGAACTTCGACTTGAGCACCGTTATCCCTTCAGGCTGGGGAGGGAACTGCGCCACCACTCCGACCCCGAAGAGGGCGGCTCCTAACGCGGCTCCCCGCAACATCTTTTTTCCTCGGCTTGGCTGGCTCCGCACGCGTGAAGATCTTCTGCAGTCTACTCAATCTCCGAATATCAACAGAGCGAGTCGGTATACACTTGGCCTAAGTAAATTGGTTGATGGCTAGATTAGGTGGTTGTCCAGTGTAGGCCGTAGGTAAATCCCGTACCTGCATTGCGTTGTACATCGTGAAAAGTTAGTTGCCTATCCCCCACCCTGCTGTATGTAAGTACATAAGCCCTAACCGATCAGGAAGTCGGGGTGAAGCCGGGGTTTATGACAATCACGGCACCTTTACGAGTTCGGGGTTTGCGGATATGCCAAATCTGGTAGGTGTCCATGCTCCCAACGCAGGCCTGTCAGGGGTAGTGTAGTGCTGTTATCAGAAGAATCCAGGTCAGATCCAGGTTTCCACTTAGGTAGATTAGACTGGCGCTAGTTGTATGTATGCTGGGTGTACCCCCTAGAAAGTACCAACCCCTAAACACTGATAGCCCGAACCCACGATTACGAGCAGTCATCAGCCACAACCAAACAATGTCATAATATGGATCTTTGAATTACGTATGTACTCCCGTAACGAGCACTTCAGGCCCCTATCTTTTTCTGTAGTAAGGTATTAATGTAATCTATAAGATATGTAGGTGCCTAACTGTTATAATAGATGCGCGTAGATACTCCTACTCGTGGGGAGGTATTCTCACTAGTTTAGGTACGGCTGTGCAATACATATAGTGCAGTCGTCCACAAAGGCAAGATACTTGCCGTCTGGTTGCCGTAGGTTATCAAGCTACTTAAGTACTTGCTACTAATCATATCTAGCAAGGCTAGCCAACTAGTTCTACAGTAGTACATATGTCATAGCTTGTACGAACTAGTGGGACAGAATAAGGGGTTAATAAGTAATACGCGTCCTGCTGTATTCCCACTGTCTTCCACATAAAAGCGGCGACAATATGCTTATTATGTCTATTTCCATCGCCTCGTGTTAAGTGAATCTCTGTATAGCCTATCGCTTGTATACCGAACTGACGTGTATGTCACTCTATATTCGCGTTGTGGTAGGCTGATATACCGTATAGTTATTAGGGATTAACGGCAAGAACACGTTATCTGTGTGCACTTATGTAGGCGTGTAACCTACCCATCCCGTTTCTGGGTAGCCAACACCAAATCAGTCTGTGTAGACATGCAGGGAGGTAGGTTAGGCGGCAGGATCTACAGTAGTATGGCTGATCGGTAAAGTGAAACTAAGTCACGTTTTCAACTACCGAGCCGAACACCTTCTAAGTATATAGTATACATATGTAATTACTCATCTGACAAAAGAATTCTCGGTGTAGGCGCAGCATTATCGACCCATTGCAATGCGATCGTTACCTACATGCCAGCCTGAAGGGAAAGGGAAAGCTCGCCTTATTCTCGTAAACTGAAGAAAACACTACTACAGAGCTCTCTGAAGACGCCCAAGAACTCATCTGAGGAGTATACCGTATAGAGACTTTGTATCAAACTTCGGGGGGCTCTTTTGTATGAAGAATTGATGCTCCTTCTCCTAGACAGAGGTGGCGACTGTGATGCCATTTGTGTTGAGAACATCTGATTGAGTCAACACAGGAGTTTCTCTTGTGGTGGCTGACCTGACTGATTGACTGGCTGATGGGCAGACAATGTGATTCTGGTCCGGTTCCTCGTACAGCAGCTCGTCGTTTTAAGTGTGTGCAGATCTGAAGGGGAAGAAACAATCAGTCGATCAAAGCACAAGCCTTCACAGTATCCGGTTTCTGTACGGTACTACAGCCTTTTTATATTAGCGCTGTTGTTGTTACTTAGGTACTGCGCCTCCACGACCTAACGAGACACCGCGCCAAGGGTCTCTGTTTACTGGTAAATTGTAAACCCACAGTATGCCCTCTTGAAGATCTTAAGCCGCGATTGAGAGACAAGGGGCAAGACACCAGGACCTCCCTTCTCACACACAGAAGATCAACAACTAAAGACAAAGAAGCCGAGACGCGTAGGTATTTGCGACTCTCTCATGTTATGCCGGATCTTGGTCCGGAATGCTGCACGGCGTTACAGGCAGTAAATCTTTGCCAAGACGGAGATTTCGCTGTCTCAGCCCCCAATCTCTACCCACTATCTATCCCTCGGTTTTTTGGTCACTAAACACGAACATAACGATCTACAGCGGCAGGTATGTATGGTGCGGTATCTCTGTCCCGTTCGTAGTGTACCACATTTGATAGCTATCTTGTGGTGATAGTGTTGACGCCCGATACCTATCTCGGGATACGGTATGCTTGTACAGTATGAAACTAGTATCGAGGTGATCAAGTGTATTAGTACGGAGTATAATTGGTTGACTTGACCTATCACTTGCTAGGGACCATATGGCCCGTCGAGTCCCTTTTCTCCTAGAACAGGGCAGGACAGGAACGTAACTCTTCGCATTTTCGCTTCCTCGAATGTCTGAATGCATGTAGGTACACTGAGATTGAGATGAATATCTTGGCTGCCTTTAAGCCAGAAGACGATTCCCACGATGCCTACGCTCGACTTGAGTGAGCTCAACATCGTAGTCGCAGTGCTTGGTACGTTAACGCCGAAGACTTCAATACCTACCTACCTGCATTATTAGTACTGATTCTTTCCGTCTTTATTAGGCACTTTCACTGTCGTATATGGCTTGATTGCTGTCAAGGTCAAAAGCGTGTGGTATCTTGGCGAGGCCCGTTCGTATTCTCCTTTCTTGCCGATTCTTCCGTGTAATGCACCCGCTGTATAGGATTGACTGACAGACAAGAAAAACAAAAGTGCCAGCAGTAGTCCTCGGCGTCATCCTGGGACCTCTATCAGCTAGGTTTCTGGATCCTGAAAGATGGGGCTCGGCAATGCCTGGCCAGGAGGATGTCATCACGCTCGGGGTCATGCGTGTGATGATTGGTATCCAGCTGTAAGGCCACTTGCTCCTTTGATTCCTAACGTCTTTGTCACAAGACTCTGATATTACGGACTTCCCTGCCTCACTAGCCCACATTCTCGTTAATCTCGTCAAACTCGGGCTCAAAGGAGGCTAATGGAAGATTCCAAACAGGGTAATCGCAGGGTATCAATTGCCAGCAAAATATCTGCAATGGCGATGCAAGGAGCTTATCGTGTGTCTTGTCCCAATCATGACCCTGATGTGGCTGTCCACCTCCCTGTGTATCCTTGCCACGATACCGAAACTGTCGCTTCTGGCCACGCTCGTCATCGGCGCTTGCGTCACATCCACGGACCCGATCTTGTCGCAGGCCGTCGCCAAGGGTCCGTTCGCGGATAAGTACGTCGCTCGTCCCCTGCGTGAGATCATCTCAGCCGAGGCGGGTGCCAACGACGGGTTTGCTTCGCCGTTCTTGATGCTGTCGGTCAACCTGCTGCGCCTCTCTCTTGGCCGCCCTGAGACGATCGTCGACGGACTGAGAGGCGTGGGTCGACATCCCAGCAACGTCGGCACAGCTCTCGGGAACTGGGCCATTGAGACGCTGGTGTACATCGTCCTGTTGGCGACCGTGTACGGCGCCGTGACGGGATTCTGTGCCAGGATAGCCGTTCGCTTCTCCCTGTCCCATAAATGGATTGACACGGAGAGTTATCTTCTCTTTCCCACCGCTTTGGGTGTAAGTGGGCCCTCCCTTTGTCAATTACTGTGATCCGCCATCCCTGACCTGGTAATACCTTGCAGTTGTTTATTGTCGGGACTTGCGGCGCTATTGGAACGAGCGACCTCCTTGCTTGCTTCGTCGCCGGGTGCGCATTGAATTGGGACGGCCAATTCTTAGCGGAAACCGAGCGACGACATGATGAGGTAAATTCTTGCATCGACGTGCTCCTCAACTTTGGGGGCTTCATGTATGTCGGTACTGCTCTGCCCTGGACGGAGTTCCATCAGCCTGATACAACTGGGATTACTTACCCGCGCCTGATCGGACTTGGAATCCTCGTGTTAATCTTCAGGCGCATTCCAGCGCTGCTGCTAACTTATAAGACCATGCCATCAGTGGTGAAGAATTGGAAAGAGGCGGTTTTCATGGGGTATTTCGGCCCTATCGGCGTGGGGGCAGTATATTATCTCGAGCATACCCGACTCCTGTTCAGTGAGAAAAATAAAGGCGAAAAACCATTAGTTGATGCTCTGTCTCCCGGTACGTTAAGTCGCATGGATACCATGTCTGTTTTCGCTGACAGAAGCTGTTACAGTTGTGTATTTTCTAGTTCTGACCTCGATCGTTGTTCATGGCCTCTCCATTCCGGTACTAAGCGTCATATATAAGTACTCTGGGGCGAAGACCATCACAGACGACTCGGTCATTATCTGCAGGAGGAGCATGTATGAACCAACCCCCCCGAATGCGCTCAAGGGCGACCAGAACACATTCATCGCGTACAATCGCTTCTTTCGCCCACTGGCCGCCAATCTTAGCATGCTCCCGCTTGCGCATACCCTTAGCCGAGAAGAGCAGTGTAGCATCATGGAACTCGAGGATGCGAAGAGTGAGATTGAAAGTCGGGCGCCGGCCGAGGTGGACCTCGAAGAGTGGCCGTCCAAGATCGGGTATGCGAAATGATTTCAACTGTTTATATACATCTGTACGTAATCTTGGGAAAGACGGGTTTGCATAACCCAGACTCCATTGGGGGACGAAACCCCCCACTAGAATGGGACTTTACCCGGCTTCTAAATTGTGGGGTTCGTACATCTGTATGTAAAGTAAGCAACTCATACGCCGCGTTCTTGCATAGTTGGGATTTGTTGAATCTGTCGACTTCACTTCTATTACAAGGCTGAGAACCAAACGAAGAGAGTAGTTTTAGGTTGAAACACGATCGTTTAAATGAGATGGGTACATGGCCCATCGTACTTGATGAATGATACCGCCTGTAGCGAGAGCACAGGTGTCATTTCGCAATGCATGTCCGCATCAACCCCTAACGGGATGGCGTCCAATGCTCGGTCGCCGTCGCCATCGCCTCCTACCACCCTACCTAGGTAGGTAAGTAAGTACGTAGCTATGGAGAACAATAAAGGGTAACAAGGTAGGATAGTAATGGTGCAGTAGCGCGGCACCGAGTTCGATCCCATGCATGAACTACATAGTAAATAGACGCAGCTGAACGATGTATGGTAAGTAGCAGTAGTGTCGGATGAAGTAAGCCTAGAATGTTTCAATATTCTGTATGCTCCCTAGTAGTACCCAAGGAATACACACGACTGTTGTTTTCAGCGCAGTATTATGCAAGAATATCATTTAGAAGTGGCATGTCTCGACAGATTACATAGGTACTATACATGGTTGGCCGTTGAGCTATCTAGGTAGCTGTGACAATCTGCTAGAGAAGTTAGTATAAGTGTGGAGTTGGGTTCGATTCCTAACAGCGCTATTGGTTTTCTGCGCTTCGCTTTCTTCTTTGTAGCATTTACGTACTAACCTAGATATCCCGCTTTTAGTGTTTTGCATGCATAGTGGCGCACCCAATTTGACGCTCTCATTTGTGTCCCGATGCGATATTATTACTTCCTATCTCCGCCAAGAGGCCAAGGTAGCGAATAGGCTTTAATACAGAATACTCTAACCACAATCATCCGACTCATTTAGGTACCAGACTGCATCTAGATATTTAGATAGGTGAACTGAGCCGGGGCATTTGTTTGCGTAAAAGCTAATCTATAAGGGTATCTACATACTGGATCCTGAACCTAAATCCATCTCATCGGATCTGTCGACAAACATCGGAGTTTGTCTATAGGCCTTTTCCCGTGATTTTAACTTCTTACTGTAGCCGCACATCGACACAGATATTAAGGTTAGGCGTTTTAGTGCACTTGAGAATCTGTGGGTACATAGTATCAAATTAACATCCCCGTCAGGCCGCTTTTGCCAAGCCTTATTTTCTGCTTTATCTCACCACAGATGGAGGAGCTTGATAAGGTAGGTAGCATTGTCGCAGTAGTAAGTGCAAGTTTCTTATGTGCCACACCTCGCCGCCAGCTACCAACCAACTATTGCCAAGCTGGCAAACATGTACTGCAGAATCTCAGACACCACTCATCACAAGGATTTGTATTTGCCATATCTCCCGATGCGTGTTACGGGTACGCGCCATATAACTATCAGCCAGGAATAGGCTAAGCTAGGCATTCATGGTGGTACTCTACATGATACTCAAAGTCATGACATAGGAAGATAATACGTACTACCAGGTAAGCTCTTCTAGCTTCCTACTACTAGTATCTTTCTTTTCGATTCTTCTGTGTTACACGATTGACACATTTCTACTAGGTACCAACTGTGAGAAATCTAGTGAGATCTAGCCCGATGACTCGAGTCCTCGATCCGGGTCTCCTAAGCGAGTATCTGTTTGCTGCTACTTGCCGTCCTTTGTTGGAGATCGGGTAGTGCAACATTATTCATGCAAGGATAGTAGCGACTCCCCCCGTCCTCAGCTATGCAACACTCCTTACCGTAGTACCTTCCTTCTAGTTTAATATCATTAGACGGCCATGTAAGTACCTTCCTTCGCAGCCGGAATATAGATATCTGCGTGCTTTCCCTACAATGATAGAGATAGATAATCCCACACGTTCATTACGATTGACAGAATACGTACATCCATTACTGGAAGAACTATCTGTATGGAGAAGACTCTCAACGGCATTCTGCCACGTGCCCAAAATGATTGTAGGTGTGTCTATTTGGCCATCGGTACACAGCCGTGTCACTTGTAGCCTATGAGGTCCGTTATCCTGCGCACCAGACTGATATTCGTTGAATCCTTCCTTTCTCCTGGATGCCCAGACCATAAAGTAGGTAAGCGATACTACGTCTCCTATTTTCAACGCCCTTTTGGGGCAGATCAACTCGTCCTGCGCTGGCCTTCTCGCTCTCCATTCTGGTATTCCCCTATCTTGGCTCCTCCGCCAAATGCATGGCGTCTTCATTGCCGCTTTTTTCATCTTTGTGTTAGTGTACGCATCATTTCGCGTTTGTCTAGATGTCGTGAATCGACGTTGTAGTGCGACTTCTAAGGATAAACAGCACCGAAATCAACACCCCATAATCCCCAAAAGATGGCCACCCAAGGCATTTTCTCTTTGAATGGCCGTTTTTCCAATGCTTCAATCCGCCACAGGTTGAAATACTTCATCTCGGCTGCAATCGTTCTCTTACTTTTCTATTTCGTCAGTCTCCATCAGCAATGGGGACATATTCAGGACGTGCTTGATGCCGTCGATATCTCCAAGATTTCTCATAAACTCCCCTCTCTAAACACAAATCGACATGCGATTCATAAATTGTCCCAAGACGCGCGCGTTCATTTCAAGCAGTTACTTGCGAAACGCTCCGATACTTTAGAACAGGCCGCAAGTAGGTATCGCGAACGACGGGGCCGCCACCCACCCCCCGGTTTTGATAAGTGGTTTTCGGCCGCGCGAGAAAAGGGAGCTATCGTTGTCGAGGATTTCTTTGACCGAATATATCACGACATCAACCCCTTCTGGGCTATTGATCCGAAAACCTTGCGACGCATGATTGAAGATGAGGAACATCTAATACGTGTCCGCGATGGCAAGGCATGGTTCATATCACATCATCTTGAGCTTCGCCAACCTTGGGTACAGCGGTGGACGGAACTAGTCCAAGAGATGATGCCCAACTTGCCCGATCTCGACATGATCCTCAACGTCATGGATGAGACGAGGGTTCTGGTACCGTGGGAGAAGATAGCCGAATACGTCGCTGAAGAACAGCGTCAGCGCGAGATCTTTGATCCTTCCGAAGCTTCGACCGAGTACACCAAATACAGAGACGGACCCGATCCGAAAGAGCCTCCCATAAAGGTCGACTGGATTCATGATCAACTGAACCAATACTGGGATCATTACCGTGTTACATGTCCACCTGATACGCCCGGACGCAATGTCTCTAGCCTTACTGGTCTTCAAACACCGCCAACTTACCCAGCCGGACCTATGACATACACCGTCGACGGCTTCATAAAGAACTTCACACAGGCGTCAGACCCATGCTTGCAGCCACACCTCCGTGGTATGCATGGCACTTTTATAGAAAGTGTCAGCATGGGGACATCACATTCCCTCTATCCTATATTCGGTGGATGCAAACTGCCCGGCAATAATGAGCTTTTGATTCCTGCTGGTATGATCCTTGATAGCTATGATCTATTCAGCGGAGGAGAGTCACATGGAGGCGACTGGGCGCATAAGAAGGACGAGCTGGTGTGGCGCGGCGTTGCCAGTGGTGGCCGTCATAAAAAGGAGAACTGGTGGGGATTCCAACGGCTCCGTTTTATGCAGATGATGAACGGCACAACTGTTTCGCTCCTCGAGGATGGTAACGAGGATGCTGCTCCTACTTTCAGACTGCCGGCCTCTCTAGAGCATCTGACACAGGCGCAAAAGAAAGGTAAATTGGGCGAATGGATTTCATCCATCAGTAACGTGGGATTCACCGACTACGTGTGTTTCCCCAAACAGGAAGACAAGGGCTGTTTCTACTTGGAGCCTTACACGGCGCTCCAAGAACCGATTCACATGAAGAATCAATACGATTATAAGTTCTTACCGGACATAGACGGAAATTCCTACAGCGGGCGTTTCCGCGCGTTCATGCGTAGCACAAGTCTAGTGCTCAAATCGACCATCTATTCTGAATGGCATGATGACCGCCTGGTCCCTTGGATTCACTTCGTTCCTTTCGACAACACGTTTGTCGACATATATGCCATTATCGAGTATTATCTTAACCACGACGATGAGGCCCGGAAGACCGCCACGGAGAGCAGGGAGTGGGCCGAGAAGGTGATGCGGAGAGAAGACATGATGCTCTATGTTTGGAGGTTGCTTTTGGAATATGCAAGGGTTATGGACCCGTCACGAGACCGGTTAGCTTTCGTTAAAGATTTAACGGACTAAAAGGTCTTTTCCAAAAATGCACCTCTGGACCTTTGTGTGCGTGATGAGTTGGAAAGGAACGGGGAAAGCATGCTACCAGTTACTCTAGTGAGTTATGCTATATCACTATGCCGATACCTTGAGAGAGCACTCAATCCGTCACCTTGCAGACACAAACTTAATCCGACGTTTTTAAGGGCTGACACGCAAAATAAGCCGAGGCGAGCAATGAACCTGGCATATAAAGCCATATCATTTCAGGCGTTACTGACCAAGACTACGCCGCTTGGTAGTCATTCGAAATACCTACGTAGATAATAATAATAAAAATAATAGCTTGCACAAAAGGGTTTTGCCCGTTTTGCGCCCAAGTCCTAACTAACCTATCTGCTATCAACTATTCTTGAACTCAATATCTCGTCGGAAAGCCCAGGAGGACGTGAAAGACGCGACACTCTTATAGCCCAGAACGCCCTCGACAAGCGCGAGTACCATGGTCGGTGTAACGCCCTTCACGAAATACCGCTGCTCCGAAGTTATTGTCAGGCGGTCGTATACCACGCCTAGGCCGAACGCTGACTGATGTAGCTGCATCTTGGCTTCTGGCGGCTGTGATATGGTGATTCGTTAGTCGCACACAAAACAGAATAAAGTTGGGATGTAAGGGTAATGGGGTATGAAAATAGAACAAGGAGAAGAAGCGCACGGTATCAGTTCTGTTATGGTTTGTACGACACCATTTCTGCAGATAATCGGAAAGGAACTGCAGCGTCGGACTGTGACTACACTCCACCTCGATAGAGCTCTGGCTGTGAGCCTTCACGATGAGATGATACGGGGGCTTGAGAAGCAGGTCGTCGGGGCGCGATATGGTGCTCACGTCTGGTATCATGTCGAATTGGGCTATTGCTGCTGCTGGTGCCACGGCTCTCATTGCTCGTCCTGCGTGTCTGTGTGGTACCTCGACGACGGCGGCTTTGCCGGTCGCGTTGTCGAAGGATACGTCTGCCCAGTCATCACCTCCTCCTTCTGCTGACGTGTTGGCGCTAGGAGAAGCTGTTGTTGCAGTACCGGTGTTTGGGATTGCGGCCTTTTTGGGGGAGAAGAAGGAGGGACTTGCCAGTGCTCCGGCAAAGAGAGACTGTATGTATGAGGGCGATGGAGAGGGCGCTTTGGCGAGTTTGATGATGAACCCTTTTTGTTGGGGCGACCATTCTAGGCTTATTTCGCGGTTCTTGGATACCTGTTTTGTGGTCGAGTTAGTCGGATGCTTACTCGTTGCTTTACTCAACTCAACTCGGCCCGGATCGAGCTGTTGGCGTTGGAAATAATGCGGAAATTGTTCGTGTGCAAAGTCACTCACCTCAACATGAATCCAAACTGTACCCTCGATCTTATCTATGAGCTCATCTCCAAACTCTTCATTTCCTTTATCATCATCACCACCATCATTATCGGCCACAGCAGTCAAAGCAGTACAGAACGCCTCCACGGTCCTCGCCACGGAAGGTACAAAGGTCGCCTTGTCCGGGTAAAAAGTCTCGAGCTCGGAGAGCAGGAGAGACCATTCCGGGTTCACGTTGACGCGCACACCAAGGGTTGTCTTCAGAGTGTTGATGGCTTTCTGCACGGGCGCTGAGGTGTCGGTCCAGTAGTCCCGGATGCCGATTTGGATCTTGACTGGTCTTTTTTTTTTGGTGATGTGTTAGTATTAGGATCTGTGTTCGAGGGTGGAATGGTGGTTTAAGAGAGGGCTTGAGCTTGGATTTGTCAACTTACAGTTTGGACATTGTGTTGCTCTATGAGTTGGAACTGGACTGAGTGAGGAAGCAGGGTGGTATGTATCTACTTGTCTACTACTATAGGCAGGCGTTTCAACAAGAATTCAAAGTTTCAATCGATCAAGCAATTCCGCTATGTTCTGTTCGTATTCTTATGTGTTTCTGGTGTGTTCCCTTGTTTGGGCCCCAGTCAAGACGTCTGTTTCTATGTATATGTTCCGTTCATACTACTACTACTAGGAGATATGTAGGTACCTGCATATTGTACTACTATCTTTGAGTTCAATTCCGCACCCTTTTTTTAGACGATACGAAAGATTGTCCCCCTTTCCCTTTCCCCCCCTTTCTCATTCCGCGTTGAGTGGTAGGTAGTTATTCAGCCCGTTTTAACAAGGAAAGCGGAATTATAAGTACCTACAGCAGCCGTTACTCATGGTGAAAGAACTAGTAGCTGCCAGGCAGACTACAAGGCTTCCTCTTCACTAAACATCCAAGGGACCTGGGAGTGCGCGCTTGGCTGTCCCTTTTGCACCAATGTTGCTAAATACCAGTAGTACATACCTAGATCTATAACTCGTGCCTGGAATTTGAAGGTTGGGGCTAAGATGCAGGGGCAAGCCACTGCCATTCCCTCACTAACCAACCTGACGACGTGCTTGCCAAGACTTCAGCTGAAAGATCTGGGGGTAGCTGGAGGCAAGGGAAAGTCAGTCCAGCAGTACATAGCTAACCACCTAACCTAGGTTAGATAGATAAGGCGTCCCAGGCACACTAGCTCAGTGACTGACTTGAAATACTTTAACCTTGGGTCTGCGCATGTAAGTCATTATACTGTGTAGTAGGCAGTCGTATCACTGACTTTTCACCAGGCACAGAAGAGGTGTTTGAAGACAAATAGCCTATAGGTAATTATGCTGTAGGGAGGTATTTGTTTTTTTTTTAGGCCTCGATCTTATTGGTGTTTCTTTGGACCTATATGTCTATAATCTTCGGCGGCTGGGTCGTCCCGGCTTACGGAGGGATTCGGTGGGACGTCGGCGTCTAGTTAGACGGTGAATAGGTATGGGGTTTCGGCTCCCACAGAGGCGAGCACCTGGTTTCTGACAAACGGCTGACGATTGCCGCGTCCCGAGGCCAGCACAGGAGTGCAGACAGTCTTTACATGTCGCGACTGAGGGCCTTGTCTTGGCAGCTGTTCTTTGTTTGTTCATATCTAATCTGTATGCCTGTGCCTGTTGTATCCATTCGAAGGCAGAAACACTTGAGCGCACCTGTTGTCGTAGCGTAGACTTGGTCTGCTTCGATTGATACCTAGGTGGTCGGGGATCGCATTATGGGAAGGGATGGCATGGCATGTTGGTCCTTCGCAGGCCGTCACCTTTACTTTTGAGATAGCGATTCGTATTTTGGTCCATTCACGATAAACGAAACAGAAGCCTGGTTAGGGGAATATCGACATTCGAATAGCGAACACATCTCAAACGTCATCATCTTCTTGGTTGCGGCATTAAGATTCTTCAGCCGAGCATGGAGAATTGCTATATCAAGTCCTACAACTTCGTAAATGATATCGCATTGTACACGCACTCCTGAAGCACAGGCTGGAAGCAGTGTTCCTTTTTCTGCTTGAAGTTTGGTTCTACGGTTACCGAAAGAGCCGTCGTGCTACAAAACTGAAAGCTTATTCGTGGGGAAGAGAGGAGAATCTTCGTAAGGAAAGTTCCTAGCGTATGCAGGACTCTCACCTTGTCAGATTCGGCGATGTCACAACATTCTGGTTCCTGTTGGTGGCTTGAAGACAGGCTTTCCCGAGATGTGTGTAGCCACAAACTTGGCCTTGTGCGTTAAAACATGCTGCGGCCGTTGAAACTGAACCGCAGTCTGCGGCTGAAGATACCCAGCAACTGTACTGCCTACCCTACCTGCTAGATAGCGTGGCACAATGGCCAACCAAACCGCACGGTTGGCAAGCAATCTCCACAAACAAGTTCTATGTCAAGCAAGGAGAAAGTAGGGCTAAACTACTAAGTACCCTTGAGTAAATACGGAGCAACAGGGGTAACAGTATGCTGGGAATAGCTTCATCGCCAGGTGTCGCTTCGACGAAGGGCTGAAACCTATGGAGAAGCGCTAAGCTCAGGCAGGGGTCAAGAATGAGAGTTGGAGAAGAGATGTAGTTTGGAAATTGATAACCAGCTTGAGAGGATGAATAGATACTTCAACTACGGGGCAATGAGTGTCGCGATTACAAGTATATAAGAAGCCGTTTGTTCGCGGTGCTTTCTTTGTCTTGGATAGATCAGTCTCAGCAACACAAGCAACTTCACACACTTCTCCTTTCAAACACACTTACGCACGCCGTCAAAAATCATCACTCGGTTAACCCTTATCCTTCACCATGGTTCGACTTCCTCCTGTTGAGAAGCTTCCTCTGGCTCTTCGCAAGAGCGGTTAGTTGCCCGGGTACCTTGGACTGAGCAATATTTAGATACTAACAGAATTACTCAGTCCGAGACAGTTGGGATGCTAAGAAGGCGGATGTCGAGAAGAAGATTTCCGAGATCTTGGGCGTCGAATGGACTATCGATGTTAACCCCAACCAGGTCTACGCCTACGGCAAGCCAGACAACAGTTACGTGCAGCAGAACCTAGGCTCATGCGTGTATGAGTAAGTGTCTCGGATCTCACCCCCCATAAGCTGCTCGTCCATACTGACATCCCTCTCCAGATACTTCAGCGGCGCCAGCAGGAGACTAGAAGAATTTGAGTCTACCTACAAGCAAGATGGCGTAGACGAGATAAACACCATCTGCTACGCGCACGTGATGACGATAGACGTTGACGAGGATAACCGCTTCAACTACTGCGGCGTTGACGTGCACGAGGGGAAACTACGCCTGGTCTTCCACCCGGACAAGCTGGGGACCAACATCTCGCAGTGCCTGGACCGGGACGTGCTCGCCAAGGCCCTCAACGACGCCCCTCCGCCAGAGGGCTCGACGGCGACCCTGAGCTTCGCGGCCCGCAGCAGCATCCGCCAGTCGTACGACCCCAAGATTGAGAGCGTGCGCGCGCGCGTCGCCGAGATCCTGGCCAGGCCCGACATCAAGTTCAACCCCAACTTCGAGGAGAACTTCGCCAAGCTGCAGGCCGAGAGCAAGGTCAAGAAGACGGGTCTCAGGAAGGACTGGGAGACCGTCCTGGGCTCCTACACCTTCCTCTACTTCAAGGGCCTGGCCTCCCAGCTCGAGTGGCAGAAGTTCCCCGACGATGAGCTCCTTCAGGAGGGCTTCAACGACGTTGCCGATAAGGGCGAGGTCGTGCTGCGCATCGTTGATAAGCTTGAGAGCGGCAGCTATAACGAGGCTGTTATCCAGGACGGGGTGCTCTATCTCCAGGTAAGAAGATCCTTCTCAGTGGTCCTAAGTCAACTCCTTACGACATCTGACTGACGTGCTTTCGTTTCGCAGACTACGCCTCAGAAATGGGGATCGAACATCGATAACGCTGCTGAGAAGCTGGTTGATAAGCTATAGATCAAAAGTTGGAGATTGATTGTGCTTGAAAATCCGCAGGTCAGATTGAAAATTATCTGGTAATTTTTGTCAATGTTCATAGATACTTAGTTTGAAACCTGAACAATAGTATACTTTTTGAAGGACCTATTGTCTTGAGTCATCTCAGTAATGCATGGTATCTAGATCGTGGACTTAGTTTCTATCCCTTACATTGGACATGTCGTAGCAGCAGCCAGGTAAAGGATGTGGAAGGCTCTTAGGAAGAGCGCTGGGCTTTGAGATCTCTCTCTGTATTTTTGTTGACTCGAGTTTATTGTGACAGCAACTACAGGGAGGGGTGAGAATGAACTCGGATTAACATTTACTCGCAGGTTTCGGTGGGTTACTTGCCAGCTCGACTATTTATCTGGCTGCCCTACAGATGCTGACCGCGCAGCAGAGTTGAGCCAGCTTCCGCCTACCCCCGACCCGAGTTTGCAGGTTACTATGTGCCTGACACATCTAGTGCTATCCTGGGGCAGCAGTGCCTCCGATGTTTGCAACTACAGAATTTCAGCTATCTCCCTCAGCTAGAATGGTATCCCTCGGTTAAAATCCAAGTCGATCAATTTGGACTTGGCGAACACAACACCGCGGGTTGAATCTCTACTCGCGTTCTATGATACGGCTGCCCCAAGCTAGCTCATCGCCTTGAGGCGAGTAGCGCATGACCCTTGCTATTTGCAGCTTGCCAAGTCACTATTCCACCCGCGTAAGAGTCCTAAATTCCTACTTTGGGCTATCGCAATCTGCACATATCGCAAATATATGGCACGAGATGTACGACTGCCTCTTCCTTTACAATCAAACCAGAAGTCTATTGGAGATAGCGTGACGCTGGTTTCCAATGCAAGACTCCGCCAATTCACTATCTTATTGGAATTGACCCGGAATGGGATACTGTTTCTCTCATTGGCACGTCATTGGAATGTGCAATCGCGCGCTCTTTCTGCGTTGCAGACAGCGATACAGAGCTCCCCAAAGTCTTTATACCCCTCATGAGCGCACCGTTATTCGAATATGAGTCTCATCGCCCAGGAGAAGCCATTGAGCTGATACATTCTGCCGGCTCCAGGTTGCTGAATCCATCGGACCTGCTTACCGGTAAATCTCTCATGCTGCGTGGAATCCTTAGACTTCATGCCTATATCCCATCTTATCCGTACAGCAAATACCACAACGCCAAGGAGGCGAGAGATGCGACCAATATACCTCGCAGCGAGCATTGCGCCACTGGCGTGAAATAACAGCTGTTCCAGTCAGAGCCTACCCTTTTAAACCCATCTCGCCTTCTGCTATCTTCTCTGCTACCTTTTGAGCATCCATAGATTGACCGAGTATTATGTACATTACTCGAAGCCGTCGGAGTACCCGAAGAGTCGTGTCGTGTGCAACACCGTAGATCGCTTCGTACTCTTCTGCACTGGCTCTGTATGCTTCGCAAGCTCCATAGTAATCATTTGCCTCTTTTTTCAATAATGCGATATTGGAGTGAACCACTGCAATGGTTTTATGGCCTGTTCCTATGTGCGGCGATCGCAACTTTATGCATCTGTCGTAGAGTTTTAATGCTTTGTCCTTTTCTCCACGTTTATTGTACAATCCAGCAAAGTTACTCATAGTGGCCAACGTAAGGGAATGGCCCTGCGGAAGTGATTTGGCGAAGTCTTCCATCCACTTTTGGTACAGCTCTAGCGCCCCGTCAAAGTCCCCCGACCTTTTGAGTAACATTGCTCTCAAAGCCTGGATTTTCAAAACGCGCAAGTCAAGAGCGTGTAGTATTTTGTACCCGCTCTCAACCTTGTCGATTAAGTCTTGCGAACTTTTGAGACTTTTGCTAGATTTATGATAGCAAACTTGCAAATGAGCCAGATCATACATCGCACAGAGCATTTCGAGCTCAACATCGGGGCTTTTTGCGGGTAGTTTCTCGTATAAGCTGATGGACTGCTTAAGGAGGGTAGCTGCGAGATCAATTTTCCTCCACCGACGATTAAGAGTGCCTAGTTGACGAAGTGCCCATGCAAATTTCTTATCCGAAACGTCGTCCCTTGCTAGTTGGTGCTCCAGAATATATTTGTTGCAGCACAGTTTTATTTGACCCATGTTCTCCTTTTCGTAAATCCATTCCTCGGACTTCCGAGCATCAGTTTCGACCTTTAATCCATATCCAACTAACGAAATGGCAGATCGTGCACCGTCTCTATAAAATGCGGCCAAAGTTTGTGAATCCTGTTCGAGAAACACCGATCTCTCTTTGCAGTAGGACTCCCTAGCCCAGTGTTGGACCAGTGGATGGATCCAGAAGATTCGACCGCCTTTGGAAGTGGTCTCGGCTTTCTTTTTTATTAGAGAATATGTCATAAGTCCATCTATGGCATTCTCCAGTCGATACTTTTCTGTACGTATATTTATCAGGGACTTCAACTCCATGAACCAAACTTAAGCAGGGGTATATTACCATTATTAGCCCACTCAATACCCTTGAGACCACGATAGAGTAATTCTTCTGAGACTCCATCTGGACTCAAGAAGGAGCAAAGCCGAAGCAAGTCAAAGGCATGAGGGTAAGATTTCATGAGTTCCTGGACAGATAACGTCTAGCATGAGAAGATACCATCAGAGTATTTGGAAAATTTCTCGCTGATGAGCCGAGTAAGATTCTCGCTGAGCCTACTTAGATATTGGCTGAGGTCGAGCGCTTTCTTCTTAATGTAGGCTGCCGCTTGGGAAAGCGCAAGTGGAAGGTATCCGAGCATTTTCGCGACCTTTTCTGCTGCTTCTTCGACTATTAATAAGTTAGACACCGTATACAAGAGTATGAAAGCGAGGGAAGAGGAGTACATTTGTCTGTAGAAGGTTTGCTCTGACTCTCTAGGAGTAGTTTCACAGACGACTGTTTCTCCAGCTCTGCAATTTCGATAAGCTCGAAATCAGCGACTCGTACCCTTGAAGTAGCGATAATGTGTCCGTGGGCGCAAGCGGGAAGCAATTCCAGCATCCTGTCTCCATCAGTCTCGTCGTTGATTCCGTCAACGACAAGACACCACCCCGTATTCGCATCCCTCGCCATCCATTTTTGGACACAGGGCCATGGAGATTTAGCAGCGTTTCCAGTCAACTCTCCGGAACTATTGACTTGCCCCGGAATCTGAAGGTCTGTCGCAATGCTTCCGAACTTCTGTTGGCCGGGGTATTTCTTCGCATAATGAGATATCAACCTGTCCATAATTCGTCTGCCGCTTGCGTCGATCGTACTAGGGTTGCTGACATCAACCCAGAAGACGGTGGTATAGTCCTCTTTGTTGCGACGGACGTATTCAAAGGCAATCTGGGTCTTCCCCATCCCACCCATGCCTTGTAAAACAACCACCGTCCGTCGACATAGCTGGTCCTTCTCCGATATTGCTGGATGCATGATTGTTAGGATACTCTCGAGTATATCGGCGCGACCATAGAAATTCGGGAGTGGAGTAAAAGGGAGTTCGGTTTCCACGTGGAACTCGTTGAACCGGGTTGGGGCCTTGAGGATGAGCTCATCTGCTTGGCCTGTTAGACAAGACTAGCCCGAAATGAGATTTCAACATACTCTGGAGGAAAGTCATGGTCAATCTGTCAAGGTAATCCATATATTTCTTCAAGTCATCAACCAAATTATTGAGCTTCTCCTGGTTGCAGATCGCCCATTGATACTTTCGGAATGTAGACAACTCGTGTTGATACTCTTGTGCCTTCACCTCCATTTGTCTCAGACATTCGTCTAGCTCAGCCATTGGGACCTCGAGATCAGATTCGGTTAAACTCCTGAAATCGATCTCTACGGCTTCTGTGCTCGATGGTAGGGGATTTTCCTGTACGGAGAGATCTGGTGCACTCTGTGCCGCAGACTCCAGATGTTTCCAGTTACCGGATCGGCGATCGGTTGACTTTGATCTTGATCTTCCGAAAGACCATGTGGGAAGATGGAGCCGACTCCTGGATGGCCGGCCCACTTGCAGGGACTGGCTTTCAACCGCAGACCGGGTCCTATCCGGCAGAACGTGAGCGTTGCGAGCGTTGCGAGCGATGCCATATTTTATTTCCAGTCGATCCGCCTCCGCAAAAGTGCCCGCAATCATTGCCAGTATCTTAAGGATCAACCCGTAGCGTTGCGATTTAGGATCGAGAACAATGCCGTAGTCGCTTTTGTGCCTCTCTAACTTCTTAGCCCAATCTTGAAGGGCCACCTCCATCACGCCCAGGGCGCATAAATGTTTCTGTAAGTCTTGTCCCACCTCCTTTACATCTTGAAATATTCTGTAGCCCTCAAGTGCTGTTTTCATTAGTTGCTGGGCTACTCCCGGGAGAGCAAGCGCTATGCCCAATGCCTCTATGCCACTCATTGCGCTTCAGTGTCGATGAATTCAGCGTCTCGTTGAGATGGTCGGACAGTTGCGTGCGTCTGTTAATCGAATTGAGCTGGTTGCTCTCATCCGTGTTGCGGTATACTACTAAAGGTAAAGCCAGGTCTGAAAATGCCACGAAGGAAAGCACAGAGCGCATCAAACGAGGAGCGAGGTACCGCGTTAGGGCGACTACCCCTTATCCCTTTGCTGCCCAAGAGTCGGTGTATCTACAACGTAGTGCGTGATCTTGGGCAGCAAAGGGATACCAGCCACCTGGAGAACTAACAAGCACTTGCTTTTTCCTGAGGAAATTGCGGGGTCTGCTTGACGAATCTGGTGTGCTGTCTTGGGGTTAGCCGTATCAAAGTGGCCGAGGGCTGGGGTTGGCAAGCGAATGACTGAGGGCTTTCTTTCTGATTCGAGGGGATCTGCTTGCATTGGGACAGGCTTGCATGCTCAGCTGCTCTGCAGGAGCACTGAAGCCGGCACAGATCGTCTACCACTCGCCGTGGTGAGGGTGGGCATGTAGGAACGTTTATTGATTGGAAACAAAGGATACCCAAAGATGAAAGTGCTACATTAGCCAGATCACCATTATCCCAGTCGTTACTTCGCTACTGGCTGTTCTTCGTTTCCCTAAAGCGAGGTTAATCAGCTGAACTTTTCTTACTGAAGTCACCTGTTTTCCCTCAGAGCTTATCGGGATAAACCTTAGATCGGGGGTATTGTTTCGGTAACGCGAACATACCCTTCCATTGTAAAAATATGTGAAATGTGAGTGGTACTGCTGTGTAGGGTAGCTTTTGCGCCAAGGGGAGCGACTCAACAGAATGGTCATACCTATGCAAATTGCCCCGCCGGCGCTCCCTTCTTACAAGCGGTTGAGATATAGCCACTAAATGCAGGAGCATTTACCAATCCGAATTGGTGTAGTGGCTAACATTTGACGCTCTCATTTACTGATGAACCGTCAAGCCCGGGGTTCGATTCCCCGATTCGGAGTTCCCGTTTTGATTTTTTCCCTTTCCATTGCTTCTTAGTCTTTACACTCTCATCATATCCCCTCGTGTTTCTGTCCTCTTTTTCTCTCTAACCTTTGAAATAAGTTGCTCTCCGTCTCTCATCTTTATTACTTCGTATTTGTTTTTTTTTTTTATCTCTTAGCTCTCTGCGTCACGAATACCTACCTACGATATGTACGCAGGCAAAAAATGGTTATGCTGCTGCCTGGAACCCCGCTTTGCGCTACATTTTGGGCTAGTCAGTACGGCGTGTCTACAGCGGTAGATACCTGACTTACAGATACTTTGAAGAGATGCGTCGTACGATACCCAACCACTTCTTTGATTCACATTATGCAGCAGGGATTTACGTCATGCTTATCTCCTTAGGCAGTGCTAAATATCTTCAATTCATCTATCTGCAGCTCTATGAAAATGTTTCTAATTCGAGCGGTGAACTATCTAACTGTTGTTATAAGAATGAAGTGCATGGTATGCATGTATGCTGTAGTGACAGGCCATTTGCAGAAGACCCGACAGGAAGTTCCTACAGCATCTGCAATGCATCCCATGCAACCCCCTCTCCCCACAAAAGACGAACAGTGTTACCTTCGCTTCGCCTTCCTCACGTACCTAACCCAATATCACCATCAGCTACCCACCTATCGTTACACTGCGGAAAGATAATTCCCCCATCAGGGTTCCGAACCCCCAGGCTGTACCCGGAATTTCGGGCACAATAGTTGTGCCGATACCTCAACGTTCGTAACAGCTGATTCGTCAATTGCTACAGATTCTACAGATGTACAACAATATGGAACTCTAATCTGTACTTTGGATCTCATTAGCATCCCCTGCTCTGAACCCAATACCTTGGGTTATAGGACTAGACGAATTGTAGCCTATCGCGGGATGGATGAACTCAGGTTACCGCTGAACACGCAGTTCGGGTTCGGGTTCGACTGTCAAGATATCTTAACTTGTGGTGGGCCTATGCCGTAGTTGTGCCTAGCTCTGTGAAAGACAGAAAACGGTCAACTCCTTGCATATATGTACGTACCCCTGACGCGTAGAAACCAACAGTCTGACCTAAGCGGATTAGTTCGATATTGCTATTATTATTGTAGATCCAAGTCCCGCTCCTTTGTAGTAAGTAAGTTGGGTGCATATGTGAATGAGTATGTACGTAGGTCCTAGGGTTGATGTCGAGCCAAAACACGTGGTTCGACCGTCTAAGCGTAGGTATCGACACGGAATCCCTCGGGTCCCGTATACAGAGAGGTAAATATAGAGAATAATATAATATATAAGACCAGGGCGTACATGTTATAATATCACCCACCGACCCTAGTGACTTAAATCTACAAATTCATTAACCTTCCTTCTCCCGCCTTCTGATCATAATCTTGGCTACTGGATTCAGATTCAGTTTTAGTTTCAGCGCCAAGCGTTCGTTGGGTCGCCTCATCCAACAATGATTACTCTCATCATCGTCGCCTCCGTCGCGGCGACGGCGACATACCTGCTCTACCAATGGGCCTTACCAAAGCCCATACCGGGCATCCCGTACGACGAGCACGCGCGCAAAAGACTCCTGGGGAACCTCCCCGATCTGCTGCATCTGGTGCGCACCACGGGGAGGGCGCGGCCCTTCTTCACGAACCACGTAGTGAAGCACAACTCGGCGCTCACGCAGGTATGGCTCACGCCGTTCGCCAAACCGGCGCTCATCCTCTCCGATTTCCGCGAGGCGCAGGATCTCCTGCTCAGACGCTCGAGGGAGTTCGACAGAGGGGAGAAGGCCACGTCAGTTTTCACGACGGTGGTCCCGAATCATCATATCTCCATGTCTACGACGGATCCGCGGTTCAAGGGGAACAGGGACTTGGTTAGGGATTTGATGACGCCTAATTTCTTGCATGAGGTGAGTGCCTACCTAGGTAGTTGATCAGTGCCGTGTTCAATTTGAAACTCATTTACTCACCGAGATTCTCAGGTCTCGGCGCCGGAAATCTACGCCAAGACATTGCTTCTCGTCGAGCTATGGAGCGTCAAGGCGAAGCTGGGAGGTGGCCGACCATTCAACGCGCGCAAGGACATCTTCGACGCTGCCATCGACATCATCAACGCGGCAGCTTTCGGGTTAGGCAACGAGCAGAGCACGGTGAAGCACCAACTAGATCACCTGCTCTCCCTCTCATCCGCATCATCCTCCTCCAACCCAAAGCAACAAGTTTTCACCGCCGGCGCAGACGGAAGCATCATATTCCCCTCTCTGCCCCAGCTCCCCTCCATAGCGGCCATCGAGGCCGTGGGGAAATACCTGGGCGAGCAGTTCAAGGCGTCGTTCCCGGCCCTCGCGCACCGTATTAACATGTTGACGGATCGCAAGCTGGTGCGCAATTTTAAGCTCAAGGACGTTTTCCTCCGCGATGAGATCGATAAGGCCGTCTTGCGCCTCCGAAAGGGCGAAGGTGGATTGCGCTCGGCTATGGATTTCGTGCTGCAGAGGGAGATGAATCAGGCGGATAAGGAGGGGAGGACCCCGGTTTTTCACTCGCCTAGGATTCATGATGAGGTGTGTTTTCTTTTATTTATTTACTTATTTCATCCTTTCGATAGGCTCGATGAGTGCGTAGCTTGCGTGATTAAGTAATTGATCGCTTGTCTTGCCTTGGCGCCGGGGGAGGTGGTTGTTGGCTAACTGACTGACTGACTGATTGTCGCACAGCTTTTCGGATACATCATTGGTGGGCACGACACCACTTCTACCGCGCTGTCATGTAAGTGAAAACTTCCCCCTCCGATAACAAGGTGTGTGGTGTGTGCATATGCGACTCATTCATCCGCTTCACCGGCTATGGCACAAAACTAACCCAGACTGACACGACACTCGCAAAAACAGGGATGGTGAAGAACGTGGCCGACTACCCAGAAGTCCAGAGCAAACTCCGCAGCGCCCTGCGCGCCGCATACCCAGAAGCTTACGCAGAGGGCCGGCAACCCACAGCCGTCGAGCTCTGGAAGATTCCCGTGCCGTATTTCGACGCGGTGTTGGAAGAGTGTTTCCGTATCGACAGCCCCATCCCACTAACGCTTCGCGAGGCAATGGTGGACACGCAACTGCTGGGGCATCCCATACCGCGCGGCACGCCCGTCTTCCTCGTGTCCAACGGGCCCGGATTCAAGACGCCCGCCCTCCCGCTCCCCGAGTCTATGCGCAGTGTCTCGTCTCGCGAGAAGAAGGTCAACACGCACGGGGTGTGGGATCCGGAGGACGTGCACTTGTTCAAGCCCGAGCGATGGCTCAAGATCGACCCGGAGACCGGGAAGGAGATCTTCGAGCCCAAGAGCGGACCACTGCTTACATTTAGTCTTGGGCCGCGAATGTGTTTCGGCAAAAGACTCGCGTATCTGGAGACGAGGATTGTGTTGGGTTTACTGGTGTGGAATTTCGAGTTCAATAAGCTCTCGCCTGAGTTGAGTTCTAGGGATGCGGAGGATAGTATCACGGCTAGTCCGCGGCAGTGCTATGTTTCGCTTACGAGGATATGATGAGAGAGAGAGGATGAGAATAGGGGGGGATCAGTGTATACCCACGCGTGAACCACGTTAAGGAATGATCGAAATGGGACAGGCGTCGTGAAATGGGTAGGCATCAGTGTATTTATAAGCGATTAAAAGAGTCTTGTATAGCCCACGATGAAACTCAATAGTTGAGGAGCTCTGAGGGGTCCGCGTGCTTGGAAGGTCAGACATCTCCAAAAGTCGAACGAACAGGTCAACATTATTTTGATTCCTGGCATGGCCGGTTCATGATTTTACTCACATATGGGCATTCAGTCGGTAGAAATAGAGTAGAAAAAGAGAACCTATCTCCTCTCCAACTACGTTGCCCGAATTGTCTTACGCTAGGATTTGACGTCCTAGCCTCGTGGCCAGCACGCAAGGGCTGAAAATGCACGCCTCCCTTACAGATGACACAGCAGCTCCGGTAAGGAGAGGGTTATACGAATGCACTTAATCAATTAGTATTTTATCTATTTCCATCTACTTTAAGTACAATACCTCTTTTTCTATCATTTTATTGCCAAATAGTACACTTTGCGCATGACACGCCCATCTCCGACATGCTGCACAAACGGCACGGCAACTCAAGTGGCATATGGAGTCAGCACATTGAATCATTTGACTACGCGTAAATAGATTAACACGCTATATGAATCAAGTAGATAGCATATATGTAGACTGAATATGTAAGGTACGCGAGATGATCTGCACGAAGACTTGTATTTTGCCGGATTTTGCCAGAAATCCGCCCAACCATCTGGAACCCCGTTGCCGAATGCAAAATCAGAAGGAGATGATCACGTAATATCTTTGGAGATGTAAGCTGTATGTAGCAGAAACGAAACAAAATGAAGAGTTGAGTTGAGTTGAGTAAACCACCTTTTCTCTATCGTGTTCGCACAGTCACGAATCAGTTCTGCGAAAAGAAAACTAGAAGAACGAAAGAACAAAAGGGGGGCTAATTACAGTAGCGACAACGACGCAAATGGTACACATGCGCGCCATTTCGCATCCATGAGAAGGATGTATCGAAGCCAGGTCGTGCTCGTGGGAAGGCTCTGGTTCCTGCTCTCCGTATCGCTACTCTTCAATCTCCTCGTTCTCGTGCGCGTGCGATGGCCGTCGCGGGGCAACAACAACACCAATAACATCGACAATAACGACGATGAAGGTGTTGTTGATGAGTTAACTGCATCGAAATCCAGGTTTCCATCGACATCCATCACGTCTACTGATGGGATTGGGTTTGGTATTGGAGCTGAGGAGGGAGAGCGAGAGCAGTTGCCTTCGGATTTTTACAGATTGCTGAATCTCACTGAGCAGCAATGCAAGACCGCGTTTCCTGATTTGACGAGGGATATCGATGCGAATGTGAAGCTGGGACCCTTTAAGCTGAAGAAGGCTCATGCGACGGGGCCTCTGCAGGCGGGGATTAGGGATGGGAAGGTAGGCGGGCTCAGCCGTCCATATGTATATCAAATATTGTGCGATGGCTTCGCGAGTTCCGGAGCATGTTGCTAACAGGGAAACACTCCCAGCTCTACATAATCCGCTCGGAGAGCAAAGAGGTCTTGACACCGGAGCTGCTACAGGTGAGAAGCTGCAACTACCTCCTATCCCACAACTTTACCTCCAGGCGCCATTGTCTTTATCATAAGCCCCTATACTAGGACTAATTCCTTGTACTCTGCTCTGCTTGCCCAACTGAGTAGCGCATTCATTAACAACACCAAAGGCCCGCACAGCAGCCCTCCACCAGATCCACCGCGCCATCCTGACAGCGCCCGAGGCATTGCCCGACACAATCTTCTCGCTCAACATCCGAGACCAAGCCTACGGCACAGCATGGTCGTACGCACGACCGGCCTTCAAATCATCTTCTTCTACCTCTTCATCCTCCTCCCTCGCCAGCAGAGCAGAGAACAGAGCAGGGATAAGAGGAGTGAGAGGTTCAGCAGCAACAATGCCACCCATCACGCGCGCATTCCTGATGCCTCACTTCTCCTTCTGGAACTGGCCCTTACCGTCCGTTGGTTCCCTGTCTCGCGCCGCTGAAGCCATATCCGCGATTGAGAATGAGGTGTCTTTCGCGGAGAAGGATCCGAGGGTTGTTTGGAGGGGCACGGTCGGGTTTAATGGGGTTTATTTCCCCAGTTTGAGGAAGGATTTGGTAGAGGCTACGAAGGGAGAGAAGTGGGCGGATGTCAGGGCGTTGGATAGGTATGAGATCGATGGGGATGGTGATACTCAGAAGGGTAAGCGTGGGTTCGATAATGAGGGAGAAGGAGAGGTGGAGGTGAAAGCGGTGACAGAGGCAGTATTGGGGTTAAGAGAGAAAGGGAAGACGAAAAGAAAACGAAAGGGGTACCGAGGGAGAAGAAAAGGAGAAGAGATGGCGAAGTATAAAAGTGAAGATATACACACCAAAGGAGAGGAAGAAGCAGGAGACAAACAAGAAACACAAACAGGTGAAAGAGACACTGAGCCCCGAGATGAAGATGACGACGACGGCGACAACAACAAAATAAACGATAACGACATCCCAAACACGAGATCAGATGAAACCACATCCGCGCTAATGGTCGAAGACTTCTGCAGATATAAATACGTCCTCTACACAGACGGAATAACCTACAGCGGGCGCCTACCTTTCCTGCAACTATGCCGAAGCGTGTTGATTTCTCCGCCCATAGCGTGGCATCAGTACACCACGCATTTGATCAAACCGCTTTTTTCGTGGGAGCTCGATCTGCTCTCTTCGTCTTCTTCCTCTTCCTCTTCCCCTTCTAATACTAACACCCATTCCAACCCCTTTTCGCAGTCCCGCAATTCCCGCTCAAGCCCGCTCTCCTTACCTATACCCCCTCCCAATCCCAATCTCATACCCCCTCCAAGTCTTCGTAACCGTCACCGCCAACGCGAGCACAAATGGACGCCCTCCGAAAGCATCCGCAGGGCCTGGCCCACCAACTACGGGCCCGAGGAAGCGAACGCCGTCTTCGTGGCGCCGGACTGGTCGGATCTGAGGGAGACGATCGAGTGGCTGGAGGCGAATCCGGACGTCGCGGAGGGGATTGCTGATAGGCAACGGCGGCTATTTGCTGGCACTGGCACTGGGACCGGAGCTGGGAGTAAGAAGAAAGAGATGGGCAGAGAGGGGGCAGAGATAGAGAAGAAGGAGGGAATAGAACGGGGAGGGGGAGGATATCTGAGTCCTGCGGCAGAAACGTGCTATTGGAGGGCCCTTATTAGGGGTTGGAGTAGCGTTGTGAGGGTTGATGGGGACGAGTGGGAGGGGCGGGAGGAGGAAAGGGGGGTTAGTTGGGAGGAGTTTAGTATGGGTCTGTGAGTGTAACTGTCATTAGGAAGGACTTTTACTATCTACTATCATGATTGTCTAATGAGGATTGGAGTTAAGATAGGGATAATGTGGAACGTAACTAGGGCTTATGATCTTATGCTTGTGCAAGAGACTAGGTTCCATACTGAAGGGGTGCATAGCAGCCAAACACATCACTTGCCTCTCCCTCTCTTCTCCCTCCCTAGCACACCTAAAGCGTAGAGATGAGAAGATTCACAACAGAAACCTGTCTCCCGACCGTGGCATTATCAAACGGGCCCTGCCAATTTAACCCGTAGAAATCAAAACCCGCCGTCGCATTCCCGCTCCTCGCATTCTCATAAGCCGACAACGCATTCCTCTCTATATACTCCCTATACGTGCCTCCCCCGCCAATCGCAGCATCCAGCTTCGCAAGTCCGCGTATGAATGTGCCCTTGAACGACGTCCCATTAGGCTCGCAGTCCGCAGCTGTAGCGCACGCGCTCTCGGTAAGTATACCATCGGGGGACAACCCATCTTCGTCACTTAGCACCGCATCGGCTATTTTCTTCGCAGTGTCTAGGTAGCTGCCATCACCCGTCGCGGCAGCCAGCTGTACTAATCCCGAGATGATGACGCCTTGGTTATACGACCAGATGGGCTGTCCGTTATTCGTGCATTGCGCATCGTCCGTGAGGCCATCATTAACCAGACTATCACCGTTGATCATGCCGCTTTTGCTAAACCAGTCCCACTCCTGTAATGCGCGGTCCAGATACTTGGTATCCCCCGGGATGAGGTTGTGCAGCGTGGCGGTGAGCTCCAGGTACAGCTCGTTGGAGATGGCGTTATGGTACGTGAGACTGGGGATATTCCATATGAGTCCTCCCCCGCAGGTCGTCGTGTTCCAGTAACTGTACATGTACGCCTCGTCCTCCTTCGCTAGGTCCAGGTACGTTTCCTCGCCCGTGAGCTCGTAAAGGGACGTCAGCGCCAGTGCCCACCAGCCCGTATCGTCGGTCGAGTCGGCGCGGAAGTCGCCCCCGCCCTCGGGCCACCAGTCCAGTGGCGCGCGCTGCGTCTCCACGGTGAAGGTCGCCTGGACCAGGTACTCTGGGTCTTTATCGCCCGCAATGAGCATGTACTCGGTGAGGGCGCGAAGGGCCACCCCGCTATGCCACCAGGGTCCCGTGTCCCAGAGTCCCGTCGTCTCATTGTAGAAGGTGTTCATGGCCTTGATCGCCGCGCGGACGGTGTCTACATCACCGGGACCGGCCGCGGCAGCAGCAGCAATACCCATCGCTCCGCCTAGAAACACGAGAAGGAAGCTGAGGCATGGCCAAAGACCTAATTGGGACACAGGGAGGTACATCCCTAGATAGTTCGGACAGACTCTGAGGAAGTAGGTAAAGAAGAGCGATGTGTGATCGACCAAACGCTAGGGAGGATGTCGGTTCATCTACAACTCGGGCTTTATATAGATAGATAAATCGTAGATCTTGTCAACTGCCCAACACGGCTTGCTTTAGTCTTTCTTGGCCCGGCCAGATTCAGGATACTACGGGTTGTCAGGCTGCCAACGTGACAATGTGTCCAAGCATGGCGACTGGCGCAACCCGACGCGAGTGGGGAGGAGAGAGAACCACCGCGCGCGCGAAATGCTCTTCGTCTTTTAGTCATCCATGTTTTCGAAGGTCAGAAAAGATTTGCGAGAAAAAAAAAAAAAGTTAACTCGTGATCGAGGTATCCTGACGTGATCGTTACGGGCAACCAAAAATCCCTGACCTTAGAACACACGTACGTACAGTGTACCTGTGTGTACCCGCATATGAGATCTCTACTAGGGTTAGACGCAGGTCCGAGATACTATCTAGGTAGCTGTTAACTCTATCCACGAATCAAAAGACGCCCCACATACTACATTAGGTCTTCATGCATGAACCAGCACATGTACTTGTGACATGTCGTCAGGGGTCTTCAATTGGCTAGCATAGATTATTCTGTCTTATAAGGAAGCTCCGGTGAGAAGATGCCCACTTACATTGGTCAATTGGAGACGATGCCAGGTTGACAAGACCGGAATAGACTACTCTATTCTGACCTGTTTATGCGCAGAAGCGCCGAACAACCGGTTTTCTTCCGTCCCGTCCAAGCTTCCTATGTGCGGAGTAGCAAGGCCAAGGATGCAGCAACGACCTTGTTTACATTCGTTATAAGCTCTTTGAGCTTTGAGCTTTTGAGCTGTTCCATTTGCAACGTTGCTGATGGATCCTTCGGGAAGGAAAAGACTTGGCATTCTGAGTTGCCGCATCGTACACACCTCCTCGTGCTGATCTCTAGATCATCCTCAATAACTCCGACACCTTTTGACCTACTTAATTTGTTTGTTTCAGAAACCCAGATTAGAGGCCTTTTATGCCGCGTCCCGAGCCGATCTCGATGCAGTTTCCGTAGATATATGTACATATATAGTCTCATCCCTGAGTGGCCACAAGCCGTGAGACCAATTAGGCTGAGGTAGAAATAAATATATAACATCGAATCGAAGAGGGACAAAATGTCTCATGTACAGCCAAATTACACCCTTGTATCATATGCTGTGTAGCTTTCGTATTCATCTCGTCGCATGTTTTCGTCATCGGAACATTAGTCATTCCGGTCTATAATATCGTGGCTCATCAAAAACGTGATAGCGGTGACCCCGTACACCTTTTCCCTTGAACAAGGCGGGGAATCTCCAGCTCTCTGGGATTTCGCCTTCTAGTGCTCTCCTGTCTCTTGAGTTTTGGTCGTCTTCCATCGCCGAGATCTTTGCCTTCTCTTCATCACTTGTCGGTATGACAAACTTAGCTACTTGGAGCTCCGTGTCCGTTATAGTACTTCTGGATACTCTTGCATAACCTATCCGTTGCAAGCGCTTGTACAATATGTACTCGCACCAGCGATCCCAGTCGCTAGAATCTACGTCGCGCATGCCCGATACCTCGGATACATAAGTGTTGTAGTTTCCTTCAAGAGGCTCCGTCACCAGGTAGGAGAGGAGAACCGCGGGCCGTGGCGTCGAGCCCATGAGTTTTGACAAGTATTCTGCCTGCAGACGACGATCCTCTGGGTCTTCTTCTTGGCCAGAATGAAAAACAAAGACATCAACAAGCTCCCCATACATGTCAAGCGTAGCATGAATGGCTGGAGCGAGCTCACCGACGGGTGATGGCAAGAGGTGATGTGTGGAATTAACAATAGGGAATTTCGATAAAAGCGCTGCACCCCACGTGTGCTTGTTTGGCCCTGGGCCGTAGTCCACATACATACCCAGCTCTTCAGCAAGAATCTGGGTTGTATCGCGATTCCCCATGATAATACGCTGAAGATCCGACTCCAAAAGGCCGATGACGTCTATCTCCAATTCTTTGATCAAGTCCCGCATGCGGTATTCGGAGGACCACATATCATTGTCGAGGGAGAAATGGATGGTCCATATACCGGCTGTCATGACCTTTGCATCTTCATGATAAGGTGTGTAATCATTGGTAGGGAAGCGCAAGTACGCCGTCGCGATAAAGAACATGTTTATAACGCCGACAGCAAGAGTGTAATACTTGCGACGACGCATTTGAGCTAGCGGGTGTTGGATTTGGCGCGGAGGTGAATTCCTTAAAGTCAAGTTAAAGACGCCAGCGCCAATGAGAAACATCATGGTGATCATGATCCAGTCCGTGCGCTCACGGACGAACGATCCTCCAGGCACAAAGGCATATGCGACAACCCATACGTGGAAAAGGATCATGAAGTTGTAGATCAGATAACCAATCCCGAATGTGATGGCGGGAGTGTTCTGCGATGCAGACCCTAACAGTGGAGTTGACACCGCCATGAGGTAGAAAGCCAGGACTAACCCTCCGTAATAGCCGTGCCAGTTTGAGTGGCGCATGAGTACCGCAGCCCCTACGCAGCCCATGCCGAAGACGGTCCAGGTGCTAACCAGGCGTGGTCGATATATCCCGACGAGAAGACCTGCGGTCATAGAGGCTACAGTGAACCAACCATGGGGGACAGATAGAGGCCCACGTACAGGATAGCCTTCCCACACCCAGACAATCATAGTGCTGCTGTCCGAGAGCAATGAATGCAGGCCAAAGAGCAGACCGCCTACACCCAAAGCAGCAAGGATAGAAGAACCGCCTTCTCTGCCATTATTAATTGTTCCATTATTCATCCGAGCAGTCCGAGTGAACCAGAACGTAACTAGCAAAGCTAATCCAAGACCCAGGCTGTTGTGTCCGCCATTGGTTGCATTCATGATAGGCCAGATCGGATTGTTCGTCCTCCACGCAAATTTCATAGCAGAAGATAATATTAGACCAGTCATCCACGCCATTAGTTTAGATTCAAGTCGGGATCCTTGCGCAGACTCCAATAAAAGAGTTGCTGCCCATGAAAGGCACGCCATAGCCACACCGAAACCAACGGTGAAGAGCCGATAGGCCGGGTCTGCCACTTTCCAGGCCAAGATCCCCGCAAGAGAGAGAAGATGGCAGAGACGCAGATTCCTGACAACCAAATAACGAAATGACCTGATGCCAAGAAAGAGGGGCGTGATAGTAGACATGATGAATGATTCATATCCTGAAATGCCCATATGCCACAATGGGAAATACCAAATGAGTATCCCGAGGCTCGTTAGCATAGACCAGAAGACATAGCCATGATATACTTCGGCAGCTGTATCGAATAACTCGGGCCATGAAAATTTGGCCTTGAATACACCAACTACTGCCTGGTCTCTAGCCTTGCCCCTGGTCTTGTTCTTGCTCTTGTCTTTTTTCAATACGGCAGCTGGCCGATGCAAGTCATTCGGTCTGAGATATTCATTAGATACTCTCCATGGAGATAGCTGTTGTCTAAACTGTTCTACGCTCGCCCGGACCGTCCACACCCTCGCCGCAAACATTTTGAACCATTGGACTATGATGACTTCCGGAACAGGATATTTCTGTCGGAATCATCTGTACAAATGGTAGGTTGGCTCCTTTGCACAACCCATTAACACCATAACGCTACCCGTAACACCAAGTACCAGGCTAATTAAATTAGGGGTACTAAGAGCTTCAGGAGTTCGATGTCAGGCAAGGGCATGGGGAGTAACATTCTTGGTTCGACTACTAGCACGTCGAAACAACTTCAAATACTTGCTACAATAGTCGCATATCAGGGGCAATGGAATATCAAAGCAGGGAAGCAGATGAACAATAAAGAGCTCTGCAACAGTCCGGGCGAGCGTGCAAGACAAAATCAGGACTACCTAGGGAGCCAATGTACGTACCCCTTGCCAAGACCATTTACATCTTTAACGAGAATTTCGAATGTGCCGAAATCTAGAGCCGTGACCGCATCAAATGCAACGTCATAAAGAATTAGTGACCATTCGAAAAAGGCATAGGTTGTGTAGGCTGAGAGATATTAGTAAATGGATAGGGTTGTCTATAGCAGCAAGTAACGAACCTCCGGGAACACGGTAGTACTTGTGCTGTACGAAGAAATAGATCATGGGGATACTTGTCGTGAAAAGCACCGTAGCAATATATTTTCGATATTTAGTGGCCCTAGGGTTGGGTGGGCTAAGGGTGAGGCAGCCAACAGTCCAGGGAATCGTAGCCACCAAATAGGAGATCATGAAAATGTCGTGCCAGTCATGGTCATCGGTCGATGTAACGTAAGTCCAGCCTCCACAAGTAAATGTTCGAAACAGGCCCATGGCTGCTACAAACTTGGGAAGTGTCTTGTGACGTCGTGATGTCAGGAGGTACCAGAGTGCAACTAGTGCAAATCGAGGACCTAGGCAGTGATTCTCTATTAGCATCATAGCCTACATTGTATATTGACCCCAGAGTTGGATGTCACATCTGTGTTCTCTAGCAATTCGAAACTACAATGCGATCGTCTTCCCACAACTTGTACCGTCTCGTAGGAAGAAGAAACGAATACACTGACCGAACGACTCCAGTCTAGGTTTCGACAAACATACCGGAAGTTATAGCGATAAAGACCATGAAAAACGATCTCTCGGGATATCGATCGCCGATTGTAGCTGACACAGAAGGGAACCATTCGTCGGGATAGCCATAGTATTGGTTCTGAACGATCTCATGGAAATGCAACGTCATGCCAACGATGAGCGCACTCAGGAACGCCACTACATAGTAACACAGAGATTGTTAGTTAGACCATGGATCCGCGCATGTATGATACTTCTTGGCCTGGGAACACCAAACACATTATACAACAAGGTAGATGAACTGACGATACGCGAAACAGGTGTGCGCCCATGATACCCATTTCGCATTAAAAGATACGAGGGCCACCCCACTCTCCTTGTCCTTATACATGGACATAGTTCTGGTGATTAATGGATCGGCATGCGAGAGTGATAACCGTGTATCGAAACTGATCGGATTAGGTTGAACGAAAGTCGGATATCTAGAAGTCTAGTAGGGGTATATAGTAAATTGGAACGATGGAAATATTGCAAAAAGAGAAACGGAAAAGAAACCAGGAAACTACTCAAGTGTACCATCACTAGAAACTCTCGGAACTTTCGGTGGGCAAGTAACAAGACGGTTTACCATCGTGTGCTTCTAAGGTTTGTGACCCGAGGAGCTAAAAGCTACTGGTGACGCTTGCCAATGCCGCAAGCTCTCCACGGTCTTGTCCGCAAAGTAGCTACCTTACCTTAGATACAGGAGTGAATCTGCCTTTGATCTACAGTTTGGTAGCTATTCTGTTACCTGGAGGAAAGTACTGCCTACAAATCTTCGTGCAGCGTGCAGCAAGCACGCGCATAGATATCCTGTTCTGCGTGCATCGCACTTTCCAAGTCATCCAATAGATATCATCCTTGTTATACTCTGCTAAGACAGCGTTCAAGATACTCGGGTGGAACTTGATACCATATAATCATGTAGGTTAAAAGAGCCGAGACTTTACTCAACTAATATGCTCCGAGGTTTCTCTTGTTAGACAAAATAGAGCCTTAAGATCGAGGCAAGTACCGTACCTATGTAAGACACGGAAATGTGGGTACTTGCTGGTTTGGTAAAGGAGATACTTCCACATGGAAAATGAGACGTCCATAGTAGTAGTCAAACGAATACAACTTGAAATGATATAGATATGCATAAGAGATTTAACAATGCCTATCACCAGCAGAAATTATGTTTATGTTCAATATCAATTTCCAACGTATCGACAGTGTCCAGCATAGATGTAGTTAGAAGTTGGTTGAGCTATGGCATCTCTTGATAAGAGCGATAAGCCCAAAGACCCCACTATCCCCATTTTATTTCTTTCAAATGGTCAATTGACGTGGGCAATTTCTGATCGCAGACAGATACTACAATACCTATATTAAGATTTACCGGCCACATATTTAGTTTTCCTACGCCCTATATCGAGTGGGCTTCTCTCAATAAATAAATAAGCCGTCCGTGGAAATGGCCGCCGTCGCAGAAAAGGCCAGGTTCTACCTCGAGCAGGCTGTCCCTCAGCTACGCGAGTTCGAGTCCAAGGGCATATTCACCGCCGACGAGATCCGGTCCCTCGTACGGAAGCGCACCGAATACGAGCACCTGGTCATCTCACCAGGAAATAAGGCGCAGGACTGGCTTAACTATGTCGCCTGGGAACGCTCGCTCGAGGCCCTCCGCGCCAAGAGATGTCGACGCTTGGAGATCAAAGCTTCCACCAAACATGTGGGTGAAGGAAGGGTTTTCGGTATCCTCGAACGCTCGGTGAATAGACATCCGGGAAGCCTCGAACTATGGAAAGAATATCTGGCGTTCGCGAGACATACGAGAGCGACGAAGCGATATCGCAAGGTTATGACGAGGGCTTTGAGGCTGCACCCCGGAAAGCCGGAGCTATGGGTGCTGGCAGGTCAGAAGTCGGCCAAGAATGGAGACATGCAGTCCGCGAGAGCGTTCTTCATGCGTGGTGCGCGATTCTGTGTTAAAGTGCCTACGGTATGGCTCGAATACGCGAAGTGTGAAATGGAATGGCTGGAGAAAATGGAAGCTCGCAAGGGCAAGAAGGGAGGCGCAGAGAAGGCAATTCAGGAGCAGGCCGAGCATGACGACGACGAGATCAGATTCGAGGAATCCGACAGCGACGATGATGCTGATGAGAACGGTCGACTGATCGTGCCAAACCCCGATGGAGCCAGTGCCAAGAAGGTCTTTGACGCCGAAACCACGGATAAGCTGAAAAATAATCCGGCATTGGATGGTGCGATTCCTCTGGCAATTTTCGATATCGCCAGGAAACAGCCTTTCTTCAATGCGGCGGCAGCAGAGCAGTTCTTCAATGTCTTTGCTACCTTCAACAAAATCTCAGTTCAGGCCAGAATACTGCAACACGTCCTCGATACTATGAATGAGCTGTATCCTAACGATGCAGCTACGTTATATTGTTACATTCGGCAACCAGTGGTTGGCCTGGACCCAAATACACCAGAATATCCCAAGGCATTGAGGGAGACCCTTGGTCGCATCAAGACATCTTTATCCACAACCACAAATAAGAAACTGCTATCGACAAAACTAAGGTCATGGCTCGAAAGCCTGTTGTCCTCCGAAGATATAGACTCTGGTATTCGCACAGTCATACAACATACCATCAAGACTCTACCACCACCGTGATTTAGATGGTTGAGGAACTACGGACTATTAGACAGGAAAGGCTAGGCTAGGGTGAGACTAGGTCGACTCGAATACCTCACCACCTTGCCTCTGGACAAGATCCATGAGATGCTCCCATTCGGACGGGCTCACGCGACTGACGCTAAGGCGACTCTGCTTCAGCATCTGCATATTCTCCAGAGGGTTTCCAGGCTTGCCCATCTCGCGAAGCTCTTTCAGACCGATTGGCTTGGCGAACTTGCTACGGAACTTGACGTGCACTACGCTCCATTTCGGGTCCTCGGGTTTCGAGGATGGGTCGTAATACGGTTGCTTGGGATCATGAGCAGACACTATGGGGTGGCGAATCATAACAATAAGCGGGACTGGCTCGAACGAACAGAATAGGTTTTTTTACAGTAAAGGATTGCGAGAAAGAAGATAGGGCTAACTTACGATCGGGCGAATGTTCCTGAACTATCTCCATAGTACCTACGATACCCGGTTCTTTGCAATTGGAGTGGTAGAAGAAAGCCAGCTCGCCTTTCTTCATAGACCGCAGGTTGTTGCGCGCGGCATACGCTCGGATACCTAAAAGGAAACATAATGAGTGAGAAGACAGGCATATTTATTCATGTAATCATGCACCTAGCCTCTGGGTCGGAAAGCGAGCGCACATGTAAATAAAAATGAAATAAATGAAAACTCACCATCCCACGGCTCAGGTTTACTCTTTGAAGCGAGATCGTCGATGGAGAACCTGACGTCGACATCGTTCTCGAGCCGCGATTCGGGCTCGGCTTTCATGAGCCAGTACCATTTCTGCCCCTCCTTCTCTTCTGCTTTCCCTTCTTGTCTTTCTGATGTTGATGAGGACTTTTTATCAGTTTTCGCGCCATTATCATCGACATTGCCATCATTGTTACTGTTGTCCTTCGTTTTAGTTAATGATGTTGATGTTTTTGTTTTCGACTTAGACTTTGATGATGAAGAGGATGTTTTAGCCGCTGATTTGGTTTTGCTTTTGCTTTTGGAGTCTATGTTTTTATTGCTCTTTATCTCATCCTTCTTGCTTTCAGATTTAGGTGACTGTGGAGACTTTGCTCTAGCCTTTTTTGATTGGGGAAGCGATGACGAGGTTGGGATTGCACTACTTTCTGTAGTTTTACGGGCGCGCATGTCTGTATCTGCAACAGATGTTTTGAGACGCGTCGATCGCCTCAATGCCGAGTTGTTGGAGCTATTAGGCCCATCAGACTCGGGATTGAGCTGCGCCGCTTTCCTCTTCGGCATGATTGATTTAAGGAAGCAAGAAACCTTGGTAGTTTGAGTCTTACTATTCTCAATGTGGTGATGTGTAGTTGAAAACGCGTCAAGACGTAATGACCGATCTTTGGCGTTTCTGAGGTAATACACCCAACACAGGAGAGTTATGTGATGTGGTGGTATGGTATTGACTTCCGTTATCTAATTGGATAGCTACATCATCTGGCAGACACCTGTGGCTGAAATGCTAGTCTGGGGGAACCTAACCTGGCCCTACATAGCCTAGCCAAGCTACTTGCCCAGATAGGGTAGGTCCTTTCCAAGGTTCTAAGCTTTCGATTGGGGCATCACATCCATTGCTATTGCTTTCAATTTCATGCCTGCAGGCACTTCCAACTCGGATGTTGTTCCCCTCAAATGCCTGACCTATAGCGTAGATAATCGGCTGGCTCATTTCTTTGAATTCGAAAGGGAATTAGGAGTTAAATAAAAAAGGCCTCTTCCTACCTTCCTGAGTGCCCGTTGATAGTTGGATATCGACGCGATACGATCTGTACCGGTTAATGGCTAGAGATGTACAAGCAGTATCATCAATATGGAATCTTCGCTTACTACCTTATTACCCTCGAACAACTCCGTGTTCTACCGGGATGACCATTGACCACTGAGCTTGCTAACCTTAGATGATTGCGCGCGCATGCATTCATCGTCAGTGTAGCGAACTTGCAAAGTCATTGGGCTGTGTAGCTAGTCCTTTGGCGAACCTCTCTCTGTTCTTGACAAAGGGATTCCGATCAGATTTGCGAGGGTTTTGAATTTTTTGGTAGGTAGGTAGGTAGGTAGGTGCTGGTTTCTAACACGGTTCTATAGCCGGCAGGTGGAAATGTTGAGGTCGTTCACCACCTATTTTGCCCCACTCACTCACTCCCTTCTATCTATATCTGCCTCTCTGTTTCTTGATGTGTGTGTGTCTCTCTCTCTGTGTGTGTTGCACAACAATTGACGCCTCAGCAAATAGGCGGGTCGAGTGCCATAGAGGAAAAGACACCGAACCGGCATTTTATTCTCTATTTGCTGTGCGAAGATCTCGTGGAGGCATATGACTTGTGGCATGTGAGGTTCAGGTTTCTTTGGGTGGATCCGGGCTGGTATGACACGCTTGCTAAGTTAAAGCAGCCCAATTGTTCTCGTGGGGAAATATTAGGATCGATCCGTTCCCACGGGCAGGCAAGCAATTGCTGGCTGCTTGGTTGCTTGCTGACTGCGCGTTGGGTGTCCCTGACTCGTACAACGAAAGCTTTCGTTATCCGAACAAACAACACCAACACCAGGGGTGCTTTTTTGTGACGATGGTCAGGTAGGTATTTCTAGAAGGTAACCTACTAGGTAGCTACGTAGGTATGTATGCAGGTAATTCATCACTCATCAGTAATGAGTGGATGAGTGAATGAGGAGTCATATAATCAAGGACCAAAAGTGTCGTGATGTTCCGGCTGCTGATGACAGGGATATTACATACATCCAATGCTACTCTTGTCAGTACCCACAAATGAACCTAAAGTGATAACCAAAAAAAAGACCTGGCATTCGCATAAATATATTGTATGCACGATAGAACTTAGAACAGCCGAACGCCTAGATCCATCCTAGATAAGATTTTAGCTAAAGAAACCTAATAAACACCCAGTATTCGGCCATATGGTGGCTGGCTGGTAGTTGGGTCGAGGGGGATCAAAGTCGGGTATGCAGGGACGAGGTGGATAAGATGAATGAGATGGGGGGAACAAACTTTGATGAGCATATCAGCTTAAATAAAAATCCTCAGGGACGGGAAGGAGAAGAAATCACAGTGAAGACAATGGAGAGAAAAAAAAAAAGAATGGTAGGTAGGTATGGCCGGATCCACGGACAATAATGCTTTGAATAGGTAAAATGTACGCGACTTATGCTGGGTTAATCAATGCGAAAGTGGTGAGAAGCGAGAAAGCAGGTAGGTAGCCCACTCGGACGGGGAAGAGGGAACACAAGGGTTGCCTCGGGATGGGGAGTAGCTAAGTAGATAGGTTAGGTAGGTCGGTATGTAGCGAAAAGATACGTGAATAGCCTGCACTGTTGAGGAGATTTGATATTTCTTTTCTATTCACAAACCGGATACTGTAAACCTTACGGATAGACTAGGTATCGGTGTTGTCTGCAGACAGAGGTGGAGGGCAGATTCATGATGATTAAGAAGACTTGCAATCGGAACGTTTCTGTGCAGTGGTCCCTCGCCCACCAAACATCCGTCCATTCTGGGACGGCCAATTCAATTGCGGCCCCCTCCTTCCAAGACTAATGGGATTTTCCTGTTGGCCATATGTAGGCAGGTAAGTGTAAAGTAAAGCCTGTCCGCCCGCTCTTGAAGGATATAACTCGAGTCTAAGTCTAGGTTAGGTACGTACGTCTACCAAGGGACCCGAGTGGACGACAAGACATACGCCCTATATCTGGCAGGGGAGGGTGCTGTAAGAAAGAAAAGGTAAAATAGGAAGAGACAAGAGGTAGGTAATAAAGTGTGCGTGTGCGTGCGTGCGTGTGGCATGACGTGGTGGCATTTACCGATATTCTCCTCTTACGACAGAACACTTCTTTTTTCTCTATTTATTTCCCTCTCCGTTCTTCCCCTCGTGATCATCCATTGTTGACGGCCTAATTATATGGCCTGCCGCTGTTTCTGTTACGCTTTTGCTACCAACATATCTAACCCACCGCGTCCCCCCCATCCCCTTGCCAACTTGTCTCTTCCTCTTACCGTTTTCTTTCCCCTTTTCTCCTTAAAAACCTGTCCCCTCCTATTTCTTCTCTTCTTTCTCTTTTTTTCTTTTGCGCTTTTTGGCGGTCTATCCGTGAGGATTGTCGGTCTACTTTAGACTCCCAACCCTGGTTACGTTCAATTGCCCCCTCCAAAAATGGCATTGTCGCGCCCCGCCAATTACATCTTCGGCTTAAAAGCCCACCAAGCCCCAAGTATCGGTATATGTGTAGGTACCGATCTATGCATAGCACCGCTTCGAGATTCAAGAGAGAAACCGGACAAATGAGCCTCGTCGAGATGATGGGTTTCAATATCTTCATCTCCAGGAGGCGAAATGAAAAGACGCAACCTGTCTGGGCGGTGGGAAGCAGAGTTTCGGTGGTTCGGCGGGCTCCCAACTCTGACGAAAAACGACTACGAGGATCTGCCACTATCGGTCTAGGATGGTTAGTGGCTAGAAAAGGGAATGCAAGGGTCAGGCCCAACGCTGCTCGTTGTTCCGGGCCCCCCATGCATCGTATCCCTGGTCTTTGATTACCATCAACAATCCGGGTCTTATTAATATTCAGCCATCGCCAATGCTCGGTCATATACGTTGACGAGTTTTCTACTTGCCGACGGGGCAGGTTAGGTTTTCATTTTTTATTATTTTCATTTTTTAACCCAGTTCTACCTACCTGTCTGGCCGTTTTCCTGTACTTCTGGAAATTCGACTGTACCTTGGGGAATGTCCAGGAAGATCGCGCCGTAGTACGACTTACACCTCAGCACATGACTCGATTCCCTGGCCCAGGGGTCCGGAACTCGGAATCTTGCAACTTATATTTATCAACAGACATTCTCCGTCTATGGTATATTGCTTCCAAAGTTGGAAATATCACTTTTCGACAGGAAGCTCGTGGAGCGCATGGCAGGGAGGCAACGCAGTCCGAGTATTTTCCATTCTCAACATTACCAAGTACCTTCCACAACCTAGACTACACCGCCGCTTCTCACGGCCACCAGAAACTAGAAGATGGCGCCTCTCCAGCGAAGTCATCGTTTCGTGCGAGGGGTTTGGGGTTGAGTTTGGACTGGGCAGCCCACAGCCGTGGATCATCCGCCGCAGCCCAATCGGCTCCATGGTGCAGATCCACCACGCGCGAATCGCTGCCACTTGCAACCCAAAGGCTTGTTCATAATGCAGCATGATAGCCTATGTCAGCAAACATGAGCTACCAGCACTCGAGCTGTTGAATTGCCCTTTCGGGCACATTGACACTGCAGGGTGGCTGAGTCGCTGGCTTTTTTGTCTTATACTGGTGCCAGTTCGATTGCCAACCGCAGGCTCTCACAAATTTGATGATAAGCTGTGGTATGTTTCTCTACGGCTTGAGCAAGTTTCCCGAGACTCGGAGCTTTTCAGCATATTATACGCTATCAAGACTTGTGTTTTGTAGCTCCAAGCAGTGGGGGTTGATCGTTATCCATGCGACACTACGCTCGACATAGTGGCTACGTGCGTAAATGGACAGCAGCGTCATACTGTTATCTCCGAACGCCCCTTCCGATGGATATTTGGCCGCCTTCCTCCGGTTCGATATGTATTCAAACAAAGCACGATTCCAGGTCATCGTGGCCCAATGCGACATAAGGTGTCCTTCCCCTCATATGAGCCCGGCGGGTTGCGTGGTGCCTCCACAGACGAGACCCTTAGAGAGCTCTTCCAGGGAGAACGTTCTGCTTGTGGCCTTGGGGGGGTCTATAAGCCGGCTAGGCTGTTCAATGATCCCAGAGTGAGGCCGTCCTCCCCTTGTACAGCCGACTAAAGAACGACACGATTACGGTATCGTGAACCTTCATTTCTCATCTTATTCGTCTACCCTCTCGTCGCATTTCTGGTTGTGGTCGCAACCTACTTGGTTGGCTTAGATCAGGTGCCATACACGCTAGGTACCTGGTACCAGCAAATGCGGCAAGGAAATAGACCAAAAGTCTTGGCGCCGGAGTGGCTCGTGCTCGGGGCCAAAGAAGCCTTTGGAGGTGCTCCTTGGGCTAATTACCATCTTGTTACGAGACCATGTTTTCGTGGGTCTTCTGCGTGTAATCCTGCAACAGAATTTGCAGGACACAGAACACGGTAGCAGTACTTGGCTGGTGTACCTCCCACCTATTTCTTTTCTTGTTTTGGAACAAGAGGAAGGGGAGGAGTGGGCTGGGTCTGCTTTAGACCCATATTTCCCTGGTATTCAGCCAATAGGCGTCGACAGGTAATTGCTCTGAGTAGAAAATTTCTCTCTGTCCGGCCCCATTGTTGCACACTTCAGTCAGCAGCTCCACCCACCAAAAAGGACCTGTCTCTGTGGCGTCTCTAGTTATTTTCGGTTACTGCTGCAGGGTAAGGTCCCTGCCTCCATTCAGTTCCGCCCCGTCCCTCTCCAATCGGGATTCTCCTCCAATCTCGCTTTAACCCACTCACTCTCGGACCGTCTTTCTGTGTCTGCTCATCCAACCTATCAGGCTATCGACAGCGAGCACACGGGCCCCTGTTCTTAATTAACCCTGTCAGGTATTAGCGCCCTTGGCGGTGAGTAAAGTGAGCTGTGATAGGATAATAACACACAGTACGACAGCCGATGTAGCTGTGGGCAGTCGGATCGAATTCGCCCGTCCTCTTGCTGGTTTTCTCGTTTCTCAACAACCAAGCAGTTAGTACAAACACACCAACCCCAGGCGACAGAGCACCAAAGCCTTTTTTTGTAGCCAGCCAGCTAAGTCAGCTGCCCGATACCTGGTCGCGTGTGGGATAGGTACAGCAACACAGCCAGCCAGCCGTGCATCCATTCATTGATTGAGAAGCGCGAGAAAGAAGCAGAGGGACGAAACAGACAGAATTTTCGTGCATTCGCTCACTCACTCGCTCTCCTCCTAGACCACCTGCTAAGCTCTCATTGCCTTACCCACGACCTACCATCACTATTTGACCATTCCCACCTGTAACCCGACGGCAAACAACTCAAACGCGCAGGTAGTTAGGTGAGACCTTAGCTTTTGTTAAGCCTTTCATCTTTGTCTCTTTCTTTTACTTGTCCGTTGCTCCAACTCTATTTGGACCCCCTCCTGTTTTTATGCTGCTTTCAAACGGGTTGTCCAGCCCACAAGTGTGGTGGAATAAGCGCCCGTCTTGTGACACTATTGTCGACTGCTTCCCACCACAACGCGCCGCTCTTCCTGGTCGCATCCTGTTTTGAAATGCCGGTATAATGGCTCCAGTTCGGGGAACCAACGCCGGTCGCATTTTGCCATCGTCCTATAACACCGGCTCCTCTCCTTTGCTGCAATAGTCTGCCGCATCAGGAGGAATACACGCCGCCGGCCCCGTGTTTCGGGGCCAGATTTGCCGTCTAGATGGCCAAGCCTGTTTGTCGCCGGTAGTCCACGGCCTCCTTTCTCCTCTTCCCTTCCGCTCTCGAGCCCAATCACGCCGAGCTTTAATCTACCGTCCCATGTTTGAGTGCACCTTAGTTTAACCTCCCTATGGCGCTCTCTCCTAATCCGACCCGACACTCTTGTGTCATACCTACCTCTCTCGGCGCATGATATACCTACCTCCATACCTTGATATTAGTGTGACATGGTATGCTTTTTTGCAGAGTTTACTTTACTTTACACTGTACCGGTGTTTCTATTCGCGCGTTTGTTGTGTACTTTGCTATACTACAAGGTAGTAGGTAGTTATTTGTACGTCGCATTAGATGCCTCCTTGAATGATCTTGGACGTCGTGTACATAGGTATCTTTATGCCGACTGTACAGTGTGCTCTGTTCTCTCTGTCTTTCTTAGGCCTGGCCCATGCTCCTGCTTGGGGCATAATTACAGCAATACAGGTACCTAATGTACTTCTTGATAGTGGAGCTGGCTAAGGAATTCCCACCCTTTCGACCTATCAACTTTCGACCCTCTGGGCATGTACCCCTTGTAGGTACCAGCCTACCAACCTACAGCGGTCCCTTTCCCTCACTGGCTTAGCCCAGTACCTCCGCTGGACTAGTACCTACACTGGCTCCCTACACAGGTTTCCTACACTACCACACAGCCCAACTCAAATCATCTTTTCCCGATCGCACCACACACACCCTATCGCACCGCCAGTTCAATCCACACTCTGGCCCGCGACGCGACTTTCCCCCATCGCGACACTTGTTGGCGCGACCTATTACATCAATTTCTTATCAATATTTCATCTCAATGGATTTGGCGCTCTTCGCTCTGATTGCTAACACTGCCTGAAAATAGACAGATGGGTTCCCGTTCGTCACCTCGCCCGTCATGAGCTCCTGGATGAACGAGGCCGCTGCCATCCCCAATCATGCTGGCAATGGCTTCCCTCATATGGGCGACCCCAATAACATGGCAGGTGCTGGCATGATGGATCCCTCGGCATTCATGCAGAATCCTGGCCAATTCAATCCCAATGCTGCGAATCCACAGTTTTCGAACCACCAGATGGCCGCCGCCATGCAAAACGGCCAGATGCGCAATGCCTCGCCCTCATTCTCGAATCCCGTTTATCAGACCAACCAGGTCATTCCGTCAAAACGCCCCCGGCCGAGAGAAGACAGCATCGGCGCATCACCCCGACAGAATCCCGGCATGTTACCGACCTCGCGCGCGGACACCCCACAGCAGTCGCAGTTCCCCGGCTTCCAGCCTAACGCGATGCAAGGTCAGAACGCCGGTCAGCCCCAACACTATCCCCATCTACAACCAAATGGCTCCGCTACCGCGTCTCCATCTCCAGTCATGGCTGGTAACCAGCTCCGTCCGGGAAGCGTACCGCAACGCGTTAATACCGCGTCGCCGCACCCTTTCTCGCCAGCTTCCCAACAATTTGGCCCGCAGGCTTCTCCAGTGCCGTCGGAGCACGGTGGTACGCCGCAGCCAGGCATGTTTATGAACCCCCAGGGATTTCCGCAAGGCTATAACCCCAATTTTGCACCCTCACCCTCGCCAGCTCGGCCACCATCCGCCCAGAATCCAATGACGCCTCAGATGATGCAACACCAAATGGGACAGATGGGACAAATGGGGCAAATGGGACAGATGCCACAGCAGATGCCTCAAATGCACCCGAATCAGATGTATGCCAACCAACAGATGCAACAAATGCAAATGCAACAGATGCAAATGCAGCAGATGCAGGCAGCGCAGGCAATGCAAGGACGTGGCATGGATCCAAAGATGATGTATCAGATGCGAATGCAACAATTTGGACAAGGCAACGTCCCTTCGCCTGCGGATATGCAAGCTCAAAACATGGTTCAGGGTCGAGGGTTGATGGCTAAGCAAGGTATGCCAATGCAAAACGGCCAGATGCCACCGGGGGCTATGCGTCCACAGCAGCCGCCTCAGATAGCCCGAGGCATAAACCCCGAGATCTTTGTCAGGAACCTTAGCACCTTCATGAGCTCGCGACAGCTCCCAGTGGACATGCATCCCACTGTCGAGGGTCGCCCGCTGCACCTCTTCCAACTGTTTCAGTCGGTGCAGAAGTACAATGGATATCGTAATGTCAGTGCCCACAACATGTGGCCACAGATTGCTTTTTCACTCGGCTTTCCACCGAATCAAGTACCAACGGCGTCGCTGCAGCTGAACGCCATCTACGAACGAAATCTCGTCAAGTTTGAAGAGGCTTGGACGAACCAACAACGGAGCCTCCAGATGAAAGGTGCCGGCCCGGGTAATATGCCCGCTAATCAGGTCCAGGGGACGCCACAAAGAATGGCACAGCTATCGCCTGCCCATAATATGACACCTACACAACCTCAGATGCCAATTCAAAATGCACGGAGTCCAGCTAAGGGTATGATGCCCGGAATGCAGCAAGGCACTCCCAATGGATTTCCAACTCCCCAGCACGCCCCGATGCCCCAACCACAACCCAGCCCAGGCCCCGGCTCTATGCGAAACAGCGTGCCCAGAAGTGTGGAAGTAACTCCCGTCAACACAGAGTTCCCTATACAATCCCCAGGTCCTACCGGCAAACCGAGCGTTGTCCCTGCTCAGCATCCAAATCCGCAAGCGGACGGGGTCAGAGTCAATGGTACTGCCGCCTTGCCCTTCCCCGGCCCCTCTGCTGATGACGGTGTCTATTCGCCTCTCTCCCGTGCCCTGGCGCAATATCACGGCGGGTCGTGGGGCGGGTTAGAAGTGGATGCAATTGAGCACTTAGGCTTCGAGCTGGGACGCCACAAACCCGACATGCCCCAGGTATTGGAACTGGGCAACATCGACATACAAGCTCTCGCGAAGAGCATACAAAGCGGCATACACGGAGAAGTTCGACTCGCCCTAGACGTCTTAGCTACGGTGACGCGCTACGGCGATGCGTATCCACACCTCAACATTGAGCTTCAAAAATGCGACGACCTGATAGATACCTTACTGGATTGCGCCGAGGAACAAATCGATCTTCTTGCCGAAAATGCAGAGCCGGTCTCGGACGAAATCGACCTGTCATCCTACGAAGACGTTTTGAGGGCCGCCAGGGCAGAACAGTACCATCTCCGCAAAGTTCATGTCTTCGGAGATGCCGAATATGAGCTCGAGAGGGCAGCAGACCGATTACTTACTATAACAACGATATTACGTAACCTTTCATTCTTCGACGGAAACCGGCCGTACCTCGCCGATGAAGTTATAATAAAATTCTTCTGCGGCCTCATCCGATCTCTTGGAACGCATGAAAATCTGCTAAAAACTGCTCAGAATACGCTTGACGTCATGAAAGACATCGTGGTCTTACTGTCCAACATAGCTGCAGAGGTAGAGCTCCCTGGTCGTGACCAAGCTTTCTGTCTGCTTCAATTTATCCTATCGTTTGCCCCGTCGCCGCCGCCGTTTGTGACGGGAGGTAATCTTGTATTTTCGTCCTTCGAACCTTCGATCCACAAGTACCTTCCTCATGCACTTGATGCTTTGGCTAAACTACTCGCGCGAGATGAGCCCAACCGAACGCACTACAAGGCCATCATTGCCGCGGATGCATTTTCCTCCACGCCTTACGAGCTGTTGACACTGGCTTTCTCCCTAGTTATATCTCCCATACCAAACCAGAGTACCGACATACGACCAGGGATTTTGCCGCCATCGGTGGATGCCCGCAAGCCCTTACTCATGCAGGGTATGCTCGCGGCTGATATCATCGCGCAGCTTGCGCCTGGTCACGAGACGGGCGTTACGCGGGCATGGCTTTCCTCCAGCGATGGGTTCGCGCAAAAGCTCTTAATAATGGTTAAAATCATGTGTCAACATATCGAGCATCCGGTGGCGCGGCCGGGGACCAACCCGCGCGGGCAACATCGCGAAGACCCAGCTCTTCTATATATCGTCACGTGTGCTGTGTCCGCCCTTCGCAGGTTGTGCGAGAAGGCAAGAGACCCGAGCGACGTAGCGACCGTACCCCCTAATGCATTACCGACGCGAGCCAGTCTGTTTGAGAATTTGAACAACCTCAAGACGTCCAAATGGGCATTGTTATTGAATCAGCTAAGTGCATATGTTGGGCTTGAAAATTAATGAGCAAGACTTGGAAGCGTGGCGTTTGGGGCGGCTTTTTTCACCTAGAAGATGGCAAAGGCATTACATGTACAAAGAACTTGGAGTGAGCCCATGACGCATACAACAGCAGCATTATTTGGAAATGTAGATTACGACTTGTGTCTTTAGTACCATGAATGGAAACAAAAACTTCCAGTTCTTGTCGACTTGCAAGCGGCTCTATAAGCATCGTGGTATACTATGTAGCGTGAGATGCGAAGTGTACAGCGAGCAATCATCTCAGTGTCGCCCATTTGGTTGTCCTCCTGTATGTATGTAACCTGAGCGCAGCAAGGACGTGTCAAGTCCACGTATAAGACTGTGCGACCGTGTATGGCACTGTAGTGTGGACTGTACAGGAGGCTTCCCACCTCGTCGTCCCACCTAGCAAGCAGCGGCCTAGTAGGCCACCTTTCCCATTTCAGGTATGGGTAGCAGCCTAGGTAGCTCCCGCTGGGTTGCGTCGCCCGACACATTGCTTGGCGAGGTGCCTACGAGGACGGAAGTGGGGACAGCCTGGGTACCTACCTCACCTACCAATCTGCAGCAGGCACCTTGCTATACATGGTAGGCATCTTAGCAGTAGGCACGCAAACACGCCAACATGGGAGCTCCATGACTTCTGCCAAAGTTTCACCAGCTTCTTCGTGTCTACTCCCCTCATACTTAATACACTGCTGGCAGATAAAAGTCGCATGACAATCGGTTCTACCTGCCTTTAATGCGATCATAATCATACTTCCCCACCAACTCTACAATCTGATCATCTAACAGGCTAACAGGCTACTCTGCACAACTGGCCAAGTCCTTGTCTTCCGCTCCGATCTCGATACGCCAGTGCAACGATCTCTTGAACCATGTCTGCATAGCCTTATAGTTTGTCCTCAAAGCCTGCCCCGTCTCTGTAACAATCGACTGAATATGCGTATTCGATTGCCTTTTGCAGGTTTGTCCCTCTCCTTTCTGTACTTGTCATTTTCTTGTCTTGTTTCATTGCACTTGCATCATGGATCTGCGCCTGGCGGACAACCCCAAATACAACGACTATGCGCCCCGGATAGGATGGGATAAGCAGAGAGCGAGGAAACTAACGAAGGACCTCTCTCCATTTAGGCATCTTCTTCGTGCTCTGCCTCTTAGCGGGCTACGCCGGCCTATCCTCCCTCCAGCTCGGTCATATTATAAATGACAAAGTCCTACATGCCCTTACCTTCTTCGTCCTCACTGTCGTCTTCTACTGGGTCATCGACACCAGTCGCCGCCGTACCCTCAACCTGACACTAGTCGTCTGCACCCTCGCGCTTGGTGTGGGTTCCGAGTTCCTACAAGGCTTCCTACCCAATGGCCGCAGCTTCGACCTCTACGACATTGTCGCCAACGTCGTAGGTAGTGTCACCGGCTTGGCCCTATGCTCGTGGTACCATCAACGCATGCTAGAGCGCAAGCGCCAACGTCGTTATAGCGCCGTGCCTGGCGACGAGCCGGGCGACATGGGCATGGATGTAGAGCTGGGCGAGGGCCTAAGCCATTCGGGACAGGAAGAAGGCATCTTAGCCGCTGGCTCTTCACGCCCGACCACGCTCGAAGAGGAGGTCGATAACTGGGACGAGAATGCCGTCGACAACTGGGACGTGGATGATGAGCCCGAAGGCGATATTGGCGCAAGCGGGAAACCCTACGTGACTGAGCATAATGGCGGCGAAGGCGCGAACGGTACCGATAAGAAACGATCCGACTGATCCTCATCCACCCGCCACTGGCACAACACCATCTATATACTACAGCACTCGGTGAGGGACGAAAGTGGGAAGAGCAAATTAGAAGCGGCTATCATGGGCGGGGCAACGATCTCAAAGCGCCCACCAAGGGTCTTTACTTCTTTTCCCCGCTCTTTTCTTTTTCCTTGGGCGTTATGGATGAGACGCGATATGAAGGGTGCAAGGGATTGTGTAAGAAACAAAAAAACGAAAATCAGAGATGTACTCAAATCATGCATCTGGGGATGAACCATCTATGTACAGCTAAACGGAATGCATGAATATGACGATAATTACGGACTTCTGCAATACGTACTCTCCGTCCTCCTGGCGTGACTTGGGACGCAACCTCATCTGATCTTGAGGCTACCTGCTTCTTTGCATCTTCAAGCATAGTCCAACGGGTTGAGGTAAAAAGCTGCCGGCAGTGAATATTCTAGTGCGCCACGACCTTTACTTTGTTCTCGCTTACTCCATCGACCTAAGGCAATAGAAAGAAGATAGGAATACTAGTAGGCAGACCATATATGTTATTATATCGAAAACGACACAAAATTAGCTAGCGCCCAACCTATCTATCCATCTGTCTGCATACCTACAAAATCCTTTACTCATCGGCGGACAGATAGAGCAAGCGCCTAAGGTAATATCAGCATACTTAGCTGAATGATGCAATTCGGTAAAGTCTCGGCAATCGTGGGGGGCAAAGCGAGCTTGATGAGCCTACAGTAAGTGGTCCCAGGGTTCCATTTTCGTTTTCGCATCGCGGGCCGGGTCGTTTTGTTAGGCAGTCTATGGAGAGTAAGTTAGTTATGTATATCGGTATAGAAGTACGACTCGGTGGATAAAGTAGGTATTCTCCGGCAAGAGCGGGTTTTAACCTTGTGGTATTTCAATTCCATTTTTAGCCCCTTTTATCACATTATTAATGAACATATACACATTATACATAGATCTACATACCTACTGTATTTGTATATGTTCTATACCACATACATGTTTACTAGATTTTAACCCAGACGAGAAGACCGTTTTTTGTTTTTATTCTGCGCCAGTATAGGATGATTAGAGATCTTACCTGCTTATAGACACAACGTACAAACAGAGATACGAAGCAACAAAAATGCCATCCCTCGTAGCGAACGGGAATAGCAATGGCGTTCCCGAAGTCCTAGAGAAAGAGGAACAGCCATTGAAGAGAGCCGAGGAAGTTGACGATGTAAGTTCATCTGCAGAGAAACCAGAATCCTAATAGGATTGATTCACCGCAAAACCCCGCGCTTGTCCTTCTCCCCAGAATCCGATTTATCCCCCTCCCCCACCTCACTGCCACATTCACTCTCACCCTGCGGCTTGTGAGAGGTCGTTTGCTTTCGCGGTTTGTCTAAAACGTGAACGCCTTAGTGTAGTATCTCTTCGAGATCTGCATGCATACATATATACACTTTTATTTACCTGCATACCCTCACATGCACACAAGTCGTGTCAAAATAAGCAGGCCTATATATCCCCTGTTACAACAACAGCAACAACAAGATAAAACGAAGCGAAATGAAACCAACAGGAGTCTTTTCTAATCCCGGTTCTTAAGCTAAAGAAGGTGTTTATGTATATAGTTAATAACCGCCGTAAAAACCCTCATCATCCCGTACATCCGCGCCGCAGACCAAGAGCCGTCCTCGGGGCGGGATGGCGATATCAACGTCCTGGTAGACTCGCACAGGCCCGAGGAGCTAGTGAAGCTCCTTCGTTCCACGATCAGCCTCCCCGACAGTGCAGGGAGAGGAAAAGATGGCTTACTGGACGCGGTAAGGGATGTTTTGCAGTATAGTGTGAATACCTGGGATCAGGGATTCCTGGATAAACTTTATTCGAGCACGAACGCTGTAAGTTTTTTAATTTTTTTTTTAGTAATGCTGCGTCTCTGTTTCCGCTCACATTTGTGTATGGATGGTAAAGTGCTGTCTTATAATATAGCGATGGTGAAGACGGCGCTTTTAGATGGAATGGGGTAGAGGTTGGGAAGATGAAGGCTGATATGCTAATATGTGATTTTTTGATAATAATTGTAGGTCGGTGTTATCTCCGAGATGCTTCTCGCTGTTCTTAACACAAACGTAGGTCATTTCTTTCCTTTATCTATTCTGTCCGCTCAGACACGTGCGTATCACGAAAAAGCACTTATCTACTCTTGACAAATATGTCAACACCAACTCTAACACACCAAACAGATCCACATCTACCACACCTCCCCCTCTCTAACAATCGTAGAGAAAACCACCTCTCGGGCTCTAGCATCCCTTTTCGGGCTCATAGGCCCCCGCGCAGGCGGCGTGACATGTCCAGGCGGAAGCTCCTCAAACCTAACATCTCTGATCATCGCGCGAAACACTTTATTTCCCTCAACCAAGACCGAGGGGAACTCAAGCCACAAATTCGCCATCTTCACAAGCGCACACGGGCACTACAGCGTGGAGAAGGCCGCCACGACAGCGGGATTGGGATCCAAGAGCGTGATCACGATCCCCGTGGACGAGGAAGGGCGCATGATTGCCTCGGAACTGGAGAATGCCATCGTGAAAGCTAGAGACGAGGCGGGAATGACGCCGCTTTACGTCAACGCCACGGCCGGTACGACGGTGCTGGGATCCTTCGACCCGCTCGAAGAGATTGCTGATATATGCTCTAGACATAAGGTGTGGATGCACGTCGATGCCTCCTGGGGCGGCGGCGTCGTCTTCTCGGCGAAATACCGGCACAAAGTGAAAGGAGCAGAGAGGGCCGACAGCGTCACCGTAAACCCGCACAAGATGATGAACGTGCCCGTCACGTGCTCGTTCCTGCTCACGAGGGACGTGGCCGTTTTCCATAGGGCGAATACCTTGCCTGCGGGGTATCTCTTTCACGCCGACGACGAAGACGAAAGCAATGGGCACAAAGAGGAAGAGAGGGAATACTGGGATCTAGCAGATCTGACCCTACAATGCGGTCGTCGCGGCGACAGCCTCAAGCTCGCTCTCTCGTGGATCTACTACGGCATCTCGGGCTTTTCCGCGCAAGTCGAACACGCCTTCGAGATGGCGTCGTACCTCGCCACGCTTATACAGCAAGACGTAGACAATGACTTCATCCTGCTCTCCACGAACCCGCCGCCGTGTCTGCAAGTCTGCTTCTATCGTAGCCCCGGCAGAGGCGGGGGCGGGCTGAAAATAGACTCGGACGTGGAGGCTGAGGATAATACGCGACGGACGAAGGCCATGGTTCGCAAGCTCGTGGATAGGGGGTTCATGGTCGATTACGCGCCCGGCGCTGCCGGAAGCTTCCTCAGGGTCGTTGTGAATTGTCAGACGAGACGGTCTACTGTTGAGAGGTTGATGAAGGCTTTGTGTGAGATTGCGAAGGAAGAGGCTTGACTGAGTGATTCCTCGTAACTAGGGCTGGTTACTGATTTAAACGGAGATATATATTTATTAGCTTGTTTTTCCCTGTACGAAGTACAATACTTCAATACTGAGCGAATGTAGCCTGTAAGTACACGTCTATGTGTAGATTGGTAAATATCAGCTCGAAACATTCTGCTCAACCGCGTTGGCAAGGTTGGCTAGCCCACATGGCATTCTCGCCATGACCAGAAACATAAAACTAAAACACTCCAGATAGGATGATCTGTTTGTTCAGAGGGAGAAACTTTCTACGCCGTTTCAAACCCGCCTCTACCGGTCCCCTGCAAGTGCACTAACTCCATAGTACACTTCCTAGCCTGGGTACTCTATGTAGTATCCATTAGGCTTCTGAGTAGGCGCTGCGTGCGCCTAGTCTAAGTGAGTCCTTGGGACAAAGAAGAAAAAATAAGGATGGCAGAGGTCACAACCTGGGAGTGGACTCGATCAGGCGTTTAGTCTATCTAGATCTGTTGTGTAGGAGGAGAAAAAAAGAAAACGAAAAAATTGAGGCGCTCACTGTACTCAGTGAGGCATCGGGAATTGAGCCCGATGCGGGGGTCGAACCCGCAACCTTGAGATTAAGAGTCTCACGCTCTACCGATTGAGCTAACCGGGCGAGTTGGGGTTCCAATTGTTGGAAGAGCAGAGCGTAAGTAGTGATTATATTAGAACCGTTGCAACTATTGTCATAGCTATCTTATCCTTGCAAAACCTCACTGCATTATTACAATCGATTAGGGGCGGGGCGCTGTAATGCGATAGTAAGAAGATGATTGTAGAATTGCTTCATGAACAGGATGTAGATGACACTGCAACGACGGCAGCGGTAATTGATTTTCCTCTTGACCATACATCGAACTGGGTTTATTCGTGTGAGTATTGGCAGGCTATCGTCGATAGATCGCATATCAGTGTGCGAGCAGATGACATCATTTACATCATCCCATAGCAACCTGACTTCATAGGATTGATGATCAACTAACCTAGGTAAGACCCAAGAAGAACCAAAGCTGGGGGTTACACGACGTTACGGAAACGCTTGGCCCTGGGGCATTGCTGAGGGCGAAGGGCAAACTTTACTCACAGCAATCAATATCTTGGATTTCTCGGAGCGGTTGACTTATTAGTAGCATCGATTGACGATAGATGGTCTCTGACCTAGTCAAATAACTCACGATGATAGGCACTCCACCGGGAGCTTCTCCAGCATCGAGTCAAATCGGATTGAATACGTTACAATTTAAACAGATGAAGTCGAATTATAGACGGAGGAATGCTGGATTCATAGAAGGACCTAACCTATAATAGAGAGAACAAGCTTCGCTAGCCAGGGAAGCAGCTACCCTCCCTGCTCTTCGATATTCCTGTGCATTCTAACCTATCTTAGGTAATCACTGAAACACGCTCCTCGCCTTCCTTAACTGACACAGCGATGTCTTGATGGCAAGAGACAAGGTCTTACCGATACCAGTGTTGGATTTTATTGAGCGTCGTCTTCTATGTCAAATTTTCAGACAATCTCGTGATCGTACCACGCCGACATCACCTCATTCGTTTGCGCGCCTCCTTGGACCGCTTTAAAGGCAAGTAACCTTACCTAGGTGATCTTATAGGAGTATATAGTCGGTGATCCTGGCGTATGCAAGTCGTATCTCGTAATACCTAACTACAATTAGCTACTTTATTAAATAAGATATCAATAGCTCATAGCCCATGAACCATATTTATCGAGAAAAACCAGTTTCTCAACTTCTTTTCTAAATCTTCCAAACCCTAAATCCCATACATCCGATCTATCTGAGCCTCAAACAATTTCACAAGTTTCTTATCCACCTAACACGTTCCCGAATCGCACGTCTGACAATGCTAATATCACCGGCAGCCTCAAAACCGTGCGGGACACCGGGCAAGATGTGAAACTCTACCTGCACGTCCGCCTCCGTCAACCGCTGCGCGAACTCCGCGCACTCGTTTCTAAGTAGATCGAGGCCGCCTACGTCGATATAGGTAGCTGGTAGACCTCGTAGATCCGATGCTCGTCCTGGCGCCGCATACTATTACGATACTGGTCAGAATCGTTGTAGCCCTCCCTTAGCTGGCTAAGTGACGGCTATAGGGGCATGAAGAAGTTATTTAAGGCGCTTCCCCCGGCCGAGAAAGGCGTCCCATATATGGATCTTGCAGGAAATAGAAGGACGAGACTCCGGAAAGGACCACTTACAGGACTTATGATCGCATTACTCTGCCCGGCGCCAGGCCCAAGGTATGCACGCCAACACATACGAATACTCTGCAACGGGACCGTTGCGAAAGCCAGGAGCGGCGAACCCCCCTTGTCTCCCTTCTCCCCTCCACTCGCACCCGACACCAACTGCGCAGCAGCGCGATCGTCCAGCATAGGCGCGACAAGCAACTGACTCTTCAGGGGCGGGTTGAGTCCCCTATCGCGCGCCAACAACGCCGTCGCGGCAGCTAGACCACCGCCCGCGCTATCCCCCATGATGCCCACGCGCGCGCGATCGAGGCCCAGCTCCGCCGCGTGCGCGTGCAGCCACGTGAGCGCGGCATAGCAGTCCTCGACGGGCGTCGGAGCCGGGAATTCAGGCGCGAGCCTGTATTCTACTGCGAAGATTTGCACGCCCGATAATGTGGCGAGACGGGAGAGCGAAGGGGACACAATGTCGACGCTTCCTGCCACCATCCCGCCGCCGTGGATGTAGAGGAGACTGGGCAGGCCCTGGCCGCCGTTTTCGTTGCGCAGGATCGATGAGGTCATCTCCGCCACCGCCGCTGTCATGGTGGAGGTCTTGGTGTTGGTGCCTGCTGATGATGAATTGGGTTGTTGTTGTTGTTGTTGTTGGTATTGGAATTGGTATTGGTATTGATCCGCAACAAGAAGAAAGCGCACGACTGTGATCACGGCCCCGTCAGCGGAGACGACGTCGCTGCTATATCTCACGCGCTGGATGCGCGGCTCGGATGGTGGCAAGGCGCTGCTGCTGCGGGCGAAGGCGTTGTTGTATTGTCGGAACTCTAGCACCGTCTCGCAGGGGGGCATGCGCGTCTTCTCGGCCCGATTACTCGAGAGCCAGGCGGCGTATTCGGCGTCGTAGCCTAGGGTCTTTTGCACGCGCTTTCTCGACACGGCGGACCCTGATCCGGGGTAGGAGGAGGAGGAGATGATGAGGGCGCCTTCCGTGGTGATTAGGGGGGTTTCTTCGGCGTGTTGTTGTTCGTTTCCTCTGCGCTCTGATAGTTTACTAGTATTGTTATTGATGTTGCTACCACCGCCCCATGACTCGTCAATTTGGGCATATCGTCCTTCTTTCCTTGAACCTCCTGATGACGATGATGAGTTTTCGTGATAGTGATGGTGATGGTGTTCGTGATGATGCTTTAGCCGAGTTTTTAAGTCCTTGAACCACATTGTTATGAAGGTGGATTCGGTGACTGACAGACAGGATCAGATGTCGCTGTCGCGTAAATCACTACTGAAAGGGTCTATGAGGATGTTGAAGCTGGCGATTGGCAAATATATTCTAGAAGGATGTATATCGACGCGGGTATGTAAGGTAGATAGTCGTGCATACTCTAGCATAGCCTCAAATCGAAGTTCATACACGAACTTGAATCCCTACCGACCTCCGTACCTATCAAGTCAACCCATATCGCATCCAATCTATCATAGTCTACAGTCCTCCTATTATTAAGGGTGTGCATCCCGTCTTCTATGCCCTCAAAAGTATTCGGGAGGGTCGCTGTTCAGTCACTTCGTCAAAGCGGTCCACTCACCCCAACTCTCATAGAATCAAGCACCACAACGCATTATACACCACCCCCTACTATATTCTCGCCCAAGAAATCAGAAAATTTAAGTCATTTCAAAAAATCCTGAATGAATTGAATGAAACTAATTTGACACCGCGAATCCGCGGCTGTTCTAAATAATAGGTATATAGAGGCGTTCTTGCGGGATCAGCAGTCGGCGATGAGGGCTCCCGGCCGGATAAAATAAAATAAAAAGGGTGAGCACAACCTGCACAGCCCTCACATAATTGCTATGCTACATTAAAAAAATTTTTTTTCTTCAAAAAGAGAGATATATATGTGTATGTAGATAAGAACACTCGTAGTAAATAAATATTTAGATAGGATGAATAAGTATATTGCTGACTAAACGGAGGCTCTGAGGTCTATTTGAGTGAGCGAGTGATTTCACGATGGAGCTGTCTGTCTTCTCTACTGCGTATTCTAGTCCTTTATTTCTGATTCTCCAGCGGGTAGGTATATAGCAAACAATCAAGCACATAGGCATGTTAATCGTCCTTATTGAAACGCTCAGCTCATACAGTAAACAAGACAGCCATATTTGTAGCATGTAGAGGTGGGTATCTATGTAGGTATCTAAGTAGGTAGGCAAGTATGTAAGTGTCTAACCTATGTAGTTGTACTCCGAAAGACAAGTAATATATACGATATACGTAGACGTTCAATAACTTTTTTGCGAGTAGTATGTACGGTTGTTTTCTCTTCTTTCTTTCTGTCTTTTTTTTTGTTTCCGGATTTCAATCTGGTTTCTGAAAACCCTCCCCTTCCTTGCAAACTGCCCTCGGAAATAAATAGGTAAATAGGCATGTGCTGATATTAGGGTTTGCCGTAGTAGAAGACTAGGGTATCAACGGAAACTGATAATCCCAACACACCTTGCTTGAGCTGGAGAGAGGGTAGGTTAGGCCTGAATGCACGAACAACAATAATCTCTTCTGCGATTCAAGGCTCGACTATCGCATCGTCCTGCCCTATTATTATGTAATTACCGCCAAGCTACATACCTGCTACCTACTCGTGAAAAACTTAGATGCATGGCTCTCGACTGAAGGTTTCTGTGACATGATCGTGAGCGTTGTCTACACTATGCTGTGAAGTTTTTTTAAGAATTTAATTTTGTGCTACTATTGTTGCTGTGCTTTCTGTCACCTACTTGGGCCCTTACCTGGATATGGCCGACGTATAGGATCATGGTGACATAGCATGTGGTGTACGAAGAGCGCTAGATATGTTAGTACATATAGGGTGGGTTAAACGAGTAGATCGAGTCTCATATTTCAGCAGTTATGAGCAAGACATGTTTTCACAAGCTCGGAACAAATTTAGCGAGGAGATAAAGGGGCAAACGTCGCTGATAATATAGCACCTACCATTCAAAAGCCACTTAAACTACCTGAACTAGACCCAACGTTGACATGAGGGCTAAAACGCGTATCAACGGCCGTGCGGTCACGGCCACTCGTAGCAGCAGCCACATGCAAATAACACAAAACGCAAGATAGCACGTGTGAATCTCAAAATGATGAATCGAACTAGAGGCTCTCGTGATCTCGTATAGGGTTTATGGCGTCGACTATGCCTTACTCAAGACATCACCTCTTTACATAATACCTAACCTAGAGGTACCAGGGCTTGCTTATTAAACCTTAGTGCGGTAGTATCCCGCAACAATTGTTCTGATAGACAATCAATCGGTGGGAGTTTCGACGGTGCGGGTGTAGAGCCACTCTCTTGGCCGTTGTCATAGTATGTAGTAGGTCAGTATGGAAGGTAAGATAGTAAAGGGGCAAATGCAATTTGGTGGCATTGAAGACTTTTCGGTACTACCACACACGAGTGGCTCGCAGAGGTGGTTGAGTCATGTGCGAAAAGTAAAATCTGTACGATAGGAATGCAGGAAAAGGGTTGGCGTGTTGCAGGCCGGGGGGGGGAACCATACGTAGACGTGCGAAAGGTTCGAATTAGCTTTCTCCGAGGATGGCGTGGAGTGCATGGGTGCGTGTGCATGTACATATGGATAAGTTATCGGAGATAAAACTAAAAATGACGGGGGAGCATAATGAGGGGCCAGTCAGCCGGCAGTGTACATAGGTAGGATGAACAATTCGCCGTTGTTCTCATACGAAGCCATTGGGAGGTTCCAGTGAAAAATGATGCTTGATAAGCGACATCAACCAATATTCTTAGGATGAACAGGCCTATGTACTGTACATAGACGAGATGTAACGAAATGTCCGGTCCCAATGCGGCCGAGAAGAAAGGAGGTCGATAGGAATTCAAGATCATATTGTGAATTTTACCATCCCCATCCTCGAGACGATCTAAAAACGTGCTATGACGAAAAAGTAAAAAAAAAAAAGCAGAAGGGCTTCTTGCCTTCAGGCCTGGCCATTGGACACGGAGGTTCGGAGGTGCTCCTAACCTAGCAGAGCTAAGGCGCGTGTTGCGTCAAAGGTGTGGGCGAGGTGCGGATAATGCTGAAATTTTGACGAGATATGGGAAAGGATGGGAAAATGTAACCGAGATTTTCGGAATCCCATGTTCTCTGGCCTGCAAGAACCTCGGGATTAGGTCATAGCGCTTCGGCTCTCACGTCATAGCGGTTTTTGGGCAATCAAGCCTCAGTGTGGCGAGTGTGGCATTTCCGTTGTTTGTTGATCCCCCGAATGAAAGGGAAGCAATATGATTGGATTGAAAGAGTTGAAGGCCAATCTGTTTGGATGTGGGGGGCGTTTGTCCGTGGAAATTTGTTAGTAAAGGAAGTACCTACCGTTTTATTGCTAAAATAATCTCTACAGGCACCAGAGAATTGCTGTCTCACGGATGTTTTGCTCCGGTTCCTGCCATCCCGAAACTTGGTCAGCCAACCAATCGCAGGTCTCTGGCAGTCCCGGAATAGGAAAGAATGGCCAAGCGTCGCTCTAAAGTAGTTTAGCTGCAAGGAAGAGAGAAGAAAACAAGAGGAGCTCCCGAAGTTCGAACGTTGGCATCTTTTACCTGATAGTCTTCTTGATCGAGAATTTGGACAGCAATCGATGATTCTGTTCAAAATTTATCGATCCCGCATACGAAAGTATCCGAGAATCGGGGAAGAACGCGTTCCAGCCGGCCTGAAGACTGACCTACAGCACTGTTAAATTCAATGACATGCCATTGAACCCCGCAGTGTTCCATTAGTGGCTGTGAGCTGAGTGGTATGTATGTCGGTGTGCCCCCTGAGAGAGTGTCCAGGAGGACCGAGTTAACCATAACGGGTGCGTTGAAAGAAGCGATGATAGAAGGCGTATAGTCGGTTGACATCGGTTCTACATAGTACATATTTTGAGCTGCTCATGTACAGCACACTGAATAGTAGTAGCCTGTCTACTAGTAGGGCTTAAAGCTTCGAGTTAAGGTACGCAAATATAAGATGCGTAGTATTTCAACTGCAGAAGTGCACGTAGCTTTCAAACTGGCATTGCTGACTGCAGACCACTGTAGTATAGCTCGGATACACAGAATCGATCTAAGTGACTATCTCAGTTACATTCTTAGTGCCACCACCCTCAAATCAGTCACGTATAGTATAAGGCGTACCTACATGTAACAACTGGATATAGTCCTAGTCCGATAATCGTGCAGCGATTCCTGCAAATGAACACAAGGTGCTCCGGATATCAACTCTTCCCCCTAAGCCAGAATATCAAGATTTGACAGGAAGGGTTTGAAGCCATATACATGATAACTACAAACATGTGTCGAATCATCAACCAATTACTATTGTATGTCGTTAGTAGTTAAATTTCTTCTTGGGGAAAATACTCAATGTCGATGGGGATTTATCGTCAATGTGACGAAATATCCAACCTTAGCATACATCCACGTAGTAGGTAACTACTTAGCCAGGTGCTGAACTTTGTACCCATCTGCGGGGATGAGATAGTAGCCTTCCGTAACAGCCGTTGTAACATTTTGTGGTACACTTTCCCCTCAACACTTGGCAATTACTTTGTAGAGGATATTGAGCGCAACTTTAGCACACTAGCGTAACATGTCTGTCTAGGAAATATTATATAAAATATTGTACACTGATATATGATAATTATATGTGCAAAACGCCTACGACAAATTGACGACTAGGACGGATCCGTGTCAAGATAATGCATCGCTTCAAAGTTTTGCTAGCCACATAGTCGCATGGCATGTAGTGATTCTCTACAAATCGCTACAAAAACTACGGTTATAAAGGCCGCCGTATTTCCAATCCTATTCCAGATGCCACTCAACGCCGCTGGAGCGAGGGCCGAAGGTAAGTTTTGAATGTTGATACAAAGTGCTTGGCTGAATAAAGAAAACAACTTCAAGTTGGCAGTAGAACGGAGTCAGTTCTGCAATGGTAGGTGCGGACAGAAGTGCGGAGTACTTGCCCATCGTAGGTAGTCAAACTACAGCAATACCTGATATTGTAGCTCTATATATCTATTAATAAGGGTACCTAAGTACAGATATATATGGACAGAGCAGTGCTGCTACAATGCATCGCTGGTTCAGTGCTTCCCTACCAACCCACGAAGGTTTATTATTGGGCGGATTGTGTGGCATGTAGCCAAGCGCGGCTAACCTCTTCTGGGGTAGTAGCGAGGTACATGGTAGACCATCAGCCACATTGGTTAGTGCGGTGTTTAGTCCGGGCAAGAACCCAGCAATGAGATAAAGCTCCATCCCTGCCCTTGTCTGAATCCGCTGCACAGTACATACCTACACACCTGCAACCTACCTAACCTATGTACTATGTAGTAAGTATGTAACATTTGTATCGCGATCGATCGTCACAGCAGTTCTCTTCCCCATCAGAGAAACGATTGGATCACCCTCTGATGGTAGGCCCAATCTGCTCTTCTGGGTCGGGAGCTGGGCCCTGTGCAAGCGAAAAGTCCCGGCAAACGCACTCGGATGCATGCAGGTATCTAGTACTTGCTAGCGGGCTAATAGCAGCCTATATCAGAACTCTTACGCATGCCTGAGCTTTTGCTCCGTGGATTGTGATGTACCGTAAACAACATAATTACAAAACACAGCAGAACTGTGCCATCATAGCTTACCACGCCATGCCGTGCCATACATGCATGCCATTCTCGATCCAACTTCTAAGTTCTTTCCTTGCCATTCCATGCCCGGTCGATCTGAGGCGTGTACGTATATAGTACTATTTTGTCCTCTTGGTCAACAACCCTAGATCTCTTAATCCTTTGGCTATACCAACTACCAACTACCAGCTACTTTCTTTGTCTTTGTTCTTGCGACTATCCACATACTAAGAGTCTAAGACTAGCAACCACCAAAAATACCAAGACCGTCTTTGACCACTTTACCTACTTCTTGCCTACTGCTTGCTACTTGCTCGCCATCGTTCCTCCTCTTCCTCCCTCGTACGTACTTCGATACAAACGAATACATAATACAAGCAGAGCTGCTGCCACCTCTGACCCTTCACCTTGTTAAACAATAGCAAGCTTGTTAGCTTCGAAACCGTAAAGCTCCTTGCCTTCCCTGGTCCTTACAACACACACGCATCGCGAATTATCCTGCATTCGTAAAATTCTTCGACTATCTAGTATCCTCCAGTGGAAACAAAGCATCTTCACAACGTCACAAGAACCATATCTCCGGATATCAGGCCTCATTATACATTGAACGTCACGGAGCTCTTAGCACTACATTGGCTACGTTTGTAAACGTTTCTCCACGCCGACTTCTATCTACCACAATACCTTGCGACATAGGTTGTAACGTCTTGTGGTCGTGTACTGGGTGTTCCAGTGTGGAAAAGGCTCATTTGACGTATTTCTGGTAGCGTTGCTATCGAAGAACAGAAAACGCGTCTGTTTGTCGGCAATCCACTTGCTAGAGTGGGCCTGCCCCCTGTGTCTATTACTGCCTAATACAAGTTGCACATTGCACGTCACTTGAGTGCCGTTGCCGGATCGCTTACATGTCCAAACGATCTTACAGCACATCGAACATTATGCAACCAGACGGGAATGTACCACCTGCAAAGGTGCAGAAGGTAAGTCAAGAAGTTCTGCCCCAGAGTGTGTATAACTTTGCTAACCGTCTTCAGAGTGGGCGGTCCCATGAGGAGAATCAGGAGAGAGCGTATATAGCTGCGTCTCGGCGGGCCGATCGCAGCATAGAAGCCAGAGTTCAGTCGGCTAGGATGGCTTCCGAGATTCACAAGCGAAGAACGGGACGAGCATTCAAGGTCAGCGAGGAAATTGTGCTCAAAGAAGAGATGTACGAAGAAGTGGAAGACGATATGCCGCGTGCTTACAGAAACTTAACCGCCCACCTTCAGACGGGCTCGCCGGAGCTAAATATGCGAGTCAATGCCTTTGTTGCCGCCCGTACGGCAACGTCCGCCGCCGCATCGAGATACCACGAGATCAACAGGTTATTTAGCGAAGCCTTTCCTCGCACTAATAACTTCTCTTCGCCATATGCTTCGTCATTTCTCAAAGATATGCCTTCATCTCCAGCTATTTCTCAGCAACCGTCTTCTCAGCCAGCCTCATCTCCTGCTAGCAGACACCATTCCATCTCGACACAGTCACAATACTCGACTGTAGACACGGCAACATCGAATATTTCACCCACGGCCACTCCTACGACTGTCTCAGTGCCCACACCTGGGCTCAGTCCTGCCTCGGCGGCTACAGAGACAACGGAGTCGGCCAGTGTCCCATGCCAGATGCCACCGTCTCCATATTCCAACATGCCGCTAGACCCCCAAATACTACAGCAGGCGTCTCATAGTTTCACCCCGGAGCTGCCCAACGAGGTGAAAATGATGGCCAATATTGATATAAACGACCCGATGGCCATGCAGTTCTACGGTGGTGATATATCGTCAGGATATCCGACCATGTTCGACCAGTTTGATGACATGTATCTCCAGTTTGCAACTCCAGAGCAAGGCGATTACAACAATGTTCCCCTCGATGAGGTCCCGGCAAACCCACAAGGAGATTCCATCCTACCGAATTCTAGTCGGTTTAGTACTCCGAACTATAGCGGCCCAGGCATGGATACGTGGGAGTCACTTGTCGACTTCGGCACCGAGCAGTGATGCGCTAAAACGGCTGACGCGCCTCCTCTCAACACGAACGATGCAATCCCGACGCACGCTGTTCTAATTATGGGCTCTAACCTATCAGTCGTACCATTCTTCCTATCGTACGTTTTGTTTTTCGAAAGCACTAGTTCGTGCGTGGCGTCACTCCAGAGGGGTTGCTCCTAGCCTCAAGCTGCATAATGCGGCAGAAGCAGACTATATCGGCCTGTCATGCATAGGTTGCTGCGATGGTCTCCAAATTGTCGGCATCCAACCGAACTATAATGCGCATTACGGCACCTTTACTTACTCTTAAGCTTCTAATGATATATGACCAATCTTATTTATTCATTTTTATTTATTACACGACACCGTCTGCAGAGACACTTACAAGGACAGTATTTGATGCACGACCCGGCATTTTCGAAGCGCCATGGACCACAATATTATTCGGATAGCCAGGCAGCCAGAATCTAAATCCTCGAACGCGATAGATGTTACTTAACGTCTGGTATGAAAACTACCGCCTTTCTCTTAACGGTCGGTAACAGCCTGGAATGGCCCCTTGCCCGTCTCGAAAGACTTGGCTTTACTTACTGGGCGGGGAGAATGAGAAAAAGGAAAATTAGCTTGGGACGAAGAATGTAATGTATTAGCGAGCCTACTGGAGTTTGGCGGGGAGTAAAGGATACTTATTATGAGCGGCCACGATATTTTGGCCTGTATTATTTTTTTCGTGTTGTCATCATGCTTACTTAACACTTATGCTACGAAGGATAGTCATCATAAGGACCATGTTGATAGCTCTACAGCAAACAGCCACACCCATGTGAAGATAACTAGGCTTCACAGGAGGATGTGGTGGCGAAAGGAGGAAGACTACAAAAAACAAAGGAAAATCTTGATAAGAACTTAAAAAAAGTGAGAAAATGATATATTCATTTATTGACAAATGTGCCTAGTCGTCTCTGTGATGGGATAAGTGCTATGCCTGTGGCTCTAGGTTAGCGGAAATCACTCCAGGTCTAGACTAGAATTTATTAGGTTGCTGCACCTATGCGTTTTAGCGCGGAGAGATAGATTTCCTAAGGTTGGATGTAGGTGTCTTACCTAGCGACACACGTGTGCAAAACGAATCTTGGTGTCTTGCCGTTGCCGGGTTGCCTTGCCTCTGTGCCATGGTCCACCAGTGTCAACGGCCCGCGCGCGTTTTCGGGATCGGCCCCGACCGACTGCTTGCTTAAGCACGGGATAGGTTTACATTGTACAGACCAGATCGTAACTCTACTGTACCTATCTAGATAATGTGTATATAAATTGTGCTCATTATAGATACTATCGCTTTTCCTGGTGTTAAGGATATTTATCATAAATATCTCACTAGCTTGTTAAGCGACGCAAAATATGTGGGAATGAGAAAGAGAGGGGCGAGTAAGCATATGTAAGTATGTTGTATACGATGGCGCTATTTATGCATGCACCTATGTATTTCCTATATGTATATCGTGGGAGGTGGATGGTGAGGCTTACCTGAGCAGGAGAGTAGGACATTGTAGATTTGGTCTAGTTAACGGGGGCGTCGTATATAAGCATATTATAAGAGTATGTTTAGATGAGGGCGAGATACTACCTCGACACTACCTACCTACTGCTATTATATGCATGCACGAGCACCTAAAACGCAAAAGGTTCACTCACTCGCTGACTCACTCTCCAACATCCATTCTCAACTTGCCATCTTCCAAGCCCCCCTGAGTCGCCTAACCTTAGGCCCCCTCAAGCACAAGGACTGCCTGCCCATTGGTATCCATCTGTCTTTTTCATTTTACTTACTGCGAGAATGAAATGAACCAGAACAAGCGAAGTGCCTATAGAAATAAGTCTGAGATGTGTCCTTGGGGTGCACAGATAAGATCGTTTCCTGCGAGATTGTACTCCTGGAACGCGTCGTTTTCATGTTGGGATATCAGAAGTCGGATATTAGTACAGTGGGGATTGGCGATTTGGTGCCTACCTACCTACCTATGTATGTAAGGGGGGATGAGAAGAAGGAGACTGTAGGAGGGGTGAGAAGGTGAAACGGTGTGTGAAGGGCCGTTGGCATAAGTCTCTCTTCCGTCCCCTTCTCTCTCTCTCTCGGTCTCGGTGTGTGTGTGTGAAGGACTAGAGTTACGTTGAGTAGGTTAGATCAAGAGCCGCAAGGACAGGTTTTGGAAAGTAAATAAACAGATCTATACCTACCTTACCTAGTTGCGAATGTTATACTCAAGCTTGTGTGTATCTAGTACGTTAGCTGCTCCTCGCCCATCTGTTGTGCCTTGATGATGAAAAGAAATGAAGAACCAGATCGATACTTGAAAATTACCTTGTTATTCTACTCTACACCCATACGCATCAAGTTCAATTCACGGGCTTCATCTACAAAATAAAACTCACGGCTTTTATTTCATCACTCATACACTTTCAAACACAACGTTTTCGTTTAGCTACCTAGACGTAGATATCCGTCAACGCCCTTTTCTATTAAAGCTGTTGAAGGGGATGAGTGTCAAGACTGTCCTTCTAGCGAGGTTGAAAGACGTGTTATTATCCCTTTTCCTATGGTTCTGTCTCACGATATGCTTATTCACTAGTGTATGGAAGCATGACGGGTAGCTAGCAACTTACATATGAATGCGTGAAGCAGTAGGTCTAGAGTTATGTCGTATACTATGTTATATTACACCATATATACAAGATACCGTATATCAAAAGCACGAGAAGCTTGACGCTATGCCTTCCTTGAAGCTCGTGACAGATGGCGGGCGACTTTCCTGGGATCATAGACGTGCTAGTCGTATCCGTCTTGATCTGGGTATTTGTTATAGTATGGAAAGGAAACGACAGACAGTACTGTACTTGAGTTGTACGAAGCGTGTCAATGCTAGGGGTCTTCTTCGCTTCTTGACTGATATCGAAGCTGCCGTCCACCTAGACTGGACATCGACCTCATCTCCCTATTGGAGTTCAAGCGAGCCTTATGGATATTCTAAACATTGGTGTGAAGTGGTACGAGCATTTTTGATCATTTTTCACATGTCTGGAAGATGGACAGCACTCTGGCTTCCGCTACATTTCGAGAATAAGGCCGAACTGTTGTCTATGTCGGCAAACATGCGAGGTAGACGCCTCTATAGCTCCAGATCTAAATTGAGCAGCCGCGTTAAACACACTGGACGCTAGTACCAGGGTCAACATGGCTGGGGGGATACTTAAAAGACATAGAGGCAGTCAGTCACACGACAGGACGGACAAAAATCAGCAAAAGTAATTGTCATGGCAATATGACTCGATTCATTTTGGTCATTACTAGTGATATCATGCCGTAAAACCGTCGTCATGCAAGTTAACCCATTCCCGAAGACCAGATACTCGCCAGTTTTTTGGCGGAAGAGAAATTTACCAAGTTGTGCACTTAGGCGACCTTGGCGGCCTGGGTGGTGGGGAGAACCTTCTTGCCATCCTTGTTGTATCGCACACGCGGGGGAGGAGCGCGGTTGCGGCGACCCTCGCGGGATCGGACACTGTATATAAATCGTCAGTACTCGACGGTAAAGGTCGTCCTGTGGGGAGGGATCGCGGAGGACGGAATGAAAAAAGGAGAAGGAATGCTCGAGTGTCGCCAAGGCTCTTCTCGCGCGCATACGCAACAACTTGGACAAGCCAAGGGCGTAGTCTTTCCCTAATGGGATGACGTACCGGACAATCTTGCCGTGAATGGCGCAAGAGACGCAGTACTGCAGCTTGAGGTACATCTTGGGAACGGTGTACTCAGCAAAGACTGAGGCATCCGAGATATCACCTGTAGAGGGCAAATTAAGTCAGTCTCGTGGTTCGTAGTGCGGGGGACTTCGACTGTATCGGTGGAACGAACGGATAGCAGCAGACTCAACCATGTTGCGGATGGTGAATCTCTTGATGGCCTTGTCCTTGGGGGTGCATCGCGAGCAGTTGGAGCATCGGATGGGCTTGGTGTGGCCGCGGCCCTTCTTCTGTATTGAGGGTTACAAAGTCAGTCAACTGTCACCACAGGGATTGAGCTTGTAGCGTGTGCTCGACGTACGTTGCGGCCGTTGTTCTTTCTCTTCTTGACCATTTTGACGACGGTTTCTGGCTTTCCTGTCTGGAGAGGTTGTCGAGTGGAAAGCTGAAGGAGGGAAAGACAACTTGATTAAGGACTGGAGTTAAAGTGGGTGACGATACGTTCGGGTGGGCAGAAAAGTTCAATTACTGAAGGCCCCACGTCTGGTTGCATGAGAGCCAATGGTAGCGTATAAATTGGGGTGAGTGGCCCTGTATGAATGTTTTTGTGAGGGCAATGCTATGAGAAAACCCTATGAATGTGGTGGCCCAAGCTCAAAGTGCCACCACAATTATTGTCCGAGGTTTCGCCAGCTACAGGTCATCTAGTTCATTTAGAGCATAACCTCACTACACAGCACGACTTGAATGTGCTTCTTGAGCAGCTAACCTAATCTGTACTCGCGGGCCCACTACCATCCCACCATTTTGTTCGCAGCTCCCTCCACCATCAATCCATCTTTTAAATTCTTCTCTCCCCAAACCTCCATCTTCATCGATTGCTTAGGACGGCATTATTTGTCTAGGTACGTTACTAGAAGCCTCACCCGGGTTTCGCCCGAAGCATATTGTTTCCCAGCATTCTCGATCATCTAAACTTTCATTTCCAAGTATTCTTGCCCTAGGTCTGGCGAACATTAGGAAATGAAGGTTATCGCAAGATGTATCGAATTTTAGAGGACACTTAATCCTCCGGCAACGCGAGACAACTTCACTTTTTCCCCCTCAGCATCAAAACTGGAAAGCTTGTCCCTCCGGACGTGCGCTGACACTCAGTAGGCAATCATGCAGATCTTCGTCAAGACCCTCACGGGCAAGACTATCACCCTTGAGGTGGAGTCCAGCGACACCATCGACAATGTCAAGTCCAAGATCCAGGACAAGGAGGGTATTCCCCCGGATCAGCAGCGTCTGATCTTCGCCGGCAAGCAGCTCGAGGATGGCCGCACCCTCTCCGACTACAACATCCAGAAGGAGAGCACCCTCCACCTCGTCCTCCGTCTGCGTGGTGGTGCCAAGAAGCGCAAGAAGAAGGTCTACACTACCCCTAAGAAGATCAAGCACAAGCGCAAGAAGACCAAGTTGGCCGTCCTCAAGTACTACAAGGTTGACGGTGATGGAAAGATCGAGCGCCTCCGACGCGAGTGTCCCTCCGACACTGTAAGCATTGGCCCCCTCCCGCACCGTAGTTATCAATGACGGTAATGACTAACGAATTAAACAGTGCGGTGCCGGTGTCTTCATGGCCGCTATGCAGGACCGACAGTACTGCGGACGTTGCCACCTCACCTACGTCTTCGACAAGCAGTAAATGGATCAACACCTCATGACCGGGAAATATGGGAACGGGAACGGGGGCTAGGAAAATCTGGCATAGGATTGGAGTTTCTCATGTGGTATAGCGCATATCACTTCTGTTTCTCGGGCACTTTCTCAATATACCTCGTCAAACGGTGCATTTTACTCTCCCGATCGCTTTGTGACTTTCTGTAAACACTACACCCGCTGTCGCCCCAACTCTGAACGTGCGAGGGGTTGCAACCCGGCTCCATGGCAGAGTTCCATGCTCCGTTCCAAGGCATATTGCTCACCATTGTGCAATTTTTGATCAAGTGTAATACCGTAGGGTAGCGCAATTGGGTGGTGAGAGTATGTGTGTATTATCACTCCGTAGATATTTTGCTTCTAGTTATCTTCATGACCTCATAGCTGTCTTTCATCTTTCATCAATTCGTGTATTCATCATTCTGTTATGTCTGATCCTGGAGCCCATGCTTTTTCAATGCTATTTCACTATGATGTATGTGCGCCAAGCTAGTAGTCACCTGCTATTTTAATGCCAACACTAACCCATATCATGCCATGCAAGGGGTGATAAAGCACACCATGTCACGGGACAGACTATGTACTTCTGTACATCCCGTTTCGGACTTCATGCCTTAATCCCTTCTCATTAAACCATTTTGCTAATTATTCGGGAATCCAGCGCGCAGATTGTCGTACTTCGAGTACGGATACTCGAGGCAATTGGGCGTCTTACTGAGGGCATCTGGCCCGCCCAACACATCGACCACGTTCCAGATCAAGCTCTCGGGGCCGCCTTGTTTGTCGGCGCTGCTCTCCCACCACATGGCGCCGCCGAGGCCGCGGCTCTTGATGTACTCGGCCTTCTGGCGGGCGACGGGGACCGAGTCGTAGCTAACGAAGGTCCGGGCGGCCGGGTGGTAGCAGTACGCGGCGCCGATCTCGGCGTCATGCACTTCCTCGGCGCCCTCCAGGGGCAGCTTCTTGTAGTCGAACGCGCCGGCCTCCCAGGTGCCCTCGGGGAGGCCGCTGTAAGGTTTGCCGGGCCCGTCCGTGTTCGCGAAACCCCGGCCGTATAGCGGCATGCCCAACACGATCTTGTCTTCCCGCACGCCGCCCGCAACATAGCCGGCCACGGCGTCCTCCGTGTTGAATTCTGTCGAGACCGGGTCCTTGTTGTTGTGGTATAGGTTTGCGTGGTGCCCGACCCCGTCCTTGCTCCACGACCCAGCGTAGTCGTACGCCATCAGGTTCCAGAAGTCGAGGACTGCGTCCATGGCTGGCATATTTAACAACTGATACATATCGCGGTTGGCTGAGCATGCGATTGTAAGTTCGAAATGGTAGGGTTCTGGCAGCGTCGAGGCATACACGTCCAGCGCAGATCTGACAGTCTGCAACAATGTTAAGAAATGTGTTGCCTCCGCTTGGTTGGTGGGGTATTCCCAGTCGATGTCGATACCATCGAAGCCGTAGTCCTTGATCATGTTTACGCATGAGTTGGCGAATGCCTTGCGGCCATCATCTGTCGATGCCGGCGTACTGAACGAATACCTGTAAGACCACCCGCCGACGGAGAGTAGAATCTTGAGGTTCCGGTTGCGCCGTTTTAGTAGGTTCAGCTGCTTCAAACACCCGTATATGTTTGTGCCCTTGTCATTCCAATCATCACCTTCGTAGTGCTTCTGCACATCTGCATTTTCGTCTGTCAGGACCAACTCGCCCGACTCTTTTAGGTTGGCGAAGGCGTAGAGCACGTGCGTCAAGTTCTCCACAGGGAGCTGCTGCGGGTGATGGTTACGGCCATAGATGGCCCAATTCACAAAGTATGCTACAGATCGATATTGGACTGGTCCGTAGCTCATCTTGAATCTTGACAGACGGAGGTAGTAGTTGACAACTGTTTGGCTTAGGAGACTCGATAGGTATGATCGGAATGGTTGAATTATGATTGATGGGGAATAGATGGTGAAGAGAAACGCAGGAAGCAGTATTACTATAGAGGTCGAAATGACGAAACGAGTGCTGTGTGATACTCGCATTGGGCAAGCATTAGAGTCATAGCCAGCGTTTTCTATAGGAACTCGATACCTTCTTCAGTATGAGGGGTTGGCAAGGTACCTACTTGGCACCTACCTCCGATCTCTTCGGTTTTAGTACTGGCCTCGGGTCTCCTGGTATCAGCTTACAACCTTGTCATATTACCTCTATCATCAATTTTACCTATATACTAGGTAGTACCTACTATTATATTACTAGTAATACCTACACAAAGTTTGTACTTTCCTGCCTGTGTACATTATAATATAGGTACATATAGAGAGGGAGCCCTCAATTATAAGGATCCACGTGTATGACTGCGTAAAGCACAATCACTGCCCCTCACGTCTCCTTGGCCAGTGTGGCTGGTGTGCTAGTAATGCTGGGGCTGAGCCAACCTATACCTAAGGTACTTACTAACGCCCATCAGTGTATTCATCGCTTGGCCCAGAATATGCTAAATAACTTAAACGTATAAAATAAAGTAAAATATTAATTTTTTTTTAACTAAATAGCGCTCGTCATGACAATCGATATGAAGCACGCTTTTCCCAAGTTGTACGACGCTGCTATGGCCTACAACAGTTCTGAGCCCGGTAAGTCTCTGCTAGGTACATGTAGGTATCTACCCACATTAGTAAGGTACATAGTATGTAAGCAGTCGCACCAAAATCTTGAGACCGTTACCTACTAGAGGCACATAGGTACAGACCTGTAAGGTACCTCTGTACTTTACTATCTTGCTCCACCTATCTCTGCTACCTGTAGATGCCGAGATTGTCGTACGCCGTGCAACTTAGAGTAGGTACTTAGTTAGTGAAAGGCGACGTCTGCCCTGCCGTTTCGTCCCGTCTCGATATACCGCTTGAGCGAGCGTGCCAGAAGTGGCAAGCACATATTAGAAGAAGCAGCGTGGTAACGCTAGATCTGTATCCGAAAAAATATTATACAAACTCATCGCGATGTTGGTCATATCAGGCGTGCTGAGCATCGTGTCATCTGGCAATCGCTATATTCTCTTGGTATCCAACTTTGCCGATTCCTATGGCTCTGCACACATCACCTCTGGCAGAGTGCCGTACTCCTAATTGCCTTTTTATTTTTTATTTTTTAGTCAACTTCTTCGAGGAGCTTGAGGAGCTCTCTTGACTGTTTCCAACATTTCTTCAAAGATCCCCACCAGAGTCTTCTCGTAGTCCTTGATGCCACTTGAGGAATACTAACAGTTACATAATGACTATGCCAAAGCCACTGCGGAGAGTACATCCTATATATATTTTTTCTTACTTCCAATCCAACCCACTACCTGACAAGGTACCTATCCTAAAGATCTCCAAATACTTGAGGAGGTAGCCTCATATTTTTGAGGGAAGAGGATATCTCGATGTGTCTACCCTAGTATTTTGGATGCAGAGTTACTCAGAGTTCTTTGGTACCAGTCCTAGGCGCCTTTTATATTCCAGCGGTATACCTTTAGGAAGGTCTTCAACAACATCGTACAATGCGGAATTAGGGAGTTGGACTCCCTCGATCCCTGGCAGGATGCACGGAATCGCCGGTGGTCCCGTATCGTATTCTCTACAGCTGTCCCGATGATTGTCTGGGCTGCTCGTTGCAGCTGTTGCTGATGAAGAGCCAGCCACCGTATCCCGGCGATCAAGCAATTGGTGCAGCCGCATGTAGTCATCGGGAAACCAAAACTCGAATAAGTCTCTCACAGACAGAAACCCATCCCTTTGAAATGCGAATGACACGATAGGTGCGGTGGAGTAAACAGAAACGAAGCCAATGCCTTCGCCCATACCACTGAAGGCTGCTACCCTCACGATCCGAATATTCGTGCCTCTTCTTTGATAGGTTGGTCCGAATACTAGACGCAGGTCGGACTTGGCGCCGTGGAGCAAAAATAGTTCGAATAAACTAAAAGGGTTAATTACCACATCGGGGCAGGGGATCGAGGGGGTGAGAAAATAACAAATGCAACATTCGAAGACCGTTATCCCACGGCCTTTCCAAGATATGGTGTTGGGAGAGAGTCCGGTGGCCAGTAGCAGCTGCATCATGTGATAGAGACGCTCGTAGCTATCTGCCTCGTCCGGTGTTGGTGGCGTAAGGAAACGTAGTATCCACATAATGTCCATCTTAGGTAGGGAAGTTTTATGTAACATCTCGACAATGCTTTCCAGCTCTCTCGACTCTAAGAGATCAAAGAGTCCATATGTGAGGAGCACTAATCTCTCAAACATGTCGTATATGTACGCAGGATTATCCGTGTATCTTACCGGGTCCAGTGGCCCGTTTCTCACTGGTGCCTGTAATAAAAGATGATTCTCGGGTCTAACGCCCGCACGGAATCTCCTCGCACTTACTGCTCTAAGCGTGTTGATGAATCCTGGGAACCAAGCATTAAAAGGATGGCCACAGGGTAACTTTCGGGTCAATATTTCTTTAGATGCGCGTTCTATGATGAACTGAAACTCCCGCGCATAAAGGTCATTATAGGCGGAATCCCGGTAATTCAATCGATGCTCTTCCTCTTTTGAGGACATGCCGGCCTGGTAATCGGGAGGTCCTAGACCTGGGTACCCATACTTCATCGTTGCAAGGAATGTCATACACTCACGCTGGAAAAAGTCGATGTGTCCAACTTCAGCGTCGATGAGACGCTTGACATGCGGCTTGTCCAGAAATTCTTGCGCGGTGCTGTGCATGAACTTCACCACCCCATCGTCGGGACCACGCCAATAACAGGGGGGCGAAGAGTGAACTTCAAGCAAGCCTTTACAGCGGCCATAGAGCTGGCGTCTGGTCTGAAGGAGCTTTTGTGTCTCGACTGGCCCCTCCCTGATAGTCATTTTCATAGCAAAATCAGGATCGGCTATTACCTCGTTGAGAAGGTAATATCGAATTAGAGGCGTATGTAATCCTGAAGCAGAACTCAAGAGACAGGTCAACATTAGCGACTCGAATGCCTTGGCACGATAGGATTCCGGTATGGAGTCGAAAAGATGCTGGTATAGGTCATCAAGTCCATTTGGGAATGTTTTGACTCTATCTTCTAAATCAGAGATGCTATCTCCATTTAGGACGCCATCCTCTACCGCATTAAGGACCAAGTGCACCCAAACGAACACACCTTCCGCTTTTGAGGCAATCGCGCGCCTTAGAGAGTACATTATCGGTGCGTTGGACTGGGAAAGGTATCTTTGGACCAGAGCATCGATCTTGTCTCTGACAAGTAAAGAAATATCCATTCTCGTGCAATCGTGTATTCGTAAGCTGGGGCAATCCGAAAATCCGAGAATAAACTCATTATATTCTCGGCTCGTCACGCATATCTTCAAATCGGTTGGATGCTGACTGGACCACTTCACAAATTCATTAACCAAGTCAATGTGACGGCCATTGTACTCGTCCAAAGCATCGATAAAGAAAGCAAATTTTCGTCCCTTGAATATTTTGTGGCTGTCTAACATTCGATTGAAAGCCTCCTGGATTTCGCTTCCATCGAGATGATTTCTGATACCGTGTTCGGCGATTTGCGCCCATCGAATCGGAAACACAACCTCGATAAGTTCAGGACAATTTAGGAGCACTTGATAAAGAAGGCTGCGGACCAGAGCGATGAAGTTCTTTTGATCTTCTTGCCCGTGCCGCCAGAAGAAACATTTCGCAAGTACGAGCTTGTCTTTTCCGCGCCACTCTTCTAGGTATCCTGCTGTCTTTGGACTCTGACAAAGGAATTTCATGAGTGTGGACTTACCAGACCCAGGCTTCCCTGCTATGTGGAATATCCCGCCATCGGACCTCAGCCAATTGGTGAACTCCAAGTTTGCCTTTTCCCTGTGTTCATCATTTCGGCTACCAACCGTTGTCTCCTGGGTCTGCCTCGGGTCTTGGAGAAGCCATTCAAATGTTGCTGAATGTGCCTTTTTGATGTCCATGAAACGCTGGTCCATACCTCGATGTCCCAACGCATCTAGTATAGCTGCCCGCCAAGACTTCATCAGAGCATCATTTGAAGTCCGAAGGATGAGTTGGAGGTGGTAGTGTGATTCACTCAGGCTAACCACGCTGCTCGAGTCTTGCATAGTCTTCTGTATTGACTCGAGCATTTTCTTGGTTGCAGCAATCTCCTTCTGGGTGGCTTCAGCCGAAGCACTAAGAGACCCAAGCTTATCAAGGGTTTCCTTCCTGCCAGGTTGCCTATCAACTTGCGTCCGGCAATTCTAGCGTTCACGTAGACAAGTCGACATACCTAGCTAGCTTGCCTATCTGAAGATCCATTTGCTTCCGCAGACCGTCAAGATTCAGCTCTAATCGCGATTTCTCCTCTCTCTTCCTTGCGTCTCGAATTGCCGCCCGGAGCGAGTGCCATATGCTCGATCGTGACTTATTCCTCAGCTTGGCGAGGAGTGCGAGGAGCTCCCCTGAGCATTTTTGGCACTCCAAGGACAGTCTCAGTAGAGCCTTCTCGTCATCCGTCAGGCCATCAAGCCAGAGTCTTGTTCCAGACGCTCGGACAGTTCCTTCATCTCTCGCGTAATGAATTCTAGCCCATGATTGAACCGGCTTGCCTCCTTGCCGGAGGTACGAAGCTCATTCGCAGTTCTAACGATCTTGTACCCGATTTCAATGAATTGAAAAATGTTACTCGCGAGTCCAATGGCAGCGAGTGCCTCCATACTGATCTCGTCCGGTGGGCTCTGATTATTCCCCAATTCGGGTCTGGTGCCTGCTTAGCCCGTCCGTGTTGCGCCACACAGGCCTTGCACCGGGCGAAGTCGGTGTGGAGAAGGTATTTTGTGAACGATCACGGGCTACCGCAACTGGGGAGTGAGCATACACATACCAATGACTATAGCGATCGTGCTAGTTCGCGTAAGAACGATTTACCTGGCAATGAACGAATATTGAGAGATTGATACTCAACCGAAAGAAAAACCATTCGAGTTAGGAACCAAAGACATTTTTATCAATCAGCCCCCGGCTGACACGTGCAAGTAGGATGCAGGGCAGGCGGCTCCTCAGCCAATCGTGTCGTTTCTTACCTCTTGTAAGTGTAAATACCTGCAGATCCTCCCAATATCGAGACTCGTCTGCTGCATGCCCCATTTGTCTACTACCAATACTACCCAGACAAATGTTGCGCCTCCTCCAATACCATGGGAGAACCAGAAGAAAAACAGAGAAAGGAAAAAAGGAAAGGAAAAGGGAAGGGTCAATAGACGCGATTGCATTTTCGCTATCCGTAGCTTTCTACGTAGCAAATTGACTGTGCATTCACAGCAAATATGTGAAGTTGTAGAGGACCTAAGTGCAGGGTATGTAGATATACACCAGATAACACAGCCCAAGACCAGCCACCTCAACCACACATATAAGGCCGGGCTGGACAAGCGCGCCTCTAGGTCTGATTATATGGATAAACAAGCTGAATAGCGATTTCGTGCGAAGCTAAACAGGCCAAGTAAGCAAGAAGCAAAGGTAAAGCTATCAAGAGAATTCCAACAACTGCAATTTGCCTTGGACCGTCTAGCCCCGTTAAAAACAAAAACTAGTAACTCCTGAACGCGCAATAATTATATATTCAATAACCGAAGCTTGCCGGGCTGTGCTCACGCTGTCCAAATCGGAAAAGTCATCTCGGTGTTCAGACAACCATGTGGGCATATGTGGCGCAAGTGTGGCTTAGGGAGCTCGCTGTCAGGCTTCAGCACTGGGGAACAAAAAGAGAGCAAAATAGTTTGTGCTTGAAGGAATCTAGTCATATTGTATTTGTGAACTGATGAGACTAAACAAGAAAGAATTAGCAACTCCCTCTGTACATGAATCTCGGTGCCAGTGCTGTTCATATCGGAAGCCCTGATCAGACAACGGAGGAGATTCTTGGCCAGCTCAGTTGCAACTATATCACTTGGAAATGAAATTCCTGCGAATGACTGTTCGTTCTACTAGAATCTATGGATGAGAAAGAAAAGGAAGGTGGACCTGCAATCTAGCCATTGGGAGATTTTCTCTTTATGCGTACAGGATCATCACACAACACGCCAAACCTGCCAAATTCCGAGCTCTCAGTCTATCTACTACCCCGAGACTGCTAGCATTGGCCTCTATTACTAGTATACTTGTAACACTCGAAATTTTGTTACGGAAATCTAACGTGATACTGGAGTAGGCGACGTCCCTAGTCAGAAAATCGAGTTACAATTTTGGACGATCTTGCCCGGTCTTCTCTCGACGTTTGTTGGCATGTACTGCGGATCTATGGACTTTGATACCCGTGCTCAAGCCCCTCTGCTAAGGCTTTCTAAAGGAATTTCTCTAAAAGAACAACTTGAAGTGGACCTTTTGGACCGGTACACAACACAGTTACTCGTTGCGGAGGTACGAATGCGAAGTTTTGATGCAATGGCCTCTACAGTTGCACTTATTATCACATCATTTTTCACAATCTTCTCGGCATCGCTCTTCTACGCAGCTACTAGCTTTTCGGAGTCTAGTGTTGAAGTGGGAGTTAATAGTCTCATATACTATCCTACGGCATCTTCATCTTCCGTGAACCCCTTAGTTGGAACTTGTCCGATTTTTGACACTGCGGGGCTTGTCCTTTTGAAGAATGCCTCGTATCCCGCGTTTTCCTATAAAGAATTAGTTTTCCCAGGCCTCTAATAGGCTCTAAGGATGAAGCGTGGCGGTCCGCCTCACCATGATGAAATCATTCTAAATACTTAAGGGGATTCTCAATAGGTTGGTGCATATTCCCGCCTGTGGTGCATACTAAGGCAGACCCCGCTATGAATTAACCCTTAGGAAAGATGGCTTTCGCAGTTCAGTAGGCCTCTGGGCCATCAGCTTGCTGGAGGGATCATGCAATAACAAAGCCATGTCTGTATTCAACTTCTCATAAGTACGACGCTCAGAGAAAGTTGGAAGTGAGAGTCCAATGTTGAGCGAGTTAGGTAATTCCACACATGAGTAAAGCCCATGAATGGTTCAATTAAGGCCCGATGATCGTGTATATAAGCCAAGAAGCCAGTTTTTGAGGCCAGGGGTGGAAACATGCGAGAAGAAGATGAAGTGCTATACACAGAAGTGATAGAAACAGGGTCTTAGTGACATCTTTTCAGCCAGTATTATTTATTATTCAGTATCTCGTCTCGCAGTAATGATTATTTAGCCCCAGTAAGATCACCATTGCTAATAAATACTACCAAGACGGCCGCGTATCTGTAAACCATCTAGTTAGCACTACGACGCCGTCATGTGCCCTTAAAGGCAGACTGTTGAGATGCTATATAGGGAAGAGAATATTACTCACGTCGCTGTGCCAAAGAAGATCTCGGCTCGTCGAGCATTCGTGATCAACCACACACTCGCCGCGAAGCCTGCCGTGAACACGACGACAAGGGCAAGTCTAGCCGACGGACTGTAGGCAAAATACAGTGCTAGAATAGGACCAACAAGGAACACTATCGCTACGAGAATAGTGACGATACCGAGTAATTGTGTGATCTTTTGTTCTTCAAAGCGTTTGATTTTCGGTCCTCCATCTTGCGCGTATCCGGACTTATCCTATTTTTGATTGTCGGTAAGCATCCCATGTCCCCCACCTCCAAGCCTTACCGGAGCCGCTCACCTTAGTTGCCCTCGCTTTCCTGAGATAATCAGAAAGGTGATTCATCGCCGGACTCTTGAGTGCTACCAGATCATCGGCATCTAGATAGTCTCTAGCTTGTCCGTCAATAACAGTATATCCCTCCTGACTGAACATTTGCTTAGCAGCTCCCAGAACTCGCATACTAGGTGGCTGTAGCTGCGCAACCTTGCTTTGAAGCAGAAGAGCCTCATCTTCAAGCCAGTTCAACAGAGTCAGCTATAGTTCATGGGATGCAAAGGCGCGGGGCTTACGGTATTCTTTCATCTTCGCTCTCAACCGTAAGATCAGTTTCATTTTGTTTTTAGCTCTTGTGAATGCTTTCGAGTCAGCTTTAGCAAGATTCGTGTTCTCTGTGAGCTCAGACGGCGCGGATTGCTCGAGCAGAGCTTCCCACTGTCTCGCCGCATTGATGGAATCAATATCGGGTTGTCGCGCTGCTTCTAGGTCTAATTCCTTGAGCTGGACCTCGAGATGTATCATGTCGCTCTGAAGATAGAGCAGATTAAGAGCGCCTAGCTCATCGAACTTGCGGAAGACAAATGGCTCACTGTCTGGGTCTGACGCTATCCATGATGCCCACTGAGCGTATCCTGCGGGCTTTGGGTCTGCAGAGGGACGATTCCTCTGGCCCAATTCGAGGTCGTCCATAATGGTATGAGTCCAATTGATGCATTGAACTGGAGTCATAGTACGAGCCACATCTGGACATCTTAGTGCCCTGATAAAAGCATGTCCCCAAGCAGGCACGACATGGCGGATGCAAGCGAGCGAATCAACGGCTACACTTTTTGCGATTGGCCGACATCTGTAGTGCTGATGAGAAAAACGCCTAACAAGGCAGCATTGTTACTGTTGCCACTATAACCACTCTGCCATTGCTTCAACAATGCGGGCGGGGTAACTACCGGACACGAAAGCATAGATGTCTGTAACAAAACGACATTGAATTCTCCTAGCTACTCTCTACGCTGAAACAGCTTGTCAATTGAACCCAATCACTACTCCTCCTTTCCTTTAGCTAGTATCTTTCGTTTCTATCAATATTCCAGTTGAGGACGAACTATCGGAACTGCGGTGTTGTTTTATCTGCACTAACTCTTTAAACCCGGGAAACACATTTATATCCTATCCATATGGGCGCCTGGGACACATCCGTAGAAATAAGGGGCGCCCGCAGCTTTTACAAGTACCGCTGCAGGTGGTTCTTCATCCAAGATTGCCCTAATTGTGTGGACGTAAAACATACTGAGTTCGCAACATGTTGCGTAAGTACGGAGATATATCTATTGCGGCCATATGATGCTGACTTGGAATTGTATATCTAGACCTAGGGAAGAGTGCTAATTCACCGGCATCGCAGGTTCTCCGGGGCTCGTCATCATCTAGCGACCACATGAGCGAGACGACCCAGGCGCATCGATCACAATCTACAAAACTCCAGCCACTCATTATTAGACGCGTCGATCAATCTCACAGCGGTTCTGCTCAAGAATGGCATATAGTAGGAACAGTGAACGGAGTCCCTGTCGATATATTGGCCGATTCTGGATCGAACATAAACAGCATGTCCAAGGATGAAGCTAATAGAGTCGGCGCCATCGTGGACCCCGATTCTGCTGGACAGGCAATTCGACTTCCATCCGGCGAGACATGTCTCTCCCTTGGCGTCACTGCTGTTGAATTCACCTTTGAGGGAGAGGAGGAAATCTACGTATTGCACTATACTATTGTAGGAACACTGGAATGGGCCATGATCGTCGGCTACGATTTCCTCGAGACCACTGAGACTTTGACTCGTTTTTGCGACCAAAGAATCAGACAGGTTTCGCCGTCCGGCTTATACCGCACGCCTCTGAGCCTTATGGTAGAGGATAACACAGTTTCAGATCCTAGTGGAGCCCGGATGGAGGGTTTCGTCAACGGTATTCGTACAATAGTTGTGCCAGACACGGGTTCGGCTATCATGGCTATGTCGACCTCATATATCGATTGCCAAGGGCTGGAGATTAACACGACGCAACGCAAGAACGTAACTTTCGTGGATGGAAGTACAGCATGGACTCGAGGAATCGTCAAAGGGACGTGGATTTTCCTCAACCCTGACACGAACGTCGACCAACGCACCTATCTCGTCAATCACCGCTCCCACCAAGCAGAGGAACCAATGGGGACTACCGAGAGTCGCTACATTCACGAAGACACAGATGCCGATAGAGACCCATGGGATTATGTTTGGGAATATGAGTGGCACGTCATCGATGGCCTGCCCGTCGATGTAGTCCTGAACCTGGATTTCATCAAGCGTCACGACGTCTTCAATAGGCACCAGTACTCATTTATTCGACCTCCTTTTCGATGCAAAATTCCAGAGATACTTGGAATATGTGAGCTCCCTGGGGGGTGTAAGGGACTCGTAAATCTGGCTGAAGCCTTCATAGCCGATCGTGAGTTGTTCTTTAACGTCAAACCTCCCTATTTACTCTACGTTTCTCTTCCCGTATCTCAAAACTCCATTTGACGCGACTCTCGTCACCCAGTCACATCGCCAGACCCATTCAGCTACAACATGATCCTCCGTGAGAGCGCGCGACGAAGTGAAATACAGAGGGCGATCCTCGATCTCCCCGAAAATTTACAATCCGCGCAGCGCGAAATTGAGAAGCGCAGAATCGCCGATTGGAATAATATCAAAGACTTCAAAGACAGAGGGGAGGACTGGCAGCTTCTAAAAAATCAGTACGTGGGTAGTCTACGTCTGCAATCAGCACAGACGCCCTCGTTGCAGTCATCGGATGTGGAGGGACACACTTCCAATGACGGTGAAAAGAGGAAGAAGAGGAGGTTTTGGCATCGTCACTCATGAAATTAGATGTACGAGCGCGATCAGTGGTAATTACATCTTAGAGCCTGTTAAACGAGCTTTGTGTGTACAAAGCTCAAGTAGAGATATTGTGTATATTAGGCTGGCTCCAGTAATAGGAGTCATCGACACCTTGCCTCTTCCTATAGTTATGTCTGGAGGGGCTGACCAGATAGTTTTCACCTACCTCTACTCCTAGCGAGAGGTCCGTCGTTGGCAGTGTAGCCTCTAGATTCCAACTTCAAGGAAATCGCTATGGGGTCTCTAAAAGGCTAATATCTTCGCAACGACGGTCTAGAAGGTCTAGAGGGTCAAAGGTTGAAGGGATGGCTGAGTAGGTAGTAAGATTACTGTTAGAATTAAGCGAGATATCACTGTAATTATTGTACAAATAACGTAGGATTAATTAATTATAATAATGTAATGTGTATGCCTGTTGACTGCTTATTTTTTATTTTTTAAGTTTTTATATAATTTACTATATAGGGCTTAAAACTTAAAAAGGCCTACCTTTTAGGTGGCCTTAATACTCTGTCCTTATTACTTTTAGTAGCTGCACCCTTTAGCATTATTTTAACATACCTTTTTAAAGTAAAAACGCTTTGTTTTTTGCTTTAAATGCTTTTAATATTGCTAAATAGTTAAAAAACTACTTAATTTTAGCTTGCTAACTTTGTTAATATTAAAAAATTGCTTATACTAAGTAGTTTGCTAGGTTTTAAAACGCTTTTACTGCAGTATATAATCTATTTTATTTAATTTTTTATTATTTAGCCTTTTTAAAAGTAAAAAGTATAATAGCTTGCCCTTTTTATAAGCAAAATATTATTAATTTACTTATTAATATATTTTGCTACCTTATAAAAAGTTTTTTTAAGCTAATATATTTTTATTATTTAAGTTTGCTAACTTTTTTGCTTTTAAAGTTTTTTTAAAATTAGTTATATTTAATTGCTTTAAAAAATAATTTTATTTTATAGCTAGTAGCGGCTTAATAAGCTTATTTATAATTATTTTATTAAATAATATATATTTTATTTATATTGTTTGCTTTTTAACCTCTTAGCACAACTAATAATTATATATATTAATATAGCATAATTTAGTTTTTAATATAGCTATTTTTTTTATAACTAAGCTAATTGTTTGCTTATTATTATAGTAAATAATAATATAATTTTTATTAAAGCTAATACTAAATTTTTTAATAAGTTAACTAATAAATATTATTTTTTTTATTGCTTATAATAAAGCTAATAATTTTGCTTTAGTTATAAAAGTAATAACAATATTTTAATTATTAGCTTGCTACTTTATAACTTTTTTAAATAGTACTATTATATAAGCTTATAAACTTTTTTAGTTGCTTAAATTATTAATAAAAAAAAAAATGCTTATAATAATAAAGCTGTTGCTTTTTTTAAGCTTAAAACATAAATATTATATTTTTACTAAATAGCTTAATACTTTATTAGCTTTTTTATAATATTTTAGCTTAAAATTTATATTAAATTATAATAGCTTAAAAGCTATAAAAGCAATATTAAGCTAAATTATAACTATAGCATATATTATAAACTTTATTTTATGCTAATAAAAATATATTTTTTTAATAAGTAGCTAACTTTTTATATAAGCATAACTTTTAGCTTTAAAAAAGCGTATTGCTTTTTAAACTTTTTTGCTTTATTAGCTTACTAATTTTTTTAATATATAAAGCTTACAAAAGCTAAATTTTTTATTTTAAGCAATTTTTAATTATTTTTATGCTTAAAAATTATTAAAAGTTTTTATTATTAATTAGTTTATAGTAAATAGCTAATTGCTATATAGCATTAGTAACTTATTATATATTTTTTTTATAATATATAAGCATTATATTATTAATATAAATAAAAATAAAAATTTTATTTTTATTAAAGTAATAAAGCTTATATAAAACTAGTTTAAAACTTATTAATATAAATATTAAAGTAAGCTTTTTTGCTAAAATAAAAACAATTTTTATAGTTTATAAAATATTTTATTTAGATTTAAAATAGTTTTAGCTTTTATACAGCTTAATAATATTTTTATATATACTTTTTTTTTAAATTTAATATTAATAAAAGTATTAACTATATTAAACTATTTTAACTTTAATTTAAAGCAAGCTATAATAATAATAAAAGTTTTAAATAAATTTTTAGCTAATATTAAAGCATACGTTTTTTTAGTACTACTAATAAACTATTAGTTATTATATATTATTAACTTAGCTTTATACTTAATAAAGTACTTATGCTTATTAAACTTATAAATATAAACTTATATATACTTTAAAATAAAATAATTATTTATAACTTTTTAGTTTACTTTGTTTTATAAGTTTATTTTTTTATAGCTTTATAAGTAAACTTTTTTTTATAAAGTAGTTATTTAAGTTTTTATAAGTGCGTAATACTAAAAGTAATTTATATTTATATACTTTATTTTTTTTAAATATTTGCTTATTAAGCTTTTTTTAATACTTATTAGCATTAAATAAATATAGTTGCACTTTATTTACTAGCTTATTTAGCTGCTTTTTTATATTTTTTTTGCTTACTAGCTTGTTATAAAAACTTTTAGTTATAATGCTTAAGCGTTTTATATTAAATATAGCATTTTAATATTTTTGCTAATAGTTAACTTTAGCATAAAAAGTAAAAAGGTTTTTTTTGCTTTTATATTTTAAAGCAGCTATAGTTAACACTTTATAAGCAAAGCGCTTATTTTTTAAATTAGTATTTATAATATAAGCTAAAAAAAAAGTAGTTAGCGTTAAAAAATTAAAAAAAGTTAAAAAGCTAGCGTTATTGCTACTTTATAAGCACTTTATAAAATAATTAATTTTTTAAAGTAACTTAGCTATATTTTAATTTTAATACTTTTTAACTTTTTATTTATTTTTTTTTAATATAAGTAGCATAACTTTTTTATTTAATTAAAAATATATATTTATAATCTTTTTATATATTTTAAGCTTATTTTGCTTCTTTATTAATATAATAAAAGCTTTATTTAAAATAGCTTTAATATAGTTTTTAATAATTATAATATTGCTATATTTAAACTTTTTATTAAAAATTATATTATAAGTTAATTTTATTTTTTTTATTATAAAGTTTTATATTTAATAAATATTAGTTAAATTATAGCTAATAAAGTAGCTTATTTAAGCTTTTAAATAAAGTTTATTAAAATAGTTTTTTTTAAGTTAGCTTAATATTTTTATTATATAAGCTTTAATACTTATTTTATAAAAGTATGCTAGCTTTAGCTTTTTACTTTTTATTAACTTTTTTTTTTTATAAAGTAAATATAAAAACGCTTATAAAAAAACTACTAATTATTAATATACTTAAAAGTTTTATTATATAAATAAATAGCTATTTTAAAAAACTTAAGCTATAGTATATTAAGCAGTTTTAATTTTATTTTTATAGCGCAAGCTTTTTTTTTTAATTGCACTTTTTAAACGCTTTATGCTTTTATTTTAGCTTTATATATTAGTAGCAAAAAACTTAAAGCAAATTATATAATTTAAAAAAGCTTTATATATAGTTTTTAAGCTTGTTTTTATATTAAAAGACTTTATTATTATATTTAATTATTTTTATTTTTATATTATAAAGGTTATAAATATGCTTAACTAAGCAAGTTAGCACTTTAACTATACTTTTAGTTTTTTTATTTTTAAAGTAATAATTTTATGTATAACTTAAATAGCAATTAGTTATAAGCATTACTAAGTTATTTAAGTAAATTATTTTTTTAAAATTATAAAAATTAATAGCTATTTAAATTTTTAGCTTATAAAAGCGCTTTTTTAGCTTTTATTAAACTTACTGTTTTATTTTAGCTAAAGCATAAGCTTTGCAATTATTAGTTTTAATTTTAGTTTTAAAAAATATTTTAATTTTAATTTTTTTAAAGTGTTATATAACTTGCTTTAGCAATTTTAAGCCTAAATAGCTTAAGCAAAAGTGCTAACTTATAAAGTTAGCTTATAATAGCTTTTTTTTTTATATAACTGCTAAAGTAGTTTTTTTTTATATAAAATATTTTTTTAAAAAAGTAAAAAAGCAAATATTTAAAAATATATTAGCTAAGCCTATTTTAAAGTTTGCATATTTTTTTATTGCTTTTTTGCTTTTTTAAAACTAATAGTATAAGTTTTATATTTTATTAAAAGCTATAGCTTTAAAGTTGCTATAAAAAAATAATATTTATTAAAAAGTTTTAATAATAAGCTATATTTTTTAGCTTTATAATTATAAAACTTTTTAAGCTTTATATATTAATATTAACTTTTTTATATTTTAATACTAACTATAACTATTAAGGTTTTTGCTATTATAAAGTTATTTTTTATTGCCTTTTTAAAATTAAAAAAACAAGCTATTTTATTAAATATATAAAAGGTTGCTTTTAAGTTAAAAATTATAAAATTTTTTAAAAAGTATTTGCTTTATTTAGCAATAAATATTAACTTTTATACTATTAATAAAAAACTTATAATTTTTTTTAAAAGTTAATTTTAAAGCTTATTGCTTTTTTATTTTGTTTATTTTTTTTTTTGCTTACTTTACTTTTTTAGCTAGCTTAAGCTTTTTTAAAAAATTTTAATTAATTTATTATTTTATATTTATTATAAGCTTTTATTAGTTAGCTACTATATTAAAAAAAATATACTAATACTTTATAAATAAGTATAGCTTTAAGCAAGCTTTATAAGTAGTAATATTAGCTTTAAATTTTTTATTAATATTTAAGCTTTTTTAGCTTTTACTATAGCTTTTACTTCTTTTTTAATTTTTTTAGCTTTTGCTTTATAAGCTTTTTTTTAAAAGCGCTAAGTTTTTATAAAAAAAAAGTATATTTTTTTTATTTTTATTATCTAACTTTTTAAAATTATAAATAAAAAAGTCTTTTTTAATAAGCTTTTTATTAATTATAAAAATATAAGTTATAGCATATTAATAAAAACTATTAGTTAGCAATATTTATAAAAGTTATTATATTTTAACTTAGCTTTTTTTAATATATTATTTTATAAGCTATAGTTTACTTTAATAATAAAGTTTTAAATATAACTTTAAAGTTAAAAAATAAAGCTTTTAATAACTTTAAATTGCTTAGTTTTTTATTAATTGCTTTAAATATTATTAATTTTTATATTTGCACCTATATAATAAGGTTTTTTAGTATACTTTTTATAAGCTTAATTAACTACTTATACTAAGTTTATAAGTTTTGCTTAATTAATAAAAAAGCAAACTTTTTAATACTTTATAGTTTATTATACTATTTATTAATAGTTTTATTAAATTTAAAGTATAGCTTGTAATAATATATAGCTATTATATTTTATATATACTTTTTTATATTAGCTTTTTTGTTAAAAATTTTATTTATCTTTTTAAATTTTTATAAATATATTATAATATTATTTTTATAGTTTAATTTTTTTTTAGCGCTTAGTTATGCTATGCTTGTAACTTTATTAGCATTGCTTTTTTTTATATAAGCTATAGTTTTTTATTTATTAGCCTTATATACTTTTAAACTCTTTTAAATTAAGCATAGCTAGCAAAATTTATGTTTTATATATTATAGTTCTTAAGCTTTAAAAACATATAAATTTTTAAAGCTATTATAAAAAAAAAAAAACTAAAACGCTTACTTTAAAATATAGCTTTTAGCTTTTATAAATTGCTTTTTAAAGTAAGCTATATTAAGTAATATTTAGCTAAAATAGCTATAGTATAATATTATTTATTTTAGTTTTAGCACTTAAGTTTATAAATTTTGCTAATACTAAATAAAATTATAAAAAGTAATTATATTTATGCTAGCAAAGTTAATTTTTTAGCTACTTATTTTAACTAAGCAACCAAAACAAATAGTTAATGCTTTGCTTACTTGCTTTCTTGCTTACTTGCTTTCTTGCTTACTTGCTTTCTTGCTTACTTGCTTTCTTGCTTACTTGCTTTCTTGCTTACTTGCTTTCTTGCTTACTTGCTTTCTTGCTTACTTGCTTTAGTTAAGCAATAGTTAAATAAATTAATAATAATATATATTAATTTTAGTAATAAAGTTACTTAATTTAGCCCGTTAAAAATTAGTTAATTATATAATTAAAACTTTTAATTATTAAAATTAAGCAAAATATTACTATAATTACTATATAAATAACATAGGATTAATTAATTATAATAATATAATATATATGCCTGTTAACCGCTTATTTTCTGTTTCTCAAGTTTTTATATAATTTACTATGTAGGGCTTAGAACCTAAGAAGGCCCACCCCTTGGGTGGCCCTAGTGCTCTGTCCTTACCACTCTTAGTGGCTGCACCCCTTGGCGTCATTCTAACAATTACCCACCCTCACAGGCCAGGACCTCACGGGCCACTTTTAGCCAAAACCACCAACTGCAATTAAAGGCCTCGATACTCATAACTAACAAAGCTATAATCAATTATTTAGCGTTTTCAACTATAATATAGTCTTTCTGTTTTTTTTTTAAAGCGCTTACTTGCATTATTAGGCTTTATAAACACTTTATAATTATTATTTTTATATATTATTTTATTAACATAACTAGTTAACTAGTTATAATTATTTAATATTTAATTATATAACAAAAATAAAAATAAAAAAACTATTTAAAATTTATTTTATTAAACATGTTTAGTTAACTATTTTATTTTAATATATTAATATATTATTAGTTCTTCCAATGATTTTAAAAAAGTCCGCAGGACAAACATGAGCCGCCGCCAATCCTCTGTGTCTGCTACTGAAGCAAGGTTTATCAGCTAGACTATTGATGCATCCATCATAGGTCAAGTCAAAACTGATAATAAGGCTTAGGCGACGCTGATAAAGTTGAACCCCCAGCAAAAGGTTCAGTATAGCACAAGCTGTAAGTTAAATAAGCTCTTGCACAAGGAGGAAATGTTAACCAGTGCTCCAATAAGGGCCCCACGCTCTAGCCTTTTTAAGTCTCAAAGCATGAATGCGGCATCCAAATAGATTCTATGGTACACAGCAGATGAACCAACCTGCAGATTACCAACAGATACGCAAAGGAGCTATGTACCTCCTATTTTTAGAAGAACATGCCCTGTCTGCCGTATGAGGAATCAATGCCAATCTCAATTGTTACCGGGTGCTAGCTGCTCGGGTATTATACGACGTAATAGTGTTATAACACGAGCAACCAGAAAGGTCTACAAAGGGTGCCTAATTTTGACTACCTACGCTGTAGTATCTAGTGTAGGCAGCCTTTTTTCTAACTAGAGTAGAAGCGAGGCTATTCACAGGCCCGCTCATGATCTCAGATCTGACATCAAGCCGTCTTGGATTGTCTGGGGGGTTGGAAAATGTTTCAACTCAGGAGAGAATCTTCTATAGCGTCGAGTGACTCTCGCCTCCTCTCTTTCCTCCAAACTAATAACCCTATCTTCAGTCAAGCCCTTTGATAGGAAAGCTTCCTACACATGTCTTCGCTTGGGCTGTTAGTTTTACATACATACTAGGTACGTACATATGTTGTTGGTCCTTGAAATCTAAGTCAGGTTCCCGGGTCCCGCCCAGCCACAACAAGCCATAATAATCACCGCTATGTTATATGAGCATATGGCCTCGTTAAAAAGACACTACCTGTGAATGCATGATAATGATATATTCAATAAACCGTGACTTGATGGATTAGGCTTATACTGTGTTAATACTAACTAACATACTAGTGAAGGTCTCCAGATATTTTTTATAGAAAAATAAGAGAAGAAGAAGGGAGAGGAGGAGAGCATGAAAAAGACCGACTTTTTCAAAGAGCACATGTCAGTAATTGATTGTGAAAGTACATACCTGTTTGGGTCGTTGCATGCAAGGGATGTGTAAGGGATGTGGAAATAATGACTACTTCAGGTTAGAGAATTATCAAAACTCCATGGAAAGAGGGCTCGGCGATGTGATAATTATATCATAAACCAACCCTACATTTTCCTTTCTTGCAGGAGCGACTCTTGTCGGGTAAGGCGGTGAGGCCTGGCCGTTGCCGAATAGGCATTGTGTTGATTGTTGACGATCGGTTCTTTGTTCAAAGCTGTTAGCCTGGTTTTAATCGGCTTAATGTTTTCTGCTTTCAACATCTGCTATTGAGAGAGGCTGCCTGTGTCTCTGTCTCTCTTCCTTTTGTTCATTTGGTGTATCATCATTGCTCTCGTTTTGGGGTAATGTGATACTCATGATATAATTCTCATAATGGATTACTCTAGACTTGTTCAGTCTGAGGGGCAAGCCTGCCCGCCATGGGGTAAGAGACTCATACTCGATATCGAGAACATGGGTCTCCCGATCCACGGCTCGCAAATCATCGCGGTGAGTTTCATTAGCGTCGGCCTTGCGATGACAGCGCTTGTACTGCGCCTGTGGTCACGCAGATTGCAAGGCGTTTCGCTCGCTTTCAACGACTACATGGCAATTGTGGCGATGGTATTCGCCGCCGGGATGGTCTCACTGTTTCTCTTAGGCAAGATATACCCAAGGGCCGGAGATTTAGCTGGGATTACCTACCTATTGACAATGCATTAGCTGTCTTCATCGGGGCCCTCGGAGCTTCTTCCGTTGAGGAGCTCTTAGCTACAAAGCCCTGGGTGCTCAAGACCTATAGTGTGGTATGTGTAGAGATCTGCAACATCATCCTACGATGATATCTTTCGAAGCTGCTGCTAATCAGTTGTGGTGTTAACTTGCAGATATTTACCCCAGGGCAGATCTTGTGGGCGGCCGCGAACACGTGTGTGAAGCTGTCGATTCTCTCCCTGTACGCGATCACTTTCCCCAGCAAGAGATTTACTCGGCTCTGTCATGCTACGATGGCCGTGTCGGTCGCGTACTTTCTGGTTATCCTTCTCGAGACATTTCTTATATGTCGACCCGTACAGTTCACATGGGACAAGAGCATTCCCAATGGCCAGTGCCCAAATCAGAACCTCGCCTCTCTTCTCCTTGGGTCTATCAATTTTCTGATCGATGCCTTCATCGTGGCGCTGCCTATACCGAAACTATCCGGTTTACAGATACCGCTCGCGAAGCGCGTGGCCATCGGTGCAATGTTCTGTCTCGGTGCAGTGTTAGTGTCACCCACTAATAATTATTTGGTTGATGATCATTTCCCTTTGAGCGCTGCTAATACATTATTGTCTATCAGAATCTGCATTCTCTCACTTCTCAGGAATCTCGCCATCTTGCCCTGGAAACTTAGAACATCGACTTCCAGCAGTACTGCCATTGCTATATACACGCTCCTGGAGCCCACGCTTGGCGTCGTGAACGCGTGCCTCCCGACCACAAGACCCGCGCTCAGGGTATTGTTCAAGAGCGGGCCCTTCAGCTGGGGCCAGAAAAGCTTTCGCGACGACTCCCACCACAATTCTTCGAACACGCAGGGTAGCTACCAGTCCGAACGATTTGAAGACAATTTACATCTGGGCCGTATCGAGGTCGTGAGTAATCGGCAAGCCGTCCCTCCCCAAGACGGAAATATCGTGGTTTTACGTGAATGGGACATTAGCCTCTCTCCAACCTAAACATACTATCGTGATTGAGAGGTGTCCAAATTGGCCAAAGCGGAGGAATGGGAAAAAAGGGGGTGGGAGGTAAGGAAGAGGCGAATTGAAGGGAAAGTTTTCATGCTTGCTCATAGTCACCGTATTCCAATATGCTTCTTCCCTGGAGGATATGGACTTCCAGTCTTTAGCGAGAAATTACACATCTGTACAGATATAGCATATCAGCTTCTTATGATATAAGTACTTCGCTATAATACTACTACAGAGAGTGATTGAGTATCGAAAACCAGAACGGAATATTCATCAGTCGCACTCAGTGATAGCCGCGCCTAGGGACTTGTGATTTGATGCCTTGATATTAAAATCCAAACTCAGGTACCCTCTATTACCTAATAATGAAGCTAGATTCAGGGCGTGAGCGCTTATAAACAAAATGTGTCACAGATCAGCACTGCAGCGCTCCCCTAACCCACAAAACTACTGTACAGAAATTATGCCGCAATCAAGTTGGGCGGCCATACTTCGTATGTGGTTTACATGTCTGGGACTGTGATGAACGTGAACGCCGTTGTTGGGAGCTCAATTGCGGAATACGCACGTTTCACTGCTTGTATACTGTACTTTGGTCATAGTGCCTATTCCCTCTACTCCGGTAGGTATCCAAGGCTTTAAACCCTCGATTAGGAATGCTCCTTCACATTGTGCCTATTTTGTTTGTTGTGACGGAATGGGTTTGAATACTTTGATATTCTAAATAGACTCTGAGCAATTTCATCTGTCATTTCACGCGTGCTATCAGGAGTCACTGGGCACCAAGCACTAAGATACAGGTGGCTAGGACGAGTTAGTATTCGTAGAGGGCCGATTGAGGGCCAATCGGGCACGGAGGCGGAGGGCTAAGGAGGTCAATACCCCGCACGGCCGGGAGCCGAAGGGGCGACGAGTCTGTATATAGGGTCAAATGTATCACCCCCCAGAAGAGTGAGGCCAAGTTTTTGCTGTGTACTAGAATAGACCTAACGTGGCGATACTGCTCCTCTCACTCTGTAACTCCTATCTCTGACATGTGTAGGCTTGAACGATACCTGTAAAACAAACATTTCGACTGCTAGATCATCCTCTGCAACCCACTCCTTTGTCAGTTCGGCCTTGATATTCAGAAATTCATCTTCTTTGAGTTCTAAACACCTTGATGAGGTTGTGTCGTCTCCACCGTCTTGGAACGCCAGCATTGTATTCCGGAGAGGAGCGGTAAAAATTGACATATCTGTACCACGCATCACATTCTCAATCTCAGTGCAATGGTAATTCAAGTCAAAACCGCGGACCCTAACAGCACAGAAGGGGTTTTCAGCCGCGGTGGAACAAACTATAAAGAATGGCGTGGGCGAGGAGAGGTCTCGCATCTCGAAACGAATAAATGCGTTCAGTCCTCCTTCGCCGAATCCTAAGAACAAATGCCGATGCTCGTGCCAAAGCGCTGTTGGAGCTACAGATTTTAATCTGGCTGAGGAGGACTCGTCTATTAGGCGAAGTTTGATGGCACGGAAGAATCGTTGGGTGATCGTGATAGACTCTATAAATGATGGGACGGTTTTCCGGATGTGTACAGTCTGCGGTGGCGGGGTAAAAAAGGGAGACATTGCGTGACTGGCCTCGAAAACCTGATCTGGCTTGCCACGGACGAAACCATCCTTTGTCTTCACGAGGCATATCCCAATACCATCACTAGGTGTGATGAGGTGCGAGCAACCCAAATTCCATATGAACTCATCAGTAAGCTGCGCATAATATAGCAATGTAACGTCTATACGAAGGCCCTTATTCGTTGTGAGAATCTCATTCGAGAGAAGGGCTCCTTTATTTAGGTTCATGAGCGAACGACAGTCGAGGAACTCCGCCGGAGAATCCGCGAAAATTCCCCGGTACTTGGGAAATCGTCCCCGTTGTCTCCAGGCGAATAGAGACAAATCGTGCGATTCCCTTATGATTTCCTCCTGCAACCGTGCGAAGGCTTTCCTGCCCTCCCCGTACACTAAAGGCATGTTGACGTCAAAGATGCCAAGCAAAGAGTAGGCCATGTCTTCTACTCGGGTTGTCTGGCGCTTAGAAGCCCAGGACATGCGTCGCGCCAGTGGAACGAGGCGCAAATTGAAGGGGTTTTCCAGAACTTCAATGTCTATGCCCGTCTCTCTTGATAGGAAAGCCATAAAGCCGCTCTTGGAGCCTCTGAAGCTCCATGATGCATCGAAAAACATGACTTGGCCTGGAGCTATCAGTTCCTGGAGTGTCCACCCTCGTGTTAGCCATCGGCAGCGAGGGAAGCAGCGCTCTAGGTGCGACGCAGACTCCTCTGTATCCGGATGTTTCTCGAGGTCGGAGATGAAGGCAATACAGAAGGCAGCACACTCATAGTACTTGAACATCGAATTGATCGCTTCAGTGAGCTCCGCGCTTGACGACTTGTCGATACAGCAAGTGTCGACCCAAACATAAGGAACGCCTTGCTGAGAGGCGATTTTGCATGTTTCCACAATCTTGAGGAACCCTTTCTGACGCCTTACCGGATCAAGCGCTGACGAGCCATGAGTACGGAACTGCACGAATGATACTTCCTCCTCCTCCCATGTGTGCGATAAAATGGCATATGAACCCCGTTTCGCCTCTATGAACTCCTCCAGCTCTAACGTGATGGCGTTGATGAGCCACATGGTCCGTTTGTGATGAATGCCACGGATACGTAGGTATATCTGAGGGCCTAATGGATCGTGAGGGGAATGAGGGGATCAAGGCACCGCAAGGCCCAGGACTCCGACATAATTTTGGCCCAATGGAACACTACCTACCTCCTACATGCAGGGTTGTAAAAATTAGTTCGTGATTTTTAGTTAGTTCGAACTAACTAAGAATTTTTTAGCAAAAATTAGTTTTTAGTTAGTTATTAGTTAGTTAGTTAGTAACTAACTAACTAAAAAAAAAATTAGTTAGTTACTAACTATAAAAAAAAAATTTAGTTAGTAACTAACTAAAAAAAAAAAATTAGTTAGTTATTAACTAACTAACTAACTAACTAATTTTTTTTAATTAACTAATAAGTAAATTAAATTAAAAAAATTTTTATTAAAAAATAAAAACTAAATTATATTTAATAATATTAACTAATAAGCTTTACTTAAAACGGTTAGCGTGCTATAAATTTTTAAAAATTATATAATAAAAAAAATTTTAAAATTTTTTTAAAAAAATAAAAATAAAAATATATTTAAAAAATAAATATTAAAACGTATTTATTAATACTAATTGCTAAGCTATACTTAAAATAGTTAGCGCGCTATAAATTTTTAAAATTAAATTATAAAAATATTAAAGAAAATTTTAAAAAAGTTTTAAAAATAAAATAAAATAAAAAATTCCTTTAAAAAATAAATATTAAACTATATTTAGTAATACTAACTGTTAAATTATACTTAAAACAGTTAGCGCGCTATAGTTTTTTAAAATTAAATTATAAAAATATTAAAGAAAATCTTAAAAAATTTTTAAAAATTTTTAAAAATTAAAAAATTTCTTTAAAAAGTAGATATTAAACCGCATTTAATAATACTAACTGCTAAATTATACTTAAAACAGTTAGCGCGCTATAATTTTTTAAAGTTAAATTATAAAAATATTAAAGAAAATATTAAAAAATTTTCATTAAAAAGTAGATATTAAACCGCATTTAATAATACTAACTGCTAAATTATACCTAAAACAGTTAGCGCGCTACAATTTTTTAAAATTAGATTATAAAAATATTAAAGAAAATCTTAAAAATTTAAAAAAAATAAAAAAAAAATAAAAAAAAATTCTTTTAAAAAGTAAACACTAAACCGCATTTAATAATATTAACTATTAAGTTATACTTAAAACAGTTAGCGTGCTATAATATTTTAAAATTAAATTATAAAAATTTTAAAAAAAATTTTAAAAAATAAAATAAAATAAAATAAAATATTTTTAAAAAATAAATATTAAACTGTATTTAATAATATTAACTGCTAAACTATACTTAAAACAGTTAGCATGCTAAATGTTTTAATTATATAATAAAAATTTTAAAAACTTTTAAAAGCTTAAATAAAATAAAAATAAATATTAAAATATATTTAGTTAATAATATTAACTATTAAACATTATTAAAAATAATTAGTCAGCGTGCTATAATATTTTTATTTTTTTATAAATATAATAGTTATATTATTAAATTTAATATTTAAATATATTTTTATATATAAATAATAATAAACTAAAAATAATTATATAAATAATAGCTAAACATGCTAATAATAATTAAGTAGCTATATATATAAATAGTAGCTAAATAGTTAACTAAATATATAAATAATAAATAAATAAATAAATTTAAAAAATATAGTTAAATAATTAAATACGTAAATAACAAATAAATATAAAAATTATAGTTAAATAGTTAAATATATAAATAATAATTAAATATATAAATAATAGCTAAATAAATAAATATAAAAATTATAGTTAAATATATAAATAATAGCTAAATAGTTAAATACGTAAATAATAGCTAAATGCGTAAATAATAGCTAAATAAATAAATATAAAAATTATAAATAAATAGTTAAATGCGTAAATAATAGCTAAATAAATAAATATAAAAATTATAGTTAAATAGTTAAATGCATAAATAATGGCTAAATAGTTAAATGCGTAAATAATAGCTAAATGCGTAAATAATAGCTAAATAGTTAAATACGTAAATAATAGCTAAATAGATAAATATAAAAATCATAGTTAAATTGTTAAATGCGTAAATGCTAGTTAAATATTTAAATAATAGCTAAATAGTTAAATATAAAAATCATAGTTAAATAGCTAAATATATAAATAATAGCTAAATATGTAAATAATAGCTAAATATATAAATAATAGCTAGTTAAAGTTTTAAAAACATTTTATTTATTTAAACACTTAAATTTCCTATATTTAAATTTTTTTTTCTCTCTCTATCACACACATTTACTACACAAACATAATATTATTTAAAAGCCCTTTTTTTGCTCTATCTTTTACAGTTTATTACCATAACTTACTACCTTTTCTCTAAGCTTTAGACCGCCTAAAAAATATAGCTTTTTTAGGCCTTCTTTTAAAGGCCGCCATTAAGGCTGTTACTAAAAAAGATCGCAATTTTCAAAATAAGCTTGCTAAGTATAACTTCTTAATGTTTCTAGTAAGCTACCTTTTTTATATATTTTTATATATTTTTTCTAACTTTTTATTTATATATTTAATTTTATGTATAGGATTTTAATTATACTACTTCTACCTTTTTACCTGGCGTTATACCTTCTGCTTTATCTCCTGCTTAACAACAGCCCCTTTAACATTATTAGGCTGGCAAATACTTTGTTAGTATTTTTATTTATTTATTTATTTATTTTTATTAATTTTCTTTTTTTTAGCCTTAAGATCTACTTTTATATACTATATTATCTTTTTTTTCTATTAGCTTAAAAGATAAAAATGTTGGTTTTATTATTATTACTATTATTATTAGTTTATTATTAATTTATTTTTATTATAGGTTTGCCTTATGCCTTTTGTTGAACCTGAACGCCTTCAAGAGACTCACCCTAAACCGCAGGGTGCCCGCCAGCCTACCCTGGAGCCTCAAGGCATTTCTCAACCAATATTTGAGCGCGAGGGCTCTTTTAAATCCCTTTTTAATAACCAAACCCTTTATAAGACCTACCCTAAACCGCAGGGTGCTTGCCAGCCTACCTTAAAGCCTCAAGCTACTATTAACTTACATAGACCTAATTAACAGGTATGCTTTATTATTTTTATTATTTTTATTATTTATTATTTTAATAATTAATATTAATATTTAAATAGCAAAATATTTGCAATTTTTGCTCTCAATAGTTTAATAGTTATTAAGGTTATTTACTTTATTTAGCATAGGCTAAAAAAGAAAAAAGATGCAAAAAACCTTCTTTAAAACATTAATTTTGTTTTTTTTTTAATTTTTTTTTTGTTTTTTATTTATTTTTTATTTATTTTTCTTTATTTTTCTTTATTTTCTTTATTTTCTTTATTTTCTTTTTTTCTTAATTTTTTTATTTTCTTTATTTTTTTTGTTTTATATTTAAATATAAAGAAAAAAAAAATTTATTTTAATACTGCTTGTTTAATATTTTTAATATTAATATTTTCTATTTCTTAATTTTCCTTATTATTTATGTTGTTGTTTTTTGTTATAGTTTCTGCTTTTATAACATCTTTTAAATCTTTTATAGTAATAAATTTTTAGCTTTTTAATAATATTAACTTTTTAACTGTTTCTGGTAATAATTTATTATAGCCTTTAGAAATAATATTACTTGTTATAAAAAAAACTCTTTTTATAGCTGCAAAGGTAGCTAGAATTGCTAAATAACGACAGCTTAATATATTTAATACTTTATATTTTTTTTAATTTATATTCTAGTAACTTAAAAGGTCTCCTTATAAATAAATTAATATAACTAGTTATAATAAAATATAATATTAAATATAAATAAACTTACTTTAGATCTTAAAAGTTGTTTTTTAAAATAAACTAATATTTTGTTATTAATATCTAAATCTATAGATTTATTGTTTAAAATATTATAAATATTATTACTTTTAAATAGATTTTCTAAAATATTTAAATTTAACCTAAAATAAAATTAATATTATTTTAACTAACTATTTATATTATTTTATACTTATACTTATATATTATATTCGTGTTCTAATAATTGTTTTGCGTCTTGTTTAATAGTTAGATAAAAGCTTAATAAACCGCCTAATTAAAAAGGCGCCGATTTAGATCAAAAATCTAATAATATACTTAAAATATAAGGTTTATATTTTTCTAAGTCTTCTTTTTATAAGGTTTGTAAAAAATAATTTTTTAGCTTTTTAATTCTACTTTTAATACTATCTATTAAATTAATATAATAGTTATACTATTAAATAATTAGCTTATAATACTATTTATAAATAAAAATTTATATTATAACTTACTAAAAACTTATTTTTAGTAATTTTCTTTTTAAATAAACTTATTAACCTATTAAGGTCTTTATAAATCTTATAAAAATATAATAATGATTTATTTATTGTTATATAAATTTCTTCTTGTAGTTTTTTTGTTAGTTGTTTAAATATTTTAAAAATAGTTTTTAAATCTTTTAAACAACCTTACTTATAAATTGTTAAACTATTATTTTTAAAGTCTGCATTATTTATATTATTTGCAATATAAATTAATGCATTTTTAACAATTAAACTAGTTTTAATTATATTATATGTTAAATTTTATTTAGTAAGGCTATCTATTTAAAAGTTAATAAAATATTATTTTATAGTTTTTATATTTATATAATACTTACTAAGTTGAATTTGTGTCTTTTTAAAAGTAGAAGGTATAATATTTTCTTGTTTATATTTATTAATACCTTTTAAAAAAAGCTTTTTATTTTCTTGCGTATATTTAATAGAAGTAATTAAACGTTATAATTTAACTATTATATCTAAAAACTATTATTAGTCTTATTATAAATTTATAATATTTAAAACTTACTATTTGTTATAAATTAAGGTTCTTTGTTTAAAAGTAAATTATTTGTATATGTAAATAATTTTTCTTTGGTTTTAAAATTTAAAATATATAATTTTAATATTTTTTAAACCACAAGATTTATTACATGCGCATTATAATATATATTGTTATTAAATTTAATATTTAAATTGTTTAATAAAGGCAGAATTATTAGATGCATTGTTGCAAGTAAAGCTATGTTTATAATTAGTTATAAAGTATTTTTTAAAAATATTAAAAAAAAAAAAAAACTATATTTAAAAATATTATTTAAACCAATAACTAGGTATTGTAATATAATGTTTATAATTAAATTATTAATATAAACACCTGTATGCGCTTTTTTAAGTTGCTTAAAGCCTATTAATAATTAATATTTTGTAGTTATACATTATTATTATTATTATAAAAACTTTACCTATTAATTTATAATTTAATTTAAATAAACTATTAATAAATATAATAATAATAGCTAAATATACTATTTGCGTAATAAAAGTCTATATATTAAAAGTAAACCAAAAAAATCTATTATTATTAATATATAATTTTAAAATAATATTAAAATCACTTAATAAAAAATAAAATTTTAATTTAATTAAATTAGTAATTTTATATTAATTAATAACCGGCATAAATTTAAAAATAAATTAATAAATAAATAATATATAAAATATTAAAATTAAATAAATTAAAACTTATAACATTAAATAAAATATTATTTTTAATTAAAAAATTTAATATTTTATTATAAGCATTATTTTTATTAAAGTCTTAAACTATATTATTTTTCAGTCATTTTTAATTATTAAGCAAATTAAAAATTGTTTGATTTTTTTTTTTAAAAATCCAATCCTAAATATAAATTAATTTTTATTTTTTTTTAATTATTATAAAACGTAATAATAATATAACTTACTTAATATTTTAGTTTGTTTTATATTTTTATTATAAGCAATATTTTGATATTTATTTTAATAATGTTAAACTAAATTAGATGCTTAAAAGCTTTTTATATTATATATTGTATTCTAAGAACACCTATTAAATATAATAATTAATATAAAATTTAAAATATATTTTTTAAACGTAAAAACATTAATAAGCTTATAATAATTATTTATATTGTTATTATATTTAAAAATAATAACTTAGTTATATAAATTTGTTTTATGCTTGTAAAATAAAATGTTATAATAAAGAAAATATATTTAAACTTAATATTAATTATTATATGTAAGAAAATATGAAAATAATTTTAATAATTTAAAATTATTTATATTTTAACTTATATAGTACATTGTATAAATATTTGACATGCTTTTGCTTTATTAATAAGCAAAAGCTTTTAAGTAAATAATTTATTTTTAAAAACATAAACGTTAGTTTTTTTATTAAGAGGTAAAACATAATCTTCTTTATTAAATTTTAATTTTTTATGTTTATTTATATTTATGCTTCTTAAATTATTTAAATTTATATTAGAATTATTAATTAAATTTAAAGTAAAGTTAACAGTTAAAAGAATATTATTATTATTAAAAAAATCTATTTTTAAAAAAACAATTTTAAAGATATAGTTTTTAAACTAGTAATAATGTTATTATATTTAAATATAACTTAATATAATGTAATTTAAAAAAACTAAAAACGTAAACAAAAAGAAAACAACATATATTTATAATAAAAAAAATATAAACTATTAGTACTTAAAATAATATAAAATAATCTTTAAAAGTAATCTTTAAAAGTAATCTTTAAAAGTAATTATTAAAATTAATTTTTTAAATTAATTTTTAAAAGTAATCTTTTAAAATAACCTTTAAAATTAATCTTTAAAAGTAATTTTTAAACATAATATTTAAAAATAATATTTAGTTTTAAACGTTGTTTTTTATTACTTTATTGTTTAAAGGTTTTTTAAAAGATTTTATTATATTATTTTAAAAAGTAAAGCTTAAAAATTAATATTTTTAAATAACGTATCCTACGGCCATATTTAACACCTGGCCATATTTAATACTTTTTTTCCTATACAAAAAACGTCTGTGCGCAACTTTATAACTTAGCTAATACTAATGCTATAATAATATAAATAGTACTAATTAATTTATAACTAAATAACAAGATTAAATAAGATTTTTTTTATATTTATAGTATTTTTATTTAGCAAGTTTTAAAGGTATTAAATAAGCAAGAATAATTAAAAAGATCCTAGCAAGAAGGTCTGTGCGTAAATTTATAACTCTATCAATTTTAATTATAAAATATTATAAAAATAACTATTAGATTTTTATTAAAATAAAAAATCTAGTAGTATTTCTTTTTATTTAATTACTTAAATATTAAGTAAGTTATATACTATTATAATATTTATACTATAATATAATCCTTGTTAAAAATTATATAATCTTTGCTTAGCATATTACTTAATAACTTAATAAATAAAAATACTATAAATATAAAAAAATTATATTTAATCTTATTATTTAGTTATAAATTAATTAGTACTATTTATATATAACAATCCTTACTGTTTAAGACAGTCTAAATAGCTATAGTTTGCTATTGCTAAAATAAACAAATAAAAGGGGGCTTATATCTTAATTAATTATTAAAAAGTTTTTTCTACACACTTAGTAGTTCTAGTTATATACTAAGTATATGCTTAAATTAATTACTAAAGATAAAAAAAGTAACTATAGCTAACTAAATATATAAAAAAATATATACTTAATCTATCTTTTATAATAAACGTTTTCTAGTGCTCCTATAAGCATAGTTTTTTAAATTGCACTAATAATTCTGCAATCTTAAAAATATAAATTACTATAAGTAATCTATTAATCTTGTCTTACTAAGTTATAATTATATAATATATTTTTAGCTATAGCATATTTTCTAGTCTAGCTATTATTACCTTTTACTAAGCTTATTTTAATTACATTTTTAGGTCTTTTAATAGGTTTTTATACATTAGTTTATAATACTATTTCTTTTTTTCCTAAATTGTTGCCTTTAACAATTTTTAAGTAAGTTTTTATTTTTTTTTAATTATATTTTCTTACTATATTATTAAGGTTTTTTATTGTTTTAGTTTTTTTTTTAAAGCTAGTTAACATAAGTTCTTAGCTTTTATAGTTTTTGCTAACAGTAATAAAGTTATGCTTTGCTTTTAATGCTTTAAACAATTGCTTAAGTATATTATTTTTAAAAATTTCTTTTATTATAAAAAGTGTGTTAAAGCAGGTTATTTTTATAATAGCTTTAGCCTTTTAATAAAAGTTATAAAAAAATAAGCGTTTAATATAAATAAAGTTAAAAAAAAAAAGTAAAAGCTAAAGTTAAATTTAAAAAAGCGCTTACTTAACTTTTTTGCTTTTATAAATAAAAGCGTTTATTAAAAAAGCGGGCTAATAAAATAATTAAACAAGGTTTTAAAGCTTTAAAAAAAGATTTAAAAAAAATATAAAAAAGTTTTTTAAAATTACCTCTTCTTTTAAATAATTTTAATTAAAACAAAGTTAATATTAAGTTTTTTTTAACTTAAATAGTTAACTAAAGCTAGTTAGCTTAGGTTAATTAAAGTATTAGTAATAAAACTGCTTAATAGTTTTAAAAAAATGCTTTAAGTGCTTTTTAAGCTTTTATATACTTTTTAAGTGTTTATATTTTTTTTACTTAACTAAGTACTTAATTATTTAACCTTGCTAATATAAGTTTAGTATTTTTTTAACTTTATATTTGTTTAAATTAAGTTTAACTTTTAGTTTAGTTTTAAGTTTAGCATTTTTTAATGCTAGTTTAAAAAGTAATATATAAAATATATTATATATTTTTATTTTTAGTAGCAACTTTAGCTTATAAAATAGTTATAATAGTACTTTTTAAATTTTAAAAAGTTTAATTTTAATAAGATTAAGCTTATTACTTAGTTATTTTATTTTAATGTTTTTATAAAGTAAATAAACTTTATCTTTTTTTTTTAAGATTAGCTTTAACAATTTTTATTTATTATAATAATATTTTATTTATTACTAATAAAATTATATATTTTTATATAGCTTAAATTATAAGTTTTTAATATGCTATACTTATATTTTTATACTTAGTAATACTTAATCTTTAAATAGTTTTTATTTTTTATTTAAATTATAACTATAAATAACTTTAGCTAATAATATTTTAAGTACTTTATTATTTAAAATATTATATATAAATTGTGCTATAAGTAATAGTTTTACTTAGTTATTTTATTTATAATTAATATAGCATTGTAAATAGTTTTTTAAGACTTAGTTAAGTTTTTTTATTTATTTATTAGTTTAAAAGTAGTATGCACTTAATAAGCTTTTTTAAAATTTTAAAGCTTTAGTAAATATTTTTTAAAATTTAAATGCTATTATAAATTTTTAATTAGTAATAAACTGTTTTAGTATACTATACTTGTTTATAATATGCTATATAATTATATATGCTATGCTTTTTATTTTAGTTGCTTTTTTATAAAAAATAAAGTATATATACTTGCTAAATTTGTTAACTATAACTAATTTTAAATTATATACTGCTTATATTATAAATTTTTTTAATTTTAATAGTTTAATAATAAAGTTAAATAAAACTATTTCTTATAGTTTGTTTAATAAATTAATTAGCTTTATTAAACTATAAAGTTTATATTTTATTGCTTTAGTCTTATTATAAATGTTATAATTTTTAATAAATATTATAATAAATTTTTTTGCTTTATTAAAGTTATAGTGCTATTAAAGTTTTCTAAATATTTTAAATATTCTTTAGTATCTTGCTAATTTATATTTATAAATTTTTTTAACTACTTGCTCTTAAAGTATTATTAAAATCTATAATTTTTTTTTATATAAAAGGTTAGGTTTAGTTTTTTTTTATAAGTTTTTTATGCTTTACTTATAATAGTTTTTATTTTTATTTTAATATTTTACTAGTTTTTTTTATTTTTAAACTTTATTATAAGTTGCTTAGCTATAAATTATAGCAATAGTAAAATATTTATTTTAAGTTTTTTTAAGTATTACATTTGTTTTTTAAAGTATTTTTTAATAATAGTTGCTTTTTTTACTAAAAATATTAGCTTATATATTTTTTAATCTTTTAATATAAATAATCTTAAAGTTAAATTTTAATAAAAATTTTTACTATTATATTTATTTTTTATTAAACGCTTTTATAATAGTAAGTGCTATTAAATTTTTATAATTTATATAAACTTTAACAGTTTTTTTAGTACTGCTTAAGTAATGCTTTTATTTTTTAAAAGCTTATATTATTGCTATAAGTTTTTTATTATGTATTAAATAATTAAGTGCTGCTTTATATAGTTTTGCTAAAAAAAAGGCTATAAAGTATTTTTTTTTTCCTTATTTTTTTAACTTAAAGTTCTTTTAATAACAAAGTTGTTAGCATTTATTTTAACTTTAAATTTTTGTTTTAAATTTAGTAATTAAGTTATTAGTTTGCTTAAAATATATTTTTTAATTATATTAAATATTTTTTGCTTTACTTTTATTTATTTAAACTTAATATTTTTTTTAATTAAGTTTATAAAGCTTAATACTATGCCTTTAAATTTTTTAATTATTAGTTTAATATAGTTAGTAAATCTAATAAACGCTTAAACATTTTTAATGTTTTTTAGTTTAAGCTAATTTTTTACTACATTAATTTTGCTATCTTAAATTTATAGCTTTTTTAATATAATTATAAATTTTAAAAAGTCTACTTTTTATTTATAAAACTTACTTTTTTTTAAGTTTATAAATAGTTTTATATCTTGCAATATTTATAATACTTTTTATATATATTATTTATGCTTTTTAAATATTTTTATGTAAATTAAAATATTATTAAAATATATTACTATAAATTAGTTAATAAAATTTTAAAGTATTATTATAATTATAATTTAAAAGCTAGCTAGTATATTTGTTAATTTAAATAGTATAACTAAATATTTATAATATTTTTTAAATATTTTAAAAGCTATTTTTTTTTTTTTTTTTTA
>Ga0247782_1000110_pt1 | contig 111592 bp, 94 predicted proteins | sample UWRJL019104C5_FD_179928 | JGI IMG/M metagenome (GOLD analysis project Ga0247782, IMG submission 179928) | Plant litter microbial communities from Arlington Agricultural Research Station in Wisconsin, United States - UWRJ-L019-104C-5 | ecosystem: Environmental > Terrestrial > Plant litter >... | reverse complement strand
AAAAAAAAAAAAGCAAACATATAAAAGCAAAATTAACGCATGCTTTTATAAACGTATAAAAACCTGCTTATATGCATAACACTTAAATAATAAACTTGCTTTATTTATTTATAATAAGCAATTACTTTTTTTTTTTACTTGCACTATAATTACTACACTTATATACTAATATATAATCTTGTTTTAATAAATATACTAGCTATACTATTATTAGCCTACTTACGCATAATAAAATTACTATAGCTTAGCTACTTCTATATAATAGTTATAAACCTGCTAACTATTATATAACAGCCTTATTAAGTTAGCTAATTATATATAATAAGCACTTTAATATAAACTTTATACCTATTTATACCTCTTTTTATTTAATATTTTTTTATTTATATAAAACATACTATTTTTTAGCTTACTTTATATAACTACTTTTTTTTTATACAACTTTTTCTTATAAGCTACTATACCTACATTTTTATATAGCAGGATATACCTTCTTTATACAACTATAATTACTGCACCCTTTCCCTTTACATTTACTAACAAAAAAAACACAACCTATCCAGACCCTTTAGTCTTTTTTCCTTTATTTACCTTTTGAACTATTGCACAACAAGGACATGTTCTTATTATACAATACCCTTTTCCTTAACTAATCACCTGACTAACAAACAACAAAAAAAAGAACTCCTAGTGTTAGAATACTAATTATATAAATACAACCGCACTCACTTATACTAAAACAGTACAAGTGAGTACGGCTTGCACAGCTAGTATCTAACACTAAGTTATCGCACATGCATTATCACACATGCGTTATCGCACGTAACATATCTTATCAGGACCATGCAAGCATAAAACATGCTTGCACAGTTAGGCAAAGTCTTTTTGCAATCTCTGCCTCCCTTAGTTTCCTACCTTAAAGATAGACAGACAGATGAATTGAATATATTGTTATTGCATTGCTTTTTGATTGTTTTACTGTACGTACGTACACTATAGCCAAACCAACACCGGGCATAGTATAACAGAACTACATTTAGAATGCTTTGCAATCACTTGTTAGCAAAGATAGAAAACCTGTTGATGCCTGTTTGGTTTGGTCAATCCTTACATTCCACAGTATAACAGCTTGCTCTAGTCGTTATTCGTGGATGTCTCATATGCAAACACTGACCCCCGGTCCTCGTGCTTTGCTCGTGGTCTGCACGCTGTAATACAAAAGTGTTTGGTTTTTACCAAGCTGACTCGTTGCATGGCGGTATTCCTGTTAATTAGTGGCTCACAACAAGATACACACCAGGCAAGATGTCACAGTGTCTGCATCATAAAGTACGCACATACAAGTCAGTTCACCTACACGTAGGCCAATTCCCCATCGATCTAGAACAGGTTGCAGATCTGAGACAAACAGCCACTTGACGTCAAAAATGGAGGCTCGAAATAGAATACATACCTGATTGAGGACATCAGACGAGCAAGCCACCGGCGGCTGGTACAGTATCACTGGGGATGAGGCAAAACCGACAGCGGGAAGGAAACGTGGCGGGGCATGCCGTAAAGGCCAAGCGGCCAAGAGGGTCTCTACCGAAAGCTTGTTCGCAATCAGCCGTCTTTCATCCTCCGGCCTCCTCGGGGTTGGATGCCAGGTTTTTGATAATGACCTTCCGTATTTGCTAGTGACTGAAACCCGAAACTTCAAGATGTCGTAGCAGAGGCGAAGCATGGCCTTTCATTCGACGAGAGGAAAAAAGTAGATAATTACCTACCTAGAACATTTCGAAAGCTAGGTGCTGTATCTTGCTATTAATACCGTATAAGAATACAAACCATACTGTACATGACTTTCTTAATCTGATGTCGAAGTGGGCTGCAAAGAGATTGTAAACATTTGACGTGCAGATGTTTTCTGAAACACACCAGCGGTGGCAACTTTAGACAGATACCAACCCGATATAGTAAGCCGGTTTACCGTACAGGTTCTTTAGATAGTAATACCTATGTGATGCTTAGGTGATGAGGAAGTATTAACGTTAGGTAGGTACCTGAAGGGTAATTAATACCTCCCAGTAGTTCATAATGCTGAAACTTTGAAGTTATGTATCTAAGTAATGTACCTTAGGCATATGCCAAGGTAAGGTTAAGTAAGACAACGTGCAATATTGTAATCATGTGCTACGGTAGTACTGCTGCAGGTAGCATATGAGCATTCGTTATATCTGATACAAATCTCTAAATGAGACATATGCTGTAAAATAGCGTGGCATATGACTCTCGACGCTGTGAAATACGCATACTCAGCCTGCGGATTTGACAGTGATGTTCTACTGCCCCCTTCATCTCCTTCGACAGCAAATCATAGCCTTTGCCTAGCGTGGCAAGCACATATCACATATGTAAAGTTAAGAGTAAGGATGTTTGTCCTATCAGTCAGTTTGTTTCCCTTCCAGTGACATAATGCATGATATAGTGTCCTGATCACCAATGGCTCGCTTGCCAGTCCGTACGCTCAGTATGTATGTAGTATCCCACGAAATGAGAAAAAAGAGGTGCGTTGCCAAGAGACGAGCCAAGCATTCCGTAGCTACTGCCGTGCCTACAAAAAGAATTGAAACAAGAGTGGCCCAGTATTTCGGACCCCGGCCAAAGCCCGGTAAAGCAGCTAACCTAGTCTGGGTACTGTAGGGTCCAATGGCGTTTCGTTGCAGCAATTTGTGGGACAGGAAAACTTGCAAGATTCCAATTCTCTACAGCATGTCTCTCCTCATCCACGTTCGCAGAGAAACCAAGATGGAAGGCTGTCGAGATGTTTTATGTATGTCCTCTTGTAATTATTAATTCTGGGAGCTGAAACACCCGACCAGCCAACCACTTGAACCGTCGGACTGCAAATCACGAATTGTAGGTACAATGCTTGCAGTGTTAGCTGGACAGCTTGACACCACCAGTTCGCTTTCCAGGTTTTTGGCGTTGGGGCAGATCCGAGATCTGCACTTATAGCATCTAACTATAGTTATACCGAAATCCACTGATGAGCCCACACAGCCGCCGGCTTTTGGGGTTCCACATCCCAAAGATCCAAACAAAGTTCAGCCCTCTTGTTTCTCCTATCACTTTTTGTCCATTCTGTACTTTATGTGGTGTATCCTGCGTACAGCAGCGTGTATGTACACATATGTGGGATACATACATGACATATACATACAACCATCCCATGCAGCAGTCGATCACAATGCGCTATTACTCAATCCCGGACATCTGATTGATCTGATCTCCGGTGTTGGCCTCCTGAATATCAGTGCTCCCGCAGAAGACTCTACATACTAACCTGGTAGCACTACTTGGGCTTTCCTCGAATGAAGGAGCTCTGGCGCGTGTGTCCCGGATCTTGCTTGAACGAATGAGGTGGGATCCCTGCCGGTCTTTCTTCCTTTGTCCACCTTTGTCCTGCTGGCGCTTTATGTATGATCGGTAATAGGATAGGTTCCTTATCAGCTTCGGCCCGCGAGTGCCCTTTTATTCTATATACCTGACTTGTTCCTATATATGGCTGTGTTCGCCCAGTCTCTCTCTTGTCTGGCACCGGGAATGGAGGTTAGCTATTCACGACGCACGAATTGATAGTGTGCTCCCTTTTTGTTGTATTTTTCTGTCTTCGGATATAACACATTCATTCATTATTTTTGAGATATACTTACATTCTTTTCTGCTCTATACTCTGGAGTATTCATTCACTTTTTTGCTGCTTTTGTTTTTGACTTTTGAAACGACTACCGCTTACACCATCAACCATGGTGCATCAAGCTACGGCCTTTGCCTTGATGGCAACCCTCGCCGGGCTCGCGTCCGGCTCACCCCTGAAGCATCCGAAGATCGGAACGTTCACGGTCAGCCAGGTTGCCAACACAAACTTCAGGCCTCACGGACCTGCACAGCTGGCCAAGACATTGGCCAAGTACGGAGCCACGCTGCCGGATGGTCTGGTTCGTACCTGTAAGTGGTTTCAAGAGTTCTTTTCACTTCCAATCTCAGAAAGGGAATGCTGCACTTGAGCTTAAACCGTGGTACCAATTACTGACTCTGAGTATTGTAGTGGCCGATCTAGACGCTCTCCGGCTCAGCTTGAGGGACACGGGCAGCGCCAAGGCAACACCTGAGCAGTACGATATCCAGTATCTGACCCCCGTTCAGATTGGCACCCCGCCACAGACGCTCAACCTGGACTTCGACTCCGGTTCTTCGGATCTTTGGGTTTTTAGCACCGATACCCCCTCCGGGTCGGTCAACGGCCAGGCCCGGTACGATCCCAAAAACAGCAGCACTTCCAAGGAGGTCGACGGGGCATCCTGGAAGATCACCTATGGCGACAAGAGCTCCTCCAGCGGCATCGTCTACAACGACGTCGTTTCTGTCGGCGGCGTCACTGTCGAGAGCCAGGCCGTCGAGGCCGCTACCCAGGTCTCTGCCCAGTTTACCAGGGACTCTAGCAACGACGGTCTCCTCGGTCTCGCCTTCAGCCAGATCAACACGGTCCAGCCCAAGCAGGAGCTTACCTGGTTTGACAATGCTGCCAAGAGTCTCGATTCTAAGGTGTGGACCGCCGACCTGAAGTACCACAAAGGTAAGAAAGACACCGCCCCTAAATATGAGTATATATGTATATACAATTGTCTAGATTTCAATGCGACTAACATCTACCGCAGCCGGCACCTATGACTTCGGCAAGATTGACAAATCAAAGCATACGGGCAAAATCACTTATACGGACGTAGACTCTAGCAACGGGTTCTGGATGTTCGAGGCGTCGGGCTACGGCGTCGGCAACGGCACCTTCAAGTCTGCCCCTTTCAAGGGCATCGCCGACACGGGCACCACGCTCGCCATGTTGCCGACCACAGTCGTCCAGACCTACTACAAGGCCGTGCGTGGCGCCAAAATTGACCAACAGCAGGGCGGATACGTCTTCCCCTGCAGCGCCAACGTTCCCGACTTCGTCATGGGCGTTGGTAAAGACAAGACCATCAAGATCACTGTTCCTGGCAAGTTCATCAAGTACGCGCCCACCGACGCCACAGGCAAGACCTGCTTCGGCGGCATCCAGACCGATGAGGGCATTGGTTTCTCTATCCTCGGCGACATCGTGCTCAAGGCTGCGTTCGTCGTCTTTGATGCCTCGGGCGAGACACCCCGTCTAGGCTGGGCCAAAAAGAAGCTCTAAATAAGCAGCAGCAGCAGCATTATGCTTCATGACTAGGTATTTTTTGTAACAGCTGGAGTTTTGGGGTTTGACTTGCTGGGTGGAAATGGTATCAGGTGCCTGGGAACTTGCACCTGTTGTTGCTATGAATGTGGTCATAACTGGCCCATTTTGCATTCTTGTAGCCTAGCAGTTTTGGCCCATCTCAAAGATCATACCTGGAGCAAAGGCTTATATTAACGCGCGGTATACTTCGGGACCCGATCTGGGGCCTAGATATTTTCCATACGGGGTAATCTTGCTACGAGTAATAGATACCGGTATCTACACGACGGCTCCGCACGTACACGTACTTGTATATCAGTACAGGTTTATATTAGGTACCCCTTCTACGTAAGTAAAGTCCAAGCAGCAAGTAATTATAGTATATGGCTATCCAGTATCTCATGCTCTCCTGGTTACTTTCGTTCCTCTTATCCCCGAAAATGGGAAATCATCGCGTGTGAATTGGCATCTCGAGTTTGACATACTCTAGCGTACGTATATCTAATGAACAACACTACACTCCTGACGCAAGAATCCCTTGTGACTTTTAAGTTATAGCTTAAGAGTATGATACTGCGAAGCCAAAAATAGCTACATACTTTTACCTATGATCAAGTCCGCACTTTCATTCCTAGAGTTCCAACTGTCCCTCATCACGATACAGCTAGGACAGGGCAACGAGTGAAGCATGAACATAACATAACATTCGGTAATGTGCTTTACATTCCAATCATATTATCAGCTCATAAATCTCATCTCAGTACCACCTGGATCTCCAAGTTACTCTCTTCCCTCCTCCATCCGTCCATCTACTAACCTCTACCCAATAGATACATAGACAGATATCTCAAACCCCCCTCATCTAGTCATCATCACGCGGATGATTCACGAACCGATCAAAAATAACTTTTCTCTCATCATCCAGATGCGAGAAATTCTCCTTGATGGGTCCGACCAGGATCTCCTCGTCACCATTCTCTAGCCCGGCCCAGGCGTCGCGCATATATTCGTCGATGGTGATGCCTATATGCGCCTGGCCGATTGCGACGAGGTCTGGTTGGAGTGCGTGGAGCTCGGTCTAGACAGACGTTCGTCATTGCAAGTACTTAGGGGGTACGCACACGCTAAAACTTCTCTCTTACTCTCTATTTCTCTTTCCCTTTGTCTTGCTTTCACGCATGACAGAAATACCCTCGACAACTAGAGAGAAACAAATCGAGGGAAAAAAAGAGGGAGGAGGGAGAACCAAAGTGGAAGGGAATAAAAAGAAAAAGGGGGCACGAAAAAACATACCTGCACAGCGGGCGGCACAATCTCCACAACCTTCACATGTCCACTCCTCTCCTTATCCTTGCCCAACTGCGCTCTGATCGACCACATGAGCGCATGCAGGGCGGCCTTCGTAGAGCAATAATTGGCACATCTCGGCAACGGCACATACGCCAGTCCCGAACTCACCGCCATCAGCGCACACGGCTTCGGTGCCTGGGATTGCAGGTGCGGGAGAAGGGCCGCCGTGAGGGCGATGTAGGAGAAGTAGTTGGTGTCGAGCTCTTGGCGCACGAGGGAGAGGTCGATGGTCTCGGGCCGCGTGAAGTTGAGACTCCGCTGGATCCCGGAGTTCAGGATCACGCAGTCCAGGGTCGGGTGGGCTTTGATGATGCTGTTTTGTAGAAGTCAGAGGAGAGTAGAGTTATAATAGGCTAGGCGAGTAAGGTAGGGAGGTAGATAGGTAAGTTGGAATATAGATAGTTCAGGGGACGTTCATATCACAATCTCTCTCTCTCCTCTTTCCTCTCCGTCGTCTTCCCAACTAATAACCCTTCCGCCAACAAACACACACAACAACCCACCCATAACACCAGCGCAAAATAGAGAACGAAAGGAAGACCACGGCAAAGAAAAGAAGCAGACAAGAAAAGTCCACACGGAACAAAGCTCACCTCTCAGCCCAGGGTTTAATCCCATCAATATCCGTGATATCAAACTGGGAAATCGCCACCTTATCACTGCCATGTTTCTCCAAGAAAGCCTCGAGGCGGTCCCTGCGCCGGCCAACGGCGATGATGAAGCTGCCGTGCTCGATCATGCGCTCGGCCATGGCCACACCGAGGCCAGCCGTGCAGCCCACCACTAGATACATGACGTCAATCAGCAAATTAGAAATCACATACAGTTCAGTTCAATTCAATTCAGTATATTTTGTTTCTTTAGCACATTATCTTTTGCGTAGAGCTCCTAGCACCATGGGAATGGAATGCTGCTTGCGAATTGGGAATAGTGAAATAAAGTAAAACGACAAGAAAATGACGCATTGAAACCAACTTACTCAGAACAGTTTTATAAGACCAACCCATCGTTACTGTCTTCCTGTTGTGTCTCACCTACTGAATGCTGAAGATCCGAAGGTTAAAAAAGAAAAAAAGAAGTTGCGTACGATATAGCTATGCGGTTCTTTAAAGATTTAGCTGTCAGGTAATTCGGCCGTTCGTCATTTATTTAGCCGAGAAGTGATGGCTTAGTCTATCTTGATAGCAGCCAGTCTCCTTTTCATCTATATAAAGAGTATATACTTAGGTCTATATGCTGTACTACGGTAGCAACCCCTCAATGACCGCTTCGTACCCGGCTTTCAACCCCAGGTACCCTGCATTTGCGCCCCCAACTTAGACATGCACCCGCCCCAGCCACTTAGTCCGACTTGACAAGGACAGCACGGGTCGGTTGGAACCACGGGACGGAGGCATGGATACACAACTCACCGTAGCCCACCTAATAATAGAGCCCCGACAGTTCGACAGGTACCATGGAACAACATCAGAGCAATCACAAGAAACTCACGACGGCGGTATTGTTGTGGCGTGCAAAATCTGCGATGCCATTCATCACTACCTAAGTTATTTTTGTTCTAGTAGCCCCCGGCGCAGGAGATCCTTAAAAACCGGGTAGAACGGCGCGCATCATCACGCCGATGGGCACATCCACAAGAGTCGTGAGTGAGATGCCCCAAATGACCATTCTATCTCTGGAACTCAACACGTATAAACCGAGAAAAATAAGTGGACCCATGGAAGAGAGTGACATGAAGTAGAAAGCCCAGTATGCAAAAGTATAACGTGCCTCAGGGAGTAGTCAGAGAACCCTTCAAACCCACAGTCCCCTGAAGAATGCACTACCGAACCGAGCTTGACCAGACATCTCCACTATGTTCAGACGAACTGTTTCTTTCGCCTGGCCATATTATGTCGGGTCAAATGCAAAAATCAAATAGTCGAACAAGGAGAGCCCATTTCCGGTTTGCCGAGCCAGGTCCGTCCAGTTCCGTGGCGCACCAGGTATCGCCAAGAGAGGATCTACCACTCAGGGGTCAGAGTCGTGAAAAGTAGAAGAAACGGAAGACGTCGAAAGCATGTGATCGTAATTGCGTAAGGAAGTTGAATTTGGCCGTTGGCTTAATCAAGCCGCCATGACCCCACCTTTACGCTTCTCTGCACTTGTGAGCACAAGTCGAGGGGCCTTTCGTTGACCAGCGGGCGCATCGCTCTTGCCTTGACGCTGAGATCCGTTCTTGAGGAGGCTGGCGAAGCTATGGTCACCCTCGTTGGCACTGGCTTGACTGTCGAGGCTGCCACGCGACTTTTGGCGCGAACTGGGACGATCAGAGCCAATAGCCCCCCAGCTGCCACTAGCAGATGTTCGAGAACTGGCGAGGCTGGGCTCCGCGTCACCAGACAAGCTGCCGGAGCCACTGCGGCCGGAGTCAGACTCATTGTCAGTGAGAGGGGTTCCGAGCTCTTCGGCGCTCTCCGAGACAGGGCTCATGCTGCCACAACTACTGCCAGTGCCCTTGCGACGGACGAGGCCGGCTTTCATCAGATTATGTACGGCAGATCTGCGCGTGCGTGCAGCAAAGTTCTTGCTACCTTCGTGTCTGGCCGTGGGCTTGGCGCGAAGCTCATCCAGAGCAGGAGGACCTCGAGGTTGACGAACTGGATGTTCACCAGCCCGAGCCTGACCTGGTCCATAGCCTCCATTTGGTAGGGGGGACAACGGGAACGAGGCCGTCTTGGGTCCCGCGGACTTGAGAGAATCGTCGCCGGATACTGTCAGGTTCTTGACCACTGAGGATGATTTCTTGTGACCGCGTCGGAAAGCATTGGCAGATGGCGGCGGAAGAGGCGTGGGCTCGACCGTCGCCTCCAAGTTTCTAGGAGGCGAAGTTGTGCGATGAGTTGGCGAGTTATTCTCAGCCGGCGGGGGCGAGACCTGGACACGAGGAGTACCATGGTTCGGCTGCTGGAAGTATGCACCTTGCGGTGTGCTGGGCTGGTTCTCATAATAACTTGGCTGTATCTGGCCAGTTGTCTGGTCATATAGGTAAGTCATCTGAGTATTGGGGTCGTACATAGTCACCAGGTTCTGTTGGACCGGAACAGAGGTATTGATGGATTGTTGCATGGCCTGGAGTTGTTGCTGCTGTTGGCAAAGATTCTGAAGAGCTAGTTGCTGCTGCAGAGCCTGTTGAACATACTGCGGGCCATTCAAGTTTAGACCTTGAAATTGCTGTGCAGCTGCCTGCACACTGAGCAGTTGTTGCTGTAGCCGCTGCTTTTGTTGGGCTAGGTACAGATTGGCCGTGACCAATTGAGCATACAGGTTAGGGTCCATCTGATCCTGAACCTGCTCGTCCAGATGGAACTCCGGAGGCGCAAGGATCTGTTCGGGAGTGTAGTGTTGAGGACCCATGCCCCCCGCGGACATTCCCATCATATTGTAGGCTCCTTGTTGCTGGGTAGCCATGCGGGGAAGCGAAGTCTTAGGTGCGTTGTTCAAATGAGCGGAGCCGCCATATGCACCATCAGACATGCCATTGTTTCTACCATAAACGTGCGAAGGCATGCCACCGTTTGCGAAGGTCGTGGCCGTAGCTGATTTGGGGGCTGTTCTGAGACCGGCAAGCAAATGGCCTCGGCTCGTTCGAGGAGTGGGGACTCCATTGTCTTTGACATCCGTCGAAGACTTGATCGTGTCGAAAGAGAGTGGCTTGATATTCTGCCCGCCACGGCGAGATGCCAGACCACCTGAAGGCATAGCGAGGTTGGTTGAGCCGAATTCGTGCGACATTTGAGCAAGACCGCCGGTGTGCATGCTCAAAGGGGGAAAGTGTAATTACTCAAGGCCGTGCCGAAGCGGACGAGAGACGATTAGAAGTAAAAGTCTAGACAAAGAATGAATAAATGACGGCCACTGGAAATCGTGACGATCGACGGATATTACAATCAACTATATGACGGGGGCTTAAATAGAAAACCCAAGCAGCTTTTGTTGATAATTAGGATGGCACGGATGGAGCAACGGTCGTTTAAGCAACTAGTGCTTCTGCGTGCTCCAGTGGTGGCCTAAGAATTTTTCAAATGCGATGGATGCTTCGTATCAAACGTGGTTGGTCCGAGGATGTAATCCGAGAAATCCAAGAAAACAGGCGAAAGCCGGTAGTAGAAAGCTGTGGACAAGAAACAGAAGACGATTGATGCAAGCAGATGCGTACGTTGCAGTAAATAAACTGCCTGGAGATATTAGAAGATGCCGACTGTGGGCCAAGAGATTGTGACGTCGGAAGCAACGATGATGCACCGTTGATTGCTGCAGAACTGCAGATGGAAAGCCACACGGGACGAGAGAATTGTAAGAAAAGGCTGTCAACCTGACAGGATCGAGGCACACGTCGAGAGATATCCGGCAATGACGAAGCGGCGCAAAGGATTGTGCACAAGGCGAATGAGATCACAAAGGACCGATGCTTCCCTATCAAGTCGAGTTCTCTGCGAGCAACACAAAGCAGGTGGGAACCCACGCAACCGAGAGATGACTGCAGGGACGGAGCTTGTTACTTGCTTCCTTTCGTACTGACGTGTATCCACCAAAGTTGTTGTCTCAATATACTTTGATGGCAAGAGTCTCCCTTCCTCTCCTTTCTTGCGTTTTCCTGTTCGGGCCGTGATTTGTTGGTAGCGACGCGTTGAAGATTAAGGACCAGAATAGCGATAGGTGCCACAGCGCGAGCGATGTGATGCTAGCTGGGTAAAATCGAACAGAAAATAAAAATAAAAGTCGAAATGGTGAAAACTGTACAGGGATTAAGTGTCGAAAAATAATGTGCTGCTGAGTTATCCAGAAACTCCTGGTATGGTGCTGTGCTGATCTTGTTTGCTTATTTTCGTTTCGAGTCCTCAATAATAAGCTACTACTCTTATTCTACTTCTCTTTTTCTTCAGGGGGTATATCGAGTGCGAAAGCGGTGGTTGATGTTCCTCTGGGCAGGATGCCGATGCTAAACGTTGGAAAGATGCCGACAATATGTAGGACAATACCGTAGGCAGAGACTTGTGTTGTATGGACCTCACGCGAAGCCACCGGCCAAAAGACGATTTTCCTGTAAAACAGGGACAATCAGTGCGTAATGGGCAAGCAAGCGGCGTCGGGTGAGCGGTGGTTGACTAGGGCGCACAAAGCACTGGCGCACACTACAGGCACACACACACACACACACAAAAGAAAAAGAAGAAGCTCAAGAACGATAATCACCCGAAGGGTTGAAGGGGCAGGAAGGAGGGAGGATAAAGGAAGGGCGGGTTGTGTGGTAAAAGAGAATAAGAGGTGCTACGGTAGGTGGAAGGAGGGGATGGGAAGAAAAAGAGACCTGGGAGATTTGGATAAAGAAAGGGTTTGGTGGTTGATGGAAATAGAGCAGGTGGGCCCAGGCGAAAGTGAGCTTAGCGGTAGGCCTACCTAGACTTAGTACCTACTATCTTCTATAGACAAGTACTATTGTACCTACCTGTGCCTACGAAATTTAAATACAGTGTAGAATGTAAGGTCGCAATGAGCAGAACAATGTATTTACAGCTGTCCTGCACCGTTATTTCACGCTCCGTGACTATTTTCTCCATATTCCTACACTGTATTGAGGCAACTGCTGGCCGTTGTTTTCTCTGAAGGTTACGTAGTACAGTGAGATGCAGAGGGAAATACAGTGCTCACTGGGGAAAGACGAATGGGGTGATGAAATTGACGAATTGGGCTGAATGGCAAAGGGGGGGTTGGAATGGATCACACTTTTGGGCCGTTGTGCATCGGTGATTGGCTAAGCTAGTAAAAAGTGTGCATTGGTTCTTGGTCAGGTTCAACCAATGGTAGCTCTCCATGGCGCAGATAAATATGGAGAATAAGATAGTGTCCAGTTATATCACACAAATAGCGAAGGGGCCCTTTCAGGGCGCTACAGACCTTGCCCTAGCCACTTGGGAATGTACTCTGTCTACATACACACATGTACCTACGCAGACGGAGGAAGGGGTCAAGCCGGGGCAAGACCGAGAATCTAATCGTGATGGAAGAAGCTTAACTTGCTGGTATCACAAGACTTTATAGATTAGAGTTGTTTTGTTATATTCAATCGTCACGGTGCCTGGCTTTTTGATATACCAACTAACGCTTCGCACAAGTAATTTTGGGGAAGAAATAGGTAGGTACTACATTGAAGGCTGGCGAACATGTACCTAGAATACCCAATCTTAGCACGTACCCCCCCAGTCTAGCTCAGTACATACGATGTATATCCTTGCTCAGTAGTGCTGGCACCGTAAGACAAACTTGAAGTTGAAGATTGTTTTCAACGCCTGTTTACCCTAACTTGGCCTAGCCTGCCTCTGCAGCGTTCTCACACATTGTGAGTCGCGCACAATACGAGTACGTTAGGAGAGCAACATACAGAATACTGCAGCATCATATGCATAGCAAGTTTATTGTCGTTTTTCGACATGTATCAAGAAAACCGAGTACTGGAAGTAATCGAGCCGTTGACAACGGACAGTTTTTAGGCCACTTTCCAATTCCCTGTTTACATTAGCTAGGGACCTACCGAAAGCATGCATGGCCAAAGTGACTCGGCCCACCTGTCGCGTCAAAGAATCCTCCCAGACCTAGCTGAGACCAGGGCATCCTTACTACATATTATTCTTAGTGGTACACCTGTAGGTATTGTTGTCTGTCCTCTCCAAGACGTTTCGTGGTTTCAGAAAAACTGAAACTACGGGGTTCGTCGCTGAATCGAGCAGCTTAACATTCTTAAACACGTCCAACTTCCCATTGCGACCTCATCTACTGCTGTACAAGTGTCAACATGAGTTATGCAGGAAACCGTTATAACGAGGGTCTCCCAAGCCCCAGGTCAGGTAGTTCAGGGACTTCCTTGTCATCCATCAGCCGGTACATGCTGCCACCGCGCCTCGGCGTTCGGCTCGTTTTACCTACCAAACCACAATAACCAAGATTACTGCAGGTACAGCATACCTACTTAACCTTCGGCCTCTTCGCCACGGTGGAAACGTTGCGATCACGTACATACACATATATAAAAAGACACAATCCAGTTGGTTCCTACAGCATGCCACAGTCTTGAATACATCAAGTCGTGCAAAATCCAACCTTCTACTCATAGTAGATAGGGTTGGAAAAGGAAGCTTGGGAAGACCCAATAGATCGCATGCCTATGTAGGCCATAGCTAATAACACCACGTAATATGATCGCATCCAGCATAATATGTAGGGGAGCCATATATGCAAGACTAAGGTACCAATATCCCCCCTTGCCCCCATCCTAGACATTACTTGTGGCAAAGTGTTGGTTGTTTGTGGTCAATTGACTGGTGATATTAACCTGGATAAGAGGCAATCTGACTCTTCATGCGACTTGACGAAACGCATCTCGAGGTCCGAGCAAGACTGCCCCGAGATTCAAACATGGCTACTGAAAATACCTTCTATCGAGGGTCCCGGCACAACCGACCAAAAACGGACACGGTTTGACTACCTGCGCACCGAACACAATAGTATTCACACCTTTCCTCGCCATCTCCTTTGTCGTACATATGGGCCCTCTTGGCATTGACCCCTGGGCTAGCACTGTAATAAGACACCCCATCCAAGTTGGGGTATCATGGTGTCGCACGACTGCAGCCGATCTGCAGGCTGCATGCAATGCACGACAAGAAGAGACACAGAAATTGATCAAAGAGCGGCGGCGCTTATAATCTGCTTTCTACACACAAGTTCCCGGCGTTCTGATTCGCGGCTAAGCGCCATTATCACCATTCCCCGCGCTTGTTTTTGCCCAGAGTGGCTTTCAACCTTAAAAAATAAGCATATAGAAATGCAACCTTTTTCTTGTCTACGATATCCACTATCACAAAAAAACGTGGCACCATTCACAATCATCAACGGGCATCCCGTTTGCTTTTTTAGTGTTGTTTTTGTTCTTTTTCCATCCCGTTAGCTGCTAACCTGCGGCACGACTAGATCAGGCGCCGGCCACGTTGTCATCGCCTCTCAAATAGAAGGCACTGATTCGATCATCCTATCCTTCTAGAAGGATTCTTCCGTTTGGTGGCTTTTCGCATCTGACTTAGCTACTTACCTACAGCATACGCACATACAGTATGTACATACATGCTGTAAGGTTCTACGTCACTTGCAATGCAACCTTGAGTACCTTGCCTCGTGCCTAATTACTGCGCTGTCTACATACCTACCTTACTTGGCCAGTCGAACCATTCTGCGTGGGTAGCGTAGCATGTGCCTTAGCAATGCGTGAAGCAGGTAGATGAGCAAATTGCGGTTCTGATTGGCGCAAACCGCCACATGGACAAAAGCAATTTTGATCGGTCGTTCATCAGGCCTTGCATCGCAAAGAAGGTCCTGCTGCTAGCCTGCTGCTACTCAAGCACGCGGCAGATGCATGTCTGCGCCGCATAGGTGACGTCGATGGGATCATATATTTCCAAGAATCATTTATCAATTCCCAGGTACCGCCAAGCTGTGCCGCCTCGCCTAGCCATCCCATCCCATCCATCCATCCCACTGCGGCGAAAGTTGTGCCACTGGAGAGCAAATACCCGAACGAACTATCTCTACGAACGGTTTGGTAATTCTTTTGGTGGCTGGTTAAGTGGGCTAAGCTGGTAGCCGAACAAACGCCACACTCACTGCAACTAACAGTTCGTGATCTGCGATGGTGGAAGGAGTGTAAGTACTGCGAACTCAATACCTGATGAGGGTGCGCAGTATTGTAGATCTATCTATATCTGATACCCCCCCTCCTTTACGACCAGTATAGGTCGTTACTCACTTATTAATTCTTTCAGTAATGCAAATAGAATGTGTGAACCCTTTAGTGATGAGCATCTGCGAGCGCCTTTAATCAGTGCTTATATCAGGATTACTTCAAGTTGATGTCGCTTTGCATTTTCTGAGGCTAGTAGCTTCCCTCCTTTCACCCTCCTGCTGTATCTGATATCTGGGACAAAATTCTACTACTATCTGCATAGACTTAGGCGCCTTCTTGTCTTGCCGTCCCCATAAAGCGTTTATTTCTGCTAGATTAGTTGGCCTAGGCGCAAGCTTTCTATCTCACCTACGTACGGCTACCCTATTAACACACATAAGGCGACAGGGGCGCTCGCTGCCTGGGATACATCCTAACTCAAGAGTCGCTCGGGAGTGAATTCGAAATTATATATGTCTGCACCGCATTGATGCATATCTATGTATGCCATCATAGAAAGCGGGCGAAAACTACACGCAGTGCCTCAATATTTATATAAAGAATGAAGATATATGAGGTAAACTTCCAATTTGTGAGACTTTTAGATGAAAAGAGATGATATTTTAAAGCGATGCGATGAGACGCGGTCATTAATCTTATTTATCACTACCTAAACACATCGCTTTGAGATTGCTGGGTAATGCTTTCTAGGTATATGAGCTAATATAGTGTTAGCGAGAGAGGGGAAAGAGAGAATAACGCGTGGGAGGGTGCCCCTGCAGTAACGCTCATCACTCATGCTCTTCTGAGTCACGCCGTCAATAGGGCAAGCAAGAAAGGGCGTTCATCACAGGGCAGTGTCGAACATTGGCGTCCTCAGTATGACGGCACGGCACAGCCACCATTGGTGTAGTCGCTCTTGTTTTCTACTATCATGGAGAAGTTAAATATCTACATCAAACTTAGACATTGAAGCTTGGCATTCAGAGGTGACTTATATTTACAGTTGCTCAACGACTAGCCATCCTATAAACAAATCCTCGGACATCACGCTCTAGGCAGAGTTTCATACATAGACCGTCTTGCTGAGTCTTCGAAGTTTTATAGACTATTTTATGTGTCCTGATTCGCTTTACTAGCAGGTGTAAGAACCACATGGGGGGTCTCTCAGACAGCGAATATGTCTGCCCGAGGAAGCTTCTGGCTAGGTAGAGTTAGGCGGTTGCCGGGCTACCGAGGTAGATTGAAGAATACATAACAGCAATATTAGCGTTGAGTTACCGCCGTATACTTCAAGTTACATGTATTCTGTTCATAGTGTCTTGCGAGCATATCTCATGCCAAGGCAAAGCGCTCCAGCTTGAGCCACTCAGTCCTTTAGATATGTGAGAACCTTATACAAGGACATGCTTTCGTAATGAGCTACAAAATGCCATCCCCCAGATTATACGTACTGAGTTCATTGTCTATTGTTGAGTCGCTCTCGATCCAATTCGTGGGCTTCAATCCCCAAGTTGCAACAATTAAGGCACTCTTCGTCTCTAGTAGAAGGTTGCCCCCTTCTTTTGCCGCCTGCTTCATCTTTGATTCCGAGGACTTCTTGCCGGTAAGGTCGTATGACGACCGATGCGTCGACATCATGCGATTGAATGCTTCAAACAAAATAAACGACTAATCCAACAAGTCGTTGAGGCGGATCGCCTCGTATTCAATCATTGCCGGAATCTACTAACGTCAGATTCGATAGGTAATCAGAGGGCATAAGGCCTTTGCTTACAGAACCACATAACTTCTTTTTATCTCGGCAGGCGTCGCAGTGTGAAGAGCTTGGTTGAGACATCTTACCCGACACATCGATAGGCAGCCCATCTTTTGGCTGAAAAGAATCTAATACCACCGCGAAACATGGTCGGCATGCATCTCGGACCGAAAGGTCCAAACCGCTCTACCGCTTTCCGTGAGCGCTGCGCTTGATTATTCGTGTAATTGTACACACCACGTACAAATCCTGATCCCTGTTTCTACCGAGTTTTCAGTTTTGACTACTATGTGTACCATGAGAGGTAGGCAGACAAAACCAAGACAAGAACGGAATATGATTCCCAGTTTTCATCGTTACCTTTGCTTCATCTGCTCCCTTGTCATTCTCAGCTGCACATGTTGAACACGCTTTGAGAAGACGAGGGCTTAGATACTCCAGTCCTTAACACAGAGCTGTTATGACACGTTTCCTGTCATCATATTAAGTCATTTATTACCTGGTGACCTGAAAGGCACCGAGGACGCCAAGTCTCGTTCAGAGGAGTTGAATAATTCGGAGATATACACAGAATACCTGGGAATGTTGCACGAGGATGCGGTAGGGTACGCCATTGATATACTTGGGACGTCAACGATATATATATAGACCCGACCTTCACGATCAGTAGTCTTCGAACGATAGGCTTGACCTGGCCGAAAAATAAGACATAAAGAGAAAGTACGTCATAGAAATAAGGAGGGGCAGGTCTCCGTTAGCTGCTAGGAATCATCACGCCTCGATATGCATGGCGTGTGTACATGACTTGCCTGCAGTCCCTGTGTCATCTCTCGAACCTACGCTGAATCACCGACATGCCCACACCTCGCCTACCTCGCACCTACTCACCCTCCTCGTTCTCCTACAAATACTTAAATACTATCTACACTTAGGTTATCCCATATACCTGCCATGTCAGAATGCTCACAGTCTCTAGCAATCTAGTCGCCTCTCACATCCATGGCCATTCTCAACTAAACTTCCGCACTCCCCGACCGTTTGGGTATCATCTCCCACGTCTACAGAGCCTTTTGTCTTCATTCGGATTATATCTCTGTTACCATCTTATGGCCGCTGGAAAGGGTAATATCCCATTCCTATTGCGGCGACCTTTGTAGGTCAAGGCAGACCTCTCCTTACGGCTATTATTTAGCTATACGAACGCCAAGTCTATGCTGTTTATTTCCGTGGGTAGGATCAGTCCAGCACCCTTAACAGCTCAGTCGCAGGGCTTGAGCATGTTAGGGTCATGATCTTAATCTAACAGATATAGTGTAACGTGTAAATTAAGTGTCGGCTTTCTGTCGCCTAATGACAACTCATCGCTCTTCGTTTGATTTAACAGGAAAGAAGAGCGCCACCAAGGTCGGTTATAGTGTGAATAGTGTCCTGATTACATTTAGCTAACAAGTGGTGCAGGCCCATATGCCTGAGTATTTTCAGGAGTTGCAGAATCGACGTCGCTACCTTCAGGCTTCTGTGCAACCTCTTCCTATCGCGGCAGTAAGGATTTCCTAGAAAATTTTTATATGGCATGTGCTAATCGGTGCTTATCCATGAACTTATAATCTGTATATAGGTTTATTTATTCCATTATACTTCCATGCTTATTCATAGTTCATAGCATAGCATACCACTTCCCTAATCGGGTGTCTATTCGTCCTCTAATAGATATTAGTTGCCTACTTAACACATTTAACCTGAAGCCTCTCCTAATTTTTCTGAGTTGATGCCTCTAGGAAAATCGCTGTAGTCGATATCTTAGGCAATGCAGTTACTAAAAAGCCTTAGCCGCCCTGAGGTAATGGGCAAATTTTAGCTCTAAATTACTGCTTACCATCTTCTATCATTTAAAGAACTTCCTTAACGATAGCGACCCAACAGGAACGCATCTAAGCTTTGCGATTCAGTTACGTGCACTACTGGACGATGACCGCGCCACCTTAAACGGCTTGGCGGATTACCTCCCATACCCGTACGTCCCATTGCCGTACTAGACGGTAACAGTCTTTCGAAATAAAGGCGAGCCTGGGTCGACATAGAATCCAAGTGGTATAGTCCCCAGTAATTATACCCATGTGCTGACAACGTTGGCTGCTGTAGGACCAGTGCAGTTTGAAGTAGCAGAGCACCAGGCATATCTGTTAAAATAGTCAACGATAGCTAAGATATACACCCTCTCTGCAGTTGTAACAGTCTGCCGAAGAGGTTAGTTATAAGTGTGGAGTTGGGTTCGATTCCTAACAGCGCTAATAGTTTTCTGTGCTTCGCTTTCTTATTTTCAGCTGTTCTCGGAAAGGGTCCAATAAAATCAGCAACTATGATCTGGTGAGGTTGTTAGACAGTGACAACACCAACGGAGCATGCAGCAAACTGTGGGCAGCCCCTTTGAGGACTCCCGGAATCTATAATCAATAAGCAGGGCGTCCGGCAAAGGCCTGGCGAACATAGGGGCACTTACTGCACGGCATGCCTGGTGGTTATTTGTGTACATTATATACTTGGCGCCTGCGCGCCGAGAAAAGGTCCAACATACGATCCGAAGATCGATGTGCTCTTTTGAGGCACACCTAGCGCAAGGAGCTTTTCTATTGACGACGATATCCCCGTCGGAGTCGGCGTCAGAGTCGTCGGGCGATTGCACGACCTGATTATAACATTTCCAGCTGGCGACCTTATTGAAGGCGTACTTAATATCGTACTCTTTACGAGAGAGTATTTTTACGACGCAAACATGGCGAACGATCGCCGAAGGACTAGAGGCAGAATAGAGACAAGGGCAACAACTTAGTCGGCGTGCGTTAGGTAATGGTACGGCGAAACACACAGGATAAACTTAGCTTAAGTACTCCTTGTCGTACAGGAAGAACGACGAACGTGACAGCCTCCTTTTTCCAAAACGAGTACAGATGTATATATTGGAATAAAGAGACTACCTGAATGCCCGCGGCCTCAAATAAACTAACCAGTAATAGCAGGTGTCGAGGTATATACCTTTCACATCGGAAATGTCGATGTTCCAGTCAACGTCGGATAGCTGAGAATGGCCAAGAGGTGGGACGGTCCTTGACGGAAGACCTGATCCACAAGATCAAGGCAACTATGGCCAATGTCCTGAATGCGATTATCCAGCTCATGGGCTTTCCCGGCCATTTTCGTGAAGTGGTAGACCAAGAAATATTTTACCACACCAAGGAATGAGAAATCCCGAGTCTACACGCAGAAACTCATTCGGGCAAGCACAAAAATAACATGGCACCTATAGGTCACATCGAGAACCATTTCGAAGGGCTTCTTGCCTCTGACCGAACTACCCCTGCCTGTGGTAGCCAAGTACTACTGGGCTTGAGCAACACTTCTTCATTACATGCGGTTTCTGCTGACATAAGTCCACCTAAGCATCGGTCCTCTAGGAGGCTGACGGTTACTCACCACGAGGACCAATCAGTCAAGCCGTTAAATTGAAGACACGAGCTCGGTACTGCTTAGACATTTTTGGACGTGTCACACATCCAACCCTTAGCTCCCAACTGGCTCCCGGAGGTGAAGCTGTCGGTAGACAGCCCATCACTCAGTATATACTTAACACGAAAATTGGAGATCTTTGATCGGTCCATCTACCCTCCTCTATCATGGGGCTCAAGTGATGATGCCCCTAAACTTACTACTACCACTTCTGGTATCACCTCTGTCCCGAATGCATGCTCAGGTAGGGAATCCTGTGTAGTCGTTGACGATGAAAAGCTAATAGAAAGAACGAATCGATCATTTAGGTCTGCTCTCTTGATGTCACTAAATCGCGACAAATGCCGTCGATCTGGCTAAAGGATAAGACATAGTAGGATAAGACGTCGTAAAAATATGGAGCAGTAGGTCTCCTGTCATACATTTGCCAGTATAGTTCGCATTTCGAAATCCAGGGTCCAGTGTTCCTCTGCATCATCCGGGAGCAAATCAAGTCCTCCCTCTGTCTGTTTATCGAGCTCCGCGGCAGTTGGATACCTTTACCTCCAACATGTCTCTCGTTGACACGCTATAGAATGAGTATATCTACCAGAGATTCACCCACAGCAGCCATGAGCCTCCCGTTGCAGTGTGTCGCCACTTCCTAAAGTCTCTTGACCTTCTGCTTAGTAGCTCCAGTCTAGCTCTCTGGTGCCAAGTTCCCAGAGGCTTGTTGTAACACTTTCGCGTGAGCTTCTACTATACCCTTGGTGATCCAAATCGTCGAGGTTACTTAGAATGATTCAGTTACATAGCACAACAGCCTTTACAGTGACTGGCTCCCCTCCCCGATCGGCCACCAGCGTCCTAAAATGGTATGTATGCTGCGTTGACAATTTGACATTGCCAAGCAATCTCTACCCCAAGCTTTTCATGCATCCCACTCACCTTGTGCAGAATAGCAGGTGGGGACAATATAAGCTAAGGTTAGTCAATTTGCATACTATATATCCATTGAGCATACAGTCTCGTGTATATGGGTGCCAAGTATATGAATTTCTGATCCGAGGTCTCCGGCTGCGTTTGACCCTGGGATGCGGGGGCTTGGATGGACATTCGAATTGCGATGATGTTCTAGGGTTAGGTTAGAGCGTTGAAAAGGGGGAACATTAAGAGTACAAGCGTGAGCAGTTGCTAGACAAAAACGCATATTCAGTATTTCTTCTTTACAATTTGATGATATGGATATACTCTACTATTGCAGAATACAAGTATGCATACAAATACTTATCTGAAAAGAATCATAAGCAGGGGGCAGAAAAGGCGAGAAAGAGATGCTGCTAGGTATGCTCTTAGGTTGGGTCGGGTGTTTTGGCGTTCAGCCCTATAGAGGTAGCACTGTACAGGCGTACCTGACCTACCTACTGTAAAATCTGCAAGGGGAAAAGAGTGTGTCTTCATTGCGGCAGATGCACGATTGATGCATTGCAGGCCGGGTTCACCAAACTTGGGGAAACTAACTCTTGGCCTTCCTTCCATTCTCTGTCTCCAAAAGAAAGCCAAATCTGGAATTCCCTAACCGCTGACCGAGAACCTTTTTGGGGGCTTTAGGTAATTCGCATTACATTTCTATCGTAATCTCTTCTGCATTCTCTTTCCTTCATGCCGTAACAACATACCTACTGGAAACAGTACCCTTCGATTACACAGACACTCCGCATCTGCCGAACTGCCCGAAGGCAGCAGTCAGAAAGACCGAAATCGACAGAAGACGTAACGAACGCTACTCTAATGACTACACCGTATTCTCGCCGATTACCCGGTGTTTGGACCATCAACGTAGGCAGGAAGGGAGTGCGTGGCCCAACTTCACGCGGAAGAGATTGCGCGTCATAAATTTTCAGTAGGATTCCTCAAGCTCGAAATCGCAACTCGGATTGAGGGGCGGCATGTTATGCCGTAATTAAGATATGTTATGTCGGTCGGCAAAGCCGAAAACCGCAGGATTTCAAACCACCGTCTTAAAACAGAAAAATAACGCCGTATCCGTTTTTTTTTTTTAAAAAAAAACGGAGCACAGGGTCTGACTCGTCATAAATCACATCCTTTACCACGCTCTAGTTCATAGTATCGCCGTTTTGCTCCTTTAAAGATAAGTAATATGAAAAATATGTATAATTGTATTTATGTTTACTTGCTTGCACGCGGCGATACGTGGTGTCAGCCTCGATCTGAACTCGCGGTTCAGATGTCTGATGGCTTATGATACCTACCCCCACGCTTCCTCCCCTATATGTCGTGTGCCCTCGATCCAATACGTGAGTAATCATCATGGTATCACCTACCTAACTAGGCACCGCGGACTTTGAAATAATATCTAGCTAACTAAGCTCACTATCGGATGTCATGCAGATACTAGGTTAGGCAATCATGATGAATCATAGCATCCGGCCTTAGACCAAGCCATGTAAATAGAGACTCTACGGCAGACGAAGTATCGAAGCCACCTCGGCCAGATAGTGGCTCCTGCACAGCCCTGCGCATTGCGAGATTTCCGGACCTCCGAGATGTAGGATAAATGAATATCGCGGTTCAGAGCTTCGCGTAAAGTATGCCGCGCTACTGGAGTCCATATGACTCTGTGAGGAGGGTGTACGCTTCAAGTAGGTCTTTACTTTCAAAGGGAGAGCTTTATCGCTATCTAGGGATATCGTGGTTGTTGGCCTGCCGGCCCAAGGTCCTGCCACGGAGCAGCCGCCCAGCCTTCCGCCAACATCGAGACAGAGAAACGCCTTACCGAAACTCCGCCATAACGACAGAGATTCGGCATTATAGTCGAGGATCTCGCAGTGACTGACGATGATGCCGTTATTTTTACCCGCGGAAGAGACGATTCTCTTTTTATTGGGGAGTTAACAGTACAGTGTACTTCGAATGACTAAGGAGAAGTGCGCTCCTCCCACACCCTGACACCAACCAAAACTAAGATGCCACGATGAGGCTCTCCCCCATATGGGATTCTAACATCCCTTTCCTTCCCCTTTTTGTAATAATTTTAGTCTCAGCTGGAAGGCCGTCCGGCATGAACGGCTCGAGTCGCAAGGCTTCGGGACTCGATAAACACTACTATCATTACTTCCATCCACAATTCGCTGTTTCTCGCCTTTTTTGGCACTTCAAACGATACATCGTCACCTCGCGTGCCTTCCCTAGGTGGTTATGTAGCCTTGCTCTACAACATCGAGAGTATCCGGGTCGTCTACCTATGTATGTTAGGTAGGTAGGTAGGTAAGTATGCATGTAGTCGCCACATAAGGTTCGACGAAACGCAGACACACAACCCAACTTCATCGTTCGTAGATTCGCCGTCCTTCAGGTACGTTATCATCTAAGAAGGGGCATCTCAGACCCCTCAGTCAGTCGAATTTTATATTCCCTGCCTCGCATTCAACAACCCATCTAGCCTAGTATACGCACAGAGGAGCGCATAGGTGACGGGTACAGGTACTTAGGTCAGACGATTTCCCGTCATTTTATGCGCCGTGGACTGGCGTGGTGGCCCAATACAAACAAGCAAGATAACCACGGTCACATTCCGAGAGTCGGGGATGCCTATCTGTCATGGAGCTCAGCAAGTGAAATTGGCTCAGAATCCCATGTTATATACCAAAGAGTTCTATTGCTAACCGGCTATGCGCTGGTTCGAACCCCCTATATATCTTAAGGTACATTGCTCACAGCTACATCTGGGTATTGGCTAAGTCGATATACTACTCATAATATTGGAATAACTGTCTATTTTCGCCTTGAAATAAAAAGCAGTAATAAATCCCATAGGCCTCATCTCAACAGTGTTTATTTCGCGGATAAACATTGTTTAATCCGGATAACTATACATATTACAACCTCAATGCCTCAAACCTCTTTCTTATAACCGTCTAACCTAAACCCTGGCCAACAGTTTAAAGGAACCGTTTCTGCCACAGTACCTACTTAACCGTTTTAAAACAAACATGGAAACCAATGTACATAATAGATAATCAATCATATATCAAACATTTCCCTTTGCTTTGCTTTGCTTTAACAAGCTATAAATAAAGCTTTCATTCAATTGGTTTCGGATGTGGTCGTAATTCATTTCATGATCATGCCATAACGTACAAAAACAAATGGGTAGTAACTTGTCGGAAACATAGACATAAAGGGGGGGTGGGGAATAGGCGCCATAGTTATATCCATCTCCATCTTAGCCTCTTCTTCAAATCCGCACCCGCCCGCATCCGAACGATGACATAGGTATGTAGACCGTAGAGACTAATAAAGACTAGACCAAAAACGAAAAGGAACCAACAGGAAAGAGAGCAGAAAAAGAGGAAGAGAAAAAGACGAAGAGAGATGAAAATCCGTCATCCATGCTAAAATCGTGTGTAGGATTCGAATCCAGGTATCCCGGCGCGCCCTGATAGTCCCAACCAACATCATCATACTGACTAGGTATCTACTTAGGTTACCTAAGTAAGATACCTAACAGTAGTTATCTCCCCCAGGTCTGCCACCCCAGAAGCCGGTCCATGATGCGCAAAACAGGTACCTACCTATCGCCGGATTACCCCGTATGTATAGTAGAGTGGGTTTTATGTATTTCGTGTGTACTGGTTGCGCGTATTTTGTTTGAATGGCAGAGCCGGGACGGAGGCTGAATAAGGGAGAGAGGCCTCGTATCTTGTTCGCCCGAGAAAATTCGATTCCTCTTAACTCATTCGCTAATTAACGACCCAGGTCCAAGATCAAAGCGCTCCCGGTCCTTTTCACACTTTTCTCACCACACTACCCCCAGGCAAGGAACAGGGGATTTGAGTTGGCTGCCTGTCTGCTTGGCTGCCCTATTGCCCTACCCCGTCAGCTCATCAGCCATCCGTGCCTTGGCTAGGTACAACCTGGCTTAGCCTGGATAGTACCCAAGACTCTGGACCAAAAAAAACCGAGAATGATTTAAGTGCACAGTGGTAAAAGACAGTGCGTACTACCGTCGCTGGTCCAGGGGCACATTTTCGCCGTAATAGCCCCCGTCGTCGCCGCCGCCGGCCGCCATGCAAGCGAGACAGACGCCCCCTCCGTATACGCGTGTATGGCGTTTCCAGATGGCGTCGTCATCGTCCAAGTGTAAGGACATCATGTCACCAGTGACGTCCATATCTCTGGGCTCGAGTGAGTCGTGTGGCGCCATAGGTAAGATAGGGTTAGAGGACGGGAACGAGCTGGGGGAGAAGGAGAATGCCGATGAGTGATGGTCTTCCATTTCCTCTCTCTTCATCGAGGTACCCGGCTGGAGAGGATCGAGCGGAAGTAAGTTGGCATAAGACCTCTGCAAAAATATTGGTGATGAGCCCTGGCTCGGGGGAGCCATGCTCGCTGTCGATTCCGACGTGTTGGAATCCGAATTCGACCGGTAAACGATGCTTCGCTCAAAGTCACCATTGCTGGATGCTGCTGTACTTAACCGGCGATCCTGGAACGAGTAGAACGTGGTGGACACTCCTGGCGGAGTTAGGGGGAGAGGCTGCGGCTGTGGAGGACGGCCCTTGAAGTAGGTCCGTGATTCATCCATCTCGGTCTTCGTTACATCCCTTTGTTTATGATGCTGGCGTCTCCTGCCGCTATGCCTCCGAGATCGAGACGGAGATGGCGAGCTCTTGTTGCCAAAGCTTCCCTCTTCGTCTATCCCTTGGGACTGGAAGGGGGGGCTCTCTGAGTGCCTGCTGGCTGACATGATAACCCTCCCTATACGAGTTTCGCGTGACTGCTTTGGAAGACAATATGGGTCCTTTTCCGTAGCTACGTCCTGCTTTTCGACTAGAGCGAGACGGGAGGACGTTTTATACCTTCTGCCGCAGGTTATGGCTAAGGTTAGAAGAAGTATAGGTCCCAAGAGGGCGGCTGCCAAAGCAAGGATGAGCTGTGCCTGGCTTAGAGAAATACGGCCGGGACTAATGATATTATGGGCTCCTTGCACCGGGAGATTGACAGCGGGCATCTTTCTGTATGAGGAAACTGGGTAGGGGATGTGCAGTTTAATGTTGTGCGGCTCCCCTAGACGCGTGTGCTTAGCGCTGCCGAAGACGAATCGGGAATGATGGACCAGATGGCCGATCAAGCAACCTCGGCGCCGAGCAGGGAAGGCCTACCCTGGGGGGGAGGAAAGGATAGGACGACACCTCGGAAGAGACGTCAGACCTACGTGGGATTAAAGTGAGGGATAGTGTGCGTAAGAGGATGACCAGACGTGCAGGAATGGGGTGAAGCTGATGTAAACATGTGGCGCAAAAGGACGGCTTCTTTGGTCGCTTCGCGGGCTAATAAATCTAGGACTGATCTAGCACTTAAGGCTTGGCTGACAATTTATGACCGCGGGGTGATACGGGTGAGCAGGATGACTTTCCGAGAGTTCCCAAGAGAGGAGAAAAAAAATTATAATCTTATCATCTGACAGCGGGATAAAATACGATCCAAAAATGATAAAAAAAGAGAGAGCTCTGCAACACTGCTTGCAACAACGTACCGCAGCAGCAGCATACATAAACAAACAAAGAAGTAAACAGCCAAAGTCCTAGGTCTCCTAATTCGGCCTCAGTGCGTTGAGCCGGAAGACTGAATCGAGGAGGAGGCTGGGGGTAATGCGAGAAGAAGGAGGGTTGTCACCAGTTGTCACCGGGGTAGCTGGGAACTTATATGAGGTGGAACACGATGCTCGAACAACATCCTGGGTCCATCAACCACGAGCGGAAAGACCTGGTTAGACCAGGTTGTGTGCAGTAAATTACTGTACACTTACCTACCTGAATGAATACTTACCTATACCCACCGAAGACTATTGAAAGACGTTCGCAGCTATAGTAGGTGTCGAGCAACCGGCCTTGAGGCCAGAGTCTTGGAATGGCATTTAGCTCAGCCTGTTCAGGTGCCGTTGGTAACCAATCCGAATCCAAAAGTGCCATACCAGCCCTCGATCTTTGTTCGAGGGGAGTAGGGAAAGGAAAACATTGTGGATTCCAGGTGGAGAGTACGGGTGGGTTGGTTTTTTGCGCTTTTCACCTTGCAGCTTCCCCCCGTCCGTCATCCTACATGTGTTCATTTCAGGTCAGCCTCAACGGCATCCTAGCTCGCAAGAATGCAGATAACATGACGAGCGGGCGGCTATCATTGGATTGATGATTGTCCAACAAACAAGGAACCCTGGCCTTGAATGCGAGCCCTATACATAAGCGCGGGCTGAGCTTGGGCATGTTAGTTAGTACCTAAGTGACTTCCCTACATAAAGTAAAGTGCTTGGTTCTTAGTTCTTGTTCGGTAAGAAACCCAGTAGGTAAAGCAGGTACAACTTGAAAGGTCAGAAGCCCTGGCCCAAGCGTGTCAGAATGTCTGGCAAACGCGTATCCCCATAAGTACCTAAGCAGGGAACTAGCTTTAGCTTCGCTTATGAAATCATTCGGCGTGATCCTCGTTTGCTGCTCGGAGATTGGGCCAAAAAAAAAAAAAAAAAAAAGAACCGGAGCATTGATTACATATTAAACTGTAAAGGGCTGACATGACAGCTTTTGGGGCACAGCGAGACCCGTTTATTCGACCCGAGGCGCCGCGCGCTAGTCCTAGAGCCCTCTTGGTAGGTATGTCTAAAGTAAAATAATTGGTATATGTATGTCGTTGGATACTTCGCCGTAACTCGTCGGCGTCTTACAACAACAAAGTTTTCTTTTCTTCGCCCCCCTAAAAATAAACAAAAAATAAAAGGAAAAAGGTAAGTTTATTGGATGACACTGAGGAGGAGCCAAACAAGTAGTAGCAGTTAGATAGACCAGCTATTGCCAAACCAAGAATCGGGGCGACAAACCATCAGGAAGATAATGCCCCCACCGACACACAAAATAAACAAGCGGTCCTTGCGATGACATGCTATGTAGTCAAAAAGGACAATTTCTGATGTTGCATCGACATTGTAATTTGTGGAGAAACGCACGAAAGAGATGTCGGAAACTAGGCCCACTATAGCCAAATCTTCATCCCAGGGTGTCATGTATGTAGGTACAGCAGTATCGGCTCAGTAAGTAGTATGTATGATGGAGCTTTCATCACGGACCACGGGTAACTACTGTATGTACGGCATACCTACATAATAGTCCACGGTGTATATGTAGTATCTGGGTCGACATGGCCAAGAGCCGGCCGTTGATTGGTAGGGCGTAGAGCTTGCCTTTGACCTCCCCTGACCCATCTCCGTTACACTAGTAGTATGGATACATACATGCGTGCGTGCATACATGCTTAATTCCTCGGTAAATCAACACGAGATGTCGCGTTGCACGTAATGTCCGAGTCTAGACGCGGTAGAATGCGACTGATTAGACGGGCAGGGAGGAGGACGCGGCACAGGAGCGGCTATCTTTCTAGCTATGATCTAGCTGTCTTTAAACAGCTTCCGCTCTGGGCTGGGCATCTCCAGAATACCGGGATGAGGGCGGAACGAGATGCGACGTCTGAAAGGACTATGTTCCCTTCCCTTTCCTCACCTCACCCCATACATAAGGTATAATGCACCGCAACCCTAGTGGGTGTCACCACCGAATTGCTTGGTTCGGCAAATCCACGCCACTCGCTTCAGTAGGGGCTTTTTGGGGGCCTTGGATTATGGGGTTTTGGAGGTAGCCAACGGTTTCTGTAGGTCAAGAGGTGAATCTCGATACTTGCCGCTGGCACCGTTTGTCTTACGCAGAGAGGAAAAGTGCAGCTGGCAGGCTCCCTAAAGTAGCTACCTACGATCATCCCGTCCGGTGCTACCCATTTACGACACGCACCCATCTGGTTAACCCGAGGCGGTATTTTCATTCACTCAAAACAAGATGTTTGTGTCTGATCATGGAGCCGTTGGACGGTTGAACCCAGATGCTTTGCTGGCGACTTACCATGGCTCACACGCTACTGGTAGTAGTTTCTGGTACTATTAGCAGAACTATTAGACCATGCAAGGACGTTGGGAGCTGACATGCAACGCTAAATTGCCTGCAACTGGGATCTCGGAGATCGATATTGGAGAAAAAGCTTGGCTGATTTCTTTGCATATGCTGTACATCCGCATACGCCGTCTGTAACGCGCGCGAGGAGTTGCTCGCCTGATGGCTTAGAGACGGAATTTGGCCGTTGCAACATCATCCAAGAGGCGTCTACTTACACTGTAGTACCTCAGATACAGGCATCTGCGATGGATCGATCGGCTGCGTACCTCTGTACCCTGGAGTCCGGATTCCGAGGCTCAAGTCTTTCCAGTATGACGGACAGCAGGATTTAACGGAGAAAGGACTTTGCGCATCAACCGCCGCGTAGCCATTGGCGCCTCGTGACGAGAGTGACGCGTCTCGAAAGGCAGAACTCTTATGATGCAGTCCGAGCGGGGTGTACCGCTAAGATAGGATCCTCTAACTAGAAACCCCGAACAAATATTATCGCAGATTTACGGCCTTTTCATCGTTTCGACCTAGCCTGCCGAGTGCTGCCGAGTTCCTCTGCAGGGGCCAAAAGTTCAATTTGGCTTTTGGCATTGCCATTTTATGTCGAAAACGTAGTCTATCTAATTTACTGCTGTACGTTTTTACAGACTTATCACAATCCGTCGGAGACCAGAGCTGTAAACGGCAGTTCTAAAGAAGCTAGGTATCTACCAACTCGTATGCAGACACCTCGAATCCTTGACGAGACCCTTGCCCCACACACATCAGAGCAACATATACTACACCTTAATGCAGGACTATACCACAGATGTAACATATCTATCTAATAAACCAGCCGCATGTGGGATGTGATGTCGACGTAGAAAGTGTAGAAAGGGTATGTGCGTGTGTGAGGGAGGGAACATAAAAAGGCCCCCAACTTCTGGCACATCATCGAGTCGAGGCCTATCTTTCTTAGTGGACGAAGATGGATTTTGACTCTTCCTCACCGCTTCTTATATCATCAGCTTGTGTCAATGAGGACACGCGGAAGTAAAAGTTGGTCGGTTGGCTCCTACTATCCCGCCCGTATACCGAGGTGACGATCAGATGGGGGCTTATCGAGCGATCATCGTGAATTCTTGCCCATTCACCATTTCCCAGTCCCCAATTCCCCAATCACCGAGCTTCGCTGGCCTTTGTAAGTCTGTATGTAGGTATCTAGCGCATGCCGGGTTCTGGCCGACGAGGGGTGGGAGGGTCAAACCGTGTACATCATCTCGCATCCATGGGTGCTGTACATATGTACATCCACACATAAAGTAGGGTTTGCAGATCATGCTGGCAGGCCCCGTAAGGGCCTTAAGGGGTACGCCGTACTGGTAAATGTGTCCCTCTGGGCAGGGCAGCTTAAGCAGCGTCTTCCCAGGTCTTGGCTTTCTTGGCAATCGCCCGCCCTACAACACTACCTGCCTCTACTAGCCTAGATTCCCAATACTGTAAAAGGCCTGTCTGCGTTCTAACTGGGCTTGTTCGAACTAGGCGGGTTTTTCCTTTCTCGGCCCTGCTGGCTGCTATGGTGCTACCGTAACCATGCATGTAGATCTTTTCACGCCTGCGCCTCCTCTCCCTCCGTGCTCCAACCAATGGGACGGGCTAGTTCGACTACTACAGCAAAACTCGCGCAACGAGTTCGCTCTAGAGCTACCTCTGACTAAATAACTGGAGAGGCCTGAGTAATTTATTGCCAATCATCGGCTGATGGCGCGTCTAACTCAGCCATACAGCCAGCTGGACTGGTCACGATACGGTTTTTTCTTACGCTGATGGAGATCAAACGATTTATAACTATTACATGTCTACATTGGCGCCGACCGATAGGTATTGTATAGATACACAGTTTGATTCTTTTATTCTTCATTCTTTTGGTCAGAGCGACCCAAAGCTTGATCTATCGAAGCGGCCGAGCTCGAGAAATACGAGAACATATTGCGCGAATTCATGTAATCAAGGTGCCATGACAGCATCTACGGCGTCATTAATAAGCGCCTTGCCTTATTCATTGCCGGCACCCCAATACCAAGCAATGCCTAATCTGGGTATTCCGCTTATGCCCTCACTGCCTACATTCCTACCTGGACGGAATATGATTTGTTTGTTTGTTCCGTGTTGTGCATAACGCCCCCAAACAGCCATTATATTGTGGTGTTGCTTATTACTCTAGACTGTAGACGTTAAAAATCCTGTATTGTTGGTACTTTGGCTGCATTGTGACGAGGTGAGAGTTGCATGCATCACGAGAATGGATGGCACCTGTAACAGTAGTACTAGTACGGTTGGTACTGGTGTACACACCTCTGCATACCTGTACATATGTAGGTACCTAGTTTCACCGAAGGATCGGCTAGGGTGATACTGTCTTTGTGCTGCTTTTCAGCCCTACGAGATTAAGCCCAGGGCCCGCCCAGCCAGGCCCCCCCTTGCTGCCCCCTCATCCCCCGGCTGTTGTTTTGCAGCTGTGCCTTGGTTGTAGCACTGAAGGTCCGCTGTACCGTAAAGGCTAAGCGCCAATTCTCACCAATGCAGATCGGAAGGATGGCGCTAGCACCTTTTCATCTAGCTCATCATCTGACAGCAAGTCTCCCTGCCAAAGTCCACTCTCCTCTCCCACTCTTACATAGTACGATCAGGATCGGCTCCAGCATCGGTTCCATTCCTGCCTCACCGCGTCTGACTTCTGACTTCCCACTGAGGATAGGCTTCAATTGGCCATTTCACGAGAAATAAAAAATACATAAAAATTCCAAGTCTTCGTTCGTTGGTCTGATGTAGTATTGTACAGCTAAGTGCGTTCGGCATGCTCATCAGACCGGCAGTTGATACCGCTTCTATTAGTTATTACTGCCGGCTGTGACAAATATGGTCGCTTGTCACAAAATGCATGGATAAAACGAATATGCTGTGGATACCATGAGTCGGCCTAATATCTACGTAGGTCTAAGACGGGTAGATTTATGTCGACGATGCTGACGAACAACCTCCGACTCTCCTATCCTAGCCCTATCATCCACGCTTAGGTAGTAGATATGTGCTCTCATATCATCTATCTATCTATCCCGGTCAACTTTTTGACAAACCGAAACCCCCCGTCCCGGTGATAAGATATATTGCCTTGCCCTCTGTTCATTGGCATGACCTTAGGTAAGTGCTTACAGCTTACTTGACACGTCTTCGCCAATGGGCAGGCTATGTTTACTTTAGTCATCAACCGCACGCCCTTGCGGCTCAACTGCCTTTATGTCCCAAATAAGTTGGAGTGCGTTGTACACTTCGACGTTGTACACTTTGACGTGACGGCCGTTACGACGGTATCATTATGATTATTCTCACGTGTATCGTCGTATCGGCTGCTTTCCAAAGCGGTCGCAGATGAGTCTCTGAATAGCCTAGAACTCAGGTAGCAACTCGTTTACATATCATAATATTTGGAATGTACAACGACCGAACTTGAACGCGCACGTGTTCATATGGTTCATCTCCGTTGTGCTATTCGCATCGCTCGTATTATTTTGGTTATTCAGCACGGGAATCCTTCACACGGTGAATTCCCCTTCTGGGCACTTTGCTGGTACATCTACCCCAAGGGTTACCGACAATCCGAAGCCAGATGATAACTGCCTGGAGCCAACTGTAAAGTCAGTTCGACTAGCAAAAATTACCGACGCAAGGGTCGTTGCAGTAATACTACACGCATGAACTTGGCATAACACTGCTTAAATTTGCGCCCGTATATGGCTATCATGATTTTCAATCGACATAAGCTCACATCACCATCTCATTCGATACTTTCTTGGTGCAGTGAGTCAGCACTGCATGGCACAGTACCGGACAGAAGTGCCTTCGGACTCGGAATGCTTGGGTGAAATGCCCGAGGGAAACGTGCCTCGGTAGGATGACCTCGCATCGTCTTTGGAGACCATTGAGTGTCTACTTATCTGACATAACGGGTTGGGATGACGACCAAGTAACCTGCCTAGGTGTATGTCAGTGTCGGGAACTACATTTTACTTACGTTAGCGAGGGCCCGGTCCTATGAGTCAACTAGGTTTTATCTCGTCATCGCCTCCGCTTCGCAAAAGGAGGCTTGAGGTAACAGAACTAGCTGTAGGCCTTGAAGGCATTACTGTAAGCAGTAGAGTCAGACGACGTTAAGAGTTACTACGAGGAAAAGATGTATGTACGGGTTCTAGTGGGCTAACAGCATACAGAATATAGTTAAGAGCAGGTATATTGCGAGCCTGATGTTGGCTGTATACTGTTACGCTGTCCGGGGGCTCACAGCTCCCATGTGGCTATTACGTTGTGGCCGAAGGGGCTTCGTTGCTGATCGGCCGAAGTAATATATACTGTATTTTGATATACGACTTCTGTCTGTTAAATAATACTGAGCAGCCTAAGGTGTAAGGAAAATTCCAGGCGAAAAGATAGCCGTAATTGATTTCCGTCCGTTGGTGCTCGTTAATTGAGATGTGGGACGGATATATCCGTTGGTAACCGTCACGGCAAAAAAAAACTCTAATAAACAAAGAAAAACGTGCGCTCACCCCAAGAAATTTGACCTCATAATCGGTAGTAGTAGTTGAGAAAAACTGTTGGTCTAAGTTTCCGAAAATAACTTGAATGAAATTTTAAGAAATTTCATGCTAGCGCAATGATCATGTTAGTTATCATAACCAACTTAAGTGCCACTGACAACAATCGCGAACTGGCACCAAAAGACAAAGGACCATATCAACCCGTTCCGATTCTAGACGTCTCATGATTTTACCGTTGGCTCTGATACTTGTTATTGAGTCGTCTGCTTCAAAGAAACCCGCATTGATGTTGAAACCTGGGTAACGGCCGATATCTCCAAATGTCGTGCACTATGAGTATTTGTACGCGATGCTTTTTCTGCTCTATATTTTCTTTCTCTCCTCGCCCTGTGTGAAACGTCTCAACTGAACTTTGTCCCATTATATTACCTCACGAGGCTGTCATTGGTTACATCTAGAGCCTATTACCAATGCGAACACTGCCTCGGCCTATCCATGCTTATGCCTATCCCAAGAAAGGACAACAACAACTTCAGCAATCATCCCACTCATCGTCAGTTTGCATTGAGACAGGACTCCGACTTTCATAGTCATTGGGTTATAGTCCCGTGTTCCTCAAGGCAACGGTCTGCATCTGCTCTTTGCTTAAGTCTCCTTGGGCCGTTCCTGCCTCTATGCGTGAAAAGGGGTCGGATTAATCGTCATCCAAACACCAACTTTCAAACAGCATCTTCTTTAGGAACGCCAAAGTCAACAAGCCTTCAAGATCCAACCAAGCTTCAAACATATACACAGTTCCAGACAGATTCACGCCCGACGCCCATCACTCCCGAGCATCCTAATTAGACATGAGTCAGCCGCCTGGTCTGACCGGCTCTCGAAACCGCCGTACGAACAAGGCGTTTAAACCTCCTCCATTGGTACGTCAAAACGCTACTCTCTCGGAAAACCGGAACGGGACAACTGGAGACTCCCCGAAAGGGGTAAGACAGTCAGATGAATCCGTCGATCGTACATTCTACAGCAGTTCACCCAGCCTGAACAATGACTCTGATTCGCGAGCTGCAACACCAACGCCCATCAGACAAGCAAATGACGCCTGGGATCAGCAGTCTTCTAGCGACCGCTTTAGAAGCCCCTCATCCCCAAGAAGCCTCCCGGCCAGTGCCTCTCGTTCGGGGACTGCGGCCGGCTCAAGTCGACGACGTGATAGTGAGCGGGTGGCTGAGGTCGGGGACGGGTTGAGACTTTTCCCAAGGATAGACAACACGGCAGCAGCAGCAGCACATTCGAGACAGCAAGGAAGCGATGGGCGGGCTGTTTCCAGGCAGATAACGAGAGAGAGGCAGAGAAGAGATACCTTTGAGCAAACAAACCTAAGAACCGGGTACAAACCCCCTATTAGGCCCTAGCTTCGACCTCCGCAGCATGTTTCTAACTGCAACCAGAACTAGAACCTCAACCCCCATACCAACAACTCCGGCCGCGCCCCATCAACATCAACAGACGAGACATTCCTCTCGAGAGCCGACTTCAGGAAATTTCTCAAATTCCTCCGGATCTTCTAGACTGCTACCTGTATCTCCCTATTCTGGGTCGAAATCATCCTGCTCGCCGCCTGGATCTCCCCAACCCCCTCTTCCCCGTCAATAAGCCAAAGCGTAAAAGCCCAAGACGGCACATCCTTCGTTCTAGCGATCCTGACACCGGCCTATCTGACGCTATGCTGGTACATCTACGACGACTTCGAGTCCGCTCTCGTCTTCGCGTTTCATGTCGTGTTATTCGCGCTCTGGGCTGTCTTCGCGGCTTTTGGGGCGAGGAGTTTGGGTCTTACTTCCTCTCCTATTTCTTCTCCCAATTCCAATTCCAATTCCAACTCTAATTCCAACTTAAACCAGAACTCGAGCCCCGATTATAGTGAGGGAGGAGGAGGAGGAAGAAAATAGGAAAGGAGATATAGGTGGGAATGGAGGTGAAAATGGGGTAAACGTGTTCGCAGACCAAGCCTTCAGAACAGCCTACGCAGTCCGCCTTTCCGTGCTCATCATCCTCGCCCTCGCCTTCGCCATCGGCATTACCGCGTTCAACGTGGCGGGCCGTACGGGTGTTCTAGAGACTGTGTGGACGGGCACGACGCGACGAGGACGAGGACAAGTAAACCGGTCAAGAAAAAGTAGTAGTAAATTCGGAAGGTGGTTGTTACTGGTTTTGTCGTGTGGTAATAGGGGTACGGTTTTCTAGAAATACGGATAGGGATCGGGATGTGGGTGTGGATGTGGAAGTAGGAGGGTGGTATAGAGGGAGAGGACAAGGAGGATGGGTACCGGGAGCAGCAACAGGGAGAGCGGGGGATACCGCAAGATTCACGGCCGTCAAATCCTTATCAATGGTCTAGGTATTAGAAGGAGTAAGTTAAGGTATTGGGTAGGGTAGGACAGAGTAGGCGGGCTCTCATGTTCTGAATAGGAGTACGAGGGTGTTAGCATTTGGCTCCGGACTAATTCGGCGCTGGTAGTGTTTCTTTATGGACACAGAAAAACATAGACAGATAGACAAACAGACGGTTAGATATCTGTAGGTGGTTAGTGACCTACTAGGTAGCTAGGTACTCAGTTGAATGAGGATGCAGCATCGGAGATCACCGTAACTCATGGGGGCAAAAGCGTCGAAGCTTGGTTTTCATGCACAATAGGTCCATCAACCTGTTCGGACCGTGTGAGTGTATGATAATACGATGGTTCGCTTCCCCGTCTTGACACCGTTCAGCAGAAACAACGCGTGTTGGCCACCTGACAGATGTGCAAAGCAGTGGAATACCAATACTGGGTAAAGAGAGCCTGTGCAGGTAATGACTGATTGCGTAAGTGGGCGACAAGCAGCCACCAAAGCCAGGTACTCCGTGCCCAGCTTGATCCGACTGCGCACTCAACGCCATTCCCGGATTCCATACAATTCCGACCTATGTGCTCTTGGGTCGATGACAAGATTGAATACCGATCACTAATCACTATCACAATCAAGTGGTATACAGAAGAGGGCATGGACGATTGACTCTTAGCGGATATAATCTCGTAAGGCTTGTTTTGCTTGGGTATTTAATCACCAACGCCTCCGAAAACACAAGTATACCTACATGAGGTGTTTTACGACCTAGAACCTCCTAACCTAGTATAGTATACATGCTCACCAATACCTGTGCTGATGGGTAGAAAGCACGGGACTTTGTAACATGCAAGGTAGACAGACAAGGAGAGATTAAGCTGGCGCCATCTGCCACTAGCAGAGGGTCATGGGCTCTCCTTGGGTGGTTACGGCCACCGCCCCTTCACTCCGTTCCTCTTCCATCATATCGATTAGGTCATCCAAGTTTGCGTCGAGATTTTCCGCGTCTTGGCGGTCCAAACATTGCTTTAGAAGCCGACGATATTTGTCGATCTTCTCACCCGTGCCTGAATGACCCAACGCGTTGACATATTCTTGCTCTGCTTCCCTTTGCCTTTGCAAGAGCTCGTCAAGTTCATGGGCGAGCCTTAATCTGTCTTCGTACGAGTCTTCGCCTTGATCGCCGTTCATCAGAGCTAGGCTCTGCTCGACGGAGGCTTGTATGTGATAGCGACTCTGGCTTGCTAATAGTGAAAGGACTTGCTCCTGCATTATCGCAGAATCATTAACTGTTTTAGCTGCCTCTTCTGGCGTCTCTAAGCTGGCTTCCAGTTCCGCTATATGCTGACGCACGACGGATAATTCGTTTTGCGTATTCCCTAATAAACGGCGGGCCTCATTTTCGGCTTCGATCTTCTCTTTCCATTCGTCTTCGTAATTCCGAGCCAAGTCCTGGAACTTCTGGAGCACTAGAGGTGTAATTTTGCTTTGAACTGTATTGGCAGCCTCCGAGTTGTAAGAGACGGCAAGCTTCGTAACAGAATCGGATAACGCATCACGAAACGATACATGACGTTGGGAATCGGGTGCAAAAGGGGATGAAGACCGCTGTGGTGCCCGTTCTCTTACATTCCTCGTCGCGTTCAGTTCCTTGATAAGTTCGTCTGCACGAGCTCCCTCGAGGTTCGGGATATCGGAAGCAGCACCGCGCCCGAGAAGTGCCCGGACACACTTCCTTGCCTTCGCTTTTGCAGCTAAATGTAATGCAGTGTTGCCGTTATTATCCTGCATGTCAAGAAGTTGCTGGACGTAGTTAGCATCATGAGTCTCTTGGAGTCTGTTTAAGATGCTGTCTAGATAGTAGCGGGAACACGACTGGCTTTGTACCCGGCCACTCTTCATGATAGCAGCATGATGGATGACTGTGCACCCTGAGTCGTCGCGCACTGCGATTGTGTCAAAGAGCTCCTTCATGACTGCGGGGAACGTTTGCTTCTCATAACAATTGGTGAAGTTTACAGATCGCATGAATGGCGTTTCGCCTCTGCAATTTTGTGCTCCCAAGTTTGCTCCAAATCGCTTCAGCTGTTTAATAACATCTACGTCGCCCATGGCGCTCGCCCAGTGGAGGGCGCTATGCTTTTCGGAATCGATGTACCAGTCAGGTTGGAAGTTGGGCGGAGGCTCGGGTCGAAAGGTGGGCTCTTCTTGGCGGGAAAGGAGGAAGTAGTCAAGAAGCTCATCGCCATAGACCGAATGCTGCTGTTCAGTAAGATCCTGGATTGTCTCGTCTCGTGTTCTTTTGCGATGACCGGTTGAAAAATGGGAGAGATCATGGCGATCATCTTCAGCCATGTACGACATTGAGGCAATGGTCACATTATCAGGCGTGTCGTCTTCATGCATCGGCTGACTTGCGCTCTCGAATTCTTCTCTTGGCGGCGGTAGTGGAGGAGGTGGAGGGTCTGATGGGTTCACATTAGCTATGTCTTGCCAACAAGGAGTCCACGAACGGGATAACTGCTCACTATTCCATTTCGGCACGGCTGGTTTTCGAGGAGCCTTGGGTTTGCTCGTATGTCGAGGAGCGGGAGGCGGGCTCTCACCACCGGGTTGATACTCGAAGATCAGCCGAAGCCGTTCGTAGATATTATTTCGCTGAGCCAGTTGCTCGCCGGATTCTAATGGGATCCATGTGCCCTGGTATTTGCCATAACCGCCCTGAATTTTCTCGTGCACGTCTTTCTGAACTTCACGCTCGAGAATGCGGGTGCGGGCGGGCTTGTCGAAACCGGCGCATTTGAGGATATGTGTCGCATTGATCCAGTTGTCTCCTCGCCGGCGCATGACATGCTCCTTCAGCTCCGGGCCAAATTGATACTCATACACAGGAATCTATACGTATTAGGTTTAGTCGACAAACATGAGCAAGCGGCTGAGGCGATATCCCAACTTACACCGCTGTACGTAGCGGAATATATGCCGGGCTCGGGAGCCGGCTTTGGAGGTGCTGCTGGTTGAACCATCCTTGCGACCGCTATCGTTTTTCTTGGTTCTGGATGGCTAAGTCGTCTGTTCGTCTATAGGTAGGACTACACTCAGGCTGATAAGCCCGAGATGCTCGTCGTAAAGGAATCGGCGTCTGCTCTGTATGATGGCAAGGCCGAGACTATAGTATAGAGGGAAGAGGTAAACAGAAAACGGAAAATTACAACTTCATAACGGGCATAACATCAAGAGTATTTGCAAGCATTGGTGGTGCGTAGATTGCATCCCGTGGGTTACGGGCAGTTATCCGTATGCCAATGGATGATAATATCGAGACTTTGAACTAAGTTGTTGGCAGCAACGCGGTGAAGACGCGCTTTGGGATATATGCACTCACTATCAGGGGCCAAGGGCCAGGTAGGACGCGAATCGCGCGTTAATGAATAAAATTGGACCCTCGGCCAAGAGCGCCGAGAATTGATTGGCTACCTCCATCCTTTCTACCCCTCCTCGTTCTAGGGAGGCCAAGCTTGAAAAGTTACTGCGCTAATGGAGGGGCAGCTGTAGGTACGACAGTACTAAACCTAGAATGGCGGTCACGTGCGATACGGAACGAGCACTCCAGCTGGCTTTCTTTTTTATTTTGGCAGTTGCAGGTTACCTAGCGCTGCGTCAGATGAGTCAAGTGGAAGTACCTATGCACCTCCGCTATTAGATATGCTACTTGTTCGATTTAACCATTTGAGTCAACCAAAGACGCTGTAAGGTCCGATCTCGTAGTAGGTGCCCCTCATCAATTGGTATATGTATTTTTTCGTTGGTGTCTTCCCCCTGCCGTTACCGTCCACCCGTCCCCCGTCCCTCTCTTGTGCATAAATAATAAGGCAAAACGGGTTGATGCGGGTCGCTTTTACTGCTTTACGGCCCCCATTAGTTGCCAGTGGTCGCAAAAGCTATAATATCGGGCAACTTCTCAGATCTACTCCGACATCTGTGACAACCCCTCCTAGACCCTTCCTCTTTCGTCGTTCGTATTCAGGAAAGAAAAAAAAGACGCCGCTGCCGCCAAACATGACGACCACGGCTACCACCCTCAAGGGTCAGCCCCTTGACCGTCCGTCCTTGGATGCAATGCTAAGGCGGCGTATGTTCTATACCCCTAGTTATGAGGTTTGTTAAATTATTCTACCCCTCGATCCACCATCTCGGAGTATGGACCTGGAACCTAATGCTCCCACTGATAGATTTATGGCGGTGTCTCTGGTCTGTACGATTATGGCCCTCCTGGTTGCGCCCTCCAACAAGGCATCATCGATGTCTGGCGCAAACACTTTATTCTCGAGGAGGACATGCTGGAGGTCGATTGCAGTGTTTTAACCCCCCACGAGGTGCTTAAGACGAGCGGACACGTGGACAAATTTGCCGACTCCATGTGCAAGGACCCCGAGAACGGCGAGATCTTCCGTGCGGACCACTTTATAGAGGAGATTCTGGAGAATCGACTCAAGGGCGATAAGGAGGCCCGTGGCTTGAAAGCGGCAGACAAGGAGCAGGATCCGAAAAAGAAGCGCAAGACTAAGGGCGCTACCGAAGCCGTCAAACTCGATGATGCCCTTGTCCAAGAATACGAGGAGGTCCTCGCGAGGATTGACAACTACAACACCCAGGAGCTCGGCGAGCTGATCAAGAAGTACGATATTAAAAACCCCGCGACCGGTCTTCAGCCATTGCCTCCGGTGGACTTCAATCTCATGTTTTCCACCACCATTGGACCAAGCAGCAACCTTCCCGGATACCTGCGACCTGAGACAGCCCAGGGCCAGTTTTTGAACTTTGCTAAGCTGCTTGAGTTTAACCAGCAGCAGATGCCATTCGCTTCAGCCTCCATCGGCAGATCCTACCGAAACGAGATTTCTCCTAGATCTGGTTTGCTGCGGGTGCGGGAGTTCCTCATGGCGGAAATCGAGCACTTCGTAGATCCTGACGGCGGCAAGAAACACCCGCGGTTTAATCAGGTGAAGGATGTTGAACTGGTGCTCCTCAACAGAGAAACCCAGCTTTCTGGTAAGACAGACGTGCAAAAGATTCCCATTGGACAAGCCGTAGCAGAGGGCACCGTAGACAATGAGACATTGGGTTACTTCTTAGCCCGCATTCACCTTTTTCTCAAGAGGATCGGTGTGGACCAAACAAAGATTCGGTTCAGACAGCACATGGCCAACGAGATGGCGCATTATGCGGCCGACTGCGTGAGTTCCATAACAGTGGACGTCTACATTGGCAATTACTAATGCTATGTGTTATCTTTAGTGGGATGCTGAATTACTTACCTCGTACGGTTGGATCGAATGTGTTGGTTGTGCTGACCGTAGCGCATACGACTTAAGTGTACATGCAAAGAAGACCGGTGCCTCTTTGATTGTCCGCCAGCGGCTCCCTGAACCAATTCAGGTAACAGAGTGGGAGATAGACTTGGACAAGAAGAAGTTTGGCCCTCACTTCAAAAAGGACGGTAAAGCCGTCGAAGCTGCGTTAACGGCTACAACACAACATCAAAGAGAAGAGCTGGCAAAGGCTTTAGATGCAAGTGGCTCGTTGACAGTTAACGTTCCTGGCGTTGGTGATGGCAAGGTGTCCGTACCCAACAGTCTCATCAAGATTGAACAGCGAACCAGGACAGAGAATGTCCGTGAGTTCATCCCCAACGTGATAGAACCCTCGTTCGGCATCGGCAGAATACTCTAGTAAGTTGCTCTACTCCAAAACGCTTTGAACGCTAGCTTGCTAAGCCTTAATCTTTCAGCTCGCTCATGGAACATTGTTACTGGACCCGTGCCAGTGAGGGTGGCGACGAAGCCCGTGGTGTAAGTGTTCCCCTGGTTTCTTCTGTAGGATTAGGCAAGTTAACATGGTGATAGGTACTATCTTTCCCCCCAACGGTTGCGCCAACCAAGGTTATCATTGTGCCCTTGTCAAACAACGAGTCTTTCCGACCATATTGCTACGAGCTGTCCCAAAGGCTACGTAAACTAGGCGTCTCCAACCGCATCGATGATTCTTCAGCCACAATTGGCAAACGTTATAGCCGTAACGATGAGCTCGGTACGCCGTTGGGCATCACGATCGATTTCCAGACTCTTCAAGACAAGACAGTTACCTTGCGAGATCGCGATTCTACGAAACAAGTCAGAGCCGATGGCGATACAATCCTTGCCGCTATCAAGGATGTGGTAGAGGGCGCCAAGACTTGGCAGGAGGTTGAAGCCGAGCTGCCGGCTTTCCTTGGCCAGGAGGTCGAGGTGGCTGTCCGGTAAAGGTTATAAGGTGTTGAGACGAAGGCTGGGAAATACCTTACGTACATCTCTCACCACCACAATGAAGTCATGGTGATAAAGCAGGACGCATGATGCTGTGAAACCAAATTATTGACATGGCAGTGTTTATGTATACGTGCGGTCTTCTATCAGAGTTAGAAGCATGTAGTTGCGCTTGGGCATATTTTGCCGTGTTATTCTGGATGCCTCAAAACTTGGTCTCTTAATTTTGAGACAGAGCACAGAACCTCGCGAGATAGAGTGTTTGTGTTATAGAAATATATAGCGCAATTTGCAAGAATAAAAGGTTTGCACTGATAGCAATCTAACGTGAGCCGTTGAATTGCTATATATACTCGTTGTGATTGTCCTAATTCCTCTGGATAGTTTCTTTCATCGATTAATCTTGTGCTATTTTATATACGAACCACGACGTTAGAAACTAAAAAAGCCTGTCTTATTGCTGTCTTTTCAATTGAGAGGCAACTCAATGAAACACGGATCAGAACATGTGAATTTGGTAGGTCAGTAAAAGGCAAAGCACAACACTCAAACTTTTGCGGAGGAAAGGCCGAACTTTGAGTCCTTAGTAAAGTCATAGTAGCCACTACCTACAAATATACGTATGTACATTGATAAGCTGCTTATCGGATTTACGTACTTAATAGTACCTAACCTAGGTACCTCGTTGCGTTGGAGGGGCTCTAACTTCATGGTCGGGATCCGCCGTGACTGTACCACGGAAGCTTCATAGCCTTCCTCCATCGTATTCTACGTACTATTTATTTGCGCTGCCGTTCCCCTGCGCTTTTGAAGCTACGGCATTGGGAGAGCTTGTTTTAAACTTGAGCACCTCACTTGTTCATTTACTACTACATCGGCCAGCAATGCTATGTTTCTGGTAGGGAATTATCCATAATGTCTGTCATACTTTGTACAGGTAAGTAAGCCCACTGGTTCTTGTGGCAACGCCGATCCTCGTTGGACGGCCCTGGAAGCTGAACTTCTCGTCGCTTAGCTGGTTATGACCACACTATTAGGTATGCAGTTGCATGGAACTCGCGATATTTACTATTTCAATGTGCTGAGACCCTGTCTCTTTCTACAGGTTTTGGGAGGCTTTGTCGGGCATCTGCTCGCGCACGATCCAGCACCCCGATTCGCAAGTCAATCGCCTCTGTATCTCCCCCGACAAACGATTCCTCGCCGCTGCCGGTCACCACTCGGTCAAGCTCTACGATATTAAGTCTACGAACCCCAACCCTCTCCTAACCTTTGAAGGCCACACGGGCAACGTCACCGGTGTCGCGTTCCACTGTGAGGGGAAATGGATGGTTACGAGCTCTGAGGACGGGACTGTCAAGGTCTGGGAGACGCGAAGCGGAACCATTCAGCGCAGTTACAACCACGGTTCCGCCGCCAACGATGTCGTCATTCATCCTAACCAGGGCGAGATTATCAGCTGCGATCGCGGTGGTAGTGTGCGCGTCTGGGACCTAGCTGAAAATAACTGCTCCCATCAGCTGATACCCGAAGAGGACGTATCGGTCTCCAGTGTCACCGTTGCAAGTGATGGGTCTCTTCTTTGCGCAGCCAATAATATCGTAAGTCAACAACAAATTACTTACGATTAACCAGCCCAGGTAAGCCGGGTGTGAACATGTTAACTTTGCTAATACCTTCTTCTCTTGACTTATTAGGGCAACGTCTTTGTTTGGTCACTTGTCCAGAGTTACGATCACACTCAACTCGTCCCTCTAACGCAATTCTCGGCGCACAAGGAGTATATCACTCGTATCCTCTTGTCACCCGACGTCAAGAAGCTCGCAACCTGTTCGTCCGACCATACCGCCAAAATCTGGGCCGTACCCACTCAGGATCCCGACAACCCAGATGTCCCTCTCATGACTAACGGTCACCACACGTTTGCTTCCGATGAAGCAACCGTGGGAGAAGATAGGCACGGGAGTATGAACGGTAACACGAATGGGGCGATGAACGGAGAAGCAGAATCCAAGGCTTTCCCCCTGGAAGCGACGTTGACAGGTCACCAGCGGTGGGTGTGGGATTGCGCTTTCAGCGCCGACTCGGCCTACCTGGTGACGGCCTGCAGCGACCATTACGCGCGATTGTGGGAGCTTGGCAGTCAGACCGTCATCCGTCAGTATAATGGGCATCATAGAGGAGCTGTCTGCGTTGCGCTGAACGATTACTCGGAGGCCAGATAGCCTCAGCCGCCGCGACGGCATGGGGGGATCAGACGTCTAGGGAGAGTCCGTCACGTCGACTCTCGAGGAGATTCGAACGTGGCCAGCGGTTTGGACGTGGCCAGTAGTTCGACCGCTCCCCCTTCTGGGTCCTGAAACACTCCACCGATGCCGAGTCTAGTATCGCATTGTACGATTGTTTCTGTGCTTTGATGCCTCGCCATTTACAGGTGTCTCTGGCCATGCCTTGCCCTACTATGTCACACGGGATACCTCGGAATCCTTCTGGATGTCGAAATGGCCATCAGCTTGCTTGACGCACTATATGCACAATTAAGTCATGATTACTGAGTCAAAAGGGTTATAGGAAATCAGCCCTGGTATCCTTGTCTCTACTATTGTCTTATCTTGTTTTGTTTTTGTTGTTTTACGATGGGTTTACGAAGAATTGCCAAAGACCGCTGTTATGCATTGCAGTCCCTGAAGTTAATCGAATCCCCCTATCCAGACTTTCGGCAAGGGGATTTGTTTTCAATTGACTTTAAGGAAGGGCTGATGAATGCAGTGAGGGGAAGGACAGAAAAAGAATAGGCGTTGTGTGTGTCAGGCGTTCTTTAAGATACGAGTCACGTTGTAATGATAATCAATCAACTGATTAAAGCAATCAGACAAGGCGTTCTACTTGCGCTCAACTCACTTCGTCGTGGTTTTGCTCAATGTACGTCTACGGTAAGCTCTCTTTGTATCGCTAAATACGCAGAGATGAGATGTGACAGGAAACAGCGAGTCCTTAACTTCTGCCTAGGAACTAATCTAGGTAGTGGTATCTGTAGGTATTCTACGCTACAAGAGAGGAGGGCAAAGCACCTATCCATATGATATATCCGACCTGAACTCAGAAAGAGGAACGACACAAGAACAGAAGAGAGTAGGTTAGGTAGAAAAGAGCCAAATAAGTAACTTGGGAAAATCTTTTGAATTAAGTATCTGTGCCGCGTCTTACTCCACAAAAGAACGCCATCATATGCCCCGTGCTGTGCTGTGCTGTGTAGTGCTATGCTATGTCACCTGCTTCAATACTGAACATTACTTGCAAGGTACTTTATCAATCCGTTTGGATTCCCTTCCCTTGCTCTTGTTTTCCTGTTCGCATCTTCTTCTATGCTGTCGGTCACTTATTCGTTCTCGCACTGATTTCCAACCCAGCCAAGTTGGAACCATTAAAGTGTTTAACCCCCGGTCTATTGGAACACAGATTCGTATCTCCAAGATCTCTCACGCCTGTTCATACCCACTATGGCCCATTATCCAGACAAGTACGAGACATTATATAGGTAAGTATGTCTTGGATATAAAGGATAGAGAGGTAAGGAAACACTTCTTTCTTTCTTCTTTTTACCTACCACCCATCACCCCACCCGTCGTCCTCACCACCGACATCCTTAGGCTTGAGATTAATCTTCTTAGCCGCAGCCGTTTTCGTAGAAGCAGAAGCAGATCTACTGGGCAAGGGCTTCTTAGACGTTGTGGATGTACTAGTACTCTTTGTTGAAGTAGAACCCTTAGCCAGGCCCTTAGGTAACGGTTTGCTGCCTCCCGGCCCTTTCTTCTGCGCCTGTGCCGCGAGCCAGCCCGCGAAATCTGGTTCTGCATCGTCGTCGAAGGGTTTGCTCGTCGAAGCTGCCGGTTCTTTCTTGGCTAGTTTGCTCGTTGGTGTGGCCTTTGTTGTTGTAGACGACCAGGCGTCAGCACCGTCACTCGGCTCTCCCCATGCATCCGCTGCATCATCATCGTTCATGTCGCCCATGTCGCCCCATGCGTCGCCAATGTTGTCGTCATCTTCGACGGGTGACGTGTCCTTGAAGTATGAATCCGGTGCGGCTGTGGATGAATTTCGCGATAAAGGAGCAGGAGAGGGTGATTTCACCGCTTGGCGGTGGAGTGCAGAGGCGGAGGAAGTAGAGGAAACTACCCGTTTTGGTTCGTGTGTCGTAGACGGGGAGGACGCACGAGGCGTAGGCGCCCCATTGCTCGATGATTGCATTTCGCCAGATACCGCAGAAAGTTTGTTGGTAAAAGACGAGATGGCCCAGCCTGCCCATGAAGATGCCTCGCTGGATTGTGGCGTACTCATGCGCGGAGCAGCCGCACCTTCTGCTGTCTGAGGTGGGAGAACCGTATCAGGCATGTTTGCTTGAGCCTTACGTATCCGCGCTAGATAGATTTCCATTGTCTTGGTGGCCTGATCGCGAACCAGCTTCTCCTTATCTACTAGAGAAGGGCATATAACAGGTAGAATCCTTGTCGCACACTCTTCTTCCGTAAAACACTCCCCAGTTGCTGCTAAGGCCATCAATGCCGCGTTTCGGGCATGAACGAAAGGATCTCGTAGTGACCGTGTGAAAGCAGCAATGAGGACCTTCGCTCGGTTCGCGGTGCCGAGATGCTTAGCAATTTTGCCTAGGCATATAGTTGTATTTGTCCGTATCCCAGGCTGCTCGTCGTTTGCTGTCTTAGCTAGGTGTTTAAGCAGCTCGCCATTTATCACACGATCTGATAGTTTCTCGATGACCACCAAGACAGACTTCAATGTCTGCTCGCGAACTATGGGTGCTAGATCGGTAAAGCCAGATACCATGTTGGGGAATATCTTGTCGTTCACAATCTTTTTGGGCAACCTGTCAATCATCAAAGGCAGATTGTCCAACAGACACACCCGAATTGCCCGGTCCGGATTACCAAACAACCGGACCACGACAGGCTGCACCTTTGCTTCAAAGTCCTCATTAGACAACTTGGCGGCTATCTTCATGACTACTCCAAAAGCCTTGGGTCCGCCGCCACCGAACTCAACCGATTTTAATAATTCTGGAAGCACTTTCAGTTTAAAGAAATCCTCAGGGAAGTCATCAGTAAGCTGGTCAAGATCATCCAAAAACTCAGCCCTCTCGTCTTCCGTCTTCACACCGAGATTGTCGATTCCCTCTGTTAACTTGATCAGGGGAGAATCAAAGAAACCGCCTGACCGGCAGCCTTGCTGGAGGAAAGCGCCCACTGTTATTCTGGCCTTTGGGTTTGCATTCACGAGCCTTTTGTAGCCTGCGTGCATGGTAGGTGGTATTCCTTTTGTCTGCCCTGCCTGGTCCGCCCCCATAAAATCGCCATTGAAAGCCTCGAAGATTGTAGTGCCAAAGTTGTACGCATCAACAGCTGAATGCGGGCTCTTCTTGATGATTTCCCAACCAGACCGCGCCAGCTCGGGGGGCGTGAACCTGCTCGAGTCAGGCACTAAGCTACCGTATGTATATATTATAGCGTCATCCTCCTTGACGTTGCTGAGGACCTCGAAACCCCCCAGCTTCCATTCCCCGCTTTCGGAGGTGTAGATAGAGGCAACCCTCAGGCTCCCGTGTATAGAGGAACCCTCGTCGTTGATGAACTTGACAGTGCGCGCAATGCTGTAGAGACCCCATTTTATGGTCTCAGGGCTCAGGCTCTTCCTCTTGACATGCCACCGTAGGGGTACGACGCGTTCGGTCGCAATGTATATGTAGGAATCGGTCTCGACGGCGTCCAGGACCTTGATGACGCCCGGATGTCGCATCGTGCGGAGCTTCTTGAGCGCATTCTTAGCGAGGGGCAGTCGCGACTTGTTGGCGGTGACGTCAAAGGAGAAGATGCTACAGTTCGAACCATCGGCGCGTCGGGTGCCGTTGTAGAGCGTCCATATAGAGGCGTCGATATCGACCTTGTCGCCGAAGGAATAAGGGAATGGCGGGCCCTGCGCGGCCATGGCTGAAGCCACCGCCGACTTGATGAAATCCATATTGTACGACTTTAGACCATACGCAGAGAAATTTGTAACAAGACCAGTAACACTAGAATAGGTAGATAGTAAGTTGGGCGCGAGAGCCAAGGTCTAAGTTTGTTCTATGATTGTGATAATAAGTACTGAAACAAGAGATGTTGCCTACTTCTATCCGTTATTTTGGTCAACTTGTCCGTTACAAATGCATTAGCACATGCCCGGCACTGACCCCTCCACATGTGCTGTTGCGACCTCCCTAAAGTGCCTAACGTAATGTGTAGAGAAGTACCTATTATCTTTTAAGGGCTTTAGCGGTCGGTCAGTGCTTATCGGTGCAAACCCAGGCCAATTTATAGCCAAACAATCTTCAACAAAACATTTGAATGCCACATAGTCGTATATATCACCAAGCCAACAAGAAGCTATTCGGTTCTTCGACCTCGAAATCTTACACGGGTTTTAGTACCTCCTAGAGCTACCTACCGGCTGGGATGGCACAATACAACATCAATCCATACAGCGCAATCAGTGTTACATCGAACAGCTCGCACCTGATCACTCATATTTACAAGTTATTAGTATGGTGAATCAAGTCGAATGGGTGAATATACTAAGAATTATACAGTCACTATCAGATTATAATATTTCTATATCACCACAGCCGTGCTTATTAAGTAAGTAAGAAACCAATTATTCTGCCGGGATCTTGAAACCGGCAGTTCTGGTGTGGAAGAAGCCAGTAGGGTCAACTTCCTGCTGCACCCTTCTAGCAAGCGCCCGTCTCTCGGGTCTCATTCTGCCGAAGTAGTCCTGGGGGTAGAAGCAGTCGTTCTGGAACAGGGGCAGGTACACGTCGCTGGGGAGCGCGCCGGACTCTTGGTAGTTCTCGACGATGGTCTTGAAGCCGCCGTAGGTATCGCGCATGGTCTGGTCGACCTGGGGGTACGACGCGTTGCCGATGAAGCTGTAGTCGAGCTCGAGGATGATGCGGTCGTAGCTGGCGTCGAGGTCGAGCATGTCGCCACCTTTAGCCTGCGCCACACTTGCGAGCCTCTTGGGCGCCGGCTGGAAAGCCATGCTGGCGACGAGTCCCGGAACAAGCCCGGCCGTGTTACTAACGCTCACCCAGTGGTCGAAGATAGCGTTCATAACCTCCTCGCCGTGCTCGGCGTCGGGTAAGGGCATCGTCTCCGTGCCGATCGTGTAGATGCTGCCCTTGATAACGGCCCAGTTGTTGCCGCTAAGCAAGCTGCTCATGCTCTGCGTCTTGCAGGTGTTGAGCTTGAACCCGCTGATGGCGAAGAACTCGCCGAACACCTCCGGCGGGGGTTCGGGGCCGTTGTAGTATAGGAAGATGACCCAGATGTCGACTAGGGTGGCCAGCGTCCGCTCCGCCGTCACGATGATGCCGGCCTTCTCGTCATCGTAGTGTTCGGTGAAGTTGCGGACTGCTGCCAACATTTTCCTGTTTACTTCGGGCGACGCGTCGAAGATGAGGTTACCGCCCCAGACTTGGCCCTGGCGGTACACCTTCAGGAGGTAGGAGGTGACGATACCAAAGTTGTTACCACCGCCCTTAAGCGCTAGGAAGAGGTCGGGGTGGTTGTCTTCGGTCACGCGTACGACGGACGCGTTGGCGAGGACCAGCTCGAACTCGATGACTGAGTTGGCAGCCCAGCCGTACTCGGTGCTCATGAAGCTGAGACCATCTAGGAAGCAGCCTTTGTTAGTCTCATTTATCTTCTAACTATAACCCGGTTTTGAATTAGAGTCTTACTTCCGAGCATGTAACCACCGACACCGACATTACCGATGCGGCCACCAACAGCTGAGAATCCGGTACCGTCAAGCTCTTGCGCGAGTCCGTCCCATCGGTTTCCAGGGCCAACCCTGACCGTTTCCGCCACGGGGTCGAGGATGATCTGGTCTAGGTTCTTGGTCGAGATGAGAGGGCCTCCATCGATGCTGGAGAAGTAGTTGTTTGGGTTGTGACCACCCGACTTGATGGCGAAGGTCTCGTTGTTATCCCTTAGAATAGAGACGATGGCGGAAACCTCCTGCGTCGTCGTGGGCATCAAGATACACGCAGGCTTCAGGGCGCCAGCGGCTGTGGACCAGTACTTAGTCTGCTCGGACGTGTACTCGACGGCGAAGGGCTCAAGCAACTCGATGGCGGTCTGTCTTTCGACCTCGTCACATGTGATGGAAGCATGTCCCACAGCTGCCAGAGCAGCAACGGCCGCGGATAGTACTTTCCGCATCGTGGACAAGGTTATCGGTCTCTTCCCGCCAGACACCCTAGGCAGTTCAAGGATCTATGGGTGATGGATATTCAGGAGGTTTAGCCCTGCTGGTTCTCGAAAGCACGCGAACTCGTGCAGGTTCCCGGTCTTTATTATACATTTTCTTGCCTCCCTATATCGTACGATGTAAACGAGTTTCTGCGGGGCATCGAACCCCAGAAGGTGAGGCCCGACCGAGGCAGTGAAGCGAGGACGAGACAGGGCTATCGATGCTTTACAATTATAAACTGGGAATTCTTCCATCATACCAAGGCGTGACCCCGGTCCGGAACAGCCACGCTATTGCTCCAACCCACGCTACTACTGTAGGTTATCCGAGTGTAACGCGGGGAAAGGGATGGCGAACTTGTTTTGGTCACTTAACCTGCTTACATGTGTTGTTGTTCTGCGATACTGCTACCTACTAACCTAAGTATACTAACCAAGTATGTACTATTTCGTAGTTTCGTAGTCTACAAAAGAGTACTGTACTACCGAGGCGACAACTCATGGGTTCCGGAGCTGGAGCTTCGCTTCGCTTAGGTTTATCGCGGTTGCTTTGCGTCAGCCCTTACCCTGCAAGCTCTTAGCTTTGAACGAAAGAAAAGCTCGGAATAAACGGCGACGTCCCCACCGAATAGAGACTACAACACGTAATTAGCCCCAAGTATACATTCATAAGGCGTTGGGGGGTCCCCAGTTGAGGAATGAGGATCTGCAATTTCTGCCCCTGGCGAGAGCGGACTGGGCAGGGTTTGGCGTGTGAACCGTCGATCAGATCGAGAAAAGGGAAAAGAAAAGAAAACGGGTTTCAGACCGGTCTTCCATTTCACATGTGAAAATAGACATCATTCTATTGCGAGTAAACAAAGCCAAAACTGAAGAAATTATATATTAACCGACATACTTACCACTACCGCCCCTATGACGTCCGGTTGCAGCGCAGTGCAACACAAGAACGCGAGTATATACTTAGAAGAAAATACTAAGCGGGCTCTAATTTAGCGGTCTTATTATTATTAGAGCAACAGGGGCAGGCTTGTCGGTTAATGCGTTACGGTAAGCTGGACAAGTGGATATCTTCTTACTTACTATTAGCAAACTTAGCTAAACCTTCTGGACTTTGACTACCTGGTCTATATCATGCTGAATAAGGCAACCAGCTCGACATGCAGGCCAAGTCTAATTTGATTTGGGCAGGCTTGAGCGTCCCATTTATGTCGTTCGTTTTCCAATCCGCGTTAGCTGCCTTTTTAACGAGCTTTTTTACTATGGATGTATATCGATGCGAAGCACGGCCTCTACTCAGGGAAACAACAAGAAACACAATGTCGGTAAACCGTAACGACTGCCTCCAAAAGCTTAGTCCTAACGAGAGTTGCCCATTATACATGGTAAAGCATCAGTTGAAATGCATGTCGCAAACTAGGTTCCTAGGTAGGTAGGCATGAGACAGAAGCGATAACCGACGTCACTTACGTCTTGATAACTCTTGTTCCCTCAGCAGGTTCCAGCAGTCTCCATTCACAATCGATATTCTCCTTCCTGAACCTAGCTATTATTTTCTCTGCGATCTCGTCGAAGTGGCTAGTCGCTAGGGCCAGAATCGTGGGGCCCGCGCCCGACAAGCAGACTCCCAGTAGACCTTCTTGGCTGCTAGGCGACATGGACTGCACAATCTCCTCTAGTCCCGGGATGAGAGTTTGCCGATACTGCTGGTGGAGCTTATCTTGCATCGCGAGATTGATGAGCTCTGGGTCCGGAGGCGACTGGCCAAGCGCGACGGGCAGCAGCGCAATCCGCTGCATATTAAATGTCTACAATGCATTGAGGTGAAGAATCCCATCCGTTAGCTGCATATTATGCCATTTTATGCAAAAGGGCTATTTTGAGAAAACAAATAATTTTTGCGAGGCAAAACTTACCACGTCCTGTCTCGGGTACTCTTTCGGCAGCACTTCACGCGCTTTGGCTGTAGGTACCTCGAAGTTTGGGATGATGGCCACGGCCTTGATTTCCTTCGCCCAGGGAAACTTAATGTGGTGCCCGATCCCCACGGGTGGCTCAGGTGGCCGCTTGCCCGTATCGAGGCCTCCTGCTGGCGCGGGTAAAACCTCACTAAGCGGAATCTCCACGCGAGCAACGTCCTCAGGGGTAAGCGGTTTTAGATATGTGCCTACGAAGCCGCCAAAGAGAGCGGCGCCGACATTGTCGGGGTGACGCTCTGTATTCAAGTTGTCAGTCAGTTCGGTATGGGCAGCAATGTGAAGATGGCACGGAAAAATGATAAAAAGGGCAGAAAGACTCAGACCATACCTATCATTAAACTGAAATCGAACAAACGACTCTCATCGAGATGATGAAGGCCGCCGACCTGCTTGCCAAGCATGACACCAGCCACTACAGCCGCACCTGATGATCCCAAGCCACGACCTAGTGGGATGGGATTGACAACATGCACATGTGTCTCAACGGGAAAGGCACGCTGATCATGGCAGCGTAGGACATATAATGCAACCCGCGTGATGAGGTTAGCAGAGGGGTCCAAGGGCACGTCCCCTTCGCCCTCGCCCTCGTAGGTTATCTTGCAGTTCAGCGGGTGTGTTGACGATGTCTTGGTCCGGTCGACAGTAACCCGTAGCTCAAGGTATATCGACAGCGCCAAGCCGATAACGTCGAATCCGGGGCCGATGTTGGCGGACGAACACGGAGTCCGGATTGTGAAGGACTCCATGATGAGACAATAGCGTTTCCACTGCTCGCCTTACAGCTTTCGATATGTCAGGGAGAAGCACTTGAGATGGGCTAGACGGAACCGGTTTCCTTAGCGAATACTAATGTATTCAGGCGACAAGGAAATTAATCGCAAAGCCGAAACTTAGGTCAGTGGCGGAAGGGCAGAGCCAAAAGTGAATGGCCGTTACCTGCAGACTCTGCACTAACCACTGAACTTTAAGTTGGGCACTCAAGGTAGCAGGTATGTGTCCTTTCTAGGGGCTTGTAAGTACCTCTGGCTCTCCGTGGCTTGCTCCGGCAAGGCGACAAGTTTAGCGCCTAAGCTCTCTAGACCGTGCAGCCAATAGACAACTGGCTTGAAATCTGGGCAGAAGTGTTAGACTTGGGCAATGAAGCTGGTGAATGTGTCCCCCGGTGACGGTGACGTTGAGTGAATGCGATTTTCAGCCGCTGTACCGATTCCGGAGAGTTGCCCACTGTGGAGAATAATGGATAACGCTGAGGTTCGGACGAAGATAGGGGGCCTGCCTCTGCTGCGGGGTATATCCTTTTGCCCTGATCAGTCACTGACAGGGCCTGTGATTGGTTAACAAATTGCAGCATTATCTAGGTGCCTGTAAACATCAAGAACAACCACCCCCGTATCGGCTGTCCCATACTTCTACACGTCGACTTAATAATGAATCGCAACATGAGAAATCAGGGTTTTTGACATAAACGAGTAGCATTACCCCCCGAGACATACAAGTACTGGATTCTAAAATGCCGGGCTTGAGCTGCTTTGAAGCTCACTGCAGAAGGGAAAGTGAAATGCGAACCGTTGGGGGCCGTTCCAGTCCCTATCGATGGAAGTGAGTGGGAAAGCGGGATGGGGGATGGGGGATGGGGGAAGAAAAGAAGGGGAAGGAACGCAAGAATTCCTGGCTATATGAAAACTTCCATTGCCATGCGTCTCGATTCCATCTCCTTCTTTGCAAACGCGGCTAATGCTCAACAAGCACCAATACCCACCTACCAGCACTAAGCTTCCATCAAGAATGTGGAAAAACCCAATTGCTGGGTCTTCGGTAGCAATCTAGGACCAAATCATTAGGGGGTGGCGAAAATTTTTCCCAGAGTCGCATCAGCTAACCCATCTAACCCAGCAGTCAAACCAAGAGGGTGTGATATATGCAGGTCTTTTCCTCAACGGCCGTCCATTCAACCTCAGCCGGAATGCTACGTAGGAGCTGGAAAGGGCAGTAACATGACTTCATTGGTCCCGGTCCGGTGGCACCGTATCAAGCCGGCCAGCCGTTCCCTTCTACGTGGGGCGCATATCTCTTTATTGTATCGTAAGTACAGTACATTACATTTCACCTCGGAACGTATAATGACCACATAGGGTAGCATCGCGACCCAGTGAGCTGGTAGGAGGTAGGGATTCTGTCGAGGAAACATTCGAAAATAGTCCTACCCAGCTATTATAGAAGAAAGATTTTTCTTCTAGACTCCTTACACCGAATCCTTGCTACTTCTAAACGTGCTACATTACCTACCTAGTCGAGGGAACGTTTCCTCAACAACGATCTCGGCCTTTTTTGCTATCCATTCCCTTGCTTCCTCAAAGTCCTATGAAGGAAAAACAGGGAAACGACGTCTCCTGAAACTCCCGCCTACCTACCCGAAGGAGGCAAATCACCGACTCAACTTATTAACGATGCTATATCCGCCGCTCTGTGCCGTCGCCACTCCGTGGCTTCACGAGGCCGACATCACTAGGTATGCCGTGCTCTGGCTAGTGATAATACCGAGGCAGGAGTTTCCGATGCTTTTCTTCAACGAGCCATTCCTCTTGAAGACACCGAAGCTCTCTTCCTCCCCTGGCCTTCACAATTCTTCGGCAGAATAACCCTTGACTGCGGCTGAACCGCTGAGTTCACATGTTGACTTCGTCCTCCTGCTCCAAAGCATGGAGTTAGACGGAAATCCAGGCAATGGTCACAGTGCGAGCGAAGGTCTCTTGGAAATGCCATTTCAAAAGTAACTTCAGAGGGACTTTGGTCTTCTCTGAGGTGAAATGAGGCAGGCCGCAGTTTGACGATCTAGGTAGTCTGCTTCGAGATGGACCCGAGACAGGGCCCGGGATAGACCTGTGGTCAAGGGGTGAGACATGGAGTGAGAGAAGGTATGGTCTCATGGCCCCCTTCTTCACTTCTGCATTGGTACTCGAGAGAGATCTTTCTAGACGAAGAGGCTGCTCGTCTCTAGTCTGCTAGGTCTCAGAACGTTCCATACGCTCTCGAACTAAGGCCGTTATAGACACCCTATACCGACCCTCAACATCCTAAAAGGTAAGTTTTATCGTAAGAAATGTGTGCAGCCGTCCAAAATACTCAACGCTAAGAGCTTGTATGGGTTTCGTCGCTTAGTATTCCTTTCATATCCCGGCTTGGCACTTTGGTGGCTATCCGGGCACGTAGTTGAAACAAAACGTCGAACCTGCCATAAAACATAACTCTTAGGAATTACCAAGTAACCGTCTCACTCTTATTAAGAGCTTATATACATAAAGGCTTGAGAAAACAAGGTACATATGGAAAGATATACCAAGCCGGAGATGCGGTGCAGCCGGGCAAGTCAGACACCGGACTTTGCTCCCCGTCCACCGGCGCTAAACATAAGAATGGGCTTACCTCCGGCGATAACCGCCGGCGACCGGCCTAACGGTTAAGCATCGAGGTCGAAGATAGCCAAGTTTGAGTCACCGGCGAGAATAATTAGGATTGTATTGCAGTGGATTTGCTGCACCGTAATCCGAAAAGAAAAAATAAGTGTTGGTAAATTTACCAGTTCATTATAACAAAAGTATTGTCTGAAATATAATAAGAACAACAAACAAATCAGAGCACCAAGAAGGCCACCTAAAAGTACGGCGGTTAGGTACCTAACTTACCCTTAGGTAGCTGCCCGATACCAACTACAGGCGTGGTAGTTATGGTGGGGGCGGGGTATGCTGCATTCGCGGGGAGGACCCAGCCTTCAACCTTACGTCAGTCAGTCACTCACGGAACAATCGTACTTATGCAAGTCGATCTTTTCTGACTCTTGAAAAGAAAAAAGACTTTAACGCCGGGGGTAGATGGGAAATGCTTATGGAAGGATAAGCAATAGAAGAATATATATAGAGAGCCAGGAAGAAAGCTCCCCATCGTAGAAGATAGACATTTTTCACATTCACATTCTCGGCCCTCTTCCTTCTCCCTCCCATCTAATCTCACCACTCATCTAGCGCTCACCATCGCAACCCCTCACCGCGTATTTCCCAATCACCACCACGACCGCATTCAAACTATATATAGAATCTCTCTTATTCTAATATTCCCGGCTCACAGAATCAAAGCCAAGATGAGCGCAAGCGCAAATAAACCACTCCGTTTCACGGACGAGGAATGGGCCGAGATCTCTTCCACAGTGCCCACGGAAGAAGAGCCGTTCCTGAAAAAATATCTAGAGGGCCGCGAGGCGCTGATCGCGCAGGAGAATAAGCAGCGGAGTGGTGCGTAAACTGACCTGACTGAATTACCCATAACATATCTTAATATGACGAACAAACTCACTCATACTAAAAAAAAATCATACAGACGCCTCCTTCCGCCAGAATCTCTCACCGATAGCCCGCCGCGCCTGCGCCATCGTGAGCCGGATCCGGGACCACGAGAACCGGACCATCTGGACGCCACAACTGGAAGACTCACTGGCCCAACAATCCTCCTCAGACTCCTTAACGGTATACCCAGGGATGATGTTCTCCCTCTCAAAATCTCTAATGGAATCGACTCTTCTCTGGCGCATCGTCCGTCGCATGCCCAAGGGCTCTTTACTGCACGCGCACATGGACGCCATGGTCGACTTCGACTATCTTTTCGATGTTCTTTTGAGCACGCCGGGTATGCATATCTTAGCAGACCGCCCCTTAGCTGATGAAGCGTCGCGGGAGGATGCTGTTTTGAAATTCAGGTTTTTCAAGAACCAGAGTAAGGAGGATGGTGACAGCATTTGGAAGAATGAAGGGTATAAGCCCAATACGCCGGTGCTCTTGACCAGGGCCGCGGATGCTTTCCCCCGTGCTAGTGAGGGAGAGGGGGGAAGAAAGGGGTTCCTAAAGTGGCTCTATAGCCGCGCTACTATCTCCCGCACGGAGGCTGTGGAACAACATCATGGTGTTGATCACGTCTGGAGAAAGTTTTGTGAGTACCTACAAATTTCCCTGCTTTGTCCAATTTCTATCTGTCTTATCTAACAGGCCACAGACACTTGTTTCCGAGTGGTCAACAGCATAGTCCATTATGAGCCCATCTACCGGCGCTTTCTACGACGTCTCATGTCTCTCCTGAAAGCCGACGGCATCAACTACGCCGAGCTGCGCTTCTCCTGGGACCTAGACTACTACCGCCAGGACAGCGAGGTACCCGAGGGTGACTACACGGCTATGATGGATGTCATAGACGAAGAGGTGAAGAGCTTCCAGGCTAGCGAGGAAGGTAAAGGGTTCTGGGGTCTGCGGACCATCTGGGCCACCATCCGGTCCCAGGGCCGGCGCGAAGTCGTCCAGGACATGGATAACTGCATCACGACGAAGATAACGCATCCGCATCTGATCGCCGGCTACGATCTCGTGGGACAGGAGGACCTGGGCCGCTCGCACCGCGCGCTGCTGCCAGAGATCATGTGGTTCCGGAAGCAATGCGCCGAAGAAGGCGTCGACATCCCCTTCTTCTTCCACGCCGGCGAGTGTCTCGGCTCGGGGTCCGAGACAGACCACAACCTGTTCGACGCGATCCTGCTCGGCACGCGACGCATCGGGCACGGCTTCAGTCTGTACAAGCACCCGCTTCTCATCGACCTAGTTAAGGAAAAGCGCATACTGATCGAGAGCTGTCCAATCTCGAACGAGGTGCTCCGGCTCTGCGGTTCTGTCATGAGCCACCCCCTACCGGCCCTGCTGGCGCGCGGTGTCGCCTGCTCCCTCTGCAACGATGACCCGGCCATGCTGGGCCAGGACACGGCGGGGAGCACCCACGACTTCTGGCAGGCGCTTCAAGGGTGGGAGAACCTGGGTCTGGCGGGGCTTGGCTCGCTCGCCGAGAACTCGGTTCGCTGGGCGGCGTTCGAGGACCAGACTACCGAGGAGTGGGACCGCGACATTCGCGAGGCGAGTCTCGGCAGTGGCCTAAAGGCGCAACGCCTCAAGGAGTGGGCTGTCGAGTGGGAGCGTTTCTGCCTGTGGGTCGTTGACGAATATGGCGACTGGGAGGAATAAAAGGTGAGATTCAACCTATGGAAAATGGAAAAGGGGGAACGCTAGAGCGTAGACGGCTAGATGGGAGAACACGGACACGCACACACACGACCTCATCCGTATCACGTAGAGAATAGAAAGTCTCTAGACCGGGAAATACCGGATGAGTCAAGGAAGGGCTTCCTCCATCCATTATTTGACCGGTCCAATTTTCGGTATGGCGGACGAATAAGCATTGCATCCGGCTTTCATGTCTGTCCTGCTTGCTTGCACCCCTGTCTGACTAAGAGCTCACTAGAGTCAAGACTTACCGAAGTAAGGGTACTCGTATCGGTAGCTTAGATGTATCTCAGATGTTCTTTCTACCATATCTCTAGGTCCGTACCTTTGAAGTAAGTGTTCAACCCCTCTCTTCCCGCACCATTGCGTTGCCGAAGCGGTCGACGGATCGGGTTCATGCGGCTCAGCTGTGCCGCAGATAGACCACTCTGCCCCTGGCTCCTATACCCTTTCCCTTCCGGCAGGCGCCACCTGAAACGGGGCAACGGGGCGGGTTCCTAAAATAGGTTTAACGACAGAATGCCAACCTTGACCAGTGGGAATCCCAGGTTTACATCCAGCGGGGGTATATCTTCCTTGTAGGACTTTCGGGTTTAAAATTTCGACATAGTTGATTGGGGGCTTTAATAAGTCATCCTCTATTGTCCTTCTTTTGAGTCTTGGTTCGGTTATCCTTAGACGGCGTCTAGCTAGGCAGACAATGAGGCGCCCGTGGAGGGCGAGGAGGACGAAACTCGGAAAGGCGAAGGATATGTGCAAAAGCAAGCCAGGTATGACCATCGAGAGCTCTGAATGGCTGGCGGCAAGTTCCGTATATGTATATACACCCTTCAACTTATGAGACACACGTAACGTTTCCTGCTCAAGTGCCCTCTGAACAAGATCCTGTGATGCTCGAGGATTCCTGTACGAAACGTTGGGAGTAGAAACAAGGCACTTACTTACCCAAGTACTTATGTCTACTTGCAGTCGGAAATAAATAAGTAGTTATGCAGGTCCTTTCTGACATCCAGCTTACCTACACACATGCGCACAACACTAGTAAGAGTCAACTAGGCAACTATCGAGCGAACCAACAACTCACCCCAACCTAGATAGTAGCAGTTTACCGATATCTTCATAGGCCACTTTGCAAATTGTAGGGGGTGCATATGAGCAATGATAACCATTGCGAGTAAACAGATAGGCGGGTAGTAGAATATCCCGGATATAGACACATACCGCGAGGACAGCATAATGCCGCTATTTGTGAACTGACTGGTGTGCGGGGCACCGGAAGTGTGTTAGTGTCATCTAGAGGCTCGTCAACCTTGGGAGTTATCCGTTATCTATCTATATCTGTCTATGGAGATTTGCTGTGGCAAGTACAGTATAGCATTATGATCGTCTTAGGCAGTAGGCAGTAGAGGAAGGGGGGAAGTCGATTAACGACATACTATAGGCACATACATGCCTGCGAGTGTACGCTATAGGGCATAGACGCAAGACACTGCATGAATGCATCCATGCAGTCACAGCCCTATGCAGTGCCGTTCACACGCATGGTCCCAACCCGGCTCACTAATACTAACTTGGCACTACCCGCAAGATTATTAATATACCTGCGATTGCTGGGGTAACTTAACTGCTCTGCACGAAAATTCTTCTCTTGACTTGACTAAGCATGCTGCTCACCTTTATGCCAGGAGTTCTCGCACCGATTCAACCTTAAAATCATGTACGTATGTAGACACGTTAGTATCGAGATGCATGCAATGCACGTAATAGATGACCACCGCAAAAGCAGGCTATTAGGCAACAAATGATTACTCGCCTCTTCCTCTTCTTCCTGACCTAACTTGGCTTATGTACTGAAGAGGCACGACAGAACATACGTACCGATACTTTATCATGTTATACCTGCATTTGTTTTCCTTTTCCCCGGAGATCGCTTCTGTAATGCATGAAGCTAGGTCAGTGGAATGTCAGGCGTCTGGGAACTATCATCATGTGCGCCAGGCTTTTTCGGTAAAACGGGGATTGGTTGTTGGTCGGCGCATACGCCTCGTCCTGAGACCGATGTGTGAACCAGTGGGTAAGTGGGCTTTAGGCAGTCTTGGTTATCAGTAAGCTATTGAGTAGTAGGTCAAGAGGTAAGTAGGGACCTCGGTAGGTTGAAAACTGTGCAATGTGAGTCGCGTACGTTAGTAAACAAGGCGGGCAAGGCGAAGCCTAGAATACCTCAGGCATCGCTTCTGAGCAAGACATGGAGGGGTTACGCAATAACCGGGGAGGAATAAGGGAAGACGACTATAGCCAATCCCCGGATGGTCACATTTGTATCTGGTCAGATGAAACAAACGCCCGTCTGCCTCCCCAGGCTGCGCGACCCGTCTAGCGGTGAACCCCAATTCATAAGTGATCAAGGCAATTGGGCGGTGTTCTGGGAGCTCTAGACGGTGAGCAGCTGTAAGGAATAGCTGTAGATTAGATCAAGGTGGGAGAGCTGTGCCTCACGTAATGGCGACGCCGAAGGGTTCAGCTCGGACTTCGCGTATGTGTTATTTGCTACGGGTGTGCAAGTTGGAGGTAAGATATTTTGGTATCATTGGCTTACCTTATGGCGCAGTTTATTACAGACAGTTGTATAAACCCCTACCCGAGTGTGGGCGATACGTCAACCAAGAAGATATGCCTGATAAACGAAGAATGAGGGGGTGGGAATGAACCCGGAGAATAGAAATGGAGATGGAGATGGGGGACGTGGAAGGTGGGGGTATTTCAACCTATCGCCCATTCCTTTTCTTGCCTCCTTTTTGGGTCGTTCTGCCCGATAGTATCTCGACCGGTCAACCTCGCCTCTCGAACTCGACTCGTATTCATTCATCTGCGTCCCAAAGACTTGGTAACAAGTTCTATAATCTCATTAGATGAGGCGAGCAAACGTAAAAAATTATGGCAAATAGAAAATTACCCACATGAATCGCAGGCGGCACAGGCGGTGGTCACTGTAAATAATACGAAAGAAGCAAATACGACCTACTACTTCCAACTTAATATTCTCTCATGGTGTGTTGTAGTGGCAGTGATAGCACGTACCTAGTGCCTAAAGCGGTGAAGACCTGAACGGGATAAACGAAGGACATGCATGCATACTACCTAAGGGTAGACGCTTATGCATGGTACTACTACTAGGTACCAATGTAGGTGGTAATAGTGCTACTTTTTCGGCAAGCTTGCAACAAGAACGATCGGATCATACATAGGCAAAAATACTACCTATATAGATGAGATGGTGTGTTTGATATCATGTTGGTCGAGGCCAATTAGCGTTATGACTTCGTTTGCAAACAGAAGATAATGTTTTCACAGCGATCATGCAGTTCAGCGTTCTCCATTAGGCTTAGGGGATATGGTTCGCTGCGAGATGAGGTTCATAGAAAGATAATTTTAATCGAGATAGCTCGTGAGAAGGAGCGTCGTGTTATACTTCCGAACGTAAACTGCCCCATATTTTTCGTTCTCTCCTCTGCCACTCTTTCGATATGTGTATATATGGCGCCGGGTGCTGTGAAGGATTACCCCGAGGGAAAACATGATGGCCGAGAATGGATACAGGGAGCCTGTCGCCAGGACATATCTAAAAATAGGAATGTAGCGGAGAAGGAAAGGGAGGACAGAAAGTGTGATAAGTAATTACAAGGACGAAAACGGCAAGAATCAGAGTGACCCTGTTGAAGAAACGTTAAAGACAGGAAAAAAGAAAAGAGGGACAGCGCAAAGGGGTAGGCAGTATTGGACTAGTTTTCTTATGTCGAATCACTGGGTTCCCCATTCGTTGTATAACCAGTCGCGGAACTTCGCAGGTTCGATGTTGACAAGGTCGTTCAAGTTGGCTTCCCCGAAATTGTATCGTCCTTCGGCTGTCTGGAGGAGATGCTGCATAGTAAACCATTTCGCTTCGTCATTGTTTCGCTCGTAGTAGTTCAGCCAATCAACGATTTCAGAGTAAGGTCGACTTATAACTTGGAAATCCACTGGGGAGATGCACATTAGAATAGAATGAATAGGTAGAATGGAACATGGAACAAATAGACAACGTACTTTGCCTGACTTCATTACAATACTGTAGGATTCTCTGGGGGGTAAGACGGGCTCCGCGCATCTTAAATTCTCGTGGCCAGGTGTTGATACCAAGGTCAACGGCGGCGGCCACGAACCGTGCCACGTCCACGGCCGATGTCATACAAATGTACACTGGACGGTGCTGGCTATTCTCTGTGGGAATTTCGGCTGTACCGAGCCCGACATCAATCATGTAGTCTCCTTGATAGTGCAGACGGCAAGAACCGCCCATATTATGGAAACTAAGGCCTCCACGGGCGAACCGTTCGTAGAAAATACCACAGGAGAACACTGTGTACTTCATCGAGGTGTTTCTCGACGAAGACCATATACGAAGCTGCTCGAGCGCTGCCGACGAATAGTTGTCGAAAGGATCGGGGTTTGGTCTGTGAGTGAGTGAGCCTTCGAATCCCGAGGGCACGAATGTATGGACTCGAGCTCGCCCGGCTGCGTCAATAAGGTTTAGTTGCTCTGCCCCCGATATTGTCGATATGACTAGGTCCACTCCTTCAAGCGTGAATTTCAGGTTGTCCGTGTCATGGTAATCCACGACAGCGACCTGACAGTCGTAATGGCTTCCCGCTTCGAACTCAGGGTGAGACTGGTTCGTGTTAGTGAGTTCGACAACGGGGTATATCTGGTAAATCGAGGATCATACCCTCCTGGAAAGTATGAGAACAGCGTGACCACGCATTGACAACTCATGGGCTAGTAGAGCGGCAAAGCCACCGGCACCAGCGATTGCAATCCGCATCATTGCGATAACTGTTTTCTTTGCCATTTTGGACTCGGGCAAAGGATCACTCGTCAGGTTTTTAAGGCAGGCTTTTGGAATCCGAATGCTGTAGGAAAAGGGGCAGGGAATATCGAATTCTGGGTTTTCACCGCTCTCCGGGATACACTGTGCAACAGTTCGCGAAGGTACGCAATATATACCTCTGTTTAGTAGCTACTGACTTGATATGTGTAATGAGTCAAGCCAGGGTGGACTTAGTCTATGATCCTAGGGGAGATGAGCGATGTTACTTCAGCACCGTAATTAAGGCCGAGGAACCCTAAGCTACAAGAGCGATGCGCCCAAAAGCATATGGGGGAACATCGCACGAATCCTACAGAGCCGCACCGGGCCGGGGGTTGCTTGTCAAGGTAGTGGTCGAGGCAGATACATGCTGAGTAAAGGGAGAACCGTTCGCAATAGCCCCACGGGGTTTCCATAGGCAGTGAGATCCAAGGAAGAGGATGAAGAAACGCTCACTACTTGGGCTCTATCTCTCGAAGTATGCCCAGCACTTGCGACAGGTCCCATTCCTAGTTCATGACATCGAGGTGTTGAGCGGCAAGCAGGGATTGATGAGCTCCGGGTGTGGTACCCTTGATGGCCGAGCTGTGGGCATTTTCTGATGAGGACCAGTGATATCCTCTTTTCCATACTGAGAAGGCTAAAGGGAGTGTTGCCTGAAAAATACGTCAAAGCTAGGTTGGCCGATGACATACTGACGTCGGCAACATCCGATGTGAGTGTGCCTTCTAGAGCCGGAGTGAATTTGTAAGAGTATCGGTGAAAGCACAGAAGCACCAAGCGCCCTTTTATGATGGCCTATATTCTTGAGGCCTGGGCTGTTTTGGCGGAGTCTGGTGAAAACCAACAAGAATAAACGTTTATACAGAGACAATTCGGGTTACATTATGAAGCACTTGGGCCGTAGCCTGGTGTTTGGCACTTGTAATGGTGCTTGCTACAACGCTTGGAGGCAAAGGGGCGCCTTTCTCACCTGTTAGAGAAGGTGGGCGGTGGGCGCCAAAGAGGCGGTTCACATGATGGCTATCCGCTATGCATTGCAGGACAGGGGCGTAGTAGAGCTAACTACGTCCCAACAAGAGGAGGATACACATGCCGTATGCAAGCCAAGCTAAGGTGGTACTGCAGTTTGAACCACATTGGTCCATGGCCTAGTAGCTTGGGTATTGTCCATTTTCAGTGAGAAATGGTCCCTGGAAGCCAGCAATGCCATTTCCCAGAACACTCGAGGCCATAGCAAGGCAAACCGACGTAGTAACTGCGTTGTATAGAACACGGTCGAGACATGATGGCTTCGAGCCGAACAGCATCAACATCTGCTGCTCACCGAGTGGCCAATGCCTTAGCTGAGTAAAAGCGGAAGAGCGAGTACTACGCTATACTCCCGAGTAAATTAAGATAGAGAAATTTGCCACCGCATTGGACGTCTTGTGTTATGAGGGACAGGGTCTGTAACGGTGGCATATGGTAAAGTCGATAGAGACGGGGGCAGGACCTGTGTGTAACGATGTACTGCTGTATGGGCCACGATGTGGACAAGACGCGGCCACTGGCCCTAATTGGTGTGCTCCCATGTTCATCGTGCATGGGGAACAGGCAGTTTTTTCAGTTCGGCTAGTTGAGGACAGGCAAAACCTGACTTTCTTTTCTGAGTAGTTTCTTTTCGAGTTTTTTCATTGGAAGAGGTCGCTCAGAGCCAGATGAGGTTAAAAAGAAGAAGACGGTTGGGGGCCGAAAAGAGGATCATCTATTGTATGTACAGTACAACCGCCTACCCACAGGGCTGGGGCTGGTGGTGGAACCAAACACTACCTTATTCTTATAGCGAGATGTTTTAGGTGTGTACGTACCTTCTGGAGGTCTGCCTGGGTCCACCGAAATGCCACCTACGCACGCACCCACGGGCGGCAGGGCCTGCAGGTGGTCTCACACTAGCCCGGCCTTAATAGGCAAAGCTTCAGACTCCCCCGATGTAACCGCCGATCTCCTTCCACCTGACACGTCCGAACCCAAAAATCTAACCGTCTGGCATTGCTTGAAAGTCGAAAAACCACTTGGACCTTTGCGCAAGTCCTACATGATTTATTCTACCTATCAGCGTTTTCTAATACCCCATTGCCATAGAAACCCACAACGCAGTTGTTGATTTCCTCTTATCCCTCCAGCCATACACGGCAAATCTTTCTCTTCCTGCTTCGTTAGCGTTGACTCATTCACAGGCCGCACAGCGCAACGCGGTTTGGTACGCATCATCTATCAATCAGATGGTGAGTCTATATGTATGCTGGTTGTTGGAGCCTGTTCTCTACCGCCAGCTCGAGGCTCTATTGTCAACGGCCGGTCCCCCACGAGACTAAGAAGCCAGAACATATCTATCAACCTTGTTACTCATGTTCCGCGCGTCTTGAGCCTAGTATGCTTTAGTGTAGGCTCTCTAGATCTTTGTATGAGGGGTAAGCCATGTTAGATAAGTCCATCCATGGAGTTGGTGGTCCAGTCAGTTGTTGCGGTCGAGTCTTCATCCATCCCACGACCAGATCGAGCAGAAACAAGCTGGTGCCAAACCGCGCAGAATTTTATTATTTTATTATTATTTTATTTTTTCCCTTCCACCCCGGCCATGCCCGTTGTAGCAGCAGGAGAAGCCTCATGTAACATCATAATTAGTTTGGACCCTAGAGGCTGCGGCTGATTCGAGCCACCGCAAGTAGTCGATTGACCCGATTACTACTCCGTTTTGCACCAGTGAGCAATACCCTTGACACCTACTGAACACCATCTTGATTCTTCAGAATTCTGGAAGGCAGCTACGAGTGCCATGTGTGTGCCACTCCGTTGCTCGCCGGAAAGAGTAGGACGTCACTAAGGAATAATAGTATCGGACAGTCGCGTTGAAAAATATACGTACCTACCCTCCTGGGCATATAACATGAAGGTCTAATAGCGTAATTGGCATGGGTGCTTTGGAAGTTGGCATTTACAAACCCCTATCCATTGTCTATATATGGCATGAGGAGGGAGAACAAATGCTCCAAACGTTCAGACGGTGATAACTTAAAGGTAAGAAAATTCGTTTCAGCCTATTTGTACAAAAGCAATCCCGGACCATGCTTGCATATCCGCTTTCCTACTCCCTTAGAGTTTGTCAGATTACAAACTCATCTCTCTAGGCTCTTGTGGGTATCATGTGTCTATCAACAACTCCAGCTCCGCAAATGGTTTGCAGCGCTCAAAAAGATAGCGTACCCTATAGGGGACGCTGCGAAGCATCACGCTCAGCCTCTGCTTTCTTGGCGATGTCGTGCTCGGCACCTCGCTGTTGGGTCTTTCCCTCGTCGTGCTGCGCTTGATAACTCTCCTGAGCCTTCTTATTGCCAGTAATACCGGCAACAGCACCCCCAATAGTGCCGGTCACTCGGTCGCCAATGCCGCCAACATAGTCATTGACCTGGCCTTTAGCTTCTTGCTGCTGACCCTCTTGATTCTGGTTGCGGCCGGCAGCCTTGATAGACTGAGGGGATATATTAGTGAATAAAGGTCAAGCAATTGATTGTTTGATAAGAACTTACCTCCGAACCGAGTAATCCACCAAGAGTTTCCTTGGCAGACCCAACAGTCTGGTTGTATGTGCCGGCGGTTCGGTCGGGGTCGTCCTTAGTCACAGCGCCGGAAGAAGAGGCAGTGAAGCCGGGGATCTTAGCAGTTGCCTGAGATGCGTCGTATTCGGCGTCGGCCTTGTGCTGCTTGGCTTCGCCCTTAGTCTAGAAGAGAGTGTGTGATTAGAGCTTTTTTTCTTTTACATTGAGATGGCCTCGACGACAAATCCACTAGGATAGGTGGGATGTCTCCTCATACCTGGTCAGTGGTGTTACCCGTGATACTGCCGAGGGCGTTTTGGGCAGCGCCAGTGACAGCGTCGATTGTCGACTTGAGAGTGGAAGTGTTATCGTTGGTAGACATGTTGAATTGTTTTATTGATTGAGCGTCAGCTTTTAAAGTATAGGTATCTTAGGTAGATGATTGTTTGTAGAGATAGATATCACAATGTCTTGATGTTTTGTAGTGATGAACGGAAGTGGAAGTGTGAGGGAGGATGAGGGAAATCGCAGCTTTTATATAATGCTTTTAAGGTGTAGAGCACGTCTAGTAGAATATTTCCGGATTCTCTCGAAAATTGTAGTAACTCAAAGAACGAGCTTCATGGAAGTGACGATGTACATGTTTGGTGCTTGCAAAGCTGAAAGGTAAAGCTCCCTGATGCAGGTAGGTACCCGAGTACCTATGATGTCATACGTCCTGTTTGTGCAACAACACGCACGCACCTCTCCTAGACACGAATGGCCGCATGTGACTTGAGACAATACGTAATAATTTACTTCAACCTCGCATTCAAGCTTTTTCTAATGCCATCTAACGTTGGTGTTCATCATTTTGGGGTTAGGGCTTGTTTGATATGACGAACATTGTCTTACCTCGGCCTGCCTTTGTATCACTCGGAAGTGTCAAACAACTATGACAGCCGAAAGCCGAACCTACTGCTATTCCTGTCACAACATATTGAAATAGTTCCTGAACCTAATAACTACTTAGTACCTAAGTCAGAACCCAGTGAGATGATGTTGCGGGTGACTCAGCACAGGGCCGCCTGAATTTGAATTTGTGTTTGTGGTATGATACGGCCTTACAGCCAGTGGTACTGCAGTTATCTTTGCGCTCTTATGAAATTGGGGGGTTCATAGTATGAACAGGCTTCGGAGTAGCACCATTTTACACTCTCCCTAGTCACGTTGTATCTTACAATGCAAACTATCAAATACCCTGTCCACCACGAGGGTAACGTTGAAACAAAAACGAAGGTGGCGGGAAAGAATCGTTAAAAACACAACAAGACCACCGCTTGCGTAACTGATTCGTTTTCCCATCCTCACCCTGGATAGGTGATCGAACACATCCCAAACTCCCCTTCGCCGATCCCAACAATGTTTTGTACAATATCATATTTAAATCGCTTTTCAGATAGAAGATGGGGTCAGATCTAATGCTGACTCCATTCAATCGTGTTCAAGTCGATACCCTCTTGAACCAATTCCCAGAGAGGACTCAACTCTCTTAGGAAAGTGACGCGCTCTTGGACGGCCTTGAGAACGTAGTCGATTTCTTGCTCCGTTGTAAACCGGCCGATACCAAACCGGATACTGCTGTGGGCGCTCTCGTCGCTGCTGCCTAGCGCCCGCAGGACATAGCTCGGTTCCAACGACGCGGACGTGCATGCGCTGCCTGATGACAACGCAATATCTTTCAAAGCCATAAGCAATGATTCGCCCTCTACGTATGCAAAAGAAACGTTGACACAACCGGGGTAGAAGTGGTTAGAATCACCGTTCTGAGTTGTGTGTTCTAGAGCCAACAGGCCCTTGAGCAACCGATCGGAGAGTCTCTTGATATATTTTGAGTCATACTACATTTGTCAGCCTGGGCCTTGATATATTCCATGCGTAGAGAAGTGAGATAACGAGCAGTAAATCAGACGAGTGTGCTGCATTTCAACAAGATGATTCCGGTCAAGGAATTCAGCAAGCCATGCATGTTTAAGCGATTCATCATTCAACAAAGCAAATATGAAATGGTGGGGGTTAAGGCTAGATGAGGATAACTTACGGCCATCTCCTCTTTAGCAATGCGACAAGCTTCGCCAAACCCAACAACAAGAGGCGGGGCAATGGTACCGCTCCGGAGACCACGTTCTTGGCCACCTCCACTAATTATAGGGTCGATTCTGACACGAGGCCGTCTTCGGACGTAGCAAGCACCAATGCCTTTCGGACCATAGATTTTGTGTGACGAGATGGACATCAGATCGATGTTCATGGCGTTGACATCCAGAGGAATTTTGCCAACTGCCTGCGCCGCATCGGTATGGAAGAAAACTTTCTTCTGTCGACACAGCCTTCCGATCTCTTCCATCGGTTGTATAACACCAATCTCATTGTTTACCGTCATAATACTAACGAGTGCCGTGTCTGGCCTAATGGCAGCCTCAAGCTCTTGCATATTGATCAGACCATTGTGTTGAACAGGCAAGTAAGTTACTTCGAACCCTTCGTCTTGGAGATGACGGCAACTGTCGAGAACGCACTTGTGCTCAGTTTGGCTCGTAACGATATGCTTTTTCTTGCCCGAGCGCCCGAAGAATCTAGCGACACCTTTGATGCTCATGTTGTTGCTCTCCGTAGCGCCGCTAGTGAATATGATTTCCTTCGGGTCTGCGCCGATAAGGTCTGCTACATGCTTGCGAGCATCCTCGACAGCCTTTTCACTTTCCCATCCGTACGCATGCGTTCTCGAATGCGGATTGCCGTATACGCCAACGAAGAAGGGGAGCATGGCATCCAGGACTCTGGGGTCGACAGGTGTAGTGGCCTGCATGTCGAGATAGATCGGTCGTTGACCCTCGTCCATCAAAGAAGCTTCTTTCAAGACATCGGCGACAGGACTACCAGTGGCATTTAGAGCGCTCCCCGAGCCTGGCATGACCAGCTCGCCTTTCTCGTTCACAAAGTCCTTCTTGTCTAGCTTAATAGCGGTCTCGATGTTGACTTGCGCATTGTCTCTCTTCGTCTCGGAAACGTATCCTCTCCGCGATGACTTTGTTACGGCGGGACTTGCTAACCGATGTAGGTATTTGGACTGTCGCAAAGGCGCTGCTGTCAAAGATGGTCTGAGACCAAGGCATGATGCCCGCCTCAAGGCAGTAGATGCTACATTGGACATGATGGATACACAGAAAATGTGAGTGAATGAGATAGTGGGAGTTGAAGAGAGATGAATGATTGGAGCGAGGCGAAATTGCTCGAAATAATGCTAGCTTTATCAAAAAGTTAGCCAAAACCGGAGCTCCGAAAGCTCGGTGTTATCGGTTAGCGCTTATCAACTGTAGGCATTAGGTAAGCACTGCTACGGGGTTTCTAGGGCCGTTCAAAGCATTATCGCGGCCCATAGTTAATACGCCTCCGGCCACAACAGAGGAAGATGAGCCAAGGTCCACGGGTTTGCCTGCCCAGGTGGGGGCCTGCCACTCGTCAGCCACCTGGCTGTCCTTGCACTTGGTGCTCAGTTAGGCGAGGGTCCATGCCGTCATAAGGGGATTAAGAACAGGCAAGAGGGGGATAGAATGACGTTGCATCTCAAACAAAGACTTGCGCCGTCCACAGAAATCTGCCAGCTCCGATCTACCCGGCGGTACCTGCGACGTAGTGGCGTACATGGGCGGAGAACAAGTCACCCACCAAACCACCACGATCTCATTACCTTTGCTCAAAGTAAATAGAAATCTACTGCCTCAATTGCTTTACTTCGCTTGTTATAGCATATAACCTGTGATTAACCCTTGAAAACTAGAGTTTCCAGTACTTAAGATCCCCCTTTCGTACCTATTTGCTTAGAATACAAGTTCTCCGACTCAGCCTTAGCTCGCCAAGCCACAAAATGACGACGGATCTGGCATTCTTGTGACCAGGGCCCTATTATCAAGTATTTGGCACTGCCACGGCTACGAAGTCTTCGTCAACATTCTAAAGGAACAGGCGCTGCCGACTCAGTCTTAGATTCCCAACTACTGTGTTACCTCCTCTCTTACAACCCAGCCTGTCCCGCTCTGCCGACCAACAACGCCAGATATAGTGCCATCACGGCGTGCGATTTCCTGAACATCGTTTCTTTTAGTACTATTCCACAGAGTATAGTCCGCTACGAAGACCTGCTTTCTCTGCGACAGCATCGTTGTCGTCGTCTCGGCCTTCACCGCAGTCAAGGCCGACAATCTCCTCCGACCTATTGATTCTACGAACCTCAGACTTAAGGAGCTTGAATAGTTCAGGTTTCGCAAGACATGAGCTTTCGCGGCTTTCAAAAGAGCGTTGTTCGCGTAGGTGACACTCCTTCTCGGTCTCATCCAAGACTTGGCCTTTCGACCCGCTTCTTGTAGCTATGCGCAATTTGTCCCTTCTCGCAACTAACGACGAGGATCTCTCAATAGGCACCGCAACAGCTCAAAGCCAAGTTCAATATTGGCGAACACACCAAGGATGCCGTTTTCATCGACTCAGAACGCCGGTTCCAGGATCTCGAGACTGAGACGAAACGCCTCCACGATGAAAGTAAGAAGTACTTCGACGCTATTAATGGTATGCTCAAGCACCAGATCGACTTCAGCAAGGCCATGACCGAGATTTACAAGCCTATATCCGGCCGCGTGTCCGATCCCGACTCCCTTGTTGTCCATGGAAATCCTGAGGGCATTCGCGCTTGTGAGGAATATGAGGCGGTTGTGAAGGACCTACAAGAGACTATTGCGCCTGAGCTCGAGATGATCGACTCGAGGGTTATTCGCCCGGCAAACGAGCTGCTCGACGTGCTCAAAATCATTCGAAAAACTGCTGTGAAGCGTGACCATAAACAACTTGACTATGACCGCCATCGCAATACGCTCAAGAAAATTCAGGAAAAGAAAGAGAAGTCAGCTAAAGACGAAAAGGCATTGTGGAAGGCGGAAACCGACTTAGAGACGTCGACACAAGAATTCAACTACTTTAACGACCTACTAAAAGCAGAACTGCCCAAACTATTTGCCCTAGAGCGCCAGTTTATCCAGCCGCTCTTCCAATCTTTCTATTATATGCAGTTGAACATCTTCTACACGCTACATGAGAAGATGCAACAGTGTGACATCGGTTACTTCAACCTCAACCTGGACATTATAGAAGCGTTTGAGCAGAAGCGTGGGGACATACAGGAACAAGCCGAGAAATTGACGATAGTGCGCTTCAAGACTAGCGGGCGCCAGAAACCACCCAAATATGGCCCCAAGCCGGCCGCCATCGAGGCAGGGAGCCAGCCGGCCGGACTACTCACTCAAGGTTCAGCAGCGACCTCACCAAGTCCTGCTGCTTCATTCAAGTACGGACAACAGGAGCAGGCAGAACCTGCCGAACAAGCGCCACCACCCTATTCCGCAGCCGCTCTTCCAGCTAAGTCGGCGGTGTCTGCGCCACTGGGCAGTCCGGGTCTAGCGGCCGTAGCAGCAGGAAAGCCCAAACCGCCACCGCCGAAGCCCAAGCCCAGTCGGCTAGGCGCGACACCAGCGGTCGAAATGGCAACAGCTTTATATGACTACTCTGCGCAAGCCGAGGGCGATTTGAGCTTCCGGGAAGGCGACGTAATAGAAATTGTAAGCAGAACCCAAAACGAGAACGAGTGGTGGACGGGGAAGATCCATGGCCGAACAGGGCAATTTCCTGGTACGTTTAACCTTGAAAACCTGGGATGTCCAAGCTTCCAAACTATGGCGAACTGACGTGTATTGCTACAGGAAATTATGTCAAAGTCGGTTAGAAGCCCTTGCATCGCCGAAGACCTTATACCTACGGATAAATTAAGTACTTATTTTTATCCGCTGGAAAAATACCTCCCGCAACCACATCCCGCATGGTGAAGTGCCTTTGGTAGAAGCCCTCTCGTCAATCGAGATATCGTCTCTTGAGGCTCCCGACATTAGTAAAGCCAGTAGCAGTGTCAACAAGACGATACTATCAAATAACTTAATTTGACCACCACTAGCCATACTCCTGCCACGTATTAGTCAGGATAACGAATAGAAATGTAGTAATAACGCGAATGCCTTTTAACCGTGTCACTCTCTCTTTACTACTTGGGGCAGTGGAACAGTTGAAATGATTGCCCTCTTGCCATGTATATCCTCGACTGAAGGCTTATGAAAGTGATTTCTACATCTCATTATAGATTATTGCTATATGGACTTCTATCACCATCTAGAACCTCTCCCCGTCCAGTTGCTAGAATCTACATACCCTACCGGTATCCTGTCTACCGAGGTAGTGAAGTACTTCCTATGTACGTAGGATATATATGTAGTGGCAATTTCCCAAGGGTCTCTTGATCATCAAATATTGTTGTTAAACTGATCATCATCCAGATTGGGTGAGCAGCAAGGCGTTGACTTTTTATATGTTGCTATATTGGTATATATGCGGCTTGTGGTACGTAAGGGGCGGCCGTTCTGGCTAATACGCATACAGGAAAAGACAACAAGGTTATGAACACAAAGATCTTGGCAATATCTGGTTGTGGCTTCTCGTCTCAAGTAGCTGCCACTGCGTTTGGAAATTCACGTATAAGACAATGCTTCATGTAACATGGCTTGATACAACATGTGATAAAGTTCCTGTCGGCAACTTTTAGCATATCCTGTGCTTCGGCTCTTGAAAATGAGGCTTGAGCCACTTAGACAGAGTGCATTGACGACCACCACTGATCACCGGAGGGTTTCCCGTTTTGGCGAGCTCCTAGCTTCTTACTCGCTCGTGGCTGGCAGGGGTCTCGGCATTCAACCTGAGTAGAAGAAGTTGCCGACAGAATATCTGACATGTATCCCGGGGTGCTTTGGGGCGTCTCTCTTAGACATAAAGAACATGAAGTTGTTGTGAGGCTAAAATTAGTGTTGATAAGGCTTAGGGATGTTACGATATTACACACATGCAGGGTACTGTATCTTCTTCCTACCTTACCTTTCTGCCTGCTTCAGTACATGGAGGTACACCTTTATCAGTAGATCCTAGAAATTCTGTGGTATGAGGGGACAGCCGTATGTAGAGAGGAGGCTCCTTAACCTGAAGTTAGAAGTTCGTACTTACACAAGGCAAAACTTAGATACTTTTGTGTCTTGCCTGTTTGCAAAGCGTTAGTTGTGGCGTGACTGCCTTTCAACCTCGAGAATCACGTAGTGTTTAGGTGAGAGCGTCGTGCCTGCTTCCCTTATAAGTACCCTACCTACATAACTTGAAGGTACCAAGCGGATGGTACTAAAATATTCTGAAAATAATAGGATACTGACCTTAGCAGCACATGCCACTGTACCCAGTACATCTTCGTTCATACTGCAACACCTGATACCACATAAGCCGCTGTTGCCATGCCAGTACTTCCACGACTTCAAGTTCTATCCTTTTATTAGAATCGCCTCTAAGTTAGGACCAAATTCACCAAATTCACCAAATTCACTGCACATAACTCTCAACTCAGCTACCCTTTACCGATCCTAATCGATCTTGCGACACCCATTCTTCCTTTCTCCCGGTTATGCTTCATGGTACTTAAAGAGATGAAGATCAAGGCACTATTCCACGTAGCTATTGTGTTACTTAGCTCAGTCGCCCAATGCAAGAATGTCCTCGTTGACTCTCTGCCGGCGGTGCCCGACGGATGGACGAAGATCAGAGATGTGAACGGCGATAAGCCGATCAAGCTCCGTATTGCCCTTGAGCAACCTAATCTCGAGAACTTCGAACGGATTCTGTACAGCGTATCTACTCCTCAGCACCCGCTGTACGGCCAGCACCTGTCGCGTGAGAGCGTTAAGGAGCTGGTGAAGCCAGTTGAGGAGTCTACTACTGCAGTATTGAACTGGTTACGCTCTGCTGGCATCCACGAGGGAGATATCGAGGACGATGGCGATTGGATTAACTTCCGAACTACGATCTCTAAGGCTGCCGAAATGCTCAATACCACATTCGGGGTATACAAGTATGCTGGCGCCACCAAGCAGAGCATTCGAACACTCCAGTAGGTTCACTCGGATGACCGTCATGTCACCAAAACACTGACACGCGATAGCTACTCGGTTCCTGAGGAGGTAAAATCTCACATCACGATGATCCAGCCTACGACCCGCTTCGGCCAGATCGGCCCCCAACGTATCCAAAGCAGCCATACTACTGAGCAGCGTGATATCCATGATACACCCAGTCTTATTCGCGAGGCTGGTGTCGTCTCTCCAAATGTGCTGAATGTGACATTCTGTAACACAACTATCGTGCCCGCTTGTTTGCGCGCTTTGTATAGAATGAATGAGACCGGGGCTGATCCCGATGCTCCTGGCTCTTTCGGCATCGCCGGTTTCTTAGAGGTGGCATTCCTTTCATTCCCACTCTCCCTTATCAGTAGGCTGTAACAACTAATCATCCACACCTCTAGGGATACGCTAAGCACGTCTCTCTCGGTAAGTAGTTATCAAAGTGATCCTGATTACTTCTGCAGGGAAAATTTACTCATATGAATAGATGCCTTTCTCGAGGTACTAGCGCCGTACGCTGTCTCGCAGAACTTCACTACGATCTCCGTCAATGGGGGCTTAGACAACCAGACTGATTTTGATGACAATGACATCGAGGCAAATTTGGATGTGCAATATGCTGCCTCCATGGGTTGGGGCCAGAAGATCAACTTTTACTCAGTAAGTCTTCTGATCTAATGTATAAGGAATTCGTTGGGAAATTTCGATGAGGGAACTCAGCACCCATAATTCCGGGTGTTAAGAGACATGCTCACTGACGTGTTCTAGGTTGGCGGCCGTGGTCCCCTTGTCCCTGATCTAGAGTAAGTGATCGGTTAAAATCCTCCAGTAGCATTGGGGCATGTGCTAATACATATGAGTAGCGAACCAAACCCCAATGATGTAAGCACTTTACCAATTGTCAGTGCATGAATTTGCTACATGTGCTAATGAAGTTCTACCGAGCGAAAAGGTTACCAACGAGCCTTATTTAGAGCTGATCACATACCTAATCGGCCTGCCCGACAAGGAGATCCCGCACACCCTTACAATATCATACGGGGAGGATGAACAGTCACTTCCCCAAGAGTATGCCAAGAGGGTCTGTAACATGTTTGGCCAGCTCGGTTTACGGGGAGTTTCTATTCTGGCCTCGTCAGGAGAGTGAGTTTCTCTTCGTTGTGTCTCTTCGATCTGTTATGCTTACCCACGCTGACACGCACATATAGTGTCGGCCCTGGGAGCGCGTGTCAAACAAATGACGACAAGAACACTACTCGTTTCATGCCCATGTTCCCGGCGTCCTGTCCCTACCTGACATCGGTAGGTGCGACAGAGTTTGTACTTCCAGAGCGTGCAGCACCCTTCAGCTCAGGTGGATTCTCGGACGTCTTCCCGCGCGCTGGTTACCAAGAACCATACGTATCTAACTATTTAAAATCTATCGGTGACACGTTCAAAGGTCTATACAACGCGTCAGGACGCGGATTTCCTGATATATCGGCTCAAGGATCGAGCTTCGTTTTCGCAGACCAGGGGACCGTAGGCCAAACAAGCGGCACGTCAGCTAGCGCCCCGACATTTGCGGGGATTATAGCCTTACTGAACAACGCCCGTCTGTCCAAGGGACAACAGCCGTTCGGATTCCTCAATCCGTGGCTCTACCAATTCGCCCAGGCGCACGACTCCCCCTTTACTGATATCGTACATGGTGGCAGTAGGGGATGTATAGGACGGAGTATATACTCTGGATTGCCTACACCGAAGGTCCCTGGTGCAGGATGGAACGCTACTAAAGGATGGGTAAGTTCCAAATTGTTATATTAGTAGCATAACATTGCTACACAAGACTCTGTGTCTTTAAGAGACAGAGTCTTTTTTCTCCTCCTGTCTATCTATCTATCCTGTTCATCTATCCTTTGCTAACACTGACTCTTTCAAAAACATAGGATCCGGTTACTGGTCTCGGTACGCCCCTATTCGACAAGTTGATGGCAAAGCTCACAATGAACGACACAATACGTCGTACTTTCTAAATGTTGAAAGAGGAAGGTTATAAATAAGGAGCAAGGAAATGGGTGAAATAAGTAGCAGATGGGTAGTGAAGACATGATACGATACGACGAAAGAGGGCAGTTGTGCCTACATCAGATACCTACCTTATCGGTAGTTTAGTCGTTGCTTTTACCAGACACTTTGCAGAATCAAACTCGGAATCAGAATCAAGGCCTAAAGGCTGAGTACAGCCACTTGATCGCGCATGATTATGTGTAGAGATAAGTGACATGAATCTTTTCCTCCCTTCCCACGGAACTCCGTGGAACCATGTATTTATGCTTGAATTCGCGTTTGGTAGAATTTGTCTCGTCCTGTTCAAAAGAACAATAATTTCTAGAAATACTGTAATAGATCAACGCCACGGAAAAATGGCAAGAAAGTCACCACAAGGAAAAAAAAAACAAAAAAAAAAAAGAAAAAAAATAAAAAAAAAAAAAAAAAAAAAAAAAAAAAAAAAAACATCACAGGAATCGGAAAAGGTATTTTAGGGTTAAAGAGCGTCTGTATTTTTTGGGGTTTATCATACTAATTTTTTGTTTTTCTCTTTCCTTCTTCTGTCAAGCGAAAACGAGCGACTTGTCTTTACTGAATACCTCTTATCAAACAAAAGAAAGAGCGAGCTAGCTAGCTAGGTAAATGGAGCAGCCACACTCCTTTGTACAAGTAGGCATGTAGTAATTGGTGGTGGGTTTGCTTGACAGTGAAAGTCAAGCGAGTTGATTATACGCGTTGATTCGAATCTCAAAAACGAATTTGCGACTTGGCTTGGCAATAAGTTGGTCCTTGCTTGCTTGCTGGCTTCCAGAGGCGAGACGAAGGGGACTGTTTCGTTCGAATCAAAGGGACGCTGTACTCTAAATAAATAGATAGATAGAATAGGCGAATGATGTGCCACAACCGCGCTGCCGATGGCGACGGCTTTTCGAGGAGACGAACAGCCTACCTCAGCTCCTGGGTCTATCCTATCCATTGCCCAATGTAATGTGATGTAATACGTTCACCTTAAGCCCCAGCCACTGGCGAATAAACCCGGGCGAGTGTTGAACCTTCCAAGGCGTTGTCATTCGACAGTGAGAAATGGAAGTGAGAGCAATAGGCGAGGTGCCTATTGCCATCACACCGAATGTGTACCCGTGTAAGCCAATTGCGCAGTTCTCCATGTATGAGCTGTTCTTCTTCTTGCTCAAGCTATCCACCGAGCCAACTCCTCCGGGTCCTTCTGTCAGTTCGGCGGTTTGTCAGCCTATCGCATGATTGTCGACTACTGTGACCAAAGAACTCCATCGCGGCCGGTATCGACTAATAACCTCTCTACTAAGCCACTGATTGGCATGTTGGTCCTGGTTAGCACCTTCTGTTGGCTTGCTCGGCAATCCCCCCAGGATCTAAGCCCACAGGGTGGGAGCCTGCATCGTAAGGCTGCAAAACCAAGCCACAGTCTAATGTCCGATGTTGTCCTCGAACTACACAGCTGCGGTGTCAGATGCACTTTCGCAGAGCGGATCAACTGGGTAGCTGTGAGGTGAGCTATACAATGATACTTGAGCGCATGCTTGCCGTCAATACATCGAAATCAATCAAATCCGCTGCCAATCTGACTAGCAAAAGCTGTGCTGACAGATTTCTCGTCATCGTCGACCCGTCGGCGGTAACCATTAGTGTAGCCAGGATAGCCGGAGTTATCTGCAACATGCTGTCTCAGGCGGTCGCTATGGGTGTAAGAAGTCGGCCGTGCGCGAATAGCATCTAGGCCGGCTCCTAGGCTCGCACCGCCCTGGCCGATACCCTTGCTACCAATCACACTGCCGCTAGCGTCGGTGTACTCTGAGGTAGCAACACTCTCGCCAGCGACGCTTTCGGTGCCACGGCCACGGCCCTTGTTGCCCATGCGTCCATTTGAAGTGGGATTGAAGCCGGGAAGTCCGGGCCACTGTTCGGGATTGAAGTTAGAGAACATCGGTGGGAAGGCCGCGTTACCCAGTCCAGCACCGCCGAGAGCGGAGCTGTGAATACTGGACACATCGTCAGGGATGTAAGAAACCATGGAGCTGGAATCCAAGTCGCGATGTCGCGACTGCGCTTGGGGAGTGTTGTAGGTGCCTGCTCGTCCGTTCGAGTATGTGCCGGAAGCGAACGAATTCTGCTGAGCACGTTGCCGGAAGGTGTTCTTGGGACGGCTGAACTGAAGAAGCGAAGTCTGAAGATTCGTCAATGGTCCCTCAACGAGGCACTTGCGCTCCTTGAAGTGGACTAGGAGGTGGTGCCAGAGGTCATGTTTGGATAGAACCTTGGGATTACCGATAATGACGACACCGAATTTGGCACGGGTTAGAGCAACGTTCAGTCGACGAGGATCGGATAAGAAACCAATGCCTTGGTTATCATTAGACCGGACGCAAGACAGCACAATAAAGTCCTTCTCACGACCTTGGAAGGCGTCAACTGACGCCACCTCGACCTCCTTGTAGGACTCCTTCTTGAAGGTGCCCGTGTTCTGCATTGTAGTCACAATGTAGCTTCGCTGACCCTCGTACGGCGTGATGACACCAATATCAGCGGGACGTACCCCAGCCTTGAAGAAACGAGTCACGACCTTTTCCACATTGGATGCTTCGGTCCGATTGAGGTAAGACGTTCCAGATGCCGAGATTTCTTCGTTGCCAAGATTGGACCAGAACATCATGGGCATTTCGGCCACAGGCCAGGGGAAGTCCACGTCTTTGCGAATTCGGCTCTGAGCTGAAACGCCGTTCTGCAGCGATCCTTCGTAGAACATGTTCGACGGGAATTCCGAGAGGCAAGGATGCATACGGTACTGGATATTGAGCCGAATGGGGGTAAAACCAAGGCGTACCAAGCGTTCGAAGAGTGACTGGTTAAGGCCAGCTTTGGCCGCCTTTTTGTTCATAATAACGGGCCCCAATTGCTTATGGTCACCAACAAGGACCACTTGCTTGCACCCGAGGACAAGAGGGATCATACACTCCGGCTCGGCTGACTGAGTGGACTCATCAATAAGCACGTTGCGGAACTTCATTTTTGCTAGGCGGGGATCTCCGGCGCCAACGCATGTGCAACACACGACGTCAGCATTGCTCAAGATATCACGCTCAGCAGCTCTGGTCAACTGCTTGTATTTTTTCTCGTCCTGACTGGAAAGTTCTCCGTACTCGGCTTTCAGTTGCAGCAGTTTCATCAATTCTGGGTTGCTATCCAGCATACGGACCTGCTCGTGGAGGGCCAAGAAGCTGACAGACGACTCTACATCCTCACGAGATTTGGCAGTGAGTCGGACGACCTTAAGACCAGTAAGATTGATACGCTCGCAAAGCTGATCGACTGCAACGTTAGACGGCGCGCAAACAAGAACCTGCCCGTTATCCTGCTTAGCGAGATGATAGATAATTGTGGCGGATGTTACTGTTTTGCCCGTTCCTGGAGGACCCTGAATCAGACTCAGGGGGGTGCTAAGAACTGCCTTGATGGCACTGATCTGGCTGCCATTAAGTTCCGGAAGACCTGGGGCGCTGAACTTCTTAGGTAGCGTGGTCTTCATGGGTCCCGAGGCAACCTCGTGGCCAAGGAGTTTGTGAAAGATATATCCAGACACACTCATTTCATCCACCGCAAAGTTTCGCATGGCGACCTGCATGCGATCATAGGACGTAGCCTTCCAAACGTAGTCGGCTGAGAAGTTGTGGGTGCACTCGGTTGGGACAGTTTTATCGTTGCTGGTTTTGCGTAACTCCAGAGTGACCTCGTCGGATTGGTTATTCGGGACCTTGATGACATATCCCACTCCTTCCCAAGGAGGTCGAAGTTCGCCCTTGTACTTCAGCCTCATTTCGTCACCAACCGCCAGTTTGACATCGCCGGACTCGAGTTTGGGGAAAGTGAAGCTCGCCACGTGTTTATAATTAAGACCAACATCCCATCGAACGATCAAACCATCTTCAGACTGCGCTTCCTTGAGCTTCTTGTCGTAATCGGACTCCATCTTGACAAGAGGACCAAAAATATTTTGGTACTGGTAAGGGTCTTCGTACTTGAGGAGGACAGGGAGAGGGTCATCGTCAATACTAGCCGCCTTCTCCAAATCTGCAACAGTAGCGTTGGCATCGTCTTTCCACATTTCTTCCAACTTGGCAATCTGTGGAGGGGTAAGGTGTCTGGCGCGGAGCTGCTCGGCATCGGAGGGCTGGGCAACAAGCCAGCTCAGGAAGGCACGATCTTCAATAAGGGGTTGCCACCTGGAGATATCCCAGCTCATATCCTTGTTCGAGGAGTTGGCGGCGCATGGCTGACGGCACAGGAGTACAACAACGGTATCGGACTTTGCGGGTATGAATCCGAGGAGGAAAACATTCTTAGTGCCGCAGTTGTAGCATTCGAGAGTGGTGTCTCCAAGGGCGGACTGGGGGTGAAGCGAAACTTCCTTGTGGCGAGCCCGGACGAGGTGGTTTACAATGTGAGAAGAACTTGCGTTGCCTCGGGCGCTGCAGAACCACTTATTACAGGTGAGGCATTTGACAACAGAGCCTGGCGAGTGAATACCACAGTAGGCGCAAGCATGCGGGGGCAGTGCCTTATCCTCATCTGGGGTTTTTAGAGCGAGGCCCTTCATAGCGTCGACGGGGACGCTGACCATGCTTTCGGTGTCATCATCGTCGAAGGCCTCGGTCTCGTTATCGTCGTCGCCATCCTGGCGTCTCGCGCTGCCCAAGCCACCACGGCCATTGTATTTGCCGAAGAGTAAGCCCTCATCCGGGTCAAGGGCGGACATATCATCTTCACCGGCATTGATGGTGGTGGCGGAATTAGACACGAGATGATTACCCAGGTGGGTGAATGCGTCCATCTCCGGCGAAGCGCTGCCGGGGCAGTCGAGCCGTTCGTCGTGGGCAGGCAAAGATAATGGAGTATGATCGAGTTGATGTCGCTCTAGAAGGATGGTGAGCTATGGAGGGGGCAGACAAAGAAGTCTTCGGGTTATCGATTAACGTGGTACATGTACGAGTAAAAACCTCGAACGGTAGACGATATATCGTGCCGAATATACAGGTTCTGTCCGAGATGAGCCGTATTGGAGTTGACGTTTTTCTGGGTAGGTAGATAGTGGCGGTACCTTAGTAGCCAGTATAACCTGCAGATGTCGAGGTGGGTTTTTATTTGCGATTCAACGGAGTGAGCAGCACAACGTCACATCATTGAGAATCTGAGGCTTGAAAAGATGCAAGAGAGCAAATATGGCTCCAACGCGCGCGGGAGAGGAAACAAGCCGTGGTGTCGTTTGTATTCAAGGGCGAAGGTTTAAAAGAGGGTTTGTGATTTACGTTAGTCGATAATATTCACCCTTTAGAAGTGGGCGTGGGTAGAAAGTTTGGGTTGCTTTCCCAGATTGCGATTCCGCAGTCCGGCGCATTCAATTCAACGAATTGGAAGGATACTTTGTGCTGGTGGCCCGCCGGCAACCCACTACAGTGAGCCATTGTGGCCACTAATAACACCTAATGGGGTGGGGACAAGAACCTTGGGATGCTGCATTCAGATGTACAGAGGAACTTTGATGGCTGCAATAACTACAATAGGCTGCATATGAACCTGTAGTGGGGCTCTCCGCCAGATGCTCGTCACCCCGGGACCTAACGAACCTAGAACGTAAGTACATTTACAGGCAGCGCAGGCTAGTACATTTTCGTCTTGATAAGCCCCTCCAAAATTTCTGGTTATCAAGAAAGCTTGAAGATTGGGCCCATTATATGTAGAAGGCATTGACCGGAGTCTGTCTGACGAACAAGAACAATTACAATTGATATCCATTGCAGCTCAAGCAGAGTGATATACCGATCCATTCTTAATTCGAAAAGTACAGCCACAACCGTCGATTGGACGATCCGAATACTCTAACCTACGAACTGCCGTCGCTATATTATCCCTTCGACACGTCCATCGCGTGCGATCTCAAGTCATATAAACAAACATGCTTCGCAAGACTGCTCGTGCAAGAAGAGATTTTCTTTACCGAAAAGCCATCCTTCTACAGAACGCCGAAGTATCGGAAAAGAGAGCAAAGCTGCGTGCCGCGCTTGCGAGTGGTCGTTCGCTTGATCCAAGCATTGCTAATGATAAGGCACTTCGAAAAGACTTCCAATACGATGAATCGGCTCCAGATCGGCCCTTACAAGAAGAACTAGAACTAGACGATGAATATCAACATCTTTCCGGCCTAGTAGATCCGCGCGTTCTTATCACAACTTCTCGAGATCCTTCGACCAGGCTTCAGGGTACGCTGCTATGTCCGATTGGAATGATATGGCTAGTTTTCTGACTTTTGGAGTAGCCTTTAGCAAGGAAATACGGCTTCTTCTACCGACGGGCATCCGGGTAAGGTCTCTCATCATCGGAGATACCAATTTGCAGTATAGCAAGTTCGGTGTCTTCAATCCCACTGTTGTGTGGCAGTTATTAACATGACGGTCAACAGCTGAACCGAGGTGGTACTATTCTCGTTGACCTCACCAAATCCGCGCAATCTGCCGGGTTGAGCGATATAATTGTTAGTAGCGATCTGATAATGTACCTTGTGAGGGCCAACTATCATTAACCCATTCCAATAGTTATTGCACGAACACCGAGGCCAGCCTACCGGCTTGACCATATCACACCTACCCTTTGGACCGACAGTGTCTTTCTCTCTTGTAAGTTCGGGATCTTATCTCTTGGAAGGGACAAGGGCTGATTTTGCCAAGCATAATGTCGTATTGCGCCATGATATTCCGAACACTATTAGAGGCACAGTGAGCGAATCATACCCGTAAGTTCCATGAAAGTCTCAGGCGTTTTTTCTGCAGCAACATCATTATATTTTTACTGTGCATGGCGAGGCTGACCGCTAGAATTTATTAGACATCTGATTTTTGAAGGTGAGCATCTATCTACGTCAATGTCTATACCCTTTTTGTTAATTGAACGACAGGGTTCACGACGCCTTTGGGGAGACGCATTGTTAAGGTCTTGAAACATATATTTCCCCCTCGTGAAGCAGCTACTAGCAAATCGGTCGGCTCTCGGGTCGTAACATTTAAGAACATTGACGACACAATAGAGGTAGGGGTTCATAACACCCTATGGTGCCACTTGCATTTTCGGGAAGGAGAAGTGGTTTGAAAGCTTCCGATCTTCCGTATGCAAGGAAATCTTTAGGAGTGGCGTTTGAAGAAATAATGGCTAACGTAATTTTTGAATAGGTCCGTCATCATGTCTTTGTACAAACAGGGTAGGTTGTTTAACTGTGTTTTTTTCCTCCCCGTGGAGAGTCAGGGCTGGCCGTACGCGTCTTCTCAATCAGTCGCTAGGGCTTCCTAGTTACATTGATCGCTAATTTTCCTATTTCTACAGATACGATTCTGTTGAGTTAAGTGAAGTTGGACCAAGAATGTCGATGAAGCCCTTCCAAATCCGCGCCGGGTTATTAGACCAAAGAGATGGAGACGTCGAATGGGCACTCACCAACTACACACGAACAAGCCGAAAGAAGAACTATCTGTAAATCTACGTTCTTGATGTCAGGACCGTCTGAAAGAGATAGAACGCGGAATGGCGACCACGTGCTTCCCTCGTGGGCTTCAACGTGGCTCCAAAGGTGGCAGCAGTTATCTTCAGTGGTTGCCATCTGGATATTACGACCCTGGTACCCAGTTACCGGAGGTATACAGCTACCCAGAAGTAAAAAAGTTCTAAAGGTAGACTTTGAGCCGTTCGTGTTTCCCGCCCGATGATAACACGCAAAGGCGACCAAAACGGGGGCTATCTTCGAGAGATAACTTGACGCTATTTATCATGACCGACATGGTTACAGCCACCTGCGAGCCATCTTGGGAACCGATCTCCGCGCATCCGAGCGTTTAGCATGAAAGCTGTTCACATAATTTGAGCTCGAATTGTGATATTCGAACAACTCTGCTTGTAGCCGGGCGAGGTGCAATTCCCACAAGGCTCGAGATAAGCTGCAAAAGAGATAGAATTCTGATGTAAAATAACCCTATATGTAAAGTGTTGATGGCTTAGACTCTTAGAATATACGATCGACGGTGGATTTTAGCGGCAGCTGGAAATCATTCGTTCTTAGACGGCTATATCATTTGCATTGATCTTTCCCGGAGGTTGAGTGACAGCCCAACATCTTCATGAGCCACATACGGAGCGTTACGCACTGCTCACGGAAAAGCTTATTAAGATCCGCTCAACAAAGCTGGCCGTGTTGTGGAACAGCAGACGGTTCGAGAGCTGCGCGAGTACGAGTACGTTGATAGAAGTTTGGAGCGTTCCCGCCTCGCCACGATAGAGGCTATACTATAGTAGCCACAATGCGTTACGTTGTTGAAGGAGGCTGTGCACTATTTTTGGAACGTTTACCGGCAATTCTCCGTAAAAACTCGAACTGTGGAGTGTGGAGTGTCAAAAGGGAAGCTTCGTGACCAATTAAGTTAGTATCTGATCAAGAGGAGAACTATCTGAAGCCTGTCAACTGTCTGCCAGGACCCTATGTTGCCTCCTAGCCTCTACATGTACAGTGCTACCGATTCCTTGATTTTGTACCTTGGCTGGGTACTCTGTTGTAAACCATCGAGAAAACCTGAAGTCATGCATCGCAATTTGTGAGCTGTTTGTCACTAATTCTCGTCCGATAGGTAATTCAACACGTAGTTAAGTAAATAGATGCTTACTCGGTTTATTTGGCACTATATAATGAACCCTTTTTCATGTGATTATTATGCCGGCTCTGTACCTCAAGGAGAGAGCTACCTCCCCACTAAGAGATTGGGGCGTGCTATATGGAGGTAGCTGACAACTTGCTGCATGTGGTGTTGACTTACTAAGGTTAGGCACAGTATACTGTAAGTCCTGACTCTCCCAGGCTGCACTTAACATAGTGTATTCTATACTCAAAGAAGGATAACCCATCTCAATTACCTTTTACTTAATATCGCAAAAGTAACCCAGTTTCAGGTTCATGCTTGTGATTAATTTATCCTTTTCAATAGCTTAGTGACGACCAGAAAGGCAAGCGCTACGGCGATTCGACGTCATTCCTGCCAATCCGCTGCAAATTGGTTTCGGGATAGTCCGCCAGGAACGAATCCAAAGGCCAAGAACTCAAGCCAAGAAACCAAACGACGTCCCAAAAACGACATCCACTGTGGCCAAGACAGGAACAAGACACTCCCTGCAAAACATTTGAATTCTGAAATTCATCACAACTTGCTTGCTCCACCTTCGTCTCACTCTGATCTTTTCCGCCCTGCTAATTGCTCTTGTACACTCTTTACTCTATTTTCCCCCATTTCTTTTACTCTATTCATACCAACAGCTAGCACCCTCTTTACGACGCGACGAACGAGGCTAGCCAATTGATAACTTACTATGTCTCACGGTCAATATCAAAACAACCCGTATGAGCAAGGCCCGTCGGCCGAGCAGGGGTACGGGTATGGCCAGGTGAGCGACAATCATCACGACACCGTCGCGCGGCGCCGCGGTGGCATTGCCCCAGTTTATTGACGGATTTGCTTGATATAGGAGCACGAGATGCAGAGCTACCCTCAGCAGTCCACCGTTCAGACTCTCTCGCAACAGGAATTCCTCGGCCGAATTGATTTCCTTCGAAACGAGATAGGCACTCTCACCAACAATGTCCAAGCCATCGCTTCCATGCACCAGCGGTCGCTCGCCGAAGCCGACAGCGGTCTGTCCGCTCAGCAGCTAGAGCGCATAGTTGCCGAGACCCAGAGCTTGAATGGCGGCATTCGGGATCAGCTCAAGTTCCTCGCCAATGACGCCAACAGAACCGCCGACGGCAGCCGTCCGGTCAAGGAGCGCCATGTCGCTACTATTAAATCTCAGTTCGAACGGGAACTACGCAGCTACCAAGAGGAGGAGAGCAACTTCCGTGCCCGCTATCGCGACCAAATTGCTCGTCAATACCGGATAGTAAATCCCCAGGCCACCGAAGATGAGGTCCGTCAGGCCACCGAGGCCGACTGGGGTAATGAGGGCGTTTTCCAGACGGCAGTATGTTCTGCTATTTATTTTCTACGCGTTTCGGATTCATTGGTTATGCTAACCTCAATTATCTACAGCTCCGCACCAACCGGACAGGCCAGGCATCGTCAGTCCTTGGTGCTGTTCGCGCCCGTCACAACGAACTGCAGCGCATCGAGCAGACACTCCTGGAGCTCGCCAATCTATTCCAGGACCTGGCTGTACTAGTCGAGCAGCAAGAGGTACCTGTGGTGCAAGCCGAGGAAAATGCTACCAAGACAAACCAATATATCGACCAGGGCAATGTGCACGTTAAGAAGGGCATCATCAGCGCCCGGAACGCTCGCAAGTGGAAGTGGTATTGTCTGCTGCTCGTCGTCATCATCATTGCTCTCGCCGTTGGCCTGGGCGTGGGTCTGAACCAACTGAACAACAATAACAACAACTAGGGGTCTCAGTCGTCAGGCGGTTCGAACCCAGTCCCACAAAATTATGATGATGGCTCTCAGCCGGTGCCTAATGATAACGGGGAGGAAATTGACGGCACTATCCCCGCAGACAGCACGTCTAAACCCTCCTAGAAGAAACTCATACTAATTCCCCCCCTTTTTTTCGTCACGTTCTCCACCATTACTCTTCGATTCCCCCGCCAAAACGACCAATCACTTTTCAGCTGTGATAAGGGCATGGGTGGGAAACGCCCCCCGGATATGGCCATTGTCTTTGTGTACACTTACTGTGTATTTTGCGTAGTATCTTTCCATGTCTCTCCACGTCCGGCCTATGGTTATTAGGCCTATACTAAAGAGGGGAAAAGAAGCATGAAAAGAACGAAAGAGAGCGCTTTGGATCTTCCGACATCACTTCCCTCTCTTATGGATGTCATGGGATAATTCAAATTATGGTAGACGAACAGATAGGTTAGCGTGGTAATGACATACAGGTGAAGATTTAATTTCGTGGTGAGGGTTCTCATATCCGATTAGTGTGATATGTTTTCGCTTGTGTTGATTGACAGTTTGAACCCATCCTTTGGGTTAGTTGGCATCTCACTTAAGGATCTGGAACGTCTGGGCCGGATGCACGTAAGGACGAAATGTGGGGATACAAGCCAAAAGACTGATGGGATGATGGTCTGGGCTATCTAACATTATACGCCATTATTTTCACAATGAGTGTTTTGTCTGGGTTCTCTTCTCGCAGATTGCCCGGGCTGAACCTCGCTCGTGTCTTCATGTCTTGACCGACCTAGCGGACTTTAGCTTTTCCTGTTCCTCTAATATTTCAACGGCTGGGGAAATTGGTCCTGAATAGCCTGCCTGTACTTCACTTATTTCATCCCGGGTTTAAAAGGAGAAATGAAATGATATATGAGCTAACTTATGGGCACGCTAGGTTAGGCTATGTGATGTGTGATTGATTCACAGGGCCCTGCTACGTACAACTCACGAGGGGGTAGTCTGATGAGGTGAAATAGATGCGAGAGGTATTTCTTGCTAAGTTTAACAATACGCTTTTGCTATATGCTGTTCCTGTCTCTAGGCAGTGTGATGTATAGCAATGATCTTCTAGACTGACCACAGGTTCTTATCTTTTCTGTTATTTTATGAGTTAGTCTAACATATCTCCCCCCTATTCACACTCCGCGTATTTGCTAAGTTCTTATGCCTCCCCTACTATCGAATCATGAATGGCATTTACGAGTTCTCGGAGAAACGATCCTCGATTTGCGTTATGTAGCTCCGATAATGGGTTTTAATTATCCAAAGCTTTTTAAAGAGCAATCATCCGTTCAGTCACTCATCTACGCACGCACTCCTGCTTCACTCAAGCTTTACTAAACCAACAACACCTCATCCTCATCCACATCCTCTCACTCCCCACCCCACCCGCTTCTCCCTCACGCTCTCTCTTCATGAACTCCCAAAAAGCTTCCCAAGCGCCTCGAGACTAACATTCCCACCACTTACCACAACGCCAACATCCCAACCATCCTCTCCCCCCTCCTTCTCTACCAAACTTCTAAAATCCTCATTATACAGAGCCACAGCAAGCGGAACCGCAGAACTCGGTTCCACGACCATTTTGAACCTCTCATAAAACAGTCTCAACGCCGAGACAATCTCCTCTTCGCTCACACTGAAGAAACCGGCCACGAGTCTCCTCTCGCGGATTATGCTCCACGGGATTCTGCCCACAGGCGTGCGAAGACCGTCTGCGATGGTGAGGGAGGAGACGGTCTCGACGCGTTCGCCGGTCGCGGAGTAGTAGCCGCGTCTGCCGTCGTCGGCGCCCTGGTACGAGGGCTCGCACCCGAAGACGCGGATCCCTGTCCCCTCGCACGAGAGGGCTACGCCCGACAACATGCCTCCGCCGCCGCAGGGGGCGAGGATTGCGTCGAGGCGCGGGTTCCGGCGCTTGGATTCGGGCATCTGTTGTCGCGATGGTGATTTCCTGGTTGCTGGGGCGCGGAAGGAGATTTCTGCTGGTACTGCCCCTGCCCCTGCCCCTGCCCCTGAACCAGAAGAGTTTGAGTCTAACAAGTCTGAGTAGACGAAAGAAGCAGCGATGATATCCCTGGCATCCTCTTGCAACTCCAGTCCCAAGGTTCCTTGTCCCAAAATGATGTCCGGATGATCGTACGGCGGAACCAGTCTCGCGCCCGTCTTCTCGATGACTTTCATGACGACGGCTTCGCGCTCCACGCTCGTACTACCGCTGAATACGATGTTGGCACCGTAACCTTTCGTCCCTGCGATTTTGGGGGGCGCAGAGATAGACGGCATCACTATGTGTGCTGGTATCCCGTTCTCGCGCGCCGCGAGCGCGAGGGCTTGGGCATGGTTGCCTTTTTTTTTTTTTACAGGTGTTAGTTATTTGTAAGAAACGTTTGAGGATAAGAGTAGAAAAAGGGGGGCAGGGGTGAAGATAGGGAAAGGAACGAGACAAAAATGAAATGATATAGTATGATATCGCAGGGTTAAGATCAAATCCTCTCCATCATTTCCTTACAACTCTCATCTCTCATCTCGGACCCAACTCAACTCCTTTTTCGCTCCGTCCGGCATGACATAAAAACAAGCAGATCAAGAACCAAAAAGCTAAACACAACGCAACCCATATCAACTTAACTCAACTCAAAATACAACTAGAATGAAAAGAACAAAAGAAACTTACCGCTACTATGCGTAACAACCCCCCTCTCCCGTCCCCCACCAGCCTCCCAGCCCGGCTCCCTCTTCAACTTCTCAATAGCGTGGAAGGCGCCGCGGATTTTGAACGCGCCTATGCGCTGGAAGTTCTCGCACTTAAAGTAGAGGCGTATTCTGGGATTCGCCTTCCTTTTTTCCTTTCCCTCTCCCTCACCCTCACCCTCCTCTTCTCCCTCCTTACCCTCACCATTGCCGCAGTCTATACCCTCACTCGTCGGCGTCAGATTCTCCGTGCCGTCCCTCTCTGACGCCGGAGTAGAAGCGAGTCTATCGATCGTGGCGTTCGTGAGCGTAGGCGTATGGTGCACGAACGGCCTGATCAGCTCGCGGGCACCGCATACCGAGGCGCGGGTCAGGGGCGCGCAGGTAGAATGGTCTGCCATCTTTTCCTATTCTTATTTCCTTTTTCTTCCTTTTTAATTTCCTTTCCTCTTTTCCTTGCCCTTTTTTCTCCTCTACTTTATTTGACTCTTCAACTCTATGTCTTATTTATCCGATATTCTTTGCTTGATTGCTTTCTTTTCTTCAACAGGGGATAAGTGAGTTCTTCTCTTCTTAACACACTTCGGATAGTTGTGTGGGTAGGATGAGCGCTGCTGCTATGTGAAACGAGGATGAGGTAAGTATACTCTGGCAGGATCGATGAAAATCAACCTCGCTGAAGTACCTAACTAGGGCAGACTCAAAATCCTGTTTATTCACTATCTCGTCAGTACATGTACATAGGGTAGTTCAGGTAAGGCTGAATCGAATCTATGTTAGGCGCATTATGCAGCTGGGCATCTTAGATACCTACGTCTGGTGAGCCAGCTTCTCTTTCAATATCAAGGCGATAGCAAACTGCTCCTCAAAAAGGTTCACTCTTGGCTTCCCTTAGGTAATGAAGAATTAGTGATTGAAACTCTAATAATTACATAAACGCATAATACTCACTGTAGAAAGTCAAAAGTCAGCCACAGAAAACACTTTCCATAAGCTCTTCTAAGGGCGTTCGAAATAGGTAATCCACCGAAGATACAAACTCACGCTGTCTACATAGGCTCCGAAGTATTATCCGCCGAAAAGCTGACGGGACATGGTGGGGGGAATATTTTGGCGTTTCTTTCTCCGTCTTCCTCCGAGTGGAGTAACCCCCAGTATATCTTTCCTGCACATAACCACAAGTGGCTCCAATGTTCACCGTATTCATCCGATAACCGGTTACCCACGATATCGAATGTTCTAACACATTGCACCGGTTGGTAAACAGAATATTTGGAGACTTAAAAATGACGAAGAAACGCAATGGAGCTGCGTGTAAAAGCCTTGTGTATAGAATGACATAGCTAACTCGACATAACTTTTGGACTTAATCCCTTTGGTCCTCGCAAAAGATGGTATCTGGGGGGAATCCTGAATACAAGTACAGAAGTTTTGTCATCCCCCGAACATCCCCGCGGTATGCGCCGCCGTTGTTTTTATTCCCAACCCAATCAAATTCCAAACGCCACTCGCTTCAATGATAGAAGTTTATTTCTGGTTCTCGGGTCGGAGGGATCTGGAGAAGACACAAAAGTTAGTATCGGTTGTTCCAATTCATCAGTGACCAATTCTCATTTCATTCTTACCTGACAGCACGGCCAGCCTTCCAGATCTCCATGTTGCGGATCTCCTCCATCTCGCCCTCGAACTTCTGTCTGTAGTCCTTCTGGCTGTTGTACTCGAGGGATCGCTTGGTCTCGCTACCGTCGATGACGGAGTCGTAGAGCTGGTTGAAGACGGGCTTGAGAGCGTCCTTGAACCGGGGGGTCCAGTCGATGGCACCGCGGCGAGCGGTAGTGGAGCAGGCCTCGTACATCCAGTCCATGCCATTGGCACCGATCAGAGGGTATAAGCTCTGGGTAGCCTCCTCAACGGTCTCGTTGAAAGCCTCGCTGGGGCTGTGGCCACGCTCACGGAGAACCTCGTACTGGGCGAGGAACATACCGTGGATACCACCCATCAGGCAACCCCGCTCACCGTAGAGGTCAGAGTACACCTCCTTCTCGAAGGTGGTCTTGTAGAGGTAACCGCTGCCAACAGCGACACCGAGAGCCTGAGCCTTCTCCTCGGCCTTGCCAGTGATATCCTGGTAGACGGCGTAAGAGGAGTTGATACCACGGCCCTCGCGGAAGAGGGAGCGGACAGTGCGGCCAGAGCCCTTGGGGGCGACGAGGATGACGTCGATGTCCTTGGGCACGTCGACCTTGGTCACGTCTTTGAAAACAGGTGAGAAACCGTGGGAGAAGTACAGAGTCTATACAATGGTGAGTAAGGATTATTTTGTGGGTTAAAATGACTCTCTGCAGAACATACCTTTCCCTTGGTGAGTTGAGGCTTGATGGCGGGCCATGTCTCGCTCTGGGCAGCATCACTGAGAAGGTTCATGACGATGGTACCCTTGCTGATGGCCTCATCAACCTCGAAAAGGTTCTTGCCGGGAACCCAGCCGTCTTGGACCGCATCCTTCCACGATTGACCGTTCTTTCGGACACCAACGATAACGTTCAGGCCGTTGTCTCGGAGGTTGAGACCCTGGCCGTGGCCCTGAGAGCCATAGCCGATCAGAGCGAGGGTATCGTTCTTGAAGTAGTCCTATGCGAATGGTGAGTAAATAAATAGTCTTTTAAGCTAGAATTTTGAGTTTGAAACTTACCAAAAGCTTCTCCTTGGGCCAGTCGGCGCGCTCTGAAATCAGCGCGTGTTAGCAATTGACCAATTATACCACAAAATCCGTCATGGGAAAAGTTAGCTTGGCTTACCATAGACCTCCTCGGGTGTGCCAGCGAAGTCAATGGTCTTAACACCACGGACTTGCTGCTGAGCAGCACCGGCTAGAGCAGGACGGCCCTGGACAGCGGTAGCTCTGACGAGATTGGTAGCAGCGACGAACGAGCGTCTCTGAAGGGCAGGTGAAGCCAATTGGCGGGCCAGAGGGCTGCGAAGAGCCTTGGAAAATCCTCTAGAAGCCATGGCGACGAGAAGGAAACTAGATGAGTGGAGAGGTCAATTAAGAGGAAGGAGAAATGCTGGGAATGATATTGTCCAGCAATATATGTTACGCAGCAGGAGACGGTGAGATGGAGGAAGGGACTCGGGAAGTTTACGAGAGGTTACGATGAAAAAGAAGTTCGGAGCAGAGCTTTTGTGCTGGCGGTTCCGATAGTGGATTGGGAGCTGCCACAGGGTGCAAGCTTAGGGGCGATGTCGGCGGCGGTGAGTCGAAAATTGCGAGCTGCTAATACAATATTGGTGGGGATCGGTGTCGGAGGGTAAGCTTGGACCCTTGCCTCCCCTGCGCACCTTGCCTTTTGCCGCGTTCTGGGTCAAGGCTAGGCCAGGACTGGGTGGTCTTGGTACCGCCGGGGTACAGCTGCGCTATTCCTCTTGGAGCTATCACCGTGGCTAACATACAGTGGGGACCTTTCGCCGCCTTACATTCAATATTGTACTTGTAAGTATTTTAGTTAAGCCATATAAGCACTTACCGCCGAATCCAGGAACACTGTGACCGGATGGGTGCAAGATGGCATATCATATAGTCTCAATAACGTGCCTAGCAACACTACGTACAACATGCCATAGAGGGTTAAACAAAGCTTATCAAGTATTGTTACAATTAAACATGCTTGAATTATAATACCACTAGAGAAAGAATCGGGAGAAGAAAAACACCTATGGCTACATGATGTTTGTTAGTCCTCAGGTAGGAGAGGTGACTTAGTTTTAGGCCTAAGCAAAGAGCATGGCTTGGCGGCCCGAGTCTTGCCTGTCATACAAAGAATTTTATAAGCCTGCTCGGACATAAACCTCTAATGTTGCTTAGCTCTATGCAATTCTATGTGACTACATCACTATAACCATAAAGCGACATCTTCTCACGCATGCATTATCAGAATCATAGTGGTAAAAGTATCATGTTTATGTGGTGGTTGGTTCTATGTCTACTATATCAAGACATCTAGCGAGTCTGATTGATAGTCCTTTTCACGCGACCTGTCCCATGCCTACACGTGTGCGTGTTCACGACACTTCTCACAGCCGGCAAGGCAATTACACTCTTTGCTGCCTTCAGTCCCTCCTTCAATTTGTGATGCTTCCCTGACCACAAACCGGGCGCCAACAAAAGTCTAGGAGCGTGCCATCGAGACGAGTTCATGCCGTAAAACACATGCCAGACCCTCCCGCAACTGAACGCCAATGCTGTGATGGCAAAAAAAGAAATAAAGGGGACACCGTCCAATCTTTGAATGGCCCAAATTAAGGTATCCGTGTTCGCCAACTAGTTGCGATCACAATTACCCGTATCCGATCTCCCTTGATTGAAAGTGGATCCCTTCCTGGCATACTACTTTATGCAGATATATCATGCCGCCCGATTGTATTCCTATGCTCCGTATATGGCGCAGAATGGATGTTTATAGTGAAGATTGAGATGATAAGGGACATCGCTACCATATCGTCCCAGGACGACAACTGTTGCGACTAGCACCGCCCTCAGCGTCGGGCTGACGTCGAGATAAGGACATTGTCGTATGTTGTTCCCCGCACCGAGCCACCAGACATCGAAACTTTGACATTTCTTCGAAAAGCCTCTCGGTTGGCTCGTAAATCCTCCGCGGCCTCCTTGTTCAGCGGGTCGGAAGCGTTCGGCTCGAGGAACAAGAACTGCAGACCAACTATGACAGCGTTGAGGTTGAGGACAGGCTTCCAGTCCTCTCGGAGAATATTCAGGCACACGGAGCCCTGGAGATCGATGTTGGGGTGGTAGATCTTCTGCTGGCAGCGCACTTTGGGCGGGTCGTGCGGGTAGCTCGAACCCATGTTGAACGTAAATGTGAATCGGCCGCCGGTATAGATGCCCTCGTCGGGCTCAACGGTGAGTATGAAGTTAAGGATGTCGTCGGGATCGGGAAACTCCGTCTTCATCGTCTTGCCTAGACTTAGCTCTGACAGATCTAGAGGAGAAAGTTTTGTTATCATCCGAGAGCCTGGAAAGGAGCGTCAAGCACGACGGTGCATATTCTCACATACCTTTTTGTACTCTCAGTTGGGCGGCCGTAACTTTCTTTTTCTTTCCGCTAGCAGCATCAGCATTGTCCTGCTTTTGCTGCTCCTTTTTCTGTAAATGGGCTATAGTCAGTAACCATATGATCTCAGGTCGTCATAATTTATCTTTGCTCACCATAGACCATATTTTCAACATTATGACGGTTGCTGTCGCCGCGGAGTCGGCGATGGCAAATTAGGCAGTGGAAATTTGTCAAGCGGGAAGAACCGGGTTTATGTTACTGCTTTAGAACTGAAGGCCCAAAGTCCTTTCTTTGCGAAGGTACCGGGGAAGGGATATTGTTATGTACTTGCGAAGCTATGCACAGCCTACACGCTTATGAAGTCAAAGGGCAAAAGAAAATGAAGAAAGCGTGTTGGTAACGAGTGGTTGACTGCGGGTGGGATGTATCGGTAAGAGTTGGTTGGTAAGTTACGGTGTTTGTTTTAGCGACAATTTAGGTACGTAGTAGACACATGCTGTAGAGAAAGCAACAGAAGTTGTTAGGATCGCACCTGGCATTCAACCTACCCGCCTTGGTATGGCCACTGTTTTCAATGTAGCACCAGGGCAGGTTATAGGGAGACCTGTACAATAGAGCGGGGCGGATGGCGGGATGGCGGGGTAACACCTGAACCCAAGCGCCCCTAAACTCATTCTTAGGCTGCTTGGTGTCTCTACCTCATGTTAGTCCAATCTACCATTAAGGAATTTGGTCTGTTGGTAGGTAATGACTCGGAGTCATATGGGATGAAGACTCATGCAGTCCCAATGACACGAGAGATTCTATTCATGTAAACTGTTTACTTATCCAGCTACTAGTTGGCCTGCGAATCTATGACCTTTGACATCGACAGTACCTGTCTATCTAATGATCACGTGCAACTGTTACTATCCACGTATGTACATATGCAAATACAAAGCGGTAGGTACTTAGGCACTAAACAGTCTTGCTAGTATTATCTCTTTAACCTTTTCTCTTGCAGTTTATAGCACAATATCAGACGATTGGAAGAGAGGACGAGAGTCATGCAACGATCTCTTATGAGGAGGCTAGACAAGTATCGTAGGTAGGTAGGTAGTAGCTACTAGACAGATAGTATATAAACATTTTGACAAGTGGTCCCGAGACCAAATACTCTTTTTCCATCCTTCCAACTTTTGGTTGACCATTTCTTATTTAACCTACTATGCTCCCCATTTTCCATTTGGCGCAAAAGGGTAATCTAAATTATTGGTGTTTTCTTGCACGAATATTTTTACAACGTAAAAACGATTCTCCCTTTCTCAACTTTACGCCGGCCTTGGATCCGAACTTCCCGTCCGTAGTGTTCCCTGAAATGATAGACACCTGTGATTTACCGATTCTCTTCCTTGCCATTTGACTTTGGCATGTAAATCTTGTTCACAGACACCTATCCGATTTGCGTGTATATGTGTGGAATGATTAAAATTTTTTAGATCGTAAGAAGTGGAAACTTTAGGAGAAGAAGGGTGTGGAAGGACGTGGAGCGCCTCGGCTGTCGATCGTGGGAGGGCGATGAATTGTTACAGAAAAATTCCCAAGCAAAGGTGTTGGCAAGAAATGGTATACAAAAACGAGGGTATCAAGTGGTGTTGTATGTGTACACCTTGGTTGCTTTGCTCAAAAGTGATGGGGTATGGTAGTACATGGTGTTGGGTTTTGAATGAGAGTCGTCGGGTACAAGACTAGCTAGGAGAGAGGCTTGATTAGACGCTTGTTTGAAAGTCCAGCCGACCACCTCCACTAGTGCTGAACTAGTAATCCTACACAAAAGGGATGGTTGCGATTCGAGCCGATGCGACTTGTCATAATTAGAATCCTCGGAAGGGATCTTCGCGGAAATAATCTTCGTCCCCTCCCGTTCTGCTACCGGTATAGTGGGAATCCGTGCCACGTGTACCGCGGGACACGTTGCTATAACTGTCCCTGTGGCGACTGCGGCTACGGCGACGTCGGCGTTCCTTACTGTGTCGTCGAGCCCTGTACCGCCATTCGTCGGCCTCGTCCGGGTGATCATCGAACTTGGGAAATGTAAGAGGGCTGATGAAGGCTTCCATCCGCACAGTTCCTATCGCCTCAAAGAAATTACCCGCGGGTCTCGACGAAGCTTCTGATGTCCGCTGAGAACCAGCCGTGCTCATGGCCCAGGTGACGTTGCTCGACACTTGGGATTGCCCGTAGATATCGGAAGAGCCCGCCGTGTCGACGCTAGCTCCCGCAGTGCTGTTGGTAGAGGCATGCATCGAGCTCGCCGGCGGCGAGAATCCGCGGAACGACAATGGTGGCGGGACGTGACCGCCGGTGTTGCTCCTCTTTCTGCCGTGAAGGACTACCTGGTTCGCTCGGTCATGCACACGTGATCGACCGTTGAATCGTGGGATCATCGGCGCCTCGGCGGCATCCCCGGAAAGGTCACGCTGGTGGCTTGGGATCGATGCAAGGGCCTCGTGGTCGATTTGAAGAGGGAACGACGGAATAGCTTCTGGTTCCTCTGGTAGACTTGGCTGGTTATTCCGTTCATGACGTGTGTTAAAGGCCGGATTCCTTCCCTTGGTCAGGCGGATAGAATCCCTGATACCCACTCTCCTCGGTTTTGGCTTGGACAACTCTGGGTCGGGTGCGGGAACTGCCTTGGGGGGAGCTAATGACGGTGTTATCTCGGGCACGGCCTGCTGAGAGTGAGCCAAGAAGGACAATGACATCAGCCACAAGTAGTGGCGCTCGGCAGAGACAGCAGTAAACTTCAAGGCCCTCTGAGGTGTGAGGATGAGGATAGAGCGATTGAATATTTGGGTTTCGCCTTTAGGTATAGGGTTATCGTCCTTGACATCGAGAACCGACTGGATAGTAACTACATATCATGTTAGTTAAATCTGTCATACCAGTCAGGAATTAGAAGTTGACTCACGCTTCCGGCCTGATTTGCCCATCAAGGCACTACCCGAAGCCGGTTGCTTACTGCTCCAGAGAATAGCCCGTTCATAAGGAGCCAACCATACCCAACGCTTGTGTCGGTCATTACTATTCTCCTCACGTCCACCTCCATCAGCAACCCCGAAGGATTTGCGCCGCCGGACGTACTTGAACATCCATTCACCAACCATAGTCTGAGCGATGGAATCCACAACCCCTGAAACTTGCTGAGAGCTGCCCGTAGAAAACGCGTTAGTATTTTCTGTATTGGCCGTGTTTGTCGACGGCTGTGACCTGTGGCTCTTATACTGCGACGCGACCCTATCGCGGTTTCGCGGCGTCGTGATATCGTTCGTTGGTAGGGGTGGTAGCCTGGGACTCTGGGCCGACTCCTCTGAAGGCGACATAGGAGGCGGCGAGCGGCTTCCCTGTCTACGATAACGAGCGTTCCGTGGCAGGGCAGCTGCGGAGCGGACCTTTCTGACGCTGTTGCTCGCATAAGCAGTGTTCCTTGTACCACGTCGGTACCAGCCACTGCCGTATCGCGACGGGCTACGTGAACCATCACTAGGGGCACTGGCAGTGAATGCAGGCTGCCTTGAGCTTGCTCTTGTCGGGATTGGGAATGGGGGCTCCCGAACGTCAGGAAGACTGGGGCTTGGTGACCGGGCCTGGTGCGAGGAAATACCATTCTGAATCATTGCTGCCTTCCGCATGACGCTCGCCCGCGAGCTTGGGTTCATGCCAATGGAAGGTAGTCGTGATGATGTTTTCCGGGTAGGTGCTTCGTGCACGTCGCTCAGACTGAAGCTACTATAGACTTCAGGCCCACCTAGTAGTTTCATAGTGCTCTTCGGCTCTCTCGGCGCCGGCCTAGTAGATTCGGGTGATGTGGGACCAGAGGCAGGAGTTTGTCTCCCAGGCCGGCTAGAACTAGTCTTGGGTTTCGGTGCGGTGAGAGCCGTTCGATATTCAGGGTCGCTGAAGTCGCCCTCGTTGAATTCCTCCCCTTCATCAGAACTGCCTATATCAACGAACCCAGCAAATAGACTGCTAATGCGTGGAGGCCGGCGCAAAGGTGCCTTGCTTGAAGAGAGAGGACCGTCGTCATTATTACCAGGATATGTGTCGCGAGTCTCTGGCTCGATCATGGACAACAATACTGGTGGTGACGAAGGCATGTCGTTTGTAAAGCTTGGTTTATGAGCCAACCGTCTGGGGTTTCGAGGAGGCAGGCGTCCAGGTACAGGAGTGAATGTCTTGTCTTCCGGGTCAGGGTTGGATGTAGCAACGGGAGAAGAAGGTCGAGAGGTGATAGCGGAAGGATGGAGATGCGGGGGGAGTTTGTCCAGTCTCTTATCAACTCGAATTTCGTCGGTCTGGACCGAAACTGACCGGGAAGAGGTCTGAACGGAGGGTTGTAGAAGGGAGACTTGACATGCAACATCCTTGAAATATTGTGGCAGCCGGGGCTCTTGGGGAGTTTGCGGACGGCTAGTGGGAGGAATAATGCTGATGCTAGGGATAGACAGAGGGGTTACTTGTTTCTGAGCCGGGGCCTCTTCCGTCTGTGTGGCAGCTGATTTGGTTTCCGTAGGCCTGAGTACTGGTTCGGGAGACGGCATCTCAATCGGTGAGCGTGGGGTTCTCGGAGGGCTTAAAGGCTCAGCTGTTTGTGATCCGGAGGAAACCATGGAATGCGTAATGATCTTAGGCTGCTCTGCTGGAATCAGACGGCTTATGTGAACTCTCTTTCGTCGTTGGTTCGCTTCAACTTCTATCTCGCCCCGCGGCGGGCTCTCTAGATCCGAGAGACTCTCGATTTTGAGCGGTTCTGGCGTGGAAGGTTTCGCGGGAACAACCTTGGGTGACGGAGGAGGCGAATACTGCACGGCTGCGTCCGCATATTCAAACTTTTGTGTGGGTGTCTGAATTTCGTCATCCTCCTGGATACCACCTTCGAGCTTTCTCAGTACACTCGGATTTGTATACAACCTTCCACGGGCTACGCTTCCAGGACGAGCTTGGCTATCGATACTGTGGTTCCGCCGACGAGCAATAGAAACGACACTGTCGCGACTCATATTACGGCGGTGAGTGGAATTTGAAAGCACACTCTGGCGTCCATCCGGATCCGTTTGGTAGTCGTCGTCATCGTCAAAGTCGAGTTCGTCAGCCAGACTGACTCCCTGCAGTTTTCCCATGCCAGCACTGCTCATAGTAGAGAATCGAATACTGTTCGCTCTGCTTTGGCTGCGAATACTTGCACCATCGTTCTCCTTGCTCGTTTCTTCGCCGTCGCTTTCGATATCGTTCTGGATAACATTCACTTGTGCAGCCTGAAGGCTTGTCACCTCTTCCAGCACAAGCTTTAGTCGACTTTCGGCAACATGCAGTTTCCGCTCGAACCGTCGTCGCTCCTCGTCCCAGTCGTCTTTTTCCTTCGCCCACAAGTCATGCACCCGTTGTGAATCCTCTTCTTGGGATCGGACTTTCTTCTGTGCCGTCTCGAGCCGCTTTTTCGTTTCTGTGATCGAGTCAACGGCCTCATCCCTCTCTCGCGCTAGCTCACTCAGAGCAGATGACGTGCCCCCCTCGAGCAGAGCCAATTGTCGCTTCAAAGAACGTGTCTCTTTTGCCGTATCGGACAAGCTGTTTTGCAGATTTTCTTTTTCCTGGTTAACATCATGTAAAGTTGTTTCTAGGCTTTCGATTATCTTCAACTTGTCTTCTTGATCTCGGCGCAGTGAGAGGATTTCCGACACCAGATTTGCATGCAATGTGGGTGTAAACCGGCGAGGGTCCAGGATACTGATATTCTCGTCGACTGTAGGTTCCTTAGAAGCTCGTCGAGTCCTCTTCTCGATTCTCTCGGTAGGTAAGGGTGTAGGAGATGACGAGGCAACGCCCGGCGGGGTGACGGATCGACGTGATTTCCTTGATGCTCTAGACGGTGTCCTGTAGGGTGTAGTTGAAGGTGTAGGAAGTGCCGCGACAGCAGTGCTGTCCAGCTCGTCTTCTGTTTCCCAGGCGGTCATGATGTCGTATGTTCATGCAAGTCTTCCTATACGCTGACCGCGTTTATTTATCGAGGCGCAGGACTGAAATGCAAAGGAGCCTATTGACCAAAAAGCCGAGATAAGGTGTCGGGGTACAAATCCTATCTACCACTCTGGTGTACACCTTCGCCAGGCCAAGACCGAACAATTTGGCCGAGTCCAGGGATGCAAAGGCAAGCCGGTAAGCTAGAAGCAAGAACTTTGCTCTCAAAGCTTACAAGTCCGTGGCATTGAACATTGATATCTGGACCCACCCTGATTAGCATAAGAGTGCGAAAGTTAACAATGTCAAACATAGAGGACAGGGTTGGATCATGGCTGTCCTTAGCTTGAAACAGGTCACACGGCACCGAACTGGCCCTTCTGCAAGGGTCATTGCTGTTATACAGGCCCTCACGATGCTCACCTACGGAGGTGGCTATACATTTTGAGCAGTTGAACCCATCTCCTTAGCTTGAGGATATCAAGATGGTGAGGCTCATTGTCCCTAGCTCGACTAGCCCAGTAGATGAAGTCAATAATAGAAATATCCGTGCTACTCACCTTGAACTCTCCTTGCGATGCGAGCAAAAACAAGGTTCTGGTTTGCTCCCGCAATGCGCGGGACTGTTCGGGATCAACGTAGCCGACCTCGTACGATACGTCCCCTTCAATATACACCAGTCCTCTATAGATTATATTAAGCCGTGTTAAGGGCACAATAAGATTCTGTAGGCGGATGACTGAGGTTGGCGCAACTAAGCATGCCCAAAATCAAAGCTCGAGGCAAGAGGGTCCAGTCATAAAAGTGGCATTTATTATAGTCGATTGGGTTGGTGTATATTATATACCCCGTGGGCAAGTCGGGTCAATGAGGTTGCAAAAGCCGGGACCTGCAGAACGTTACATTGTTAGCTGTCACGCCGCCCTGCACCTCTCATTCGAGATTGTCTCAACAGGGTTTTCTATTCGACGGCGTAGAAGGTGCGCCTAACCAGAAGGAAAAAGAAATGTTCATGCACGATGAATCGACGAATGGGGTAGTATCTGGACTGACCTGATCTGTTCGTCACATGTAAGAAGAGAGGGCACAACCGTGACGAAGTACTGAGGCGACCTTAATCGTGCGTCGTGCAAGACAGGTACCGATATTATAACGCCTCAGTGCTGGTGATCCTCCACGATAGTGAACGTATCCAGTACGGCACCGTTGAATCTCGTGTGAAATCTGAAGAAAGAGCAAACAAGAAGACAGAACGTAAGGGTTCCCCGGAAAATGCAGGGAAAGGCAATGGAAACGAAAAACAACGTGGGCAAGACAGGATAAGGTTTGGGGCAGCAAAACGCTTAATGTCGATCGTGACCACTTAAGTTCCCTCTCTCGACCAATATCTGGTTCTATTTGCGGTTCCAGAGGATTAGCAGGCTTGGAGGGGATGTATAATTACAGGGAAGAAGCAGGATAACGAAAAGATACTTGGAGTGATCGAAAAGAAGTCTGGAAGAATGTCTTGTCTTCTGCTACAAGGTAAGATGAGATAGATGGCATGACGAGTTTCTACCTACGCTAACAGCTCCAGCTCGAATGAGATACCCACTCCGGTGGGCACGACCCCCGGCTTAGCAGATCACAGCACACAAGGGTTTGGACGAGGCCGTTCAGAAGTACACCAGGACCGTAGCCAGGCAGTGAGAAAAGGTGTACTACCTAAGCAGGTGGTCAGGATCTGGCTAGGTAGACAGGATGGAGGCTGCACCGAGCTATGCGAGGTATAGCAGGGGATTGCTCTGTATCTCATGTACCTACTGGACGTGGACATGAACTAACCGTAGACGTCTATAGAAAATGAATAAAAATATATTCATAAGGAGGCTACTGTACGCTACTGTACAATGTGCAGTAGTCTACCGATGTGTGCACTAGGTATGTAAATATGGTATCTAGCGTCCACGAGATCGGTAAATGCTGTCTTGGAGCTGATTAGACAAATAATAACCAAATGATATGCATATGCTGTAGTCATGTTGCTATTGTTGTAGAGTATAGTAAGGGACCATGCGTACAGGTTATAGGTAGCCGCCGCGTCTATATTGGTGAGACATATATAAATACCTACGTACAATAAGAACGCGCCTTCCCGTCTTCCCGCCCTTGCCACGTGTAGAATCCCAACTTTATCCTTACAACGAAGGAAGTATTTACCTTAAGGATACATGTAGGTAATAGGGAAGCATTGTTGGCAAGCACGGTTCATGTCTTTCGACGATATCATTTCCCGAGACACGCATTATACGCAGACGCGATCTACATAGTATACACCACCTACAACGTACTCACTACACGGGACGAGGTCTGCCAAGCTCCTGGTCAAGACTGAAGCTAATAATCCGTCGCGAGCAAGGCCAGGTGGTGTCTTACCTGCTCCCCTTTTGCCTCTTCCCTCCCCCATCAGCCCGTATTCACTCCCATGTCTCTCTTTATTTTATGTGATTAGTCTGGTTCATTTGGCCATTTCATAGGTATCAGGGTACTCAGTGTGAAACACAACGACGGTCCCGACTTAGCGGAATGACCCAAATGAGCCGGTGGTCATTTTCAACTTGGCAAAGACCAGGCGAGACTAAAGTTAGGATAGTTACGCACGCTATGAATCCACTCAGTAATCTCGAAAGGCGCCGCGCAGAAGCCGCGAAAGCCCTTGCCGCACGTTATACTCTGGTTGGCTAGCACAGTAAGTAGCCTGGTTTGGCTCTAGGGGTACAGATTATCTCTCCCAATACAGTGTAGCGCAACCACGGGCCCACTAGTCGAATTGGTTGGAATAGTAGAAGAACAACCCTGGCGAAATCCCTGGTTTTCTTCCCTGGTGATAGATACCTATCATTGCCTATCGGACCAGGACCCGGAAGGGTTTGTAAGGAAGGAATACTATGTAGCTGAGATATGCAGTATCTAAAAAGATATCACACTTCTGCTTGTCAATTCGCTTGGAGACAGAAGGGGTAGCTCTTCTAATCCCATGTACATAGGCGAATAACTATCGAAGATTTAATACCTCACGGTTGATTGGTGTTTTTACCGGACTATATTAGCCAATCGTGCTATATGAGGCGATATACAAATTCTACACGACTTTCAGATCCTCATCTCCATTCGCCTATACCACGGCCCTACATGCAACAGTACGTAGTATGGCGCTGTTACCTACTGTATTAGTAGGTAGGTGCGATCTAATAAGGTGACAGGCTCCGTGACAGGGTACTTGATAGGGTACTTGATAACAGACAAGGTACTGGAGGGCAGGCAGGGTTTTTGATTACAGCGTGCCAGAAGCGTGCTAGAAAGTAACGTGGAGAACTCCTTTCCCAAGTCCACCCGCAGAGCCACCCGGTTCCTTACCGGATTCAGACCATCATCCTACATCTAGTATTTTCTCGCCCGAGGCCCCATTGTGCCGACCATGATGTTGGGTTCTGACTGGGTTCTTAGCCAGGTCCGTGACTAGAACGAGAAAACGCGTCGGAGTAGGCGATGACAGGTTTGTGCTAATGAACAAAATTTTAGCAATAGGCGGCCATCTTCATAAGCCCTATTATCCACCTCCTCTTCACAGGCGTTTCGATTTCGTTGCAACGAAGAGAGCCAAAGTAAGCAGTTCAGAGATGTGGAAAATCCCAAGAGATGCTTTGTTAGTATGTACAATACAGTAAATTTTCCCTCTTCGGTTGAACTATCCAGATACATAGGAGGCCACCGCATGCAGTGCAACCCTAGCAGGCATCAACACAGCCTAGAGTAGGCGTCCCTGACAGGACCCCCAATCGTCGAGGTTTGTGTAGTCGGAAACTCCTGCTGACAGCCGGTGACGATCAATAACTTAACGTCGCCTTTTCTTCCGAAGTAGCAATGTATTCCGTCTTTCTCCCGTTCAACGGTCAGTCGTCGGGTAAATCAATATAAGGAATCATCTCAGTCTTATCAATGTGTAAGTATGTAAACCTTCCCGTTTCAGCTTTCTTAACAAGTGAGATCAGTCAAGACGGATTGTACGTAGGTGCCCTAGATAGTCAATGACTTACTCAACTTGAGTACAATACCTATAGCAGCAGCTATCTAGATACACAGTTAGAGCGTAAATATTCACCTTGCAAGGCCAAGGTTAATTTATTTGTAGTGGCCCTGTCTCATTTGTACCGTACATATACCTACCTATGTATCTAAAACTTACCGGTAGTGTCTATCACTAGAGTATTGCACGCATATCGCAAGCTAATTACGTTTTCAGAAAAGTCAGGACTTCGGACGAAGCCTCTATAGCATAAAGTGCCTTGCCGCTCTACCCTCCAGGCTTCGAGAACTATCATATTTTTAACTCTCACGGAAAGCCATAGATAGTTTATAGACGCCAGCGTAGCCACTAAATCGTAGGGGACCCCGTGGGTCGTTTCAGGTTACTTTGTGGCTTTTCTTCGAATTCTAGGCAGCCATATGTATGTCTTAACTAGATATAGGAAAAACCTACTTAGCACTAGTACATGATCATTGATATCACGTCGAATTTACAGTATATAAAAGACTCCACACCGCGCAACGCCACCAAACTGGCACCGATCTAACTTGCTGGTGTGACCTAACTAGGTTAGGTACTGTGAACACAGCACGTTTAAGGTACCATTACAGCTGTGCAGCTCCCTGCTTATTTGACGACAGAAGCGAGCGAGACGCATCGACAGCGAGCCGGAGCACATACATATTTCGAAACCAACCAAACCCACCGCGCCGGGCCGCTCGCACCAACAACCATTTTCTATTTCCCCCCCGTGTTCGTGAACACCTACCTACTTTGCCGTCCAAGTTATATGTGTACTTATTCACTAGTCGACATGCTAACGACACGGTACTTTTGCATAACTTTCGCTCTTCACCCGTTGACGCGTAGAAAGTTGTTGATGATCCCAAATAGACGCAATTAAAACCCCCGGTGCTTGCCTGTAAAACATCCGATCCCAAAAATACTCTTTCTACATCTGTACGTACAGAAGGATTCACTCACGGTCGACTCCCGCGGACCTGGTCCCCCGAGATTTGAAAATCTCAACTCGACCCAAATTTGGACCTGACGCAGCTCAAGCCAACACTCTCGGAGTTGGGCAGCTTTACTGCTGTACCTAACGGCTTAATTATTCTCTGATCGCTGGTACTATCGTACATACATACAGCAGTACCATGCAGTGGCGTTATATGCCATACCCGTCCAGATCCCGCACTAACATAACTTCAGCCATGGTTCGACATCGTAGGTATGTACATAGTAGCCATGTAAATGCATGCATGATGCATGTATGCACGCCTACGTGATACGCTTAGATACGAATGTCAGGCTCACATCCTCTTCTAGTTTGCTTCCTCTTTTCTTTTCTTCTTCTGGAGTCAGTCTAGGTACTTTTCTTTTTCTAGTAACTATCACATCTTGGCATACATTACATGCGCATCCATGCTGCCGCCGCCTATGCATCATGCACAAAGGGAAAGGCTTCCACCCCCAGTCCCTATCCTTATCCTTATCCCCCATGCATACAGATCTGTATTGGATACGACCTCCCGCGCCCGGGGAAGTGGGAAACTGAACCATCTAAACTAATTCTATCTCCAACGCAAGGACGTACCCAAGCATCGATTGGCCCTGTAACAGATAACGGTCGTACTAAACCTGCAGCATATCACTTTTGCGACTGCAGTTGCAGCTGTTGAGTTGGCACTACTCACCACTTACCACTCGGCCCATTTATACCTGACTTGACCTGTTTCTTTCTCGTGCAAAAAACGATACCTAACCTATCATATCCTCGCGGTCTGTTTCTCTCCGGTCTCTCGATCGAAACGTTAACGCAGCAGGAGGCGGGCTCGAAACTTAAGATGAATTTTATGGTTCCCAAATATGTACGCCCGCGTTCGCGTTCATGACAGAACCCCCGCGATATTACGTGAAGCCGTTAGTCATTCGCTGCCTCCTTACATAAGCCCCCCCCCCCACGACAACGAGGTAAAGTTAGGTATGTACTACTGTAGGGACGCCGCCACATCCAGCCCTTCTCTGTTCGGAGAGCCGCAACCCGACAATTCTTCCCTCAACTTGTTGCCTACCATGCATTGCCTTGTCCTATCTGCTCTAGCTTCAGTGATGATGCAAGTGACTTGATCCTGTAATCAACCTAAGTGAAGTGAACTCGGGTCCCGGCACCGGAGATCAATTTCGTCTGTTAGGTAGTATCGGTGATTGATTGACTAGGTATATTTCCCCAAACGCCAAGAGGTGATGAAGCATTCTTGCTAAACCGCTCAGGAATTAAAAGAGAAAGGCGCTAAGTTTCAAAAAATGGATAAGTCTAATATCTCAGGTCATGACATGTTCAAGATCGCCAATGACATAGTAAGTAGGCGTAGGTATCTCAATGCTGTACCTGTACTTCGAAATGTGTCCCATATGTACACTCATAAGTAGGCATGTAGTCATCGTACAGTATGTTGTGAAGCGCAAGACTAGAACCCGAATTTTACAATAGCAAAAGGACGTACGTACAGTACCTACTGTACACCGACAAGAAGAACTGTTGACGCCATCACCCATTGATGTCCTACGCCTCATCTGACGTCACCGTCCGTGATTACAGAATATACTCAAATAATTAAGAAGTTCCCCTCTGACACAATACCCACAAGGCCACCAGCTCACGCGTTCGCGCTCAGTTGTCAAAGCGCGTAGCTCTTAGAAACGCGAAAGGATGCGGACCCGAGAGATAGTTGATCCGAGCGCGTCTTGGTATGTATCCTAAATATTGTAGGTAGATAAAATGACTAACCTATCTACTTATATAGCTGCGCACGTGCCTTGCCTGTCCGTGTAGGTATCAAGAGTAGGCTCAGCCGCACCGCCTTGGTCCTCTCCTTTTCTACCTACTTATCTGCTTTTGGAAATATATAGTGTAGCTTAGTACTTACTGCTGTGTCTAGGAGGTGATGAATGCATAATGCAGGGCAGGTGTTTCTGTGTGCCCTTGCGGCGATTACTGCTTTGAGTTAAGCAAGGTTAGACAAAGTAGTTAAATACATGATACCTACTAGTATACGTATGCTGTAGTATTGTACGTTAGATTCTCGAGTCTAACACTGAAACGCAATGAAGGAACCATTGACTACGCGTGCCTGTCTAACCTAGATTACATAGTAGTATCGAGGAGGTAGCTAATCTAGGTTACTAGTCTAATTCACCTACCTAAGTGCTTGATACTGTATGTGTATAAAGCGGCGCGGTAAAGGGGATCCCGTACCCCTAGGTTATTTTCCATTTATTGATCGGGAGAGAAGGCGGCGGTGCATAATACATCAGTCTGAGGTCGGACAGGTAGATAGGTAAGCACCAAAATCCCGTCTGCTCGTTGGTTCCTGACATGACTGGCAATATCCAATACCTGGAACCAACATCTATACTCCTTGCTACTTTTGTATTAGCTAACTATATCGGTGCTTTCTTACGCCTGTTAGTGCGGCCGTAGTGATGTGACGCAGCTATCACGGCATAGAAACTACACTTAGACACACTTAGCTCCCGATATCTATACGGCAGCATCGGCACATTAACCTGTCTTGCGTTTCAGAAGATGTCGAGAGACGTCAGCACTCTGCTAATGGGGAGCTCGGCGCAGAACAGATAAATGATGCGTCAGAAATGATAGTGAAAAACTCAATAAACATACTGACCGACAACCTACCTAACTATGTGTTTTTCGTTCATGGCATGGCTAGCGGAATTAGATACCTACATAGGTGGATATCACTTGAAACCAACAAGCTCCTTTCTTCTTGCACCTCCGGCCGGTATGAGCGAGAAAAAAGACATGGAGAGTTGCTTGCTACGTATTCTAAAGGACCCGGGGAACTGGATAGCTTAATCTGCAGCCGGGGCTCTAAAACAAGCCACATTTCCAAGTGACCGGTTATGTATGTATCTTCATATTTAGTCCCTCTTCCGATCTCCCTTGCATATACATAGATACGCTGTGAATCAAGTTGGTCGGGGTTAGGTCAAGTTCGACGAACTGAACGCATCGCATTTGTCTATCTCGCGAAAAAAAAAAAAAAAAAAAAAAAAAACCGGCAATCAAGCTAGAACTCAATCGGAAGGGCGAGGCGAGCATCTGAATACTGGTATGATAATAATAGTAAGTAGGTAGCTGGTTAGTTACAGTACAAAAGCCAAGGTCAAGGCCTCTCCGCTCCTCTTCTATTCTCTTGTCTATCTCTCCCTCGCTACGTACTTACCTTAGCACCGAAATTTTATTGGAATTTAACTTGAACTTGAAACATACCGTCGGAACGACAGGTCACAGGTCCGTTATGTTTGCCTTTGATACGTGTACTCGAGCTGTATGTAGGTAGGTCGGCTAGGGTCGACTCCTTGCCTTACTTCGTTCATTGAGTTGACCAGGGGATCCCAACTTTCAACTTCGACTAAACTAAGAAACTGATTGATTATGTGCTCCAGAGGCGCTTACCCAAGTCCCTAGGTTAGGTAGTTATGCAGGTAGGTATATTAGGGACCATATCTGCATGGTTCACCCCTGATAGCTCGTCTTAAGATGATAGTACTACTACTATTATTAAAGAGGTGGATGTAGGTAGGTAGGTATGTGTGTGTGTTTGAGCCTCGTAACACAATATGGATATGGTCCATATATGTTGTGTAACGAGAAGGGCAAAATTGCCATGTAACTGTGGTTTTTAGGGTTTTGGAGGAATGTAAATGAAGGATAGATATTTTAAGGAGTCGGCCGGTGTTTCGAAATGAGACTTTGGCGCTTGTAGCACGTGTAAGTACTATGTCTGCTCTTCTTCGACGACGTAACTGACGTAGCTGGATAACGTGGCCGCTCTCACCGACCAATATCCCTCGTCTTGAGGCTTATGTGGCACAAGCCATCATAGGAGTCAAACGGCCATGGCCAAGTCTCAACTCATGCGTAAAAGAAACTAACTAACCAGGTCCCTGGCGTATGAACTATGCATTGGTGTTGAGACAGGTTTGATGACTAGTACCCGTTGCTTATAAAGGGGCTGAGCAGCGATGTAAATCATAAGGTTTGAAGCATGCTTTCATAGGATATAGTGAATTATATTGCTGGGACCGCAACGTGATGAAATGGATTTTTGACGTATACGTAGAGTATCTCTTATCAAACTAAAGGACACAGCTGGAGGTTCTTTGCTAATGCTCATGTATTACCGGGCTATTCTAAGGAGGCTATGTAGCAGTATAACGCACGCCTGGGCAATAGGTATGGAGGTATGTTCATCAACCTGATAACCTACTACCGTTGGCCAGGTTGTCTGTATCATCTGGTAGCAGCAAAAGAATTGGGAGGTGAGTGTTTCGAAAGGCTTATCGTGTGCTGTGAAAGGAAGTCTAAAGGTGGCATATAATAAAATGTCCCCC
>Ga0247782_1000109_pt1 | contig 112285 bp, 87 predicted proteins | sample UWRJL019104C5_FD_179928 | JGI IMG/M metagenome (GOLD analysis project Ga0247782, IMG submission 179928) | Plant litter microbial communities from Arlington Agricultural Research Station in Wisconsin, United States - UWRJ-L019-104C-5 | ecosystem: Environmental > Terrestrial > Plant litter >... | reverse complement strand
AGGAGAATTGAGATAAATAACCTACAATTTCTACGTGGTTCGTTGAATTTTTTCTCAGTTCGAGAGTAAAGCAACCTACGTGACTGTTCCTTATACAACATACGGCTGGTTGCAACATCCAAAGTTGTTCCATATTCGCCACAAGATGCTACTTTAAATCCATCTCAACATACCTTCGCATGAGTAGTTATATAACTGACAACACTCGTACGAAACAAGAATGCAATGCGAATGTCACGATCTCAATCTCACGCCATCCACACAACCCTATACATACACATATTTGTAATACGGGTACACAAAAACAGAAAGCCAGAAGCAAACTTGCGATTACATTAAACTGTAGTACCAAGTGAGCGTCTAACCATAGATGTCCATCAACTCAACACTAGAATCAAGGTGTCTACCCCTGTACAGGGATGTATAACATAGAACACTCTGAATTAGATGCGGGGCCTGACATGATGAGTGAGTGACAAACATCTTGTATGCCGATCTCTATTCGCTGACTAGTAAAGTGGAAGCACGGAGAGACTCGGCATCTGCGAGGCGGCGTCAGGTGGTGTTGTAGAAGCTGCGTACAAACAAAGCAAGCATGTCTGGCCTCATCGTTGACAGCGCCGTTCCCTATATCGGAGGGCTGGGTTAGGCATCTAGGATATGCGTCGCCCTTACTCATCCACTAGACTAGCTAGGCGAGTATTGCATTGGCTTGCATGCGCACTTCGTAAAGCCCCAACTGGGAATGACAAGACACTTAGATCACACCGCGATACTATGATAGGTAGTGGAGAATTGATTTAGATATTACTAGTCTGTACACGTGTAAACCGTCTATATCTCTACCAATCTCTAATGGCTGGGCTCCTTGAAATCATCAAGGTAGGAAGTCAAAGAGGCCAGCGATTCTAAAAAAGCCTTCTATTAAAATCAAATGCTGGATATTTGCCGGAACGCCTTGCTTTTTATTTTGTCCGCCGCCCCCAAACTCAATCACACCATTCTGTAGACTCCTGGGGAGAATGCCGTAATCGACAAATTTTCGTTGTACAATCATTCCGCGATGGATATGGATGGCTTTATTCGGGTGATGGGGTTGAGTGGTGTGGTGTGGTGATGCACGCTGGCGAAAGATTCATCTGGGGATTCGTAATAATCATGCCATCATCTGGCCCTGGCCTTCGTGTCGTAACCGTTCCCTCTCGCGTTCCTCGGCAAAGACGCGTCGGCTCATCGCGAGGACGGCTTCGAAGCCTTCGCGACCCTTATGAGCGTTCTCCTTGAAGCGCGTGACGAGAGTATCCTCAATGCTGTTCTTTATCCTCTGCCAGCCACCGCACAGCGCCGTGATTCTAGCGTCTTGCACGAATTCGGTTTGGGTTGCGCTAAGTGGTCGGTAGACTACGGTCTCTTGGACATTGACGAGATTCGCCCATGTGATATTTTGCGAGACCATGGTGACGGTCTTTTCAGCCGGATTGACATAGGATGTCTCTAGGACTTGACTTGTATCCATGCAGCCGAGAATACCCTTGAGCCATTCGGGCGCGGATTGCTTGCAGGTGATGAGGCGCTCGGTTCGCAGAATACCCGTCTGGGGATCAACTTGTCGCGATAACGTGTCGACAGCAATGACATGTGTAGACTTGTCGTTCCAGGGGCAGTACTTCTGCCAGTTGGCAGCTGATACCTCCTCCCATGAATAGTTGAATGAATAGCTGTTTGAGAGGACCTTCATTTTTCCTCCTTTTAAGACCCTTAGGCCGAGATCGTGGACCGGTGCCCTTCTCTATTCGGATGTTTTGCGATGGTTCTATCGATTGTAGTGTTGATTTTGATGTCTATTCAGACTGACTTTTGCCGCGGCAAAAAGGCTGTTGGTCAATGGAGTTATCGGATGTCCGGCAAATGCAAGGTTCTGCTATAGGCAAGCAAACGCTGGCAAAAACGCTGGGTTCAGCTGAAATATCGGCAAAGGAATAAACAAACAAACTTTTGAAAGCTCTTTCGCACTTTCTATTGATGTAGCGAAGGTGATATTATGTGGATATAATGGAAGGATCCCAGAATGATTGGAAATGCTGAAGTTGGGATGAGTGGTTTTTTAATGGGGAACAATCAAAAAAAAGTCATGCAGAAGGACGCCCAGAATCGGCTTGTGATTACCGTATCGAACTGTGATGCGCGGTTCTAGCCACTCCGAACGCCCGAGCCATTCAAAATTTGCCCCCTTAAAAGTTCGGTTACGGCGCTAAACCACGAAGGGTTCCACTGTATGTACTCCAGGGGCATAGCGTCAAGAATGTCAGTACGTTCCAAATCAGGAATAGTGGTATCTTATCAGATAATGCACCGGAAACGGCTTTTCCGTTTATCCATCGCCATTGGTCTAAAGTCCTTAAATCCCGAAGCCGGCCCACGCCCGTGGTACCAGTTAGGACAGTGTGTAATACAGTAACTAATCGAAAACTTGGACGGTAGACCTGGGCCAATGGATCGCCACTTCCCTTCACCATCATCATTGGAGATCTACAGGGTCCAGATCTTCGCCATCTGGAGAACAGTTGAGCCCTCAATCCATAGTACTACAGTTAAGTAATACTGTATTTATGATGTTCGATCCGCCTACAAATTTGAAGCACAACATTGGCCAGTTGTTCCCACATCCTTACGTCAGCCATTTGAAACAAAACAAATATGACTTCAATTCGATTTTCCAATGAGATCAAGGGTCCGCAGGGTCCACCGAGGTTCGAGATCGATGACGAAGGTGAAATCATAAGATACCTAGACGTGATATCTGAAGCTCCCAAATGATTGAGCTTCCCCAAGGTCTGAATATCCAGCCGCGCGACTGTTGCATGCGAATTGTAACCATGCATTTCAAGATGAGGCACGTGTTCGAGGCACCAGGTAGATACAGAGGAACTCGACAATAATTGCTCCTATCCGGCTGGCTAGGTTCCGGCTCACTACATTAAGTACATACCTATAACATACCCAGGCAGATAGATTAGTACAGTGGGTTTAACGACACCAGCACGCCCCTTAGCCCGTACTAGAAACGTAGGAACCATTGTATAGAGGCATAGTTCCCAGAGCAGTTTGCTGTTTTAAGTGACTGATCTCAAACGCACCAATAGGCAGCCGCCAGCACGATCGACTTGATATTACTCGATATCCGACTTTATCGGCAAGCCACTGACATGTCTCACTATCATGAGTTATGTAAAGGCGAAATAGAAGACTAGGCTAACCAGCCTCCCGAACTGAGCTGCAGTCGGATGATCTCAACTCTGTTACGCTCCTCTTTCGAGGCCGGGGGCTGTTTTACCGATATACAGGACCACAAGGGAACGTCAAGTCATGGGGGATTTACATTTCACCGCAGTACTTCACGTCCAAAAACTTACATATATGTGTGGTGATCAGCCAGACTATGGAACATCGTGTTTTTCTTCCCTCCATTTCCTTGTACCAAAACTGGTCTATAGAGCCTAAATTTTTGCTTTCAAGTCGCACTTGTAGGTTTATCATTTCCGCTTTACGCGTTTCTGAAGAACTGCGGGAATATAGCTCTCAACTCCTCCAAATGTGAAATCTGGTACTTGGAAGCCTGTTTCTCGGGGACGGGAGTTCCCTCCTCAACGAGATGCGCCGTGGTCCATCCGAGCTGCTGCGCCATCTTGCAATTGTTGTATGAATCATCTGTACGGGAACAACGTTAGATATCATAAAGTAAGTGCCTATGTTATAAAAAGATTAAAACAAGCTGAACTAACCGACGAAGTAGCAGTCCTCCATCCTCTCAACGCCCGCCTCCGCCATCGCTTTCGCGTACATGTCCGTCTGCGGCTTGCAAACGAAGGGCGAGACGGAGTAATCGCAGAACGTGACGCCGTCAAAGGCATCTTCGAGGCGCAGGATCTTGATCACGCGGCGCGCGTGCGTGATGTACGCGTTGGTGAAGAGCCACAGCTTCACCTTGGACCTGTCGACGTCGCGGAGCAAGCGACTCAGCTCGGGCCGCGGCTTGATGAGGTTCTCGAGAGGGAGCGCGTCGTCGACCTCGGCGTTGAACCGTAAAGGGTCGATGCGGTGGTGCCGCACCAGGCCCCCGATGGCTAAGCCGTAGTTCTTATAGTACTGGCTGTGCAGCGTCACCGCCTCCTCCCGCGAGATGCTGAGGTGTCGCTGGAAGTAGTCGTGGATCAGGTCGGCCATGCGTTGGTGGATTCCGGCATCTACAAGACGCTGTCAGTGAGTATCTGGTGCTATTTTGCTACATGTTGTGAGACTCACTTGCTGGGTAGAGGCAGTTATCGATATCGCTACCGTTGTTGTTAGAGAAGGCACCAACGCAGCTTGATGTTTAGACAAGAAGCTGCTTACAAGAAGATGACCTTCTTTGGTGAAGGAGCACCGTTGGCAGCAGCTGTCGCTGTAGGCATGACGGGCAAAATGAAGCGGCGACGAGGAGGGAGAAGAGCAGAGCGTATCTGCCCGGTGGGTATGACAGAGGTGTGAAGTGACAAGAGTACACGAAGCTTGCCGCGTCCACTGTCAATCAGCGAGTGCCCAAAGGCCATGTATTTATCGTCTATTATTCTCGTGCCATGTCAGGTATGCATATCAACGCCTCCTTACTGCTCCTGCTCCGGAACGACAACTCTTCTCTCATCTAAATACTCAATATGGCGACATACTTGTTAATATTGTGTGTTCAGCTCCGTACTTCTCTTAAGGCGTCGACGGTCCCTACCCTTATGGTATCGCTTGTGATGACGATGACTAGTCAAATGACAGGTTTCACGCCGGTCTCCGAGTAATCATCTAATCTGATGCATCTAATCTGAATCTACTCTACCCCTCGAAGCAAGGACGGCAGGACCTGCACAGGAGCAGAATAGGATAATAACATTGCCACCTGCAAAACAAGATGATCGGTTGGATTCTCTGCTGCTCTCCTTGGGCGCCTGTGCCTTCAGGAGGCTTGCAGCAAAAATTAAACCTCGCGAGCGAATGACGTCTTGTTGTCTTCCACTTTGCCAACCGCCCGCCGGTTAGACAAAGCTTCGTATCGGTGAGTACGTTAATAAAGTAATGGTCATGATCCGCTCGGCCTGCGTGATATACTAGGTATACGAAGTCTAATACTTTAATTCTCAGCTTCTTGTGTAGCTTAACTGACCCGACGTGCAGGATGGCGTTATGCAGAACCTGGGGAAAGCATCTACAGATGAGGCGGTATAGAGACATTTCTGCCTATTGGTTTTAGAGTGCGGCACTTGCATACATATGGTGTTACTTAAGAGGTGTAACTTAAGAGAAAAGGTCCTGGTTTCTGCCTGGGCCTCTTCCGTTTCTCCAAAACACGTAGCATAGCATTCCCAGGGGCGGACCACGCCCGTGCTGCTAAATGCATGGCTTTCAATGCCAGAGAGTTATCATACGCAGTTACAGGGCTAGGAAAGCCACATAATAATATAATCATAAGCATCTCCGCTATGTCTCGAGAAGAAGCTCGTATGCAAGTTTGAATGCCTCGATCTTGGTAATTATCGGTCTGGGAAACCTACTATGTAGGTAGTCGGAGCCAAGAATCACAATACATAGCTAGTTTCCCAGATGCTGCTTAGGATGTCTTACTCTAGATGCAAGAGATCGCTCTGTACGTTCAAGGACAAGGTAGTACGACTAGGTACGCGTGGACCTAAAAGAACACTTGGGCAGGTAGTTTTATATAAAGCTGACTGGTAAAGCTCTGGAATGCTTCATAGTCCTGAAGAGCTCCTCAATAACATCGTCCCGAAGCTTCTGTACACTATCCTAGAATCCTAGACAAAAAATGGCGCTTCTTACTTCTTTACTCGTCCCAGATCATGGGCTAGTCCCCATGCTTATTCTGTCAGTCCTCGTGGCTTTCGTCCCACTACTTCGATTTATCTTCTCCTACGTGAGAGCTCGCCGTCAGTTTCCCGGTCCACCGGTGCGGAACATCTTCGTAGGCAACCTTGACGAGACTATGAGGAATGATGTACACGAAAAGGTACGTAGCCTCAAGTAACTCTTACGATATCTTAGGTAGTATTGCTGAACCAGTGTGTATGTAGTGGCTGCAATGGAACCGTGAATACGGCCAGGTATTCCAAACAGTAAGTTCTTAGGTTAGCTTCTTATTTGCTTCGACTACTCGAGCTAACATTATTTTTAATAAAGTGGAATGGACTATTCTCTCGTATTGTATACATCGGTGACCCGCGAATAATTGCGCAGATAGCGACTGCCAACTGGCAGAAATCTGCCGCACAATATGATGGTTTTAAGCCCCTTGATGGTGATGCCTTGTTTGTGCAGTCGAGCCAGGAGAGATGGCGCATTCAAAGCAAACGCCTAGCACCTGCTTTCCAGCCGAGCGTCATCCAAGGACAGTATCCATCCCTTGCCAAGCACATAAGGGTAAGTAAGCCGAGACTTGGGAAGCATTTGTCCAAGATACGCTGTGTTTTTGTTCACTGAGCTCATGATCGAGAATGACATAGAACTACGTCAAGCAACTAGACATCGCCGCAAACAACGGCAACGTAGTCGATCTGTCATCACTCAACATCCTCTTATCACTTGACTTCATAGGCGATATCGCGTTCGGAACACAGTTCAACGCCATCAACCAAGGACCAGACTGCCGTATTTCCCAACTTCTCGAAATGATACTTCCCGAGCTGATGAAGTGCGGGCTATTCCCCCTCAGGGGGAAGATCCCCATTCTGCAAAAGACGAGAATCATGAATCGCGCTATTGCTGAGTTGAGAAATATGGCGAAAGAGGCTGTCAAGGATGCTCGAAGCAAGAATGAGGGCGACAAGGCTAAGCCTGGAAAGAAGATCTTTGAGATTTTAGCGCTGTAAGCTTCGCCGTCTTGGACTGAATCAACCTAGACGGTTGGTTCTACTATAGGTTAGGTACTGACACTCTTGATTAAAAAGACAGACGGAGGCGGATGGAAGTTATACGTTCAACTCTCAGGAGCTCTGTGACAATTACGGTATGTCACTTAAACTTCCTAGAGACTAGAGAACTGACGTATATGTGAATACAGTGGCATTCCTCGTAGCCGGAGGAGACCCTACGGCACATACTATGTCATTCCTAGTGTGGCAAGTCGTAAGTGTCATCATACAAACCTTCAAAACTGTACAATTGCAGGTCTAACATAAGATCAATGCCCTTTAGCTTCGGAATCCCGAGATCCTAGCGCAACTACGTGCCGAAATCGACGCCGAAGTACCATACGACGTAGAACTGCTGTCTCCCGAGCACGTCAAACTACCATACTTGAACATGGTCCTCAAAGAAACGCTGCGGTACAGCTCACCGGGCTTCGGGACCTTCCGGATCTGCGCCAAGGACACCACGGTGGCGGGCGTTAAGCTGCCTGCTAATACTACCCTCGCGCTGTGGAATCCGGCGGGTAAGTGCCTCTGTTTCCCTCTGCTTACTCTTGTAGAATAGACAAGGGTGGCATATAAGAAGAAAAAGAAAGAAAAAAAGGTTCTAACTCACTTCTGTCATGTCACTGCATACAGTACATCGAGACCCCCGCCTCTGGGAAGAACCCGATAAATTCGACCCTGAGCGCTGGCGCTCCGGACAGCCTAAGCTGCGCGGATCCTATTTCCCCTTCTCGTACGGCCCGAGGAGTTGCACTGGTGCGTTTTCTCTCGCTCTCTTTCTCTTCATTATCTTCTTCGTCTTGATCTTTTTTTTATAGAGTAACTGCTAAAATGATATTCACCACTATAATGTTTCTAGGCCAAGGATTAGCAATGTTCGAAATGACACTCACGCTCGCCACACTGTTTCGACGCTACGATATCAGCATCGAGCCCGGTTTCGAGCTGGAGTATTTACCCAGCTTCACGCTGAAGCCGAAGAATGGGTTACTTTTGCGTGTCACCCGTCGTAAGGAGTAGGAATAGGAGGATGGTAGCCTAAGGCTAGCTAGTTTGAAAAAGGGTTGGGTTGGGTTGGAAATGTTAGTGGAGGTTATTAAGGTGGAATGAAAAGTAGTTGAAGAAGCATCGCAACAAGGCTATTTGCTGGACCCGGGTCAAGAATTAGTAGAGGTTTATGGTAGTGTTGTTATGAAATTTTGAGTTACAGGATATGAGTTTTGGAATGGCAACAAGATGGAATGGAGTACAGGACGATGTTCTTGATTAAGATCGCACCGAGGTACTCCATCTTTCCGAACTAAGCAATTAAGACTGTGTAGTTATATTAACTTGCGCGCCATATTTGTTTGCCTACCTATGCAGTAGTGCGTGTCACAGTTGTAGTAATAGAAAGGATCCCAAGCGAGCTCTCATCCTGCATCACTCAAAGAGGCCGAGATGAGTTTTTGGGAAAGAAGCACGCACGCACGCATGCCGTTGCATACTCAGATATCACATCTAGTTTTCATGGACCAATTTAGCTGATATTTAATCTAGTTCCGTAAATGGCTTTTACCTATTAGTATAACTTGATCGTAATCTATGCTGTAGACGCAGTCTTTGCAAGTAGTACAAACATTCTACTCAACGAGGATAAAGAATAAAGCAAAAATGATGACGCCTTATCCTCAACGCCCATGATTTTCCGTATTTTCCACACCGGGACCATCTTTTTGGGGTCCAACATACTCAGCGCTTCGCCGCACACGATCAATACACTTCTGCCAATTCAACATCTTCAAGTAGCTGCATTCAATCAGTGCGATAAGGACCATGCCGCTTCCCACACCCGTCCAAGCACCATTGAGTCCCAGCCTCGGCGAGCCGAGTTCCAGGAAGATGGCCAGCGGCACAGCGGCCGAGTAGTTGATTACGATGACGATGCACGCGGCGATGGCCTGCCGGCCTAGCCCGCGGAGTGTTCCGTTCGTGAAGCAGATGAACGCATCGATTACCTGGTACAAGCTGACAACCAGTATCGTCGACTCAGCGAGATCAAGCACGTCCTTGTTCGAGTCATCGAGGAAGAATTGTAATAAGCCGTGGCGGCACGTGTAGATGATTAAACCGTCTATGCAGCCGACGGCTGTGAACACGAAGCTGTAGAGAGCAGATACGCGTCGCGCCGTCCGTAACGCTCCAGCACCGATCAGGTGGCCGATGCGCGTGCTGATCCCCACACTCATGGAGAATGGTATGTGCCAAGTGACCATGGATATAGTGACCAGCACCGACTGTGCGGCCAGGTGCGTGGTGCTCAGGTGCGAAGTGCTGAACGCCACGATCTGGAAGGCGCCCCATTCGGCCAGGTTGACGGCGGACCCGGCGATGGACAGCTTGACCATGGGCCACCACTTCCTTAATGCGGCGCGCGAGAGCCCGCCCCAGCACTTGTGCGACCACCGGCCCACCGGCGAGACGATATACAAGATCAGCAGGAGCGGGCGGAGGGTGTTGGTGATGGCGACGCCTAACGCTGCGCCGGCGAGACCCATGTTCAGCTGGAACGCGAAGAGCCAGCTCGTGAGGGCGTTGATGGGCGTGCATATCACGAGGATCACCATCGCTACCTTGAAGTTGCCCTGGGCCTGCAGGAACCGCTTCAGCGTCTCGAATGAGGCATATCCCGGTATTCCGATGATGCTGACGCGGAGGAACGTGCCGGCCCGGATGGCCAGCTCTTCCTGCTTGACAAAGAGCATAAGGATCCGTGGCGATGCGGCCCAAATTGCGGCGATGGGGATCGACGCGATGGACACTGTAAGGCCTCAAGTTAGCTCCATGAATGTTGAGATGGAATAGGTAAAGACTAATATTGGAGTACTGCCCCGGGGCACTCACTCAGGATTAGCATTTTCTGCACTTGTACACCGACGCCAGTCAAGTTATTGGATCCGTAGGCTTGCGAGCACAGCGTATCCAGAGCAGTGGCCATACCCTCGAAAATAGCGTAACCAACAATATTCATCGTCGTTATGCCCACGCTGGCGGCAGCCAGATCAAGCGCATCCAAGTGTCCAGCAACATAGGTGACTATCACGGACCACGTGTATTGGAGGAAGTAGGTGGCGATGAGAGGTATTGAAAATTGCAGGAGAAGCCATAGTTCTGAACTGAGATCATAGTGTGTGTGCGGCTGGTGAGAAGGAGGAGAAGAGGGCTTCGAAGTCTGTGTCGAAGAGTCGTCGAGGAGTGGCGTTGTCTCCGAATGTTGGATATGTTCACTCCTGTGCTCGCATGGCTCGGGTGCCGCTGAGGTATTGTTAGAGTACATGGTTGCGCTTCTGCACTTGGGATCAGGACCCGGCAGAGTCAGTTCGTGTATGTAGAGAGCGTTGCGACTCCCTCGATCCTCCCCGGGGATGTATAGCTCCCCGCTCCTGAGGAGCCCTGAAAATTCTGCCGGCGCACGAGATAAGTGGCAGAGGGAACCCCTAAGAGAGAAGTAATAGGTCCAGTCAACAGTTGCGAGATAATTCTAGTTTTTATCTTGTCTTCTAGATGAAATAATCACCAGGGAATGCTCCCGTCTGTGTGGTTTTGTCTAGGACATGCACCACCACCATCATCACCCAACGTTACCTTCCCACACAAAAGCGCCAGTGGTTCTTCTTCCTTATCTGATTCGACTTCAACTGACACGCATTAGTGAACATGATCCGGCGCCACGCTCTCGCTCCCCGATACCATGATAGGTGGGCGTAGCCTAAGATGTCGAGGAAATAATAGCCAAGGCCGTATGCAGGCTGTGGAGATCACCCAATAGTCTACCTTATCCCACCTTACAACCAAAAGCCACGCACAAGCACATACATGGACAGGTAGTAAACTGCGATGACACTGTGCAGCTGTGAATGAACCCATTCAGCTGGAGTAATAGGTCGATGATACGACACACCTAGGTTTATATCACACGCTTCATCGGGACCTTTGCAAGCAGACCTGGCTAGCCAGCGATTAAGGCGACGGACCCATGCATTCAGACTGTCTTGGGAATGATTGCCACCATATCTAGACAGCAGCATCTCACCTCTTTTCGACTCGATGATGACTTGCACTCCGCGACTTAGTCTGTAGGATAGCAGCTGGGCAACAGGAGTCTCCTAGTTTATGGTTTATAAGCAACGTGGTCCCCAAGCTGCCGTCATCTTTTACCCACTGGTGGCCGAGTGATATGCCATAGGTTGGGTTTGCGGGGAACGTCGCCTGAGTGTACACTGCGAAATTCGTGATCACAGTGTTGTATTGCGCAAGTGGTGACTTCACCAAGCATGTTTGTGTTTTGTGTGCTGATGCTGTCTTAACGGTTTAGAGTAGGTCAGCCCCTGTGATACTTAATATTGGTTGTAGCTGTTCACAAGCTTTAAGTGCAGCAGTTCGTGCCTAGCCACTGTGAACATTGTGCGATGACTCTGGGAGTTACGCACAACGATACGTTCTCAACATGGCTTGATCTCTGGCAATTGTCTCAACCGACCGTCTTAGTAGGAATACGATTGATTGTAGTCCTTGGGAAAATAAAGAGAGGGCCTTTAGAACCCTTGAAACATTTTTTTTTACCGCCTTTCTGAGAATTTGGCAAAAGCTATCCAATACCTCGACTTTGAGAAGCCTTCTAGGTAAGATGGCTTCACATCTTGGATTGATTTGTTTCATGGTGTATGTTGCGGACATGAGGTATGCAAAATCACTGAATCAAGACTGTACCATGGCTACGGCAAGCAGCCGAAGTCGACCAGAAAAGAAAATTTGTACGAGTACGGGTACGTACCTAACCTAGAGGGTATGTACATATTGCTGTACAGGGTTTCTCGGCCGGGATTATCCCATTGGTGGATCACCAGTAGTTGTGCCCTCATATGACTACCGGCATTTTGCAGAGCGAGTGCATAGTACTGCTTGCCTCTTTATGAGGTACCTACATCTGTACCTTATGTAGTAGATAGGGTGAGTCTAAGATCATGTACGTGTTTTGCGTCTGAATGCCTGGATATATATGTGCAGGTTTCACCGGACCAGATTAACTACTGTATAAAAAAGTTAGTTGCATACCGGATCAGTATCTGCTCAGTCCCTAGACGCACGCCACATCGTCCATGACTTTGGCCTACCTAGCTACCTAGGCCACGAACATTGCGAAGGAGGCAAACCAAAGGAGAAAGATGATTGGAAGAAAGAAAGAGAGAAAGTTAGCTGTGTTAGTAAGAATATATGCATATTAAACCTAGCTCCTATGGATAAGGTATATTGTACGTAAGAAACAATGACCCGTGCCGTCGTGATTGGTCCTTTGCCGTCTTGTTGTCGAGCAAAAGTCGAGCCGTAAGCACAACAGTTGAAGTACAGCATAATACAGCAATACTTAGGAGTAAGATTTGAAATTTGTACTACGCTAAAAGAAGTAATGACAAGCCCCAAAAAGGTGATCAGGTTCAATATCATTGGTTGAGAGTGCAATGCCAAGACGGGTGGATTCGCATCACTTGTGGTTCGAGTACAAGCCACAGCGTATGTAGAGGACTTCAAGTTTGGGAACTTCTGTGGCCTAGAGAGGTAGGAATGAAGGGAAGTTACGTCCGACGTCGTGCCTGTCCGGCATGAAACGTTCCAGTCGACCTGCTGTCTGAATTATCCAATCCGGAGTTGAACTCTCCATCTGCATGAAAATACTCCAGAAGTATACAAGGCGGCCAAACCGTAATCACTGTTAGCCAGACCAGGCTAGCATCGAGATGCTGTGTACGTACCAGTATTGCATCTTGTGGCAGGGCGTCACGACATGAAAAAATGATCTGGCTGAACTTTTGGAATCTAGTTTTGGCGTTGTCCCCGTATTTCAAACATCCTTACGGCCCGGCTGGCGAACCGTGGGACGCGCCACTATGGCGGAATGTCGTACAGTTACATATCTTCATTGGCGTACAGCGTACAGATCTGTACCCGCCACAGCCCCTCACCACTTGTTCTTGCTTTGAAGAATTTGGTATTTACTGCAGCCGATCCTCGCTCCGATTTCCCGCGCTTTGGGTTGTTTTTTTGTTTTTGTTTTTTTGGACTGCAGTGCAGCCATCGTTAGGACAATCCCTCGCTGCTTCTAATACATATATCTATTGACCACTGTATGATACTCTCCACCGGATGAGTTTTTGCATTACGTAGTGCTGTGGCTGGCAATAGGGTCTGTCAAAGGTCTCGATTTGCTTTTCAAGCTCTATGCTTGATCCATGCTTCCGGTGCCGGACCCACGAAGAGGCGTCCGCTCACCATTCATGCACTCGGTGGTATGTGTAGAGAACGACTAAATCTAGGTATATCAGCTACAGCTTTTCAGCAATGGTAAATGAGGACTCGAAGAGATGATATCTCTGCCAACTTCCATGAGTGTTTTCCATGAGGAAAGGAAGGGCCAGTCTTAAGGACCTAAGCATCGTAGGTGCCATTTACAATGTATAGATGTGGCATGTGTAGATTTAGTGTCCTAATTTGTCACGGTCCCATACATCTAAACTCCATAGTAGGTCTAGTCGTCCGACCTGACTGCGTTTTACTTTTGTCAGTAGTATTGTGGGTTAGCGTTGCAGTTCTGACTCTGGCATGATCACTCTGAGAGGATTATCAGTACAAGCATCTCATGGGTGTTTGTTCTCGCAGTTCGAGAATTGCAACGCTAAACCAGAACACTACGCCGGCGCAACGCAGTCAGATCGGGCGCTTGACATTGCATGCGGCTTAGATGTAGGGAGACGTGACATTGTTACGAAATAGGGCGTCGCGGCCAGACTGAGATTCAGTTACCGGTATTAAGGGTCTTGGGCACCGAGCTAAGTATTCTCAAGTATCAAGACTCTCACATATTATAGCGCCGACCCCACGCATCATTGTGTATGCGTATTGAAGCAATAGCAAAGCATTGCAGTAAAGCAAGCCACGGCCGTCCGCTAGGACTTCTGCGGGCTTCACCCACAAGCCGTGGGCCGGAAGTAGTTCATCGCATCGCCAAGAGCTGCGAAAGTCAGGCCACGAGTACATTTCTTCGTTGCTTGGTAGTGAATTGCATTGGATAGGTGCAGGTGTCATTCAATAGGGGTCAGATTGGTGTTGCTTCTCCGCCATCGGCTTTGCTCGAGGTTGAATATGTTACCTTTGTCGGCCGCATCAATTTTGGTGACGAAAAGTGCAATAGATATATGCACGAATAGGTAGTATACGTCTCTAAGAGATGGTCTCTGGCTAAAAGTACAATAATAGACTCAAAATATTTGTAAAACTGCGCATCTGTGTACTCTTTGGAAGCCTGGCAGCCAACTGGCTGGCCTGGGGAATCGATCATAATGGTGGCTTTTACGGCTTCGAAACTGGACAACGTTCAGTCACAGTTGAATCATACTGGTCAGGATGTCAGAGAATCTAACAATGACGACTGAACGCAGGCCAAGCCTTCCCGTCTACTTAGGCAGCCGTGGCAGCCAGCCACTTTCCATTTCATGTTGAAGAAGCAGCTGGAGGTTGTGTATGAGGCCTCAGTTGCATCCCCGGGGAAAGAATATGCGTCACAAACATTACCCTCCTCGTGCACATGTCCGACTGACTTGCGAGGATAACCCCTATAAAGAGCATTCTGATGCTAATTACATAGCAGTGCCATAGAAGACGCGTTTGGCGTAAAGCTTTTGATCGAATCGCAGATTTTACTTACGGAGATCTGATGCCACGACCATCCTTGAGCAAGATGAATGGCATGGCATAGGAAGGATGAGGTGTATCTGGAAACTTATACCGGTGTCACAGATCAACCCTTTTTCTTCGTCAAAAGCAAGTGACAAAACTCTACTTTTCTAAAGGGATCAATTCTCTCTAAACATGCACGTTTCTAATAACTTAGTTCGATGAAGTAGAAAGCTTATAGATGTTGCGTACCTGCGTTCATTTAATTAGCCACGAGCAGCCTAAGAAAGGGGAAAGTCATTGACATAGGCACGATAATAGCTGCTCTGGTACTAGAAAGCCTGCGAAGGTACTTGGTAGGTCGCGAAACTGCAAATCGAGGTAAGCTGTCGTCCGATTGATATTCAAAACAGTCGATCATCACCTAAAATTTATAACATACAATCAATTGATCTTTCCTGGACTATCTTGAAGAATAGATGTATAGAATGGTGATCGGACTTTAGCCAGGCGTCTGCTCTAGACTAGTCGGTTTTTCGGCGATAGGGCATAAGGGTTGTTGCCGATCAGTTCGGTCTTACGAAAGGTGAATTATCTGATTGGGGTATTATGGCCGAAGTCCATACAACGTACAGCAGTACACCTTGTGGTGACTGATCCTATTGTATCTGGTATAGATGTGGTCGGCGCTAGGATTCAGCATGTAGTCAGCAGAACCCAACCCTCACGCCGGGGAAACTACGTACGATCTTTTGGCCGTACATCATACTACTGACACTGGCAAAGCATAGCATATTGGTGAAGAATAGCAACTACCGAGAGTCAAAATTCAAAGGGGTAAATACAAGAGAAAGCAGGTTAAAATAGAGGTAGGAATTGTGGTTACGTCTAAACCACGAAATAGCTGGTCTGAAGAGTTGTATATTTGACTGTTAACTCTCGTCCCCTTGGTAATTAGTCGACCCATCTCTTTAAGTTGAAAAGTAGTGCTCATCCTTCAACTCTACGTGATTATCTACTTACAACCAATCTCTCCGATCTTGAATTTAAAATTGGCAAAAACCAAACAACACCCTCCCTCTGATCTTGAAGAACAACACCAGCCCCCCATCCGTTTGCCTTGCTATAATTACCTCTAATTTTTGTGAAGCAATCCTATTTCTCATCATATGTTACAGCGTCCTAGCCACGTCTTTCAGTTTCCCACCTTCATCTGGAAACACCGTCATAAAGTCATTCTATTGAATGGGATAAACTTTGCTTGCTCGCTTGTGCTTGCACCATTGGCATCAGGGGACCAAGTATTTGCTAGAAATAATAGTTTTGCGATTTACCATTATTGCTATGGAAGCAATATCATCATGATGACTCAAGGCATGGCTATATTAACTGATACGACTCCTGGTTCGAGCTTATGAAACTTGTTGCTCATAATAGATCGCCACATAGTGGTGCTGGACAATGATCGATTAGTCCAGAGATTAATCTATTTATATATTCAGGATTTATATGCACAGCATCATTGTGCCATGTCAATTCTGAGTATTAACATTGCAGTCCCAGGAAAGCTAGGTTTACCTCGCAAGTTGCACTCTAGAATGGCCAGTTATTGGGTTACACATAACATTCCCGATACCATTGTATATTGGGAGTCTCAAATCAATGTAACAGTAGCAGGGGGTTAACTTCTCTAACCATCATGCAATCATAACCACATTGATCCCACCATGCCAGACTATAGGGACCATACATACTTACTCATTCTCTTCACAATATCCTATTCTATTGTATTGCCACGTCATTTTATTCCCAATTAGAAACTAGCAGTATCAAACACACTGATTTTCTATAGTCAAAGCCATTGTTAAAAATAATGAGTTGACAAAAAGAACAATGTGATAAGATAAGGGTTGAAAGCGAAAACAATGGGCATGAAGCCATTGTTTGCTTGATTTCTGTGTGGACTGCTCTTCTGCTCGAAATAAACATTTGTCTATATAATAATCCACTCCTACAGTGACTGGTCAACTTCCCGTCCTTCCATTCCCAGTTACACAAGTTGTAAACCTAGCAAAAAAAGCTTCATCCCTTAAACCAATCACAGCACAGCGGAAGCTTCAATACTCTACTTCAGACACAAACACCCACCCATCTCCAGCAAAGAAAAAAACCCTTCGACGCTCAAAATGTCTGTCGGACCAGCTCGAGTTATGCTTCACGCGTGGCATAAGATCCTGGGCCTCCAACGCGTGACAACCCTCTCGTGGCATCAAGACCGACTCCGGGACGAGACCATCGAGTACGAAGAGGCCGTCGGAATCATTGACAAGCTCAGTGAGAAGTCGGACATTTTCTTCGCTATCAGCCGGGCTCAGTACGACGGGTGCGACATCGGCCACCTGCCGCCTCTAACCTTCGGACACCTGCCAGTATACGGATATATGCTCGCGAAGTACACTTCGCGGTGCATGTTCTACCGCACGCTTGCCTACCTCTGCGGTGCCTCCCATACAGTCCGAGAGGTAGTGAACCCGACCAAGGAGAGCAAGCTCGAGGAGGTCGCCTCTCGTCACCAAATCGACAGAGAGAAGTTCAAGCGAGTTGGACGGTGGCTGCGGCGGGTATGGCCACTGTTCCCTTGAACAAAAGCAAAAGTGAAGGTATGTAGGTTTTGGAAGCCTGAATTAGTAGAGACGTGCTAATACAAAACGATCATGTAGAGCCGAATGACCGTCCTTGGTTCCGGCGGCCACCTACCGCTGCCCGTTTGCTACAAACGACGGAATAGCCCGGAGAAAGGGCATGCCGTGAAGGCCAGGATGGTGAAACAGACGGATATAATAGGGGAACAATCGGGATGGGTGGGAATTCTTGATATGAACGGTTGGTAGATCCCTGGACAAATATAATAATATTAATGGAGAATACGGATGATGGCAGAATACCCTCTTGTAGGCAGCAATGCTGCTGTTCTGTTTGTAAGCATTTGTGCCCAAGTGACTATGTACGTCTTAACTAAGAGAACATGCCTCCTGCGAGATGGTGCCGCTTCCATAATGTCCGCTGCAGTAGGCCTTTTTGTAAGTATGAACCAATGGAACTAAGGATCCAAGGCAACCGAGACTACCGCATGACTGAGCAGTATGTTATAAGCCGCATAATTTCCAGGATTTTTCTACCATCTGAACTTCCTCAACAGTCACCAGTCACATAGTCGGCACTCACTCACCTTGCACACCCACTCTATCTCCCAGTCAACAAGCTTTCACACCATACACACTCCATTGAAAGCCATGGACAACAAGTCTTCCCAGCCTCAAGCGGACAGTATGACGGCGACGTCTGATAAACAGTCTTCTGGAGTACAGGGAAGGCCCATTGTCATCGGTATCTACGGCCTCCCTGGCTCGGGAAAAACCAGTCTGCTGAAGAGGCTGGCGCAAGTACTAGGACAGGAAAAGTTCAGCTACCACGAGGGATCCTAGGTGATCGCTTCCCTCCTGCCCGGCGGCCTCGACGAGTTCCGCGGGCTGTCGGAGGCGGAGAAGACGCGCTACCGCGAGGCCGCCATCGACAAGATACGGGAGGAGTGCGCCGAGAACCACAAGGCGGGAGTCGTGACGGGGCATTTCATGTTCTGGCCGGAGGGGAGCGAGAGAGAAACGGTCTACACCCCACAAGACTTCGAGACCTACACGCACATCATCTACCTCGACGTCAATGAAGATGAGATCGAGAAGCGTCGTCAAAATGACACCAAGAGGGAGCGTCCGCCTGTAACCAAGGCTCATATACGGGAATGGCAGGAAGCCGAGAAGAAGGAGCTTCGTCGTCTCTGCTATGAGCACGCTATTTTGTTCGGTGTCCTCCCCGACAATTGGAGTTATGCAGACAAAGCAGCCGAGTTTCTGCGCGAGTTTGTTGATCACAGCCAGGAGAAGAATCTCCTTCGCGTCAAAGACAAGTTGGATCAGGTTCTAGAAGACCGAGACCTGGAGACAATGTTGATCTTCGATGCCGACAAGACATTGGCAGCGGAAGATGCCACTGGAATGTTTTGCGAAGGTGCTCTTCTAAGAGACTTCTCTCTACATCATACCAATCCGTTAAAAGAACTGTTTAGAAGTCCCCTGCAATATTCGTACGCCGCTTTTCAACAAGCTGTGTTGTTATTCGAAGAGGCCTATGATAAACTACCTGGAGAGCGTCTTTTTGAACGGGCTTGTGATCAGACGGCCGAAAAGGTTAAAATCCATCCCGAATTCGTGGCTCTGCTGCGGCTTGTGAAAGAGCAGGATCACGTGGGCGCAGTCGTTGTGACTTGTGGACTGGGCTTTCTCTGGGAGACGGTCTTAAAAGCGGAAGGATTGTCGGACGTTGTCAAAGTCATCGGCAACGGGCGTATCGCCGACGGCCCTATAGTGACGCCTGAAGTCAAAGGCCACATCGTCAACTGGCTGCAAGCCAAAAACTTACACGTGGTCGCATTTGGCGATAGTCCACTTGATATGTCCATGCTAGCGGAGGCTAGCCAGGCCATTGTTGTGGTCGGCGAAGAGAGTAATAGAAGCAAAACAATGGATGGTGAATTGCTCAATGTCATAACAGGTGGCTCACGATTTAGCTCGAAGTTCGATAGAAAACTGCCGAGCCAGGTTCTCCTGCCTAGCCATGCTTCACCTCGACTAAACAGCCGCGTCATGCCGATCATCCAGCTTCAGGATCGCACATTTCTTTATTCAATCCTGCGCCATCGCAATGGGCCCGATATGGAATCTCAGGTTATCCACGCGACAGAAAGAAGCGCTACTAAGTGGTTGATGACGCTGACACGCGATGCGAGAGTCAGCGGCCCAGCTTTGCGGGACGCTCATCGTCGCATAGGATATTACCTTGCGATAGAGTTCCTTACAGAGTTGCTCGGATTGGAGGAAGTAAACATCCCTCATGTTCAGGGTCATCAGACCGTTGGACATGTTCCGCGACACGAGAAGAAGACGTGCATTGTGGCGTTGATGAGGGGAGGAGAGCCCATGGCTTCTGGTGTCAACAATGCCTTGCCACAAGCCAGTAAGCGTCTTCTCAGACAACTACGAGCGTCAATTTCCTCGATTTTATATTCCTTTGAATATTTATAAGATGTCCAACACTGACTCCAAATGCTACAGTGTTCATCCACGCTAAGGGGCCAGGCGACCTGACGAAGCAGCATCTAGATAGGCAAGAGGTCGTTATCCTGGTCGACTCAGTCGTCAACAGCGGAAAGACGGTCGTTGAGTTCGTGCGACACATCCGCTCGGTTTCTGCCAGAATGCTCATTGTAGTCGTTGCCGGCGTGGTGCAAAAGCAATGTACGTTGGAGGGTGATCTGGCCAACACCCTTTTGCGTGATTACAATTTGTTCCTACTCGCTCTTCGCTTGTCGGAAAACAAATTTACAGGCAAGGGCACTACCGATACTGGAAACCGTCTGTTTAATACAACCGCTCTATCTTGATTAGAAGACGCCCGGCAGAGGTGAGTATTATGTTTAAGTTAGCTGTCAGTATGAGAGCTGAATAATTGTCAAATTATCAATAGTTTCGAGCATGTAAAGAATAAGATGCCTAGATGAATAGATTGAGATAATGGACTGAAGGAAGCATGCCCAGCGTCCTACAAAGTATCCGGGCCATCTGGACGCGCGCTTCGCGGGCGCACCCGTGACATGGTATTCGCCCTCACGTATGGGGCCAACCTGAAACTTTAAAAAGCCCAGCATCTGAAAAGCTTATTCTAGAGATAAACTGGCAAGGAAGCGGTGCGACCTGGTGAGTTCGAGAGGAGACATATTTGTATTGACAACAGAGCAACACTCAGTCGCCGGATACGTTATCGATGACGCGGGAAAAAGACGTCGCTAATCCCGCGTATGAATTAACGATATATATTCTGCGTAACAATCGAAGTACAAAAATACCTATCAAAGAATAAGTACTCGTGACGCTACGAAAACTTTGGAGACTCTCCGATGGTGTAATCTTATCACACTTTGTCGCTCTGTTGATAGTTACTTCTTTTATGTGGCTACCTACATAGGGTGTCTAGGTTGATCTCCAAATGACTCGGTATTAACGTACTAGGGTTAGATGCAGATACGACTACGTCATCGGCTTTGACGTTGGTATGCGCGCATTTCGAGAAGGAAAATCTTCCTATCTAGATGGCTTCATTCAAACCGTTCGTAATACGAGGAATGGATCTTGCGCCTGGCCTGTGTAATCTATTAAGCATGGGTAATTTGTCGATCGAGGAAAATTAAGACAATTGGGGCATAGACTAGTTAGAGGAAAGTAAAACAACCTTGTGATGTGGCTTGGGGGGAAGTTGGAAATCACATGAAAACGACTGGCAACAGACGGCGGGATATATAAGCTTTTGTTCGCGCTGATGTTACCCTGTGTGCTATTTTTACGGCATAGCAGCACTTGGAAAGTAAGGCCAGCTCAGCTTTGCCCAACCACGTCGCATTGAATTAATTTATTTGTATGCAGGTCTCCTACGCACCCTGGCTAGGTAGATAGACGTGCATCGGTATTTAGATGCCAATGCTACCGCAACTTTTTTTTCCCTCTATAATTATTTTACGTTTTCAATTTTTGCTTTGTTTTTGATCAGTTTATACCAAAGTTTCAAGCTATGACCAATCGGCCAACCGTAGCGCGATCTCGGTTGGAAAGTACGAGGAAAACCTTATTTGTCGGTCCTAATGCTGTGTTTAATTCCTTTCTACATGCATGGACTTTGTAACTGCGTTCCACTTAATTCTGTTCAGCCAACCACGAAATTTATTTATATCCCTCGGCATCTTTGTTTTTTAACTTTTGATAAAAGTACGTGTCTACAAAACTCTAGTCGTCCTTATTTATTTGCTGGCGCATAATTGGTCGCCGTGGCATTCCGGAGAGGTGATCTTACCTTGTCGTCCTGTACGTATTTAAACCACCAACTACCCAAAGTACCTAGCCCAATCCACCTCTATTGTCTTCACAGATCCAACTTTCGAGGCGCACACACACACACAGGCACACGCACAAAACTTTACAATATCTTGCATATTTCTCGAGGCAGCACCAAATAAGGAAAATTAATAAATATCTGACCAACCAACAAGGCGTGGACCCCCCTTGCCAGCCCACAGTCTTATGTGGCGGTGCGTCGATCCACAGCAGCGAAACAAGAGCCCGACAAAACAGGACTTGGAAATTCGCCGGATCTCACTCCTTATCTGCGAAGGGTGCCCTGTCCTAAAATAATCGCTAGCCCACTGTCACTCAACTTCCCCAGATCCACATCCGCACTTGACCAGCGAGCTACTGTACAGAGCACAGTACAGCATTCGAGCTCATTTTAAAAAAGATACCTGATCATGTCCCGCGACGATGGCGCCAGTGGACCTACCAGTGGTAGTCCGACGACTACAAAATCTCATCACTACCTAGCGAAGCGCAACGGTAACACGAGCAACGGACACACCAACGGCGACGCCAACCGCAGCAACCGCAGCAATGGCGGCACCATTAGTCGTCGTCTCGCCGATCTGCCGGAACCGCTACTAGTCCAAGTGTTCAAGGCCCTCTCGCGCCCTGACCTGTGCAGCGTGTCCCGCGTCAACAGAAGATGGCACGAAGTGGCCGATTCGATCCTCTACAATAGGGTGCGCTTCGGCAATCCGGAGCACCACCTAGTGTTCGGAGAGTCACTGACGCGCCGCGGACGCCGCGGTTCCGCCATTCACTCCGCGAGCCTCGAGTACCCGACGAGTGAGCTGTCGCACCTGAGCTTGAACGGGCACATCGCCAACTCGCACTACACGCCGGCGCATTTCGATAGCTTGTCGCGGACCATCTCCACCATGTCGAACCTGCAGGAACTCGAGGTCTCTGTCCCCGTGACGCTCCTCAGCGGCATCGGCGCCCTGTTTAACGGCCCCTTCGACCTGGCCTGCCTCCGGTCCTGCAGCCTCTTCTACCAGTGCCCGGACAACGCGTACTGGGACCTGCGCGAGAATATCCACATCTTCGCGCACCCAACGCTCGAGACCCTCTTCATCCGGCGCGCCAAGCTCGACTACCGCGGCTTCAACTTCAACGAGCGCCCGCACATGCTGCCCCTGAAGCGTCTGCATCTGATCGAGTGCGACATCAGCGACGACGCCCTGAGCGACGTCATGGAGCTTCCGGAGGCTTTGACCGAATTCGTCATGACGCAGAGCGCCGACCCGGAACCGGAGCTCGAGGAGAGCTCTGACAACATGGGCGACTACATCGTGGCGCTGAGCTCACAGAAGCACTCGCTCGAGAGCATCGTCATCGACTTCCCTACGCTGGGCAGCCGGCGGGCCCTGCGCATGTACGACTTCGAGGCCCTGAGGGTCCTGCGCGTCAACTGGGACTGGCAGCTCTTCGGCAAGAAATCGCGCAAGCAGAAGGTCCGCCTCCACTCCTTCGGCGTCCCGCCCAATCTCAAGACCCTCGAGTTCTTCAACGAGCTCGGCACTGACGAGGAGGTCACCGAGCTGCTCGATTACCTCCTCGATACCAGCCATGTCGCGGCCAAGGCCATCAACAAAAAACCCATCAGGTCGATCAACGACGAGCTGGCGCACAGCCGTCCGCTTCTGATTCCGAGGAATCGCAGGGACAGCTACAATATCACGTTGATCTAAGAAGATCGTTGGAGCAACACGAGGGTCTTGGCGTTCACTGTTTCATTTTTATCTTTTTGTTATTCTTGTCCTTCTTTCCCACACACCTGTTACTTGTTTATGATACACAATTATGTATGTTTCTTTTACTAGCAAGGGCAGGCAGGCAGGCAGCGGGCAAATTTGCATTCAACATCCCTATTTAGAATCAGGTGCTAGACAGCGGTTTACAGGATACTTAATTAGAGGGAGAAAGAGATACACGTCTACTATATATACAGGTATACAGGTATACAGGATACAGTACCTAGAGCGGGCGGGATAAATTTTGGGGGTTTACGAGGTGTTACAGAGAGATGTGTTCACGGCTCTTTCTTCAATCTTGTCTGTCCTTTTCTCTTTTGTATAGAAGGCTATCATACACTCTTGGTGGACTAAAGTCCTAGATTAATTGTTAGAATCATGTCGTCATCATCACGTTCACCACCATCATCGCCATCATCATTGGCAAAACGAAATCTGTTAGCTCTAATGAATAACAAGGCACCAGACCAATATCTCATACCAACTGCTGTTGCCGTGGTACCCAAGCTGTTCGATCTTTTATTATTGACACCAACAATTTTTTTTTTCTTTCCTCCTGCGTTACGCTCCCCTCCTCGTCCCACTCTCCCTAGCACCTAGTCTAGGAAGTTCCGTCCCAAGTACAGAATAGGCAGTTCTTAGTTCCGGCCTAAAAAAACGTAACTAGAGATCCTCTTGCCTTCGATAAACAAATTAATCAGTACAAGACAGAATATACTGTACCGCAGCCCAAATGGACAGAAAATCTGACCGCTTCCCTTATCGCGGATCTCGCCAAGCTTCCTTGATAAGACATCCCTGTGAGAAATTACCATAGAAACAGGAAATAACCTAACGCCAGAAAGTCGAACGGCGTGGTGGATCTGGACCCCGGCAACCAATTGTGTAGGCATGTAATGTAGTATCCAGGGGTCTGGGTTAGTGCAATTTTTCAACCCAAAATTTTTTCTTTCTTTCCTATTCACATTGTCGACAGCTAGGACTTTACCTGCCTACAATGTCTGGGCAACCAACCTACCTACTATATAGTAATGTTGCCCCCTCCAGCTAAGTAAGGACCCCTCTCTCAGACTCAGAAAAGCTTTGCCACGTAAAGGAGGGGTAAAAATTAGGGCATTGCAATGAGGAGGATATTTTCCCTAATGCTCCCGGCGCATTCAGCACTGTCAAACAACTAAACGCAGAGGTGAGTCTTTCGTTTATTAGACCGCACCCTTTCAATGGCTTAGGTACATAGACAAGCAAAGCACATATCAATAGTATTCGATTGATTAAAATGTACGTCTATCCATTGCAAGTAAGCTGTAGGGTACATTAAGTACTGACCCCAAGCATACAATGGCACATTGCCTTTTTTTCTCCCATTCCAAGGTGGGGTACATATATGCCTAGTACTAGTAGAACGTAGGATACCACCCCGCCAATGGGGGACTGGGTATTGTCCACGAAATTTTTTTTCTGCTGTCTGTTATTTTCTTATGAAATAGAAAAGCAGTGTTTGCGTTGTCCAGGTGAACCGAGTGTTAACAGCCCGGTTTATAAAGAACAACCCGCACCAGTCCTTTGCTGCTCTTCATACCTCCCATCATTTTCCTCTCCCTCTTGATACCCTCCTCCTTCTCTATCCTCTCCCACATTACATACCTCACCTAAACCATTACACTATCAGATCTGCCCATTATGTCTTCAGATCCCTCCGACGTTCTCATCGCCCCCGAGACCATCAAGGAGCTTCACCTATTCGAGGCCGCCATCTCAGATGTCGACACCGAGATCACGGCGAAGCAGTACTTGATGTCCCGTGACATCTTCGCCAACCGCCAGCAGACTATCTCCAAGATCCCTAGCTTCTGGGCCGTCACATTCGACAATGCCGCCACTGAGCTCGAGGCGGCCGTCACACCTGCTGACCTCGAAGTTTTCTCCGCTGCTCTCACCTCCGTTGAGGTCACCCGCCCCGAGATCCCGGCCAGCGCGAAGCCTTCCGACATGGGCCTGGACAAGTTCGGCGAGCCTCGCTCCCTACAGTTCACCTTCCGCTTCTCCGAGAACGAATGGTTCTCCGACAAGGAGCTGACCAAGATTTTCTACTTCCGCTACGGCAAGGACGGCTCCGCTGGCCTCGTCTCTGAGCCCATCAAGATCAACTGGAAGAGTCCCGAGAAGGACCTCACTCAGGGTCTTACCGACGCTGCCTTGACGCTCTGGAATGCTCAGAAGTCGAACCCCTCCCAGCAGCTCGACGGTGTGCTCGCCAACGATGCTCGCCACGCCCGCGATGCCGCCGCTAAGCAGCTGCCCGAGTACCAGGCTCTTGTCAAGAAGCTCGAGACCAGCGTTGAAGGAACCATCAGCTTCTTCAACTTCTTCTCTTACCGAGGCCGCTGGATCAGCGCTGCTGAGCACAACGAGGCTAAGGCCGAGCTTCTCGCCAAGCGCAAGGCTGCTCAGGCCGGCCAGGACGTTGACGAGGAAGACGACGATGATGAGGACGAGGACTTTACTGAGGAGGCTGTCGAGACCTTCCCGGCCGGCCACGAGGTCGCTGTCACCATCGCCGAAGACATCTACCCCAACGCCATCGACTACTTCATGGGCAATTCCATCGACAGTGACATCGAGATCGATGATGATGAGGATGAGGACGAGGAGATGGAAGGTTAATTGCCCAAAGGGATTGCTTTACGATTTCTTTTGTCACTTCATGATTGGGTACGGGAAAATCTGCCTTGCGTGAGGGGTGTTCTTGCATGCTTAATGATGACGAGCAGGCTAGTGGCCTTTTGAAAAGGCTGCGATGATGATTTAGATAGATACCACTTCAGCACGCTAGAGCAGTTAGATGAATGGGTTGACTGCCCGGGATCCATAGAATAGTGGACCAAATATAGCAACATCGCCCCGTTTTCTACACCATGCATTCGTTTTCACCTTTTTACATAATTTGAAATGCAATGTCAAAGCTTGAACACAATGTGTCCAACAGCAACACAGCCCAGGAACAACTGCTGTTGCCTACACTTACCACTCCACGCCGAGGATACAGAGTCTTCCCAGTTCAACAGACCACCCAAACGTCAGGGTGACACGGCTGTATAGTAGTTGAGCCTCCATGTCTCTCATTAGGTCGGTGTTCATTTCTGCGATATCCTGCCAAGATTGTTCGATGAGCGTGGCTTGCGCATGCTCTGTTGGGTTTGTTCCCTTCCCTACCCCGAAGAAGAATTGAGTCCAAGCTTGGTTGTTCCATACAAGCTTACTTCCCGCAATCATGCCGCTTTCATCAAGAAAGAGGCCGACTATTCGAGGGTTTAGCGAAAGTTCGTGGGGGGAATCACAGTTTTTGCAGGTGCCAGTTGGCTTGTTGGCATAAAGGGGTATTCCACAGCTGCATGCTAGTCAGGCTTGATGCAGCATTGATTAAAGTGAACAACAGAACTCACCACTCTGTGCAAAACGTTGTGGCTTTACGCCAATGATCCAGAAGCTTCATATCAAAGACGATCACGCTCAACTTTCCTGTGAAGCTCTCCCCGACTCCTTCGTTACGAACTTTATCCTCTACCTCTGCCAGGGTGTATAATGTCCGACCGGGTCCATATATAGCCAGCTGCAAATCCCAAGTATTCGCGGGAAACGGAATACTGGTACTCTCTTTCTTAGCCATTTCCTGAATTCTGGTACGCAGCCATCGAGCATCTGGTATGTCGGGGTCAACATTGACCATGGAACTATATCCTATGCCGACATTGACACTAGTCTCGCCTTGGCGATTGATCAGGCGGGACGAAGGTTGAGCAATGAGCAATATCGTCTGATTGGGTATCCATGATTTTGCCGATGCAATCATGTCTTCCCAGAGCGTCAACACGCAGGTTGCTGTATGGTCATAGATGCCAATTTCAACTAGGTGACAGGTACCTTCTCTCTTCTTTGGGTTGATAGTGCGTCGTGGTCCAACACTTCTTATACAAACTAGAATTTTTCCTTCACCTAACTCGTGGCCGCTTGTGGTGAAAGATTTCAAAGTCATGAGACCAGGAAGTTGATCGTAATTGTTGATATCCACCTCTAATGGAATACGTAACGAGCGGTCCTCTTCGGAGCATGGCTCATCAACGTGGAAGACTATATGCGTCGCGCCATCACGGCTGGGGTATATCATAGTGGCCACAGAGCAGTATGGAATATGACCAATCTCAGCTTTATTACCGGCAGATATGGACGTCGCCCAGACAGTGACTCGCTGGCCGAGGATCGGTTGGTATTCATTTGTGCTACAGTGCAACTTGATCTAGAAAGAAGGAAAAGAACGACAATGAGCATGTGACCTTATGATGATGCCGATAATTAACTGACATTCGGGACTTACTGCAAGTGCTGCGCTCCCGTCGCAGATGACGAGAAAATGATATTCTCCTGCATCAGATGAGTGTCCAGGAGAGCCTTGAGTCGGCGAGATTGTTGACGGAAAGTTGACCAATCTCCCGGTTATCTTGTAGTTGTGGAGCCCGGTCTGTAGTTCCGCTATTTCACAAGTCTCGTAATCCCTCACAGGGCGAAAGGGTCGTGAGAGGGGTTTCTTCAATGCCTCTATTTCCGAGGATGTAAAGCCATCGCAGATTGTGTCTGGGCTAGCAACAGTCCTTTCTCCATTAAATGGCACTTCTCTTGAATAGAATGACTGGATGGATGGAAAATGAGATGACATTATGATGTGCTTTTATTAACTGGTCGATCATATGATGAGATCTTCCGCAAGATACCCGGAGTCTTATTCATGAGTCTAATGAAGCTGTATCTTCGAGCTTATCAAGTTGAAAGTGGGTGCATACATATAATGCGATGGCTCTGAGCGACATTCTTTGCGTGCATATGAGACCCAGGAATCTTTCTAAAATTCGAGTTCTATCTTACTACTAGGAAGCGCACAGGAGTCTTAAGGTAAGCGCCTTATGTCGGAACGAGGTAGTGTTTGCTAAGCGCGTGGCAACTTCCTCAGAGTTTATAGCTTCATATCTGCAAGGTCCGTGCACCTTCCTCGGAAATCACCTTTTCAACGGAATGCAAGAGAACGAGTAGGCACTCGCTTCCCTAACTGTATTGCTTACTCGTAGGTATAGGTAGGCGCTTCCAAACTATCTAGGTACCCTTAGAAATATGATACACCGAATGATAAGATGCCTACCAAAAATGAAGGCGCTGGCTCTATTATGGGTAATTGCGCGAACCCAAGCTCACCCGTAGCGCTCCCCGTATCACGAATTGTGATATTACGAGAAGGAAAGATGGGACTTGAACTTGAAGATACTGGAAAGCCCTCGCATGCGTTCGGCCATAGGTAGTATTCCATATAAGCGCTGGCTAGCTTCACACAAGCCTAGGCGTGCTGCTTTTCTTGTGAATTATCTGGACATAGTCGGCTATTACAGCAATTCCCGACATGAGAGGATGTAAAGCATGAGGAATTCGTATAGATTCTTTGGAGTAGTCCGGACTGAATTCGGAGTCCGGTGAGAGAAATGACGGGATATTCATAATCAAGTGAAAGTCTGCTAACCTAGGATCTTAACGGCGATAACTCGCGCCCTTAATTTTACTCCAGACATTCGCGGTAGAGTGGCTAACATAAGCGATTCCCGGCTAGTTTCGCCGACCCAGGTTTTATACCTGTCCGGTAGGTATTCTTCTAGAACGCTTAACGACATCGGCTGCATGATATAACTTCTGCGATAAATCTCTCATTTCCCGGGGTTATCATGAAGTCGGCCGAAGTATTGCTTATATATCCTCCTTGCCTCAATTACGAACCAATTATGCGAGTTTGCCACCACAATAATGGCAGCATCTTAGAAACGTAGGTTACTAATGGGATTCTGGACAAAATCGGGTTGAGCTCCGAGCGACCGAGCACATACGATAAAGTCATATATAAAGAGTAGAAGATGAACGGAACTAATTGAGGGAGAAACGATCCAAACGTCTACATCTTTGCCCCCTTTATCTATTCTATGTATTAAGACGACGCTACCTACTCCCCTATAGCAACATAACAGCAACTTAAAATGGACAACCAGAATACCAAGGTATTTGCCGGAAAGGTGGCTCTAAGTGAGTACAGATTCACATAATCTATCATAAAGCCTGTCAAAAACATGTAGTAGATCTGACTCAAAGTTCAAGTAACGGGCTCGAGCCGTGGTATCGGCGCAGCCATCGTACTGCGCTTAGCCGGGCAGGGCGCCGACGTGGTTATTAACTACGTCTCGTCTGCATCAGCCGCTGAGGAAGTAGCGAGAAAGGCACGCGACTTTGGTGTGAGAGCGACGGTCATCAAAGCCGATGTCTCAAAGACAGACGAGATTATCGCGCTGTTTGAAAGAGCAAAGGCAGAGCTTGGGCGCATCGATATCGTGATGAGTAACTCGGGCATCGAGCACTTCGGCGACCTCGAGTCCGTTACTGATGCCGAGTTCGACCGCGTATTCGCTGTCAATGTGCGCGCACAATTCGTCGTTGCGCAGCAGGCTCATAAGCATATCGAAGAGGGCGGTCGACTGCTCTTGATAGGATCTGTTTCGGCGAACTTCGTGAGTATCTGTCACTCACTTTCATGTTTTATGCCTAAAGACAATCATCACTCAAGCTGAAAAAGTGCTAACATAGCTTGCTCATAGGGGCTCAAGGGCCATGCGGTATACGCCTCGTCCAAGGCAGCTATACAGGGGATGACCAAGTCTTTGGCATGGGACTTTGCTGATAAACGTGTTACTGTGAATGTGATCGCACCTGGGGGCGTCGAAACAGACATGGCAGCGGAAAATGCGAAACACTACGTCCCCGACTCTGACAAGATGACTGCCGACGAGATTATGGCAAAGGTTGGCGCGGGAAGCCCTTTCAACCGTATGGGACAGACGGAGGATATTGCCAACACTGTCGCCCTCCTCGCCTCCCCTAGCGCGGGGTGGATCACTGGCCAAACTATTCACTGTAACGGTGGAGTTTTCATGATTTGATTATTGGAGGGTGCGGCTGGCTCGTTATGCTTGACTTAATGGGATGTGTAGTAAAGGCATATCGGGATTGAGGGCATCTGGAAGTCCCGACCACCGCACATGCAGCCACCGTGTTACAATACATCTCAAGTTGATAGGCAACCTAGTAATCGATAGACTCGCTGCGAGTGTAAAAACCCATATAGTTGTGAGACTGAGGAAGGCTGTCAAAGAGGAGCTTAACTCATCTCCTCAGACGTCTTTCATCTGAAGTGGCACAAGTCTCATCTGGTCTCCTAACCCGTCTATCCGTCGGTCCTCACTGCGTGGCCCCGACACAATTCATCCGATGCTCCACTTCTTCAGCAATGATCCGGTGTTGCATGTTTGACGTGGCTATCGCGCGACCAAATTACCAAGGATAACTCGAGCAGTAAGCTCTTGTATTAAACATGTTGGGCTAAGTGATCGTGATTTGACATCAACTCCAGTCTCGAGATAGACACGTCGCATAGGCGCGTTGATATAGAGCTTCCCCTCCACCGCGATAAGCTTCTCAAAATTGCATGACTGTATAGCATCGTGTCGACCATCTGGTGGTCTTAACCCCTCTTCAACAAGAGACCTAGGGTTCCAGGAAATCTCCACTTACTAAGAATACGTGCAGCACCCCTCTATGGGGCAGCAATGCATGGCATTCTGGCGCTTGCCACCAGGATTTGATCTTGTCTTCAGAGCTCGGCGGGGCAGTCGACACCAAGCTCTGACCGAAAATGCACAATACTAACTAGAGAGCTTGCCTTTAGCGGGGTCTAGAGGCTAAGCTCAAGCTCTGATCACGTACAGGATTGATATGCTCGTATGACTTGCGTTGAAGGCTTATCCTAACTTTGAGGAGCCTAGCGAGGTCAGAGAGGTGATAGATCAGACCAGGGGCGAGCGGCCAAGGTCAGCCAGGTGTGAGGGTGAAACGGAGCGGTGACCGACTGCTGAGGGGCAATCGATTCGAGACACCGTGCAAACGCAGTTCAATTAGGATAATACTCCAACTATTGTTACAGGTAACTTGCTGATAGGGGCAAGGTGCATCCACCCGACCAGCGAGGCGTGATGCAGCTTGGATCTATCCGTGTGGGTCGGAACAGTGGGCCACGCAGACGACAGGCCAGGAGAGCGCATCTTCCCCGCGACCAATGCTGCACGACCAGTTGGCACAAAGCGGTCAAGCCAGCGATCACCAACATGAATGCGAGGGGCCGTGTCGTGGCAAGGGGTTCCGTCTTCGGCCGCTTTGATCATTCACATCAGCTCTGTAGACATATGATGAGAGAATGTATAAGTTTCCACCATGGCCGCTCTCTGTTTTGAGCTTCAGCATATGTGGATTACTAGTCACTCAAGAGTCTTGAATACACACGCGATCTCATACGGACAACCCCGATTTTAAACCCTTGTATATCCTGTACCTTGTCTGCAGACATACGAGAATGGCCACTGCTTCCGTCCTGATCCCTCTGTCCGTCATCAACGAGAATGGAGGCGTGCTGCCGCCCAGTGCCCTCTCGCAGCAGAGCCCCCGCCATGGCCGAAGTAGGGGTATGAGTGTGAACGGCAAGAGCGGAGGAGGCAAAGGGTATAGGGTGGTTGAGAATGCCGATGCGACAGTTGCCAAGGCGGTAGTCTTCGTGTTGAAGCGCGCCGTCACGAAGGATGAGCTTGATCCTGAAGCCGAGGATATAGATAATTATCTGATTACCAGCCCCGAAGGGTGGGTGGGAGTCGCCGAATTGGTGCGTTGGCCATCATTTGGTCCGAGCAGCTAACGAAGATGAGCCCGACTAACTCTAAGTTATAGCTGGGTCAACCAAGAATGAAAGATCTGGGAATAACACTAAGCGATATTCGCCACGCCGCTACCTCATCAAAGGCACAATTTACCCTCCGCCTTAAACCAGAGGCCGACGCCGAGAAGCCCGAGTCGTACGAGGTACGGCGGGAATCTAAACGAGACAGTCTACCCAGAGCCCCCGAGGTTCCAGAGGGCGAACCGCTCAAAGCTGACTCTGAGAATCTTCCGGAGTACATTGTCTACGAGACGACATACCAGAACTATCCGCTTGTAGTCGCTTCAGAGAGCATTAAGCGGGCTGACGGCGCTACCCATCTTTCTTTCCTACCTGTTGCAGCTGCAACAGCGACAAATCGTCCCAGCAAGGCTGATGTCAGCATCTGGATTCATCTTCGTAGTGCGATTGAGCAAGCACCTGAGATCCAATGGCAATTCACTACTTCTGGGAGAATCATGACGGCCGCCGATGAGGTTCCGCTAAGCTTGTGGAAGAAGGCTGTCGCCCGACGCCCAGATATAGGACTGTTGTTTGAGGACGGCGTCGTTCACAAGGAGATTCCAGAGGCTCTTAGAGGCAAGGGAGCCAAGGGCAAAGCCAAGAAAGGCAAGGGTGTCCTGAAGCAGGAGGGCCAGGAGCGTGCTGGCAGCGAGTCTGACAGCGTCGCTGAGGAGGAGGAGGAGATGTAAGATGATGTATAATGCTAGTATAGTCCTGGCTATGCTCGGACGTTGAGTGTCCAGACACAATTGTAAAGGTGCTCCAAGATGAACCCATCTGGAGAATTGAAGAGGCCGACGGGTTGATGTCCTCTACATAGTGGAAGCCTGATAATTGAGTGACGCTTTTTCATATTCCCTGTTCCCATGCTGATCTGAAGGCTCAGAGCCTAAAGCCATATCCGTGAAGCTATACCTCCTGAGTCGGTTTTCATAGGATTCCTAGTAAGTGCATTGCTCTAAATGCAGCTTTACGCGCTGGGCGCCATATCTTTTCATCGCCACCATATTTCGCGTATGCAACGCCAACAGCCAATCCACTCAAGTGTGCTGCATGTCCAAGGCGGAAAAAGGTGGGATACCGTACAAAGATGCCGATGGCATCGAAAAGAGCAACGCACGCCATCATCTGGGTGATTGGTATAGAACCGGGGATAAATATGATGCCAACATTTGTATGGGGGAACGAGATGCCCATAATTCCAAACAGGGCAAACAGCGCACCGCTGGCCCCTAGCGATGCTGTGAAATTGGGCCTTGGCCACACAGCCGCCGCGTGCTGGGCAAGAGAGCTCAGGATACCAGCTGAGAGATAAAAAGCCGTAAGATGCGCATTGCTCTCTTTGAAAGTTGGTGATCGAGCGGCTCCTGGCATTAGCCACCACATACCATACATATTCACGGCCAGGTGCACCAGTCCAGCATGTCCGAAGGTTGAAGTGAGAAGTGTTATGTTGGTAGACAAGGTAGGTATGTGGACAAATTTCATCCCTATAACGGGGGCAGCAGCAGATGCCAGGTAGACGCCCGTAGTTATGGCCATGAAATTCAAAGTGAGCTTTTGCGGCTCGGAGAATTCTGGTCGCTCAGACCGGCCACGAGTTGATGCAACACGATCCCATATGGAACTCAGATTGTCTCTACGTGCGAGTCGCTCTAACTCTTCAAACGTCTTGAAGGTTTTCCCATGAGCCCCGCGCCCCTCTTGAGCTTCAACACGGAGCGCATCCTGATAGACTTCAAAGGCGGCGCAACTAATGTAGATGGTACTGCATGCGGCCACGCTCCAGATCGTAGGCGCCAATAAGCGGACGCGTGGCAATGGCCGGTACCCTTCGCTAAATGACCGCTTAAATGGCGATTTCTTAGGTGAGCGAAAGGCCGCAAAGTTCCGTGCCCGAAACATCATTGACGGCCTATCCGAACGGAGTGGTTGCGTGCCTGGATACTGTACTTAGGTAGGTACGTAGATTTTCGTCGGGATCATGATCGTGTTCTGTTGACAAATGTTCGAGCCCAGTTGAGGCAGTGCCAAATCTACTACCCACACGTACCTATCTCAGGTGCCTTGGTACCCACTGTAGATGCACTAACCTTAGGTTAATTATTATATAATCAAAGAGTCGGCTCCACCTTGTCCATATTTGGCTAAGGTCAAGTCGGACTCACAATTCAATTGATCCTCAACCAGGTTGGACCGTGTCATCTTCATCGCTAGTTGCTACCGATGCACTATGTAGGCTTGGTGTACTCTCTACCATTGCAATTCTGATTGCTTGACATTCTTCTATCATTTGGAAGTCATTCAACTTTCGACTTGATCTGCCACGCCGCAATAGAGTCAATTCTAAACTTCAAAGATGGTGCTCTATGTTAATACCTAAGGTAGAACGAAGACGAGCTCACTGCCGCCAAGTACAACATATTCTCATCATTGGGATGGCTCAACCTTTCTGGTAAGGATTTCTCCAGGTCGCGCGCGGCGGAACAGATGGCTAAGGTGAGAAAGCTCGCTTCAATTACTTTCAACTTCTCGTACTCATATATAGCGGACTTAGGTTTACGAACGCATATGTATGACTTGCGTCACCGATACACCGGCAGAGCATAGTTCGACGTATGCAATCGTTATATAGTCTTCTCCAGCTTACAGGGTCTTAGCCTAGACGACTAGATGAATGACTATCTATATTTAATAAATACTATTCTGCGAGCGTGAAAGTCTCCAGAAAGGATGAAAATCCCGAGTGACGGAAACGGCGTAAGATTCATTTCATAGATCAAGCGCTGAAGATAAGTTCATTCAGTATTAGCTGGATAGCCTCGTCGCTCTCCGAGGTTGGAAAATCACGAGCTGCATACCACTCCTCGGTCCTCTCTGTCGCCGCCTGACTCGCTGTGTTCACCAGTGTCTCTAATTCGGGTCTATCGGGACCTTCTGTGGCGAGACACGCACAAACCAGATTACGCAAATCAGGATCGATCCACGAGTACGGGTCCACGCCGTCTTCATCAGGAAGCAGGAAGCCTGCCATAGTTCTGATTTCGGGCTCGCCTGATCCCCTGTCGAACGACCTGCCCCAAGACTCGCCCCGCTGCAAATCTGCGCACTTCGCTTCATCTAACGTCACGAGTTCTGCCATGAGCTAAGGCTCGGGCGGTCTACATTAGCACTCGACCGATCCTTATGGCACAGAGATTCTGTCCACTTACACAACCGATGTCATAAATATTACTCTCCATTGCGTTCTCTTGGGCTGCTCTGTGCAAGATGACCATCAGTTTACAGGGGACAGTATCCGGCTAGCAGGTCTGACTGACAAGCTTCCCGCGAGCATCGTCATGCTCCCAAAATCAATGAGCTTCAGAATTGGCACAACGCTGTGCTCTGTATCTTCATCAGGCGGCGCCATCTCTCCGAACATTACTAGTAGCTCATGTATGAGTATTTTCTGGTGAACCATGTATCGTTAGCAGAACTGGACCTACTATTTCCGTTATGCATATCACGGTGTATCAAGCCCCCGTAAGGTTCGCCTTCCACCCGCTCTACCGCCGGCTGTGGATTCTGTTCAGGCGGCTTTTTAGGTGGCCAGGCCATAGCAATGCACATCCGAATCACTGTACACGCCATTTTGTTAGTCCTGTCGCCCTGGACTGACATATGAAGTGTGAGCTTACAGCACAGAAAGAACTTCCACAATAATCTATTTGGCAGGACTTTGATTCCGCTTTGCACAGCCGATCGCATGAACCTCTCGAGCGTTCCGCTACCCCATGTGTCAGCCTTGGCGTTCGACGTTCATCGAGGTGCGGATATTTACTTTTGTAGAAATTCAAGGTATATCCAGTTATCCGGTTCCATATTGTGAGGCGCAAGGCCCGGAAAACTCCGACTTAGAGGATCGTTGGCCGGTGTTATTAGCCTGACGACGTGCTGGGCCCATTCTAGCATCTGCTATATAGTTAAACTATTGAAACGGCCCTTGTGTTCCGGAAAGATTACATCCCAGGAATACACACTTTGAGCCACGTCTTCTCCCGTTTGATGCTATTTTTATCATTGTCGTCATCGTCATCGTCGAAGTCATCCTCGTCTTCATCTTCATCTTCGTATTCTTCGTCGTCATCTTCTTCGTCTTCTTCACCTTCTCCTACTCTCTCCTTCATAGCGGCGAGGTCCGTTTTCACTTCAATATTATGGTTAGTACATTACAATAGACTCTAACTTACAGAACTTGTCCCGAGAATAGTATCTCGCTGAGTATGCAATGGGAGATAATTATTTTAAGCTAAATCGCCTCACATATTAGGTGCCGAACTGGCATGCCTGGATGAGAGCCCGACCTCGTTAAAGAACTGGGCGCAGGGTTTAAGGAAGGGCCTTTATATTTGATCTTCCATATCATCCCAGTTGCGCCAGACCCAAACCCCCGTTCCAACACAAATTGCTTTTCTTCATCTTTGTCTAGGTATTGTGCAAGAAGCCGTTGGAATTGTCGAATGACCTCGGGATCATAGCTAAGATTGTGTCCAGGTCAGTAGATAGCTTCCAGTACACGCGTCTTCATAATTGATAGCCATTGGTATCTTCTACGATGCGCCAGAGTAATTTAGAATTAATACGTACCCTGACATCTGAAACTAGTGGTTGCTCGAGCCCAGTCGGAGCTCTTGAGTAATTGGGATTCTATTGTGCTAATTTTCTCTGACACATACCTAGTCTATCTTCAGCCCAAACCCGCTGTAATCGACAAGACGCTATTATCAGGTGAAGGTAAACAAAGCGCAATTAACCTGGAGATATAACAAAGGTATTACCCCATTCATCAAAAGCAAATTTTCAAAATCCATCTATAGCTCTTTGAACTTAGAAGAACGTTTCCGGTAACCTATTGATCATGGTTTTTATTACTTAGCTTCGTAACTTCATAGGCACTCAGTCTGAGACTAGTTCTCCTACTCCGTCACACTATTACACTTCGTCGACGACTAGCCCAGTCGTAGGTTCGCAAACAACTCACATACTTAGCGCATACACTCTAATTTAAAGTGTCACTATTCTGACCCTACAGCTTTCTATGAGCTAGCTTGGCTAATCTCCACACGGAAGTCTCCGATTGTAATTTGTTTATCAGATCGTACGCTAATAAGATGCTTGTGTACGCGAGGTACATAGTGAGCAGTCTCGACCGCATTGCGGTTCACTTATGCGGATCTCAGCTGAAAAGCTAGGCAAAAGGACCCCACATGTCTTCATCGTGAAGTTGGACTAGCGCTCAGGTCTGGACTTTCGCAGGTAGTGGGCGGAGCGTTGTATCCGCAGCGATACGATGGGCCCGCTTTTCTCCTAGCAATATCAATAGATCGCGGCGCTCGCACTATATTCGTGGGACGAAGCTTAGCATTAGTATAGGGAGACGCCGTTAGATGATGCGATATGGAGAATATCGCAGAGCCACCAAATTGCTGGTTCCAACGCACTGGGTCTGCGGCTGGCGGTGGACCCGACCCTCGGACCCGGAAAGTTGGATGAAGACGAGGTATATAGATAGACAATAGAAGTTCGGAAGTTTTTGATTTTGCTTTCTTTGCTATCATCTTGTTTCAATTCACTCGTTTGTTAGATTTATCATTGCCTGGGCTTTAGAGATCTCAGGGGCACAATGAAGACTGCGGTTCTGGCTCTTCTAGCTGCTGCTGCAAGCCTTGTCGTAGCGCAAGACGACTGCCATGTAGAGAATTCTGCTAACCTCCTCGTCAATCCCTCGTGGGAAGAGGGTAGGAATGGTTGGCAAATCATCTATCCGACTACCATTAGTACTACTGTTGTTACTGATGGTGCTCAGTCACTGTGAGTTGCCAATCTGGATATATGGATCAACACTTCGATCTTCGTAACACGACAGCTGACATCTCCCGTGTAGGTCCATGAGCGGTGTATATCCTTACAACCTGATCTCCCAGGCGGTGAGCGGCTTGACTGTCGGGACTGAGTACGAATTCGCTTTCGACATTAAGGTCTCCATCACCAATGTTGCTATCACGGAAAGCTGTAGCGCGTTTTTATATCACGATACCCTGAGCTCCGGGAATGTAATTAAGCAGAACGCACGCACCTACAATCTAAACAACGTAAACTGGGAGACACTCACCGGCAAATGGACGGCTACGAGTACCAACACGGTCTTCGGAATATATGTAACTTGTTCGCCATACCGGATTCCCCAGATTAACATTTTTCTCGATAACGCGATTTTGAGAGGTAAGAGTTACTAGTGACATAGTAATTTTCTCTAGTTAGAACGTATTACGAACCAAGAAATCTGACTGCGAGAATATTAGGACCGGGAATGCTTGTATGCCCCGAGCCGGAGCCAGAGCCATCATCCACACCGGGGCCATCACCTACACCGGAGCCATCACCCACACCGGAGCCATCACCTACACCAGAACCAGAGCCGGAACCAGAACCAGAGCCGGAACCAGAACCATCACCTACCCCGTCATCTCCGCCTGTTAGCCCGTATCCTGTGCCCTCATCTAGCTACCCGGTATCTAGCTCCCCGGCAAACTCATATCCCGTGCCTCCATCCAGTTACCCGGTATCAAGCTCGCCAGCAAGCTCACATCCTGTGCCCCCTTCCAGCTACCCAGTATCGAGCTCGCCAGCAAGCTCGTATCCGTCGTACCCGTCCGGTTATCCTGTATCGAGCCGGCCAGTAAGCTCGTACCCTGTACCCTCATCCAACTACCCAGCATCGAGCCCGCCAGCAAGCCCGTACCCTGTGCCGCCATCCAGCTACCCGGCATCTAGCTCTCCGGCAAGCTCATATCCTGTGCCGCCATCTAGCTACCCGGTATCCAGCTACCCGGCATCTAGCTCTCCGGCAAGCCCGTATCCTGTGCCGCCATCCAGCTACCCAGCATCTAGCTCTCTGGCAAGCTCATACCCTGTGCCGCCATCTAGCTACCCAGTATCCAGCTCACCAGCAAGCTCATATCCGTCATACCCATCCCCATCCGGCTATCCTGTTCCCCCATCCAGCTACCCAGCACCCAGCTATCCAGTATCCAGCTATCCAGTATCCAGCTATCCAGTATCCAGCTATCCAGTATCCAGCTATCCAGTATCCAGCTATCCAGTATCCAGCTATCCAGTATCCAGCACCCCAGCAAGCTCATATCCACCACACGCATCCCCGTCTGGTTATCCTGTCTCCAGCAATCCGTACCCCCAGTCTCCAGGCACTACACTGCCAACCCCATCGCCTACGAAGAGGCCATCATGTGCGAGTAGGAGACGGCGACAAGCGCAGAGAATACAGTGAGCCAAGGCCGTACATAAACTGAAAGTCGTCAAATCAAAAACTTATAGGGTTGTCCTAATGGAAGCTGTGTATAGAACTTGGCAGTTACGTTAACTGCGGAATACGGTGTTCAATAAATATAGGCGCAACTGGGGATTTTCTTGGCCATGCTCCAAAGCATCTTGTCGGCCGATGATACGAAGCCAGTCTCATCTACTATTTTCTCAATCCGTAAATAGCCATAGGTAGCTTGTACGGTGTAATAACTGCTGGGAACCTTAATTTAATGCAAATGGTCCCATCAAGTAGTGTTCCTGGCCCTTGATTGTCGGCATAAGCCTCTGGTTTTGATATTTATACCTAATTTCATTAGCAGCTCTGTTTGACTCTCCCTAGAAGCTACCTCTCCATGACGGTGAGACACAAGACTCGTAGACCTTTGTGGAGCGAGGTGTGAGTCGTGACTTCAAAGTGGACGGCAACAAGTTCAATATGACCGATAACGATTAACCGAGATCCGATAAGAAGTTAACGGAGTGTGAATGAACGCATCCAGAAACCTGCTAATCCCAAATTGGCAATCGCGTGCAATCATAAATGCATGGTTGCCAGATCAACGAGCTTGAGTGGATCTTGCAGCTAGCATCACCGCCTTTGTAAATTGTTTGGATTGTTGTCTTCCTTTCTCCAATCAACCCAATGAATTTTCACGCGAATTCAACCGCAACCTTGTAGAATGCACCTTCAGATTTGAACATCCAGTATTCCTCTCAAATCACTTTCATTTTAATCCCTTGTGCTGTTACCTATACGCAGCATGGCGTCAGGCCCAGCGACACCATTATCTACGGTAGACAACATGGCCTTGAATGCTGTTGCAATGCCATCGCCCACACCCACGATGCAGCGCCTCTTCCACAGCCAGCCTGAGAGCTCTGATGAATTTGGAGGCAATAGTCCACTCAAAAGTAATGCCTTCGATCACCCCACTCATATCGACAAGAAAACAGTCAAGCAAGACCAGGACCAGGAGAATGTTTCACCCAGTAAGGCCCGACACAGTCGTGTCTTGTCTGGTAACGAACTGTCTCCTCTCAAGATCCTAGCCACCCAAAAAGCCGAAATAAAATCCCCCGAGAAGTCATCCACCACGAGAAGCCCGAAGAAGTGGTGCCCTGACAAGCGATTTCCAGTGAAGGTCAACAATACCACATCCCCACAGAAGCCCATCGTGAATCACCGCGAGATAACGCTCGAAGATGCTCTGGCAGAAAACAAGGATCTGGCACAAGCCGTCAAGATTTTCGAGGATGAAGATACTGTAATGGAGAACGCCGGTGAAGACAACACAACATACATGTCGGATGACCATGAGCAGGATCATGCTGAGATCGAGATTGACGTTGACAACGAGGACCAAGCAGGTCCAGACGACACCATGGTTAGCACATTCAGCACATTCTCCGCAGTTCCTAATATGACTATGTTCGACCGAATTGGGCATACACCTACGAAATTTGCCAACATGGGTGCTACATCTACAAGTCGCAGTCGCTTTGACCCCTCGCCTCAACGAACCCCACGCGCGTCGACACTGCGTGAATCGGGCAACACCACAAATCTACTCGACTTTACGGAGCAAATCCAAAGTTTCTCCTCAAGATATTCGCAGCAAGTGTCCAGCCTCCGCGGCACCTCCCCTGGAAAATCATTAAACAATACTGTGGCCGCCACACCCAAGAGACGACAAGCAAATCTCATCGACTTTGACATCCCACCGCTTCCTACCCCTCGCAGTATCCCTTCGATTACACCTCGCGAATTGGAAAGCCTCAAATCGGGCTTCCTGTCCGAAATCAGCGGCCTTAAGGCATCCCTTAGTGGCAAAGAAGCTGAGGTTTCGTCACTAAAGACCGCCGTCGCCGACGCCGAAAAGCGCGTAGGCGAGTGCATGGAAGAGCTACGCGAAGTCAAAGCTATTAAAGAGGCTCTCGCTGAAGAGCAAGAGAGCTGGGAGAAGCGCGGCAGGGACATGGAGTCGGTGCTGCGCAAGGTCAAAGAGGAAATCGTTCGCGGTCAACGTGAGCGAGAGCAGCTCGAATCGAAGTTCGAGGAAAGCGAGAAGCGTCGCGAGGCCGCAGAGATTATGGCGCAAGAGGCGGAAAGCAAGATGGCTGCCATGCGCGCTGGTAAGGCAAACACGGATGGCGCCTCGGACGCTTCTTCCGCCGCCAATAACAAGTCGCCCGAGAAGAGCAAGGCCCCCGGGTCCCGCGAGGTCGAGATCGCCGTCGAGAAGGTGTCCCGCGAGCTGCACTCACTCTACAAGAGCAAGCACGAGGCCAAGATTGCGGCGCTGAAGAAGAGCTACGAGAACCGCTGGTCCAAGAAAGTCCACGAACTCGAGGGCAAGATCGAGGAGCTCTGCGAAGAGAACGAGAAGCTGCGCGTTGGCCGCGACGCCACCATGACCAAGGTCGACCCGAACCAGTCCATGATGGACGACGAGCGCGAAGAGCGCAAGACCCAGGCTATCAAGGACTCGACACAGATCAAGGAGCTCAACGCAGAGATCGAGAAACTCGGCGCCGTCATCACCAGCGTTAAGAACGACAATCAGGAGCTGCGACAGCTCCTAGAGAAGGAGCGCATCGAGAAGGGCGAGCTGGTGCTCCTGGCTGAAGAGATGATGTCGATGCAGAGCCTCTGTAAGACGGAAGCATCACCACCCCCGCCTACTCCCGCCCCTGCTGCTGCTGCTGCTGCTGCTGCTACTCCCGCTCCTACCACGGCTATGAAGCCCGAGCTCAAGGCTACGGAGGACTTCAGAAGCAGCGTTAGCCGGGCCTCGGGCCTACGGGTCCCCGCATCAGTCAAGAAGCCTGTGGCGGGTAGAATCGGTGGTCTGGCGAACGAGCGTAAGCTTGGTGGCGGTCTTCCTCGCCCTGGTAGTGGCATGGGTAGTCGAAGCGGCATCATGAGCTCTATCGAGAAGATGGGCAACTATCGCGGACGCGGAGACTAGGAGGCAGTACCCCCCAAAACTGTTTAATTTCTGCCATTCCTGATTTCTTTTCAGCGTCTTTTGAAATTGGAGCATCTGTCTGTCTGGGCGTTTGCCTTGCCTAGTGGTGAAAAGAAGAGATTCAATGTTCTGCGAGGTCTGACGTTGTGGCGTAATGATTCACATTGCTGGGCAACCTTTGTACAGAGAGGGAGGGGGGTTCTAATGACTTTCTTCTGGCTTCTTTGGTCAATTAGACACCTATTTCACACTTTCCACTTTGCACTTTTCGGCGTTAAGGATAGGGATGGATGATGATGAGATGCCTGAGATACACACATAAACAATTCTTTATGAACAAACGAAAAACTGTGGTATTCATATCTGTTTTTCCCGTTTTCTCTTCATAGATGTGACTCTTGATATGTCTATTGATTAGTGTAAGGGTGCGTGCAACTGTGCGTTTGTCACATTACTAATCTAGTAAGTGCGTAAGTACCTACTAGTAGTATCTATTCTATCTAAACTTTGGGCACTTCCCAATGCTTCCTCGTGACGTTCTTCTGGAACCGGTATTGGTCAGCTGTCAATGTGATAGTATGTCTATCTGTCTGGATAATGCCCATCCACACCGACTAGTGTGAGTCTAAGTTCTGGTTATTCATGATGATTGCACCCCCGTTATTCCGTCAGTTAATCAATCAATCAATCAATTAATCCACCCGATCACAAGGGTCCCGGCCATGCCAAACGGTAACATTCCTATACCGCCGAAGCGCATTGTACGCGCGCTCGGCCTGGCACCGGTAGCTCCCGAATGCCCACTCCATCGTGGCGTTGTCGTGGCAGCTCTCGGTCACGTAGATGGTTCCTGAGCTGCTGTCCTCGCCGTAGCTGCCTGCAGGACCCCCCTCGCCCTGGTGGCACGGGGTACTATTATAAGCACCAGGGTCCCGAACTAGGTTTTGGAAATCCGGGTTCTCGCAATAGATCTGGTTCTGGTTCTGGTCGGAATTGTGAGTGTGGGTGTGGGCTTGAGTGTGAGTGTGAGTGTGAGTGCGAGTGTGAGTGAGAGGGCGATTTGGAAGTTGTGGCTCTGGAGGAGGGAATAAGTGACGGAGTCCGCCCCTTAATATTCCAGGATATTCTGCCAGCCCGATTCCGCACCCAGGTATAGCTACCGGTGCACGTCCTGGAGCTAGTGCAGGTGCAGGTGCAGGTGAAAGCGCAGGTGAGATCGCGGGTATAGGTGCGACTGCGGGAATGGACGGAGCAGACGTGGACGTAAACGTAGACACAGGTGTCGGTGTGGGTGTAAAAATAGAGGATGGTGGAGGCAATCCGGGCGTAGGCAAATACCGGATATACTCTATATCAAAAGCACAAGCCCCCTGGAAAATCTGCAGCAGAGTCTCCTTATTCACGATATCCCGCGGCCCGTTGACGACAAGCACTCTCGACACATTTGAGAGGGGCTGCGCGGCTGTCAGGATTCTGTTAGGGCGCACAGCTGGCACGAACTGTCCTACAGTAAATAAACCCCGCGCGGCACGCTCCAGGAGCCGCCGCTTCCCCTCGGCGTCGAAGAAGACAATCTTGGCTGCGCTTGTCGTGTGTGTTTCCTGCGGAGGGTTGATCACACATGCGTAGATCTTGCCGGTGTTTCGAGTCCGTGCGAGAAGGTCTGTGTATGTGCAGTCGGCAGGGAGGTTTGTGATCCACTGGTTTTGGTTATGTTGTATTAGTATTTTTTTATTTGTGGGCTTTTAGACTTAGAGTAGAAAGAAAGGTTAAAGTGGCGTGAGTGGTGCGCATGCATAAGGGTTTATGAGTGAGTGACTACATTAGCAAATGCGTAAACGAGGGATGTATTATTAGAACAAGGCTCATTGCGGTAAGCAGCCTTGCCGTCTTTACTTACAACACTTGTGCTCAGCTCCGGGTCAATGTTAGCCGACTGGTTCCGGATACCCTCGCGGTTTCCCTGGTAGTTGGCGGAAATTCCCTGGCCGAGAACAGGAGACGATGATATTTCCTGGACGACGCTGGGTAATCGTGGCGCTAATGCAGGGAGAGAGGAAATACTGCTTGGTCGTTGTGTGGCAGGTTGTGACGGATAGCGCATCATCGATCGGTTGAGTAATTCTATGAGTGGTGACTGCGGCAGAGATGGGGCGCGTTGAGGCATGACTATGCTGGCTCGCGATCGAGGTGGTGAGACTAGCTCTGGCCGGACTACGGTGGGCTCTTCTCCGTATGCTCTTGGCTCTCGAAACCCTTCAACGTCTTCCCTCAAGAGTGGGCTTGGGAAATGATAATTTTCCACCGGGTATTGGCGAGGATGCTGGTTATTGCTTCTAACATTTGCGCAGGTTGGAGACATCATGAGATGTGGTGGGATAGGTGCTCGTGCTACATGGCCAAGATAGGCGTAACTGTTTGATGTTGGGAGGATTAGGTTCTCTGCCTCTTGCTCGGTAAGTCGGATCATTTTGCAATTTGTAGCCTCTTCGCCGAGTCGGACTTGCTCGGCGTACTCGGCGAGGGGCTGGGTTTTGGTATGAAAATTCCTGTTTGGCATCATTGGCCTTGACTCTGGCTGTAGATGCATGGGCGATGATAGAAGTGTATGTTCTTGTTTTTGCAAGGACGCTATCGACAATAATATCTTGTTAAATAACTTAGAAAGAGTGTGTTAGTCTCTGAATGATAGGGGAAGTTGAACAGAGACGGGGTAAACGGAGATGCTTATAACAGACTGTTTACATACCCTTAGTTACCGAGCTGTCCTGAGAGTATTGTGAATAATAATTCTAAAGATTGAGTGGAAGCCGAGAAGAGGCAAAAGACGACAGCTTAAGTATTGCCCGTAGGGACATGGGAAGAAATGTTCCTGAGGGAGCCATACTGGACCAGTATCCCCCAGGGCATCAACAATACCAGAGGTCCTCGATGCCTAAGGCGCATTGTTTTCCATATCACATGAGTTCGTCGATAGGATTGGAATGCTATTTCCCTGAGTAACATCAGTAAAATCACACGTCGAGTGGAATCCAACAGGCTATAAGACTAGAAAGTGATCGATACCTGCTCCTTTTCAGTCTTAATATATCGCCTCTCCCCTGAATATGCATTCATAGAAAAATAAGATTGAAAAGATCGTGTTTTAACGCACAGCCTGCACCAGAAGCGATACTATCGTGGAATGACTCACTGTATTAAAGAGTGCCTGTTCCTCTAATCCATTAATTACCTTGCCTGTCGCAAACGCTGTTGTGAGTTAGATAAAAGTGTGTTTCAACCTTTTGGCAGTGACTACAGCGATACACGCCATGAGAGGCATCGCTAGACACAATGAATTTCCTGTGAACCATCTTAATAACCCCTGAAGAAATAATTACAAAGCGACTTCATTCTTGGTCGTTCTGAAAGAACTTGCGAATGATATGTCTAGGTGAGCCTAGATGGGTTGGCCAACTCATCGGGATATATACCAGCGAGGATATCTATTGACTCATATTAAAAGTCAGCTTGCAGCTTTGATGCAATTGTTTCTGCCGACTACATCCTCAGAGAGTGGTAAAGAATCTCATAGTACGCAGTTATGCAAGCAACAACAAAAACGCTGACATAGTTTATCGCGAATGGCCCCGGCTCCTAAGAGTGCAAGGGACAATATCAAGTCACCCTCATTAATATCTAAAACCAAGCGTCTTAATAAAATACATATTCTAGAAGCAAGATAAGAGCTTAAGGGGTTCTATTATGTCAAATTAAAGTGAATTCTGGCCTTGTGATTATCTTAAAAACAACCATATATTGTAGGGAACCCGGGTTTGATGCTTGTTCTAGAGTGTCTACTTCTTTTGGTTTCCACGCTTAATAATTCACGGTCTGACGATGCCTAAACGTGCTACCCCCCTTTAACATTCCGTCCGGTTTCCATCACTGTTCGCCATGCCTATCTCTTTCTCTATGTCACGGATCAGAACTACAATGTTAAACCCCCAATACTACTATACAAAAGTAGAACGTAGTTAAGTCGAGCGCTTGACCTCACATGCAGTTTATATGCATGGAATTGTAGCAGGCTCCCCCAACTCATCTAGCCGGCGCGCTAAGTCTTCTCCTCAGCCTTTCCCACCAAAACACGACAGCGCCGCATACCCCAGGCAGGTGATCTGCGGTGGTAGTAAGGGTAAGCCCCATATCTTTTCTTTGGCCCGAGAGTCTGACAGTTCCTTCGCCTTCGCTGGCGGTTGCCAAAGCAGTCAATGAGCGGAACACCAACGCTGAAGACCAGCAAAGGGGCGAGATAGAGGGGGAACATGAGTGATATCAGCTGCGGCACGAAGATACAGTTAATGAAATGCCACGACAGTGTCGTTAGGGCTATTGTTGTGAGGGAGAGGTCGGACATCTTGGCAGATACAACTTGGTTGAAAGGGAGCTAGAGTGTAATACCGACTAGTCGTTACTTTATGTGTGAAGATGGCACAGGAACGGGAGAGATGTTGTCAAGTCTATCGGGAAGTTGATTGATGGGTATGTCCTGGAAAACATGAGCATTGGGGAGCTATTTCTATTAGAAGTTGCTTCTTTGCAGCTTTGAAGTACGAATCACTGTTGCCTGACAGCATGTGTCAGCTTCTAACAACTCCTACTCCGTCACATTTGGTTGGGCAACATTTTTTTATGATCGTCGATTTCTTATGGAAAGGAAAAAAAACTGGGTAGCAGAGGGACAAAGAACGTCTACGCAATGTCTGGAAACAAATATTGAGATATTGCATGTCAAGTCTGACCACAAATATGGTAAAATACTAAGTTTTTCCATAGTTCACAACGTACATGGCATACTATTATAGTAGAAACTTTACGTTTCAGGAATAGCACGTATCAAGTACATTATCTTCAATATTTACATCAGTGTAGCTCTGGTCTTGTCATACGAGCGATAGATGAAAAGAGCATCACAGTCCCATGAATATAAACTGTATACGACGTCAAGGCGTCTGTCTTGGCTACGTCCTACTGTTGCCATGTAGTGTTGTGGTTTTCGAGTCGCAGATCTCAAACGTGATAAATAAGAAAATACAAGACTCTTTGTTCGTCATGTCTCATAATAGTAGTACAAGCTATGAGATTCTGGTTTTTGAAACTTAAGTTTTCTACTACCTACAAAGAAAGGGTACGTTTCGCAAGACAATACCGGCATTCTCTAAGAAACATGTTTCCCAAACTCTTTGTTTGCCTGGGCGGACAAACTTAAGGGGGGCGGTAAGGTCAAACATTTTACGTGATATGTATCAAGTTTAATACTGGTCTAGTCAATGTAGTGGGAATGGTTGTCAATTAAATTATCTATATAAAGACGAGGCGGGAGAAGGGGTGGGTGGTGGGGATTAGGGGATAGGGGGCTTATGGTGTGTAGGGTTATGGTTTAAGGGAAGCTGAGCACATTTACTTACTGGCGTTCGGATACCACCGTGTGATATTAACTATCACTGCTAGCATCATCGGCACTCGAATGATCACTCATCATGATCGCGTTCACGAAAAATACCAACTTGCGATCCGAGTCATGATAAGACACGAGCCTCCTAAGCCTCTTTCGATTCTCGAGAACGCATTCTTGGCCCAGATTAGCGCCGTATATCTCAAGCAAACGGTCTTTGTTTACTTTCTCCTCTGGGAGGCTAAGGATATAGTGCAAGAGAGAAGCAAAGTCGTTGTATTGGTGTAAGTCGCCGCTCTTCAGAATCTTAAGGAGTTCCGCCTCTGCTATGCGGTTTACGGCGTCAGCGTCTGATACCGGTTTTGTAGTAGAAGCAGAAGCAGCGGGTGCGGTAGAAGTCGCTGCCGCATCAGCAGAAGAAGAGGCCTCGTGAGACCATTGGGCTATATTGATGTACTGTTCGCAGCATACAGGGCATGCTTCGAAACCCCCATCCTGGTAAATGATGCGCGAGTGGCCGATGGCTGCGCAGTACTTGCCGAATACGCAGAAGGCGGTCGGGAGAGAGTCAGTGGCCTGGAAGGTCTGTCCAACCTCGTCGCGGCGAAAGACTGTAATGACGCACATATTGATGTTGATAGCAGTTGATATTTGCGAGAAGTAACAGATAAAGTATGATTTTTGTTCTTCGGATGAGAAGCTGCGAAGATGATGGTTGTGCAAGATGAGGTAGTGTTGATTGGTACCGAGTGGCTACTTCAACATCTTCACTCGAGTTCGAATTGCTAACGTATATATAGACCTATCCTAAGAATACAAGTTCCTTGTTCGGAACAATCAACAATGTTATTGTTAGTTGAACAATATTATTATTAGCAACCGCTCCTTTATGTTCGAAAACGCATGCCTTGTTGAGCACGCAAACAGAACTTTTGACACGGAGACAGTGTTTAGAATCGCAAACTCAGATTATTATTCGACTGCCAGATGGGATCTCTGATGTTGATACACCTAATCATTAATTATGGTAGTTATGATATGCCAAAGAAAGCAACCCTGTTATACGCAATGAACCCATTCAGCCCAACTCCTAATAGCATCCTAGGAACTTGTGGGCTCCTTCATGTTTAGAATTTCCTCGAAAAAATATCCAAAAGTCCACTGCGGATTCTGCGGGCCAACGCATGCACGTGCTGACGTCGTCGGCTCATCAAGGGCATCAATGCCCAACTCTTCTTCATCATCTTCGAAGAGTCCCTGGTCGCGGAGCCAATCCTTCATAGACTGCAGAGCTTTCGTCAATATCAGAACCCGGTTGTGCATGGCCTCTCTTGGTCCGTCGGGGACATAGCTAGACGGGTATGCCACCGCCGCAGCTGCAAACATCTCAGCCTGAGCCTTCTTCGCCATGATGCACTTGGCTAGAAACTCGTCCAAGATGGTTTTCATATCTATGCTTCGCCTGGCTGCACGGAGATCCCAGCCAGGTATGTCTACCAGCAGAAGACGCGAGATGGAGATGACTATCGTGAAGAGATCCGTAATGGTGGTGAACGGGCAATACAATAGCCCGTCCGGACTCACGGCCTTGACCATTTCGATGTATGGCTTTGCCGCCTCCAAGCAGTATTTCATACACTCGAGCTGAAATTGCGAAGTCATTTCGGTATCCGCAGTGATATACGTCATGGGTAAATACAACTGCATCAGAACGTTTCGAGTCAAAGTCCAAAGTAATACTGTTCTTCCGTCAGTGTCATGACCATTGTTTTTGAAATTGGCTTTCGTACAGAATTTGGGAGTATGGTGGGTAACGTCGTCCATAAATAGTTCTAGTTCCTTCCTGAGCTCACTGAACTGTTCGGCGGCGTCGATGGAGACCTCTCGGCACCATTTCATGTCGCAGATGCCCTGATACAGTGAGGGGATCCGGCCGATGTAGAGACGGAACTTGATTAGTTTGATAAGAAGGAAATCTGTTTGGAACTCAGATGACCGCTCCAAAGACTCGAGACAATACTCGGCATAACTGGACGAAAGAGGATTGGGTCTCCCGAATTGGAACGAGTTACTAATTGGAGGTCAGCACTGCTACCTAAGTAACGGCGGTAGGACCGCCTCGGAATGTCCGGGGATAGTACAATGCGAGAATGTAGTAACAGGCTAGAAAGGCACGATGCTCTTCGTTGATCTGGGCTTCGGTCTTGGCGGATGTATCCTCAATAGTAGATTTCCTGTAAAGACTCAAATCAGCATGGGACAGAAGCATACATCTCAGGCGAATGGCCTACTTTGTAATGCCGAGGTTATGTGCGAGGCCGAGAGTCAAATAGATCAGTTGGGTTTGTCTGTGATCTGAGTAAAAATGGGGGTTTGCCCTAATTCATTGTTTAGCTGTATGTGTTTCTATTAAGGGGAATGGTACTCTATACCAAGCCATATAGACGATCAGTCCTTGTAAGGCACCTAGACTTGGCTCGTTCATCACCAGAAGGTGTTGCCCAATCCAGGCATCGACACTCCTCCTTATCTCCCGCCTCTTAGCCAGGGTCAGGTGCACTGTTGTCATAAGTATTGCTCTGAACAAAAGGGGCTTCTCAACAAAGAGTCGATGAGCAGTAACATCATGTTCTAGAATTATGAAGGGAAAGTGGGCGCTGAAGATGGTAGTGAACTTCTCCACTGCTCGATCTGCCTCGTCCCAGGAAACCCCGGAGCCAGGGCTCGGAGGTATGCGAGATGAAGTAGACGCCGACGGCAACGACTTAGAATGTTGAGGGAGGTCATGATGCTTGTATAGCTCGCTGGTGCTGGTGCTTGTGCTTGTGATCTCGGTACTAGAATCACCAGTGCTTCCGAGTAAGGACTCGGGCGGTGTGGAATCAACTGGCGCCGTCCAGGCCGGCTGAATACCGGCGGGAATGGACTCATCCCGGTTTTCACTACCTTTTGCCTTGTCTACGACGTCGGCATTGCTTCTTTGGGTTTGTTAGGAGTGAGTGATCAAGTTATATAGACTCTAGGTAGTTGTGCTGTGTGGAGCACTTACACCGAACCCTGCGTCTTGAGCTGGCGGGGTTTCCGAAGGCTCTTGGTTGTTTGAGGGGCACAATGAATATTTAACCGCCGGCATCTATGGCAGCCGCCGTCACTCTCATTTCTTTCGTACTGGCAGCGGGACTTGGCCTTGGTGCACGGCAGACAGGCCCTTGGGCGGCGCGGCGGACTCTGCGCCCGGTCATCGGTTGTTGGAGGGCTTGGCATCGATTCCCTACAACCGGGATAGAACAATACCTGGCACCCGGGATAACTTTTTCAAAAAATGTATTACGATCAGGAAGCAGTCGGATGATGAGAAGAACAGCGAAGATGTTTTATTGCCATTGGGGTGGACGAAATTAAACATCGGGTTTAACGGGCTTAAATATTGCTACGGAGGGATAGGAAATACATCTTGTTATATGGACATTTATTAGCATACCGAAGTACCATGTATCCCGTACTATCTTCCGGCAAAACAAAGTACCTGGTCTGTGTTAGCCGGTACGGAGAATATAGTAAGTTAGTCCGCCGCCGTCTCAAAAGGGGAACGAGCTGCGTTTAGGTTTGGCATTTGATATTTAACTACGACAACGTAAATGCCAGCGACCGCGGAATACTGCAGCCCCATCCCCGCTACTTCTAAAGGCTTGAGATACTTTATCTAGGTGCTTTTCGTCTTTGCTTGTGCGTTGCGGTCTCGAGCCCCGTGCTCTAGGGGAAAACGAGCCAACGACCCTTGTGTCCGTCAGCTCTGACCCCGGGAAGGTCACTATGCTAAGCTACAAATTAGGATAGTTTCCTCTCAATCTTTAAATTTCGCATCGCTTGTCGGAGATCATACGTGAACAACAGTGCTCACTGACCTATTTGCTGTTGGATCGCTCTAATCGCGCGGTAAATTATACTTGAGAAATAGTAGAGCTGTGTATATTAAAGGTTGGCATCATTACGATTTTGCTAAGTATGGCTATGGTGCAAGTTGCACCTGCCCTATCCCTTTTCACGGTTCCATTCTCTTTCCTGTACTCCGCATGATCTTGTACTTCTGCCTCCTTGCGATCGTCTATATATACACTGCTCCGTTCACTTTTTTATAATAGATGTCAAATTTGATACCGTCGGAGATTACATTAATGATTGATTATCATTAGAGAGACAGTATCTTGTGTGAAGCAGAAATTTTCTGTATTTACTTATATAGGGATAGCTGTAGTCCGTGCTTAGTGTCCGTGCCCGGGCCGGGGCCGGTCGGGAACAGAACCGTGACACAAGACACACTAACCCCGTTGCCGCCTGCCCAGATGTCTTAGTAGCCGTGGCCTCTCATACGACAATGTACCGAGGTGGTGTCTAATACAAGTATATTACCCGGACAGGTATCTATACTACATACATCGTCCTCTGCCTCCATCTCCGGCCTTCAGAGGCTGAAGAGATGCCGAGGGCGCACAATGTCATGCCACTGTACCCTTCCCTACCAAGTCGTTCGCTGATATATTATAGTAGGGAGAAAGCAGTTTTGCACTTTTGTCTTAGTTCGCAAAATGAATGCAGTCAACATCGATTGCACGTTGGTCGACAACAACAACATAGTCATTCATCCCTTTGAGTATTAATATCTCTTGCCCTGGTAGGGCTACCTTCACTACTTCATCGTCTCTATGTAGTCTTTGTGATCTTCTCTAATTGTGATATTCATGGATGTAGGATCTTAGAAAGCAGAAACCATGCAGTTCCACAGGAAAGGGTTCTGGAGTGGCAGTGTAATTTATGCAGTCTTAAGGCACAGACATCTTTTGTTGCTGCAATATCTTTGATACAACATATTCAACAAAGCAACATCAAACATAGGGCTCTTATAATCGAGACATTGATATTCAAGGTATATCTTTTTCGTTGTATCTATGAAATATAGAGAGGGTGAGGTAGGAGAGTATGACCTGCTGTGAAAGCAAACAACTTTGACTTGCTGTTGTTCACATCACGTGAATTCAGACAGACTCCATATGTAGAGCCATTGATTAGTGGTCTATCATTATTAGTCCTCTATATTGGTACATATTCCTACTTCCTACTATGTGATGTCGAGATAAGTACTTAGGAACGCGTCAAAGTCGCGATTGCCATAAGCTCCCATATCACATATGGCATTGGCACACACATTATCCCGATATTCATACTACAACCAAAAATATCCCTTCCTTGCTCACACTTCAATCAAAGACCGCCCACCTCTGTCCTGACTGCACACTTTCGCACTTTAACATCATAACACCAAGCAAACACGTCGTCTCTACACCAGTAGCGGCAGACTTACAACCAAGTACTAAGCTCATGCCTACCCTGCACACAAAGCGTCGGAGTCCTTTTTATCAAGGTAGGATATATCTGTCAAGTAAATCCGATGCCTTACAGCTAATCTGTCAAGTCATATCAAAGTTCAGAACTCAGGAGGACTCAGGACACCGTCACGATGGCACTAGAGATCCTTCTTCTCATCTTCCTGGTGATTATCGTCTGCCGTAAGCTGGAATGGTATCCAGAGCCCCTATACTTTATATTCACAGATCATTAAACACCGCCGGCGGCGTCAAGCCGCCCTCTGCCGAGAACTGCGGCTCGACACCACACCAACCAAGCCGCATCGGCCTTGTATATTGACATCGCTAGATCCGCATTTTCCTGGTCTTGGTTTGTTGTACCTTCTCAGGAATCAATAGCTTTGCCTTTACTGATGTATCTTCTAGGGAATACGTACTACTGCAGCAGTACAGGCTCTGCATTCAAACAATCAATACATGCTCTGATCCCTCTTTCCCTCTACACACTACGATTCCATTTCTCTGCAGCACCCAATTTTTCTCTTACGCTTGACCTGACTGTCTTTTGCGATTGAACATTTTCCCTTGCAGAGAAACAAAGTGGTATTATTTGGCAAGTCTTCTAAGGAGACATACAGAAACTTCACATATAGACCGACTTGGTCTAGGCCGTTGGTTTCTTCTTGCAATTGTACCTGTACCTTGCCAGCAGCATTACCTTGCCAGCAGCATCACCTTGCCCTCCGAGAGTGCCTTTTTCCGCGTTGGGTGCTATTCATTCTGTGTTTTCACAAATTTATATCTTGCTACGCGCAGTTGTCGTCCACTGTAGTTGGGTTTCTTCGTACCTTGATACCCATCTTTGGCGCTTTTGGCGTTGCTGCATACCTCTCATCTGCCTCTCTCACCGCGTCCTACTTGCGAAAAGTACTTCATACATATCTCCTTGTCCGCACCATTCCGTATCTCACAAGAAGCTCTCGTCTCTTCGCATACCCTCTCTTGCAACTGTCTCGTGCCACCCGGCTTATATCCATCAAGGTCCATCGACTCAGCAGTGCGAAAAGGGCGCACTCCAAGATTGGTCCTTTTGGGCTTTCTTACTATCTCTCGATATTTTCTTTAATAGATCAGCTGTAACCCTGTATGCCAACCTTGAATCTGGTAAGTCATATACCTTTGGATCATGATAATCACGCTCCTGTTTTCTATGGTTCGAGTTTATTCATCCCTCTACAAGATGCTAACATTCAAGACAGCTGGTCAGATCGTTCCTTACAGTCCTCCTCTTCACAGGCCCAAATCCTATTCTCAGTAAGTTGTTTTTGCTATATCAAGGCGATTTCTCCTATAATTCAATCAGGCAGATATAAATCTTAGATTATGACATTGACTTGTTGGTAGCCTGATATATGTCCACGCAGGCGATATCCAAACAACAATGATGGGGAATCAGCCTTCTAAACCCCCCGGCATTGACTCTGGGAGCTTCGTAATGAGCCCAGACAGCGATGACGGCCATGATACCAGTGCCGGGCCTCACCATAGGCACCACCAACACTCCATTTTTGCTGGAATGCGCTATTCAATTCCTACAAAAGCCCCGGCCGAGACAGCTGTGTCTAAAGCCAACAACCTTTTCTCCACAGCCCAGGAAGCACGACCCGGATCACAAGGATCCTGCCCTGTTCAATCCGGTCCCTCTAAAGCGCAGTCAGAACACGCGGGCACGGAGTTTGTGCCTAGTAAGCCCATCCCAATCCCCGGTGCCAAAGGCGCTGCACGACTCCCCGTCCAATTCGCGGACGGCCTCCTTGCTACGACCGGATCGCGCGCTCCCATTGGTCGCAGGGACATAGAGCTGTTGGAGGAAATCGAGGTCAAGGACGCAGCTTACCAGGAGCGGTACCGCCGCCTCAAGCAAAAGCAGATGAAGTGGTACGCCCAACAACCCGCCCAAGGAACCGGAACAGCCAAAGCCAGAGACGAACGGCAAGATACGCTGGGCGCCGAGGAGAAGGCCAAGGAGGAGGTCGCCAAGCCTACCATGCCTCGCAAGGACGTCCGGGTGGGAAATGCCATCTTGCTTGGCCCCGATGAAGCCCGCGCCGCCGACCAACAACGTAAGCAGCAGCATTACCATTTCCACGTTTCCCCCCTATTCTCCCTTGAATTAAGTGCACTGAACTCTTTACTGATATTTTAATCTGAGAAACAGTGGCGGCTGGCCGGAGCGGTTCCGGTGGGGTGGCGGCGGCGGCTGTTGGCCCGTCTGCCCCCTTCCTGCTCCAACGGGTGCCTGAGGGCCAGTTCGAGCGCACCGAGCTGGTCCGACGGGACGGCTCCGTCGTGGAGAACGCCGCGGTCTTGGGGGCCGTCCAGCGCATGATGGACGACCTCGAGATCGCGCCCATCGACGGAGAGGAGGACCCCGCGGACAAGAAGGGGAAGCGGGTGCAGCAGCCGCGCCCACTCTGGGAGATGCGGCTGTTTTCTATTGAACTGCTGCGCGTGCTGCAGCAGATCGGGAAAGAAGGAGGGAATGAGGGCGAGGAGGCCGAGGAGGAGGAGGAGCAGAAGGAGGAGGGGGGAGAGGAGGAAGAGGAGGAGGAAGAGAAAGGGAAAGAGAAAGAAGAAGAAGAGGATGAATAAAAGCATGTACCAGTAGCTTTCCCTTTGCTTTGCTTTTATTATCTTTGATTGACTAATGAATGATACCCCGATGACGCACATTAACTTCCTGATTATGATGAAAATAACGTGAATGTATATTGCTCAAAACCCCCCATTCACGAGCTACTAACCAACACGATAACTTGAAGCCTAACCATCACGATAAGCACACGAACAACATTGTACAACGGTGCAGTTTAACAAATGTGTCACTCCTGTCCCATCATTCTTACCATCATTTTTACTCTGTCGTGTTGTTGCAACGCGAAGACCATGGGTGCCTGGAACGAACTAGCAAAGTGAAAGAGACATTGTTACAACCGACCAGAATAAGTTAGTTCTGGATGGGATCCGGACAGATATCTTCAGGATAGAATTTAATTGCTATTTTGTAGCGCAAGATGTTCAAAAATCTGTTCTTTGAATCTTTGCTACCATTTGGCTTCTTCTGTTCTTGTATTGTATGTGGATTCTAGTTGTCCAGAGCTAGCACTAGATTAGGTGACTGGCCAATGCCGTTACTTCGCAGCAGCCTCTCAGAGACGTTGTGTAGGGGTATTTGTTGTCGTAGCCATGTATAAGCTAACTAAAACAAGCGAAATGTAGGTAACTTTGTTCATATAAGCTTCCGCCAAAGGGACTCAGAGAGTTGTTATTGCATCTAGTAAGGGGCTGAGCTTGTGGAAAGTTTGCTATCCTTCTGCAGTCAGAGATTTCCACGAAGGAAGTCTATGTGGAGCAGAGACACATCAGGTACATAAGGTAATACCTCTAAACAACTAGTTGCTGACGATGCGCTTGTATAGGTAATAGAGTAATATCGAAGATTAAAGCTGACTTGCTAGACTCTTAAGTCCTCGAGTCATAATTGCTCGAAGAAAGACTGAGATTTAAAAAGAAGGGTATCAAATGCAATGTCTACTTATATACAGTGATTATGGAAACTATGGGTATCAGATGATATGCCGGCCCCCTGGCGCCTGTTTGTAAATGCTAATGATATAGTCCGCTCCTATGCACGCTTTGTGTTGTTGTTGACGTCGAGTCCGAAAAGTCGGGCAGTCTCCGAGTATCCCTGTCCTCCTCGACAACCACGGTAGTAACGACCTCCATCTGGATGGCGTTGGCGTTGCGCTCTACCGGCGTCAGCGACGTCTGACTCAGGCTCTTCCCCATCCTTGGATATTTCCGCGCTCGTGCTTCCGGGTCGCCCAGTATTCTCCACCAACCGCCTGATGGCGGGTCCGGATGCTCCTCCTCCCGACCACCTCGCACCCATGTGGTGTTCCCAAACTTCCTCGGTGTCGAATACATGAACGTGAAGGTGTCGACGCCGGTGTCTTCGTTGCCTAGGTCGTCGCCGTGCGCGAAGACGATCGATCGACGTGTCGTGGTGAAGAGAATCACGTCCAACCAGCCGTTGCTGGATATCAGGGCACCTGCAAAGCAGAAATAGCCGAGTGGTGGTTCTCTACCTGCCATGGTCGCCACACGCCCGATGGCCAAAGGTAGGATGCATATTAAATAGATAATGGGATAAACCAGAAACGCCGGGTGGTGGTAGCGGGCGCTTTGGGCGTCGGCCACATCACCTCGCTTGTGCTGTCGTCTTAGGGATATGAAAATAGCCGCATACAGCACCCAAGAAAGAAATATGGCGATGAATATGAAAATGTAATGGGTGAGAAGACGGATATTGCCGTATTCTTGGTTAACCCAACACTATCATAACATATGGTAAGCGTATATCCTAACGACCAAGAGTAATTGCGGCTTGAAACTTACCCAAGCGCCAGCACGAACGAAAAAGCCTCCGGCTGAGGCACCGTTGAGGGTGCCAGCCACAGGCAAAAGCGAGACGAGATAGATGAATGCCCATATGAGGACGATGTAGAGATAAAGGGTTTTATGCGGAGGACGATACCCATAGACGATCGAGTAGAAGGTGTGGATAGCGATTGCCGACATAAAGCAGCTCGACGCAAGATCCCCCACCGAGACGAAGAGGCCCTGGGCGAAGCAGGTTCCAGTTCCCACCACTATACTATTCCGGACAAGCCACTTGGTGCTCAGGGCGAAGGCCGTCGCTTGGTGTAGATCGGCTATCAGGAGATTCACGATAAGAACGATAAACTGGTTGGGATACCGAGGGCGCTCGGCCGTCTCGGTCGGCGTAAGCGAGATGGCATCTATCGCAGGCTCGGAGCCTGCCAGCTTCGCAACATCGTGTGCCGGTCCGAACTCTGTTGGACCACTCTCAAACCTGTATCCGGCCGCCTTCCGCTGATCCTTCCTCTCCGGAACTCCCCATATCTGCCACCGAGCAACTTTATAGGTCAGGTAGACGAATAGCGCCAGTGCCGTTACGAACGACGTGATGGAAAAGATGACAATGGCAATGGAACCCGAGTGCACTACTGGCGGTAAAGGGCTAAGGGTTCTGGTCTCGCCCGCCACCGCCATTGGCGAGACGACCGGAGGTAACTTTATCACTTAGACTGTGATGTCTTGTCTTCCTCGTCGCCGTCGAAGAAGCTTGAGGGCGGCTTGGCCTGGGTACTAGAAAGGTGTTTTGACAAATGGACTTTGGTGCTTCACGGACCTTCAAGATTCAATAGGCGAAAAGAAAAACCAAGATAATAAAACAGGGAATCATAAAGCCCGAGTGGGAGGCATAGGATAAAAGAAGCCTTCCAAGCACATGCTTCAATGCCGAGCTCTGCAAGTTGTTCCTGATCTGAGTGGTCAGACCGGGGGAAAGCTTCTTTTCTAGAACCGGCTCGACTACCCCCTTCGACGCTTTGCTCCGGAGACTCTCGTGGTTTTGTACCATAGTGTGTGTATAGGCAACGCAACATAAGACCTAACCTAACCAAGGTGAGTCTGACATGTTTATGCAAGACGTTAGTGTGGTTTCAAAGAGTGGAATCCACGTGGGGCTGGGGGGTTTGGCTTGGTTGCTTGGCAGCTTTTCAGCTCTGACGATGATGCACGAAATCTAACGATGGTTGTTGGCCGTGCGGGCGTCCATGATTCGCCGCCGCCGTCCCCCTCAAGTCACGGGCTATTGGCCTTAAACTGGAATAGGGGATGGTACCTGCAGATGGGAAGCCCACCTCTTGGCTCGACCACTAACTTGCTATTTCCCGGGGATATGAACATCGCCATTCTCTCCTTCCACTCCTTTCCTAGCAGGTCAGCACTAGCTCAGGGCCGTTTAAAGACTAGAGCTCAGATCAGTGAAGCACAATCAAAGGGAAACGACTTCGAGATGAGTCGACCGCATGAGCCCTGGAGACCCAGGGTACAGCAGTATCTGACATGATTCATGATTCATATTACTTATCCAACGGTCGTGCTGTAGGTCAAACGGACTTTTACGTGGAAAAGTAAGCAATCAAATGGTAAAATAATAGGCTGACTATCCAATCTGCTCTCTTGTTAGGTCACGACGATAAAAATAATTTTAGCTGGCTCAGGTGTCATCAGCAAAGCGGCGGCTCGTCAGCATCGTAGCAACAACGCATGTAACCTTATTAGATAACACAGATGTATGTACTCCTCTTTTATTTTCTTCTTATTAGTACTCATTACAGCCCCCCCTCTCCAAACAAACTAGTTCTTCCCAGCCGGCTCTCAAGCCAAGACCGAAGGATCTGAGTTATGTACGTGCACCTTGCCCTAAACATAACCAACTGGGAGAATTGCATAACCATTTATGTAATATGAACTGGGATTTCTTACATAGCATCTCCAGACCAACCCGTCGGATCTGGTTTCTCACCTCGTCTCTGGACGTACTAGGCACCGTTGATCTTAGCGGACTAATTAGCAAAGACCTATTGACTTGATACATGATCTGGCCAGGAACGGAAGGGGACGTTGAAGTTAGATAGGTAGGTGCTTTGCATTAAGTGGTGTCGTTGGTCCCATTACCGTTACACCATGCTATCGATCTCGACGACCTGAGACCAACCGAGGCTCTCCACACATATAGCATAGCAGCCTAATTCATAGACACTAGAAGATAGTTGATGAATGAACTAATGACTTGCACGAAGCTAATAGCGGTGGGCGGCGTCCTTTGTGCAAAGGGGTTAGGTTCGGTGAGCTTTGCTCGGTCGGTTTAAGGACTACTTACCACTAGTTCGTATCTGTAGGAGTGTGAAAAACTCTACTTTCAACAGTCAATCTATATGGGTACATAATTACGTAGAGAAATGGCGGTGCGCTTTCGGATATGAATAAGCCCATAACTATGATAAGGGTAATTGCTATCTTGACCCTTCCATCCGAGTGTCGAGGTTTGCTGGCACCGGCGGCCTGATTTCGAGAGAGAGCCGGATTGTGGGCTTCCAAAAGTTCTACGCCACAACGTTCTAGACTGTCGGTGCTGGTGGACTTTAGACACTAACGTTGATGGAACAGAGGTTTTTGCCAAGGAGCCCTACAGCATAAATAGCTAGTGTACAGTGCAGATCACGCACACTTACAGTAGCCGCCCCTAACTAACGTTGAACCATTTCTTGCCTTTCAGTTACCAAGCAATATCTTTCCAATCCAAAACCCCAGTCCAGTCTAGACTCTACAGAGCATTTCCACCGAGACGATCAGAGTCTAATAACATCTACCTAACCCCACCCAAGTCAGGTAAATAGTTAATGGGCCCTTGGGCACCAAGCAAATGACAGCTCGGCAAAAAACAGACTGCCGCTTTTATTAGCTAATCTATAACATGCCTATTTACCACGAGTCTTTTAAATAGGGTACTACAGATAGCTGTCCTCACGAAACGGTCAAACCCAGTGCCACGGAGATCGCGAGCGATAGACAGGAGAAACTGAAGCATTGGCTCTTCTGATGATGAGCCCAGTGGGGGAAGTTCACGATACTTTTCATTTTAGACATTAGTGAATAGACCTAGAAGGTTGGACTGTAGGGAACATGCCTGATAAAAAATACACATAGTGCGCAGCTACTGTATCCAGGTACTGTGGGTATGATCACCAGATGGTGCATTGTGGATCGTTATTCGGGGTAACCGCGAGGAGACCGCCAGGTTGGGACACTGGACTTAGCACCAGTCAACAAAAACGTTCTCTTGGCACAGACAAGAAATTATCTTACTTTACCTAACCTGAGCTTAGGACAGAAATGTATACCTTGGTAGACTAGTCAACGTCTTCTTGCCATCCCTTACTAACTTAGCACCTTCTTTGAGTCCTGACCTACAAAAAGATTGAGTAACAGAGAAACGAAGAGCCGTTAAAGAAAACCGTCAATATAAACCAACAAGCATTCGGCAAATTCGGCGAGGCTAAAGAATGATGCAATCTCCACGTGTCACCTGAGACAAGAGTCGAGACGAGAGATACCATCCTCCGGTATCTACCGAAATGTACAGTTCGTATGTATCCTAGTTACTAAGGTTAGTAGTTAGACAGGGAGGTTATATCTACGTAGTATGGAGGATGGAGATGGGTAGTAGCGGATACCACCGCATCGAATCCCTCTGTTCAGCTCCCCTCATGTGCTGCTCGCTATGGATTGACATTGTCGCGAAGCCGTTGGAGACACTACTGTAAATAGTAGTAATTATTATGGACTCCTCAAATGGTGACAGAGTATCGCGCTACCGAAATCCCGGGACGTTCCTGGAAAACGTTACCCTCCCCAACCATTTGTCTACACTCCTCGTGCTCCACTGCAGTAAGTTCGCGAGTTTCGTAGCGGCGCCCACCTCCACCTCCACTGGTCTTGCATCTCGTGCGCATCATCGGATCAGATCACCATGCAAGATGCATCTACGTACGCATATAGGTAGTGCCAAATCCTGACCCGTCGCGGAATACTGCGCGGAATACTGCGCGGAAACATCAATAGATACAGAAAAGATATTAGCTTAAGCTTAGGACTGATGGAATGTCTGATGACATCAGCGATCCTGAAGTAAAGCTGAGCAAGCGACTGCTAGTAAATACATAGTAATACCATTACTATATACAAGCCTCTCCTTACCTATGTATGTGTCCATTTGTTTGGCGGTATTAGCGGTAAGCAGATTGATTATACAACAGCCTACAACAAAAGTCCAGCGGCTGTCATGGGTGAGGATGGTAAGGCTGCACCCATGCTTACATAGTAGTGTGTTCAAAGGCCGGTCGTCGAAAAATCATGAGATCGCGGCTTTTATCGTTTATGCAGCAAGCAAGCAAGCAAGTGTCCACTTACTGATCGTTCGCATGCTGTCTGTCACCACCGGCACCAATTAATTCTCCAGCTAGCTAGCGATGGCGGGTTTTAAGCTTGACGATGTATGCAAGTAATTGTAAGCCGTGTCATATACAAGGTGTTTCATATACCTACAGCATAAATAGGAAGCAAACAACTTGAACTGCCTAAAGCTATAGATAGCCGACGATTTTTCTTCTCTTTTCCTTTCTTTTGCTCGAATCAGGTAGAATGATTTGAATGAAGCTTGAGGATAAACGAACGCCTTGTCCTACCCACCACCACCACCACCACCCAGCTGAAAGAAAGCTCAGGTTCCTAATTCTAACTCTAACTCCAATCCCAACCCCAACCCTGGTCCACTAAGAATTCAAATTCACAAAAAAAGCATCGCAATCGCAATCACAGCCTTAGAATCCCAATACTACCTCACCTACCCACATATGCAAGTACATAGCCAACACCGTTTCGGTTCCACACAATCGTGTATAAGGTACATAGTAGGTAGCTTGCGATGAAACGCTCGCTCACTTATTCCTTATGCAGGCTTGTGCTTCCTTCACACTCGGGATCTGAGATCGGAGTCCGGTGAAAGAAGAGGAGGGTTGCCCTGCCTACTACCTCTTATGAAGAGCCAATAAAGAGCTATCGAACCCCAGATCATCCAGCTGGGCGGTATGTATAATGGCGAGGTACCATGTGCATGCCAACCGCATATGCTGTGCCACCGTCTCGCATTTTCCTACCTGATGACAAGCTACTAACGACACATACCTGCGTGTCTAGGACCCATGTGACTGAGTGCTTACAGAGTTTGACGCATGAATAATAGACAGGCAGATAAGTGCTCGTATGCAAGCACCAAACATAGATATATCAAATACTCCCTGGATTTATTTGCCATATCCAGAGATCCTATCCATACTTACACCATCTCTTAATGATTCACTCTTATTTTACTCTCAATCCCTAAACGCCCCTAAACGACCCTAAACAGCGACGCAATGCAATGATATGATGAATGCTCCTCGGGACATTATAACCCGAGAAAGTAAAAGAAAAAAAGACAGCTTCCGGTTTCCTTACTCCCCAGTTACTTACCTAGTTGACTGGTTGATCAAAGGAATAAGAGCCCGGCTGCTCAATCTAGGTAATAAGTGTAGGATGTTCCCGCTCCTCGCGAATCCTTCAGGCTCAGGCTGCGTGGGCTTACGCCGTACACTAAAGTCTAACGAACAAGCACATGGGAATGTATGTGTAGGTAGGTAGGGGGAGGGAAGAAACTAGCAAACAAAAGAAAAAAGAAGGATGAAAGAAAATAAAACCAAGGCATAGCGATCATACCAAACCCATATCAACGAATCTAACTACCGCCACCAGCAGCCCTGGATCGCTTACATACAATTTCAAGCGAACCCTGACCAATTCATATGGCCTATTCATCGTCAGTCTCCCTACCTATATTACTCAGTCAGTCTTTCATTTTGTTGTGTATGTACATACCTGTTTATATTCCTAGAAACACTGTACTACAGCAGACATCGATGTAGCTTAATAGATCGTAGACAGTAGACTACACTAGATGGTAGATTGATCGAGTGAATTGCCCAGTACATACGCTCTCACCCACTTACACAAGTGCTTTAATGGTGATGAGGCCATCCCTGCGCCTCTTAACCCTACGATGTGGTGCCATGGTATGCCATGCCATGCCACCCGACACATGATAGACAAGTAGATTAACCTAGGCTAGATTATACAGCATAGATTATCAAGAAATGAGCAACCCCCACCCAATAATCAAACTCTCGAGATGAGCCTATATCTATCTACATCACATAGGAACACCAAGGAACACACAGAGAAACCAACTACATAGCTGAACGAATCAAACACCGCGCCTCAGAAGAAATCTGAAACCGATGAAAACATATCTATACATATACCTACTACACATACTTACCCATACCTTAAGTATCTTACCTATACCAATCCGTACCGTGCCATAAGGTAGGTAAGGTAGGTAAGCCGCCAGAGACGCAATGCAACGCAAAGCTGACTGACTGACTGACTGACTGACCTCCATCCGCTCACTCACTCTCTCGCTCTTTCCTTCTCTTTTCCCCATTTCCTTTTCCATTCCGCACTTTCCGAGCTACATCTACATCTACATCTATATCTACATCTGCTTACTTACCCGTGCGTAAGAACTATATCCGTCTCCGTCTCCATCCGGCGATGTACGGCTAGGTACTCTACCTAACCTAGGACAAAAGCAAGGACTTGTGTATCAACTCGACTCACATCATCATCAACATAGCTTTATGGGACCTAACCTAACCTAGGTAATTGGTGCTTAAGCACGTATGTAGGGACATGTAGGTCCCTATGTCATTGAATAAACCATACATTTGTGTTCCAGTATGTAGTACTAAGTTAAGCTAAGCTTCTGATTCCTCACGGGGGGTCGGAGTATTGCGAGGCTTCCTGACTCTCAATCTGACTTTTTAATTATCGTCTCATTTGCATTTCTTATGTGATTACTCATCAGGACAGAAAGAAAGAACCAACCTACCTATATCATCGCAAGTGATTTATCTTCCGCTCTCTTGATCAACTTTGAAAACGGACTAACGTAGTAGATGAGGACATGACGGTGGCGTTGACAGGTAAGGAAACCAGAGAGCTGTTTGATGCAAAAGAGGCTGAACAGGACAAGTACATACGGAGGTGAGAATCACAGGCGAACCATTAAAGCACAGAGGGAAGAAATCCGCTATTCGGCACTACTACTTGGCTAGTATTCGTTTATCTTGGGAGTCCTTTTTGCAAGTAGGTAGCTATCAGCAACTTTGCACATCGAGCCTGTTTTCCCTGACCTTTATCATAAGACGCTGATTATCTTACCTCTCCCCTGCCCCTTGCTTTATCTGTTCTCGCTTCGAGATACGAAGTTGCAATCCTGAATCCACAGGGAGAGAGTGATCGTGCTACTAATGTAGGTACTGGCTTGCGGAAGGCACAGCAAGATAAGGAAAGAACAAAGCAAAAGTTTATGTCGCACAACCCCTGAACTCCATTCGGAAACAAGCCACAAGGCTTTTGCGAAGAGAAACTTTCAGAATCAGAGCATAGAATCTGTCTATTCACCCCACGGTACTCAGAGTTCCACCCCTCCATTGCCCTCTCTGGTCACAACGACTACCGGAAAACAGTGACGAGCCCTATAACAGAGGCGCTTGACAACACAGTCATCCCGCGTAATAGTAGCAGGGGGCGCCCGCAACGTAGTAGTATGAAGGAGCCACGTTTGAGGGTGGCATGGCTACGGCTGGTGCGGTGGTCTGGTAGTATGTTGCTTGCGGCATCATGTAGGCGGGCTCGACCGAGTATACCTGAGGAGGCGGCGGAGGCGGGTTGGTCAGGTAGTGAGCAGTACCGCTCCAGAACGGCGAGCGTTCCTTGACACTTACTACACGTACTAGGTTAGTTTCTTGATTTATAGATGTTTGTTTCCAAGTTGGAGAGGCGTTCGTGGCCGCTGACTGCTATTGAGTCTCGCAACATATTTTGATTGACAAAAAAAGGCAGAGACGAGTGTGTGCAATACAACATATAGTGATGGAAGTGCCGCCCCATTATGGGATAAAATGGCTGTGGCTAAGACAAAAACGCAGCATATCTCACTGTATTTGCATCTTGAGATATGTACATGGTATGTGGTGAAAGCCACGTGTGTGTTGTTTTTGGGGTGAATCCAGACGTCTGGGTCATATAAAGACAGTAAAATGGCAAGCTTACCAGGCAGACCTGCAGTTGCAGCCGGGGCTGGAGGTCCAGCGGCGGGATAACAATACCAATATGCTTGCTGTTGCGGCAGAGGCTGTTGCTGAGGCTGCTGAAGGTGCGGTGGAGGGCAGAAGAGCGACCTGTTGCGGATCAACGGTTAACAAGTGAATCATTCAAAGATTATGTATACAGAGGCACTGCCGTATTAGCAGTACAATCCGTTTCAACCAACTTCATTCTGCGAGATATCTTTGGCCGTATGAAATAATGAGAGTGTATTGTGCAACTTACTGCGCCAACGGCGTCCAGACGGGTGCAGAAGCAGCCATTACGGAGGGAGCCTTCAAAATCGACTTCGGGGCCGGGTTAAATACACGCCCAGGGAATGCAAAAGGAGGCTGTTTTGGTAGTGCAGTGAGAGGCTGCCCAGGAGGGGCAGCTGCAGAGGATGTTTCGAACTCAGTAGGTTTGGTGGTCACAGAGGGTGCGGGAGAAGGAGGCACCAGAAGTGAAGCTGGAGGAGGTCCGGGAGGAGCCTCTTTGTTATCGCGCTTAGGCTCGTCAGGAACGGGGAAAGAGGGTCGGTGATCTTGGTCCGTGGCAGGAACGGGTGTCTGTGATTGAGTGGGAGCCTCTGGCGTGAGTTCCAACTTCTCTGTGGGACCCGGCTCAGTGCTAGTTTGTGGGCTACCCGGGCTGTCGGGTTGTTTGTCGATGGCGGGCTGGCAGGTATCGATGTTCTCTTGATCTGAGCGGCGCTGCTCTGCGTCCGGAGGCTGTTGCGGAACCTGTTGTGTCGACTGCTTTGGCGCTTCGGCCAACATCATAGGCTCGGATATGTCACTACAGCATCAGCGTCACTGAGAAGGAGCTCGCTCAAATGTTCTGATTCTCGACTCGGGTTGCCGACAGCGGATGTCATCGTATGGACCTCTGTTGCCAAATGTTTGTAGGTAAGGAAGTACAGGTACCTAGGACAGACATGGCGTCTAAGTGCTTGGGCTTTTGTTACCTATCAGTGCTCCTACAATGTTTATTCTATTGTTACGAGACCTGCGTTATTGAAGAACCTGCGATCACCTTCGACGCGTCATTCATACCCAGGTAGATAAATAGCACTCAATGTTCTTCCTTTGGTCAGTTTGCTGAGGGTACCCGCGTAGCGGATAGACGACCACCGCGACGCTACTTTGGAAGTCGCTACCTGCAGCACCTGCCCATAGCTGTTTTCGTGCCTGCTTATACCGATTCAAATTCATCCCCAGCATCGTGGGTGCAGGTTGGCTGCGTTGGTACCTGGGTGCCTAAGTGTGTAGATGCCTTGACAACTTGAATGTTACCACTATAAGACAGGCCTGCACATTTCCTAGATTCGTCAAAGGCAAGGCCACTATTGGATCCCCGAAATGAACTACTCCTTTCTGTGAGCTAGGCCCGTAAGACTCGGACGATCACTAGGATACTTTCTTGTTACATATCTCACGTTTCATGGGTCCGAATTAGAAAGATTTAGGGTGCTGCGTGTTTGGATATAGATTCAAAAGTCATCTATATAATTTTTATTTATTTATTTAAATTATCCAGGAAAGGTACAAAAGGTTGAGCGGCAACAACGGAACCAGTTGCCTGTTATTTTCGTATCCCTTATTTCCCATTTCCTTCGACTTAAGTACAGCATCTTACAAGATAGAACTCTATGCTCTTCCCTTGAAGATACCGAGATGAGGTGGGCTTGCTTGGGTCTATCATGTTAGACTATATTCTAACGAGACAGAAGCCAGGGCCACACTTTGGCGTTGAATAGGCAGCACCAACCACGAGCTGAGTGACAACTCATAGCGCTTTGATGGTATGCTGTATTCACTTGCCGGAGCTGGTCGGTTGGTTTCATTCCAACCGCGCTCTAGATAGCCGTTGTCGGAACATACGAAACGGAGCCACGGCGGCCCTCGCCCTTCCTTCCTAAGATAGGAGGGCGAGGTTAAGGCGAGATATGTCTCGCCCTGTTACCCTCTCTCTGGGGTTGAGAGCTGGGTGGGTTTGGCGTCTCGTCGTGGGGGCCGCAGCATCGACCCAGCTGGGCTTTGTTGACACGCAAGTTGCAGCGGCGAAAGAGCCGACGGCCAACTCGGGACGCTCCGCAAGACACCAAGACCAGCTTGAGTATCTTTACGGAGTAGCACCCGAATCCCGTCGACACCTGAACCCGCGCGGGTTTGCAATGGAACAACAGGACGGTTCCAGGAAAAGACAAAGCGCGAATGCTCGGTCTCACCTTTCCCCGTAAAAATGAGCGAACGGCCAAGGAGTCTGATGAACAATCGTCGGCCTTCTCGGTTGCGTCATAGCAGTGGCGGTTGGGTACCTTGAGCCAGGGCGGGTATAAACAAAAAAAAAGAATATAAACCCTGACTCTCCTGTCCACCAAAGATTAAGGCAAAGTCATTAAAATTATGTCTTCTCGCATCTGAATAATTTTCCCTAGTCTCCAGCTACTTGAGAACGGAGCTCACTTAGGATCGAACAACGATGCCGTTGCGGCGCGAGGAGCGCGACACGTACTGAGCCTCGTCGGCGCTGGAGCAGGTCTCATCGTCACTATAGCCGCAGCGTGCGCCGCCACAGTCGATCTTGACACGGTCGCCCTTGCGGGTGATACCGTAGCGCTCGCAGGTGCAGCTGCTGCAGTCCGAGGCGGGTGTGCTGTAGCCCGAGAGTGAGGAGGACGGCGACGAGCTGTCGGAGCGATAGGAGAGGCTCGAGCCCGAAGAGGACACGGGAGAAGTGCTGAAGTCAGTGAAAACGTCCTCGTCGTCGAAGCCGGCGCTGCCGAAGCGAGCGGTCAGCTCCTCGATCTGCTCGTCGTCGTAGTAGTCGGCAGCCAAGATGTGGCGTGTGGCATGGGGGATCATGGGCTTGGGGGCCACAATCTGGGAGACGGACAGGGGACGACCATGGGGGATGTCGAGGCTCAGAGAAGCATGCTTTGACGACCGGTGCTTGTCGCGGGACGACGAAGAATGGTGGCGGGATGAGCTCTTGCTGGAGGACTTGCTGGAAGACTTGCTCGACTTGTCCTTGGGAACGTCGAGGATGTTGAGTGCTCGGCCGGTGGTAGGCTCGACGGTTGAGGCTTCACTGGGATTGTGGGAGACGTGGTAGCCGTCAATGATGTAGTAGTACCAGTAGCGCTGACCGGGCTCGAGATTGCCTTGGAATCGGAAAGTGCCCTTCCACGAGCCAGACTTGGAGGAAGACTTGTCCTTGGAAAGGGGGATCTGACCGACGTAGTTGTCCCAGGAACCGAGAAGGTGGACGGACTTGACACCGGAAGAAACGCGGAGAGAGAAAGACAGCTGGATGGTCGCCATTTTGCTCTTGATGTTGCTATCACAAAAAATTGTCGTTTCTTGGTAAATTGAAATTGAGATTCGTTTGAGCAAGGAAGCTAGTTTCTAGTTTCTATTAGAGTATTCGGAGGCGATTAAGGGGGTATCAGTTGACCGGCAACTGAGGTTATTGTGAGTATGGTTTTTTGGGTATAAGATTTGTATAATTAGTTTTGAATATTAATTGCAAGACCGAGCACAGCTCTGTCAGCGTTAGAGAGGAAAGAAATTAGGGGGAAAGGAACAAAAACAAGAAACCAGCTTTGTGTAATTGAATGCTTGCTGAAGAGAAAAGGAAAGAGAAGGGGAAGGGAAGGGAGGAGAGGAGGTTCTATTATATGGTTGGGGGCCCGAAGGTCGTGAAGGGGACGACCCAAGAGCCAGTAATAGTGACCATCACATACGGCCAGGATGAGGGACTGGGGATGCCGTCCATACTCCAGCAGGGCAACCTGCCGGCACAGCAACTATACGCTACGGATACCACATATTACCAAGCTAGGAAGTGCGGATCATAGGTATTGGAACGTTGCCCGGTCTCCTCTTTGGCCCGTAGATTTTGCACACCAAGACAGCACCAGGCCAAGACAGCATAGGACTAGTACTGTATATTTCCGTGCATATATCAAAGTCAGCAAACTCTAGAGTGTGTCTGTCTAACTACTGCATTGTGAGTTGAGCGGCGGCTAACTTGGACATGGAGGGTGTGGGGACTTGCACTACTAGGCTGCTGTGCGCAGTGGACGTAAACAATAATGAGAGCGAAAAGCCTAACGAAAATAGAACCGAGAGGAGGGGAAGAGGAAGATTGGCGGAAGACAAGAAGTAGACAAGGTTGGGCTAGCGGGGGTTCGGCGGTTGGGCGTCTAAACATGTACGGTGATTGGCCACAAGCGATCTGCACCGAGCCAATACCATTAGGAACATGTCTCCCATCACACGACGACCTGCATTGCGCCCGCCAATGACGGCTGTCAATGTCGATATTCGGGCCCCATTGCTGCAGCATAAGCAGATAGCTACATACCAACAACGTACATAGGTGACATTTGAGTGATGGACATGGAAAGTGGAAAAATTGGGAAAGACGCCTGTCGGTACGGGCGGCGTAACGGGGGATTTCGCCATGTGGGTTTGGACGAGGGACAGGGCAGAGACAGGCAGAAGAACAGGGTATGTGCTGCACTTTCTTCTTGACTACTTCTCTTGGGCGTGCAATGGAAACTCTATGAGATGCAGTTGTGGTCATCATGCAGGCCGCCATGACGATTCTATTGGCGCAAGAAACAAATCTACTAGGAGGTTATGGTGTGTACGGTGACAATTGTTATTCAGCTGAGTGTGGGCGAGCTGTGTGCCCGGCATTATGTAAAAACATGTCATGATATGGCGATAGCGATTAAAAGAGACAGAGGATAGATAGGTAAGTAGGCAATATGTTACCTCGCGTGCATGCAGACCTATCTCTTCCTAGAGAAAGATAGAAAGATACGCATCTATCCTTGAGGCAGGAAGCTAGCATAGACTCAAAGCATCTTCTCTACCCGATAGCCTGCATCTCGAAGCAGCCGGCAGATAGGCTTTGTTGCCCGATATGCGGCAAAGATGTCGAGAGTCTGTCCGGTGCCTGCCTTCTAGAACAGCACGAGGTGAGGACCAGTATACGTATATCCGGGGTTAAGTTCGGTGAAAGGGTGTGGCCCGTATGTGGGCACCCTGTCGGCAACATGCAGGTCATTTTCTAGCTTCGGCGGGTATGCGAAAATGGTCACATAGAGAAAAGCAGAGGAGGGTGTCGATTCATCAGTATGAAGTGGAAAAAGAGAGGAGTAGCACGGCTATAGGTGCCTGTACCCCATTACGCCCTACTTCTATGGGGAAAGCGCTCATGTTAATACATATGTAGTAGGCTGTCGGTATTTTCGCAGTGAGTGTGCAAGACTTCAAGGTTGATGCTGGTATGAGACCTTGAAGGGTGAAATAATGACCGGCTGAATAATTGTGCTCACTTGTCCATAGAATCTATCTAGAGCGCTGATTGGCCTATGTGTCCTGCATGGTCACATGACTAATTTGGCAAAGATCCCTGCCAGGTAGACAACTTGACCAAAATCCTACAACTTGCCTTGTGCGCAGCCTTCGCAGAACTTATGCAGACAGGGTATGTAGTAGTGATCGGATGATATATTTCTCGGAAGCTCGTTTGTTTCGCTCATCCGGCCGCAGCAAGCTGAAGGATCGTTGACGAAATCTGTCGATTGCCGCGCCAAACGGCCCAAACCCAGGTCACCTCCCCAGGGATCGACACCTTCTGTCGGGACATGCATACCGCTGTTTTCTAGGACTTCCACAGACTTGCATATTCAACGACACTTACTAACTTAGTGTGCTCAAGCTACCAATCCTTAGAAATCTGTTTTTCCGGCGACATCAAGTGCGTTTGTGCGTGTGTGTGGACCTACTGTCTACCGCGTCTATTTCCCAGTTTGTCGACTTTCCGAATCTGGTATGTTTCCGTGTAGAGCTTCTGCAATCGAGGATCCCTGAGCTTTATCCCTCGTTTAGTTACGTTTAGCTATCTGAAGAGGGTGACAGCGAGCGCTTAATTTCACCCGCTAACGCACCATCCCTTTTTGTTCCAGCTTTACTGTCGTTAACAAGAAAGGGAAAGTGGCCCAAGATGCCTTCAATAGACGCGTCCATGATAAGCGAAGGTCTGATCAAGACGGTGACTGAGTACGTAAGAGCTTACATGGCAAACTACGATGGATCGCATGATTTCAATCATATCCAACGTGTGCTCGGCCTAGCCAAGCACATACACGCTAATGCTTCCGGTGCATCGGAGCGGAATCCCCTCGTTATCACCCTTTCGGCACTTCTCCATGATGTTGGCGACAAGAAGTACCTTAAGCCAGGCGAGGATGCCTCGTTCTTAGTAAGAGATCTTCTGCTCTCGTACGGCGCCAGTGAGGAACTGGCAAGCAAGGTCCAGACAGTCTGTCTCGGTGTGAGCTACTCGAGCGAGATCAAGGACCCCGCCCGGGTTCAGGAGCTGATCAAATCGCACCCTGAGCTCGCCGTCGTGCAAGACGCTGATCGTCTTGATGCCATCGGCAGCATCGGGATCGGCAGAGTCTTCACGTTCACCGGAGCGAGGACAAAAGCATCAATGAATGACTCTATACAACACTTCCACGATAAACTCCTGAAACTCCAAAGCATGATGAAGACAGATGTTGGCCGCCAGCTCGCCGAAGAGAGAACCCGGCGGATGCAAGAGTTCCTCAAATGGTGGGGCGAAGAGGAGGCGTTTTCTGGTGTAGACGTAATAGCAGCGCATGCTTAAAACGCTGTCTCTTGTTGGGACACCCCTCATACAGAAGAAATAATGATAGAACGCTGATAGAAGGGTCTTTCTTGGGCCAGCCCCATGAATTGCAATAGACTGCTCCCGAGAATATGGCAAATGAGGTTTAGAGCTGGCGCTACCGGCGAGTCAGTTACCATAGCATGCCAAATAACTATCGCCCTTTTCTTCGTTTCGGCGGGCGTGTGCCTTACTACTGGCGGCGGATTCTAAAGTATTATCGCGCACTGATCAACCTACAATCTAGACTGATGCTTAGGCTTTTACGGATGTTCGCGAAGATTATAGTCTGCTCTACATGGGCACGTAACTGGTTTCTGGAGACTGGCGCCTGTGTCTGGTAGTCGCGGTAGTTTCTATACATAGGAAGCACGCGGGGTAGATTGTCATCTATGTGACCAGGTTGTCCGGAATTTGACTGTGCTCGGCTTAATGTCGAGTAAGTCGAGTGTTAAGTGCATGATCCCCAGCGGGATTTACAAGATGCCCGGTGAAATATGCCTATCACTATTGTTGTTGGCTTGCCCGCATGACGACATATTGTGAAAATGCATGTAAGTAGGTAAGTTAGAGGGTAAACTAAGCGGACATGATATTCTAATCCCAAGATTGTCCAAGCAACGAGCATAATACCTGAGTTAATAGATTCAAGTAGAGTCTGCTCTGTCCTCGTGGGTGAGGCGTTCGCTACGAGCTTAAGAGCAGCTTATACGTTTGCTAAGGCAAACCACTTAGGCCCTTGATTCCTTCAAGTTAGAAGGGTTTAACTGTTTGACTGTGACAATATAATTACATGCTCGAAAAGCACTTTCGTCCCAGCACAAGAGTCGCCTCTATTGTCTGTGGTAAACGGTATGGCTAATGAGGTAAACTTAGGATCGCTTAAAAGAATGTACCCACATTCATTATTATTTGAAGGGACTAACTTGACGCATTTTGGAGAGTGTATATCGGGACTTGCTGTTGATATGAGCACTTCTTTCCCAGCCGGGTACCGTCGCAGATGATGCAGCCGTGAAAGTCTTGGAAAACTGGTAGTCCCCGTAAGATGCTCACAACTGTAGTGATTCCTGGTTTATCAACTGGCAAAGAAACATTAAACATAAGGACCAGCTCAAAATACGGTGAGTGTAGACTCCGAATACAAGTAGGTTATCATTTGAAATCAACTCGGACCTGACTATCAGGCGAAACTGTTACTGCGCGTTGTGTCGCCACTCTCTCTGATCTGTTATCAATGATTATAGACAAAGTGTAGGCAGATATGACAATTGAAAAATGAGGCGCAGTATCACAAAATATACAGCTTTGTATATTTGCAAGTTTAGTCTCAACTGGCACTTAAGATCTTACCTCCCTCCCCAACCTTTCAGACTTGTCATCGTTTTATAAAAGATAACTAGGTTAGATAGATCATAGAAGCCTAATCTGTTAACTCTCACCGATTACAGTGCCAAGCTTTGCCAAGAAAGAGTCAATTGTTACCCTATGCAGATGGCACCAATGGGGTAGAGCCTCAAGCGGATCTTCAAAGAAGTAAAGCCGGGATCATATTCTCTTGGAGTTGGGGCTGATTTGCTGATGCCATGTTCGGGGCACAATGTTTGGGGTGCCAACATAACATACAGCAGTAGGTACTGCTGTACATCTGTACTGTGTACGTGGAAATGCCGTACCGCACCGTTGTCATTCCGCTTTTCTGATCTACGATCTACGATAGAGCCTCAAAAACAATCCAAACATCAAAATCTTACTCAACTCTCAAATAGGACGCGCGTCGTATATGGTATATGCAATGGTTTTCAATCTCACTCGTTCAAGACTAAGCCCTAATTAAGTATGAATATGGAAGGGGCTCAACCAAGATTCTAAAGCCACCTAATAAGAGATTTATTTGTAGGGTCCCCCTCATCAGCTCAACCTATCAGCTGTCATGTAACCACATAACCAAAAGAGACACCCCCAACATGCATAAGCAGGACATCGCCGACTTGTAGAGATACATACCTATCTAACCCTGGGTGCTGGTGCGACCCTTTCTTTGCTACTCTAAGCTCTCCCACCCGAAGAGACCGGGCTGGACGTCGAATAGCAAGCCGGGGCCATTTTCGATACTCCAAACTAGGTCGGGAAGGCTTTGTATTTGCCTCTTCTTCCCTTTTGATACCCTTAGTCTTCGAAATCGAAGAGGCTGGCAATCTCGACAAGGGAATATGCACCTCTAGCTAACGCTCAGCTACCCGTATTTTGGATTCGTAGCCTTTCGGAGCAAAGATTATGGTGTAGAGGGTCTCTTCCATCGATGCTACGCAGTCCTCTCGATTGAATACCTGGAAGGATTTCGGATGAGTAGTATTACAATCCAGGGCCCTGACCCCGCCTGAAATAGCAGTATTAAGTCTTAATTGTAAAAAGCCCGACATTTTGTCAAAGCTGCGGTAGATCTAACCGCACCGCCTGCAAATGGCGGCTCCTTCCGCCGTCTTTATCATCCTTTCGCTCCTATCACTCATAACTCCCACGCTTGGCGCTGCGGCCCGCTTCGCAGCAGTCGAGGATGCGGCGATCCTACCATTCGGAGCTGCTGGCATTGCGCCGCGGTGGTACGCAGAGGGCATCCCGGCGATACCTGCGCAGCCCCTCAGCCGCAACCCGGAGCGTGTCTTCTTAGACGGGGACAGTGAAGAAGGAGAAGAGCTTTGGGCACGAGACATCACCCAGTGCGGGGCCGGCAACCACAGCTGCGTCGAATTGGGTCCGTTTGGGGCTCAAAAGTGCTGCGACAACGACCGGTACTGCTACTTGAATGAGGACTCGGAACCCAAGTGCTGCTCAATAGGCATAAAATGCGAGGATTCACCGTGCGAACCGGACCAGCGCTTCTGCAATGAAACATTAACCATCACCACCACCATCGCCGTCACTGACAGGCCTGACACTACCGAGATACCGACAGGGACGAACAGCGGGAGTGGGCATGGGGGTAATATTACGGTCCTCGTGACACACAGCACCGTCCCGGGATGCTGTAACCGCCAATGCGGCACGAGTTCTTTCCAATGCGAGTCGGCGTTCGGCGGGCAGTGCTGCGCGAACGGGAACAAGTGTGGTGACGGTTCGCTGTGCATCGGAAATATGCCCGCGTCGACGAGCACTTCCATCTCGACCATTGTGTCCGAGATTCCCCCCGGCTGCACCGCCGCTTCGCAATTCCTTTGCGAAGCGACCGACGGGGGCGGATGCTGCGACACGGGATCCATCTGTACCTTCCAGTCCGTCGCGCCGGCCACCTCGTCACCCGTTTGCTCGCCCGATCCCAACTTCGCGGACGGGGATAGCTCTTCGGGGGCCCTGTCAAGCGGCGCGCGCGTCGGCATCGGCGTCGGCGTCGCTTTGGGCGCCGCTGTCGTCATCGCGGCCATAACGTGGTTCTGTATTTATCGGCGGAAGAAAGACAGAGCCAGCAAGTCGAACGTATCAGCGCATGAGATGCGAGAGAACGGCGGGGCCGCGGGCGCAGCCGCGGGTGCGGGCACAACAGGCCCGAGAGCAGGAGGTGGCGGGAGAGGAGGTGGCGGGAGAGGAGGAGGAGGAGGAGGCGGAGGCTTGGCTGGAAGACTGGCTAGGGGCCCGCGCAACCGTTACTCGCTCATGACGGCGGGGCCCCCGACGCCGTGGACAGGTCGTTCGGAGTTCTCAGAGACGAGCGGGCCGACCATCTCGTCGGCGCGTCCGCCTCTGCACGAGCACGGCCGCGTATATAGCTATTTTGGCCCCACTGCTATAGCAGGCCCTTTCACGGAACGAGACGAGGATGGTGATGCCGGACATAACGACGCGGATGCTCGAATGGCCGCCGCCGCCACAACCCCACCCACTGGTGGCCCTCTATCGAGTGATAGCACTGGCCCTTTTGTGACTCCAAGCTCCATGCCATATCACCCCGATCACATTTTGAGACCGATAGAGATCGGCGATAGCAACGATGCGCAGAAGGCCATTGAGAAGGAGGGAGAGAGAGGGATTGGTGAACCGGTCGAGGTCGAGTCACCGACCCACGGAGGTGCCACTACCGAGGTAGTTTATGAACTTATGGGTAGTTTGGGAACCGAGTCTCCTCTTAAACCAGATGGAGCTACTGGTCATTCAACCGATAAAAGGCAGTTGCCGGGACCATCAGAAGAATAATGCGAATAATATGTTAATGTGGGAGCGGAAGCAAGTGATACCACACCATCAGGATGACGAAGGAAAAAGACTGTTATGAGAAACTTTGTTGATATATAATCGCAGCAGACCTGCAGTTTATCTAGCATACAATGTGCCAGACATGCGTTAATAAGAGAGAGTATGATGTCACCTTATTATACCCATTTTGTTTCCACTCATTACTTCAGCCAAGATGAAGAATTCCCAGGTCAAGAGCGACATAAAACGCCAGTTCGCCAGTTTCGCCAAACCACCAAACTCCGACCGACTGCGCAACGGTACTGGAGGATATGTACATTACTGGTAGTAGTCGATATGACCCCATTTTTTTCAGACCCATTTCTTGTTCGCAGCCAAGGGTGCTCCATAGGCACCCTGAAACCCAACATAAACGCCAAATCCTGTCAAAAGCCGAGTGTGAACACACATAGATACAGAGAAAGAGAGGTAGAAGAAGAGTGAAAGGACGACAAGATATGTAGCGCTCCCGGACTACGACACCACTCCTCCAAACAGCGTATTCTGTCGCAGATCTTTGACAAGCTCCTCAACACTATTCAGGTGTCGGCCCAGCAAGGCCTGCTTCTCCTCCTGAGTGCGAGTAACGCAGCCATCAGCGGAGCGTGGTCGCGCACCACTCGCCGACGAAAATGCCTTTACGAGCTTGCTAGGGCTGCGCTGTAGCAATCCCGGCATGGAGTCGCGCGGCGTCGCGCTGGGGATCGACGGAGTCTCAGGCATGAGGTAGAAGTAGAGGAACTCGATGAGTTTGAGCTTGACGTCGCGGCTAGTGCTTCGAGAGCGGAAGAGCGAAGTCACGGCAAGGAGGCCGTCGAGATTTTCAAATGTGCGAGTGTTCTGGGGCGTGTCGATGAGCGCAGTAACGAGCGCCAGGAGGGTAGCCGATTGAATCGCCGGGCAAAAGTCAGGTTCAATAAGGTCCAGAAGAAGCTATCACAAGAAAGTTGTTAACACCACCAACAACCTAGGCTGTCGCGGACAGATCAGCCGAAGGATGGATGCGTGCTTACATTCATGTACATTTCCCTAGAGAAGAGGGCCTTGCTGGGTGGGTGAAGCAGCATTAGCCCTTGAATCAGATCCAGCGCATTCAGTATGAGAAGATCATTCGATCCATCGCTGCCCTTCGCTAGCAAGCGATCGAGCGTATTGACGAGGCGCACGGCAACATTCCACTCGAAACCCTCCTGTAGCTTGAAGAATTCGTAGAAGGCTGGATCGTCGGCCAGCTCAGAAAGGTTCTTGCTCGTCGGAAGGGATTCTTGATCATGATCTTGGCCTGGATCTCTGGCCATCGATGCGCGACGGTCTTTGCTGGTTTCTGATCGCGAGAGACAGATATTGGCTAGAAGCCCCTCGACTTGGCGCAGACCTTTTCGGATTTTAACCCCATCATAGGAAGAGAGATTATCGAATGCGAGCGACAGTAGGTTCTCCATGGTGTGCGTTTCCGTGAGGTCCTCGAAATCTATGGATTTTGTTGATTTTTCTAGGTCTCGCAAGTGCGATCAGTAATGGTAGGTAGTGTACACGGAGAGCAAAAAACGATCAAGGCGAGCCGAAATGTAAGCGGCAGCAAAACTGTTAATACAAAAGAGACGAAGGGAAGGAATGGGGATCAAAACAGAGAATCTCAGTGTTGCTCTAAAGTGACCAAAAGAATGCGACCATTATGCTCAGAGAGGCCGGTACGTACTAATTGCCTTCGAATTGCCTTCGAATTGCGCATCAAATAATGGGCAACTAGACTAAATGGAACACTTGTTGACACAGCAACGGATAGCCTAGGTTCTTACAGGGTAAGCGTTGGACCCACACAAATAACTCCACAGAATTGTTAATGGGGTACATACCTTATTAGTAGGGTAAGGTAGGCGATCACTAGCACAATGGCTGCACTGTCGATACATTAGAGTTGCTACCTATCGATAAGTCTTCCAACAAATGGCCTTGGATGTAGGTACAGCATCATCGTGCGGAGGTGTATAGAGGTACAGAGCTGTAATACCTACCGTAGCTAATGTTGCTCAAATTAGATACTAAGCCAGTTGGATCTTGCATTACGGTATATAATTCAAAACTACATATTATCACCTGGTCGTGACGGTTAACTTGGGTGTTCCGATCTTGATTACGCAATAGTAGGGTCTCCGGAAAGCGTTGTATTTGAGCGGGGATGACTTGATCTAAAACGTCCTCACATAACACCTCTATCGCCCCGCCGCAAAGCCCGCCGGAGACGGGAGCCGTCTGAACAACAGCGAAAGCCTGAAGGTACAGTAGGTAGTTTATAGTGTTACAAAGTATGCCTGATAGGTAATTGCCTGCGTGTCTCACATTAAACCACGAAACAGAAGGCAATGTACGTAATTATTTCCCATGAAAGATGCAACTTATTGTTGGTACCTTGAGGACTACAGGTATTAATAGGCAACGAACACAGCAGCTTCAAGAGTCCCGAGGCTATATACATTGTGCCTCGTGGATACTGCCCGCCAACTGGTACCTACCCACATACACACTAGTGCCTGGATCTCAGAAAGGCTCCAAGCTGCATCTGTAAGTACGTACGTACCTACTACAGGTGGCTTACCTTACATAGTACCTAGGTATCGAAGTGTTTCGAGCGGGAGAGTCAAAGGGAGGATCAGTCCTACGTCCCTACGTACTGCCTATCGGAGCGCTTGACTTTAAAACGCAGCCTGGAAGGTCCCTTACTTCCAATAGGCAGCGACAATTGTCATGGCTGCCAACTTTAACACGAACTCGGATGCCGGTATCCCTAGTGCCGCCACCAGTACATCTCCTATAAACTTCCCGTCACCAAACGCAATCCCCCCTAGAACTTCCTCTACTGGTTACACCATACCTTCACCTCCTGTCAAGTCCGTCCTTCGCCCTGTACCGGAGTCCAACTGGCTGGCCCAGAGTGTTCATACACATCGAAGAGCGCCATCCGCATCCTTATCTCCTACTACCAGTCAGCATCCTAGTCAGCATCACTTGGCCGACATGTCCTCATCCGCGCCTAAGGATCCCGAGAGCTATGCTACCGATGACTTCAACTTCGGTACGCTGAAGCCATGGCCACAAAGGAAGGAAAAGATTCTCACAGAGCCGTTTGACTATTTAATGTCTCATCCGGGGAAGGACATCCGCACACTCTTGATCAACGCCTTCAACCTCTGGCTGAAAGTGCCCCATGATAAGCTCAGTATCATTGCCAAAGTCGTGGCTATGCTCCACACCGCGTCGTTGCTTGTCGACGATGTTGAAGACGGGTCAGTGCTTCGACGGGGAGTACCGGTAGCGCATAACATTTTCGGCACGGCCCAAACTATCAATTCGGCCAATTATATTTACTTCCAAGCCCTAGATGAGATTCAGAAGCTTCAGAACCCCAATGTCGTAAAAATATTTGCAGAGGAACTGATCAACCTCCACCGCGGACAAGGGATGGACCTCCACTGGAGAGACTCACTTACCTGTCCGACCGAGGAGGAGTACCTGGAGATGGTGAGCAACAAGACCGGCGGGCTGTTCCGGCTAGCTATCAAGCTGATGGAGGCCGAGTCCAGCGTGACTCTCGACTGCGTACCACTGGTGAACCTGCTGGGCATAATATTCCAGATCCAAGACGACTACCGCAATCTACAAAGCCCGGAGTACGGGCAAAACAAAGGGTTATGTGAAGATTTGACCGAGGGAAAATTCTCCTTTGTCATCATACACAGTATCCGCGCGCAGTCGGACGACCGGCAGCTGATCAACATCCTAAAGCAAAAGACGCAGGACGACGCGGTCAAGCGTTATGCTGTTGAATATATGCACAGCACTGGCAGCTTTGAATATACTAAGAAAGTCCTGGATATACTCATCAAGCGCGCAAGAAAGACGGCCGATGAGCTCGGCGAGAACAAGGAAGCTAGTATCGGCATCCATAAGATTCTCGACAAACTCGTTGTTTGAGTCGTTACCTGATGCCCATGACACAGACGATGGTACCATATGTGGCAGAATCTCGTCAATCCGAAGCACGACAAAACAGGAATTTATCTCAGAAAAGCGAATGATTTGGAAAGGGATTTGAATATGAATTGCTGGATAATTAAAGGAGCGAATCCATATTTGCTCAACTTTTACCCATCCTCCGGGTAATATTAGTGTCAGCGGTAGACATCTCCTTTGCGGCAGGGTTTAACTTTGAGTTTTCCACTTTTAGTATAAGGAATGGAGCCATTTCTATTTGTTTGCTATCGTGGATCTGACTTATTAGATATTTAACCTCTCGCTCCTTGGTGAGTAGAATGGGCAATCCTTACGTATCTAGTCCAAAGCATGACTTCGGCGACGGATCTCAGGGCTCTGGAGCAGGTATATTTCGACCAAACCTGGTTCCCTAGTCATCTTCGCCAGACAGATTCCTATATCCTCGACGATGTACCACATTGTCACTCTAAAGCAACAATATTGATGACTGCCCCTCCTCTACATGCTTATGAGGTATCTACTAAAAGCAACTCTGGGGATATCTATACAACTCATAAAGATGAGCCACTCCATTCATTTGAACGCCTGCCATCGTGGCACTAGAGATTTCGTCGTTCTTAGTACGACTTTCCTTGCTTGTGTATGGTTCTTCCCGGTCCATTTCCCTAATTCAATACAATCTCGTGCCTTGTCGTGTTTTATGCCGACACCTTGGCACTGAACTTGGAAGCGGCCTTGTCGAATAACTCGGCCTTTTCCTCAATGTCTACGAGCAGGGGGTGCTCGGGAGCTTTCTTCTTTAGGGAACTATAAAAAGCAAAAGTGTAACAGTTAGCGACCGCATATTTATTCCTTGGATGTAGCAGGAATGAGAAGGATGGAAATTGTTCCAGCAGGTCGGTGATTGTGAGTGTGTAAGTCTCGGGCGTACCTAATTTGCTCGGCAGGACTCTTGCCCGTGATGACAGTCAGGACGAGTAGGTTCGCTATGGCGTCGGCGTAGTCGGGCTGTTTCTGTAGGACCTGTCCGAGGGCCGCCTCGGCCTCCTCAACGCGGCCGAGGTGTAGCTCGCAAACAGCTTGCGATACGAGGCTCACGATCGATGATGTGGCAGGCGCTTGGGCTAGCTCCTCGAATACGTAGAAGGCTTGTTGGTATTTCTCGCCGCCCTGTTGTTGGAGGGAGAGATCAGTAAGTACTAGGTGGCCTATGGTTTGTTTGGTTTGCGAGTATAGAGTTCGAAGATAGAAGGGCATAATTGCCTAGGAGGAGAAGAGGTAGTATATCGAACGTACCAGTCGTAGTCCAACCCATGATTCTGCTAGGTTCACCAAGAGACTATCTTGGGCCCATCTCCGGGCTGCTGCTACTTCTTTCACGGCGAGGTCTGTCCGGTTTTGCTGGAGGTGGATTTGTGTGATGAGGGTGATAGCGTCGACTGCATGTAAAGATATGTATTAGCCGTACTCAATCTCTCCAGCTGACACTCGGTTCGCATATAGCGTAAAGACAGGCAGGGGCTAGGCAGAAGGTACTCACGGCTTCCAGAGTGTTTTGATAAGAGTGCGAGAGCTTCGTCTGACTTGCCGGCCGCCTGCAACACGGTACCGCCGAGCACCTGGACGGTCTGGTTGTCGCCGGCCGACTGCGCAAGCTCCTCGATAGCCTGCACAGCCTCGTCTGTCTGGCCCAAAGCCGATTGCGCCAGGGCGGCGACGGCTGCGAATTCGGGCTCCGAGGTCTCGCCCTGTACGTCGGCGAGCACGTCCTCCGCCTGTCCCAGTGCGATGCGCGCCCTCAGGATCAGGACTCTAGCGGGGACTTCATTTTCGGCCGATAGTGACGATATGTCGAAGTCGACTACTTCCTCGTACTGCCCTTGGTGGAAGGAATTGTGGATGTTGATTAATTCGCCTTCCGCTGAGTAGGGGTCCATGGTGGGCGGTCTGGGTTTTGTTCTGTTTGCTCGGTTTCGGTCGATTCGGGTGTTTGATGATACTGAAATGTGTTAAACTTGCTGTTCCCGTCCAATGGAACTTGTTTCTGTGTTGCTGCTCTATTTGCGTATTGGAGAGTCCTGGGCATAGAGGGGGGAACTTCCAATCTTTGTTCGAGGTACGTCCACTACAACGTGGCCGGGATGTTGAGTGGCCGGGCAGTTGCCAGCTGGCCGCTAATTCCAATCGAACTTTAGCTGCGGCACCAGTGAGACAAATAAGAAAGCGAAGCGCAGAAAACCATTAGCGCAGTTAGGAATCGAGCCCAACTCCACACTTATACTAACCTCTCTGACAGACTGTCACACGCTAACCTAATCAAAATGGTCCATTTGCTCTGAGTTTACAGATGTAGCGCAATGAAGAGACTAGCCGAAGAACGACGTCAGGCACGCTATACCTAATGAAGATGGACTTGGAACGGCCCATCTGTTCTAGGTTTAGCGCAGCAAAGAGACCAGCACTTGTATGCTGTACTAGGTATGAAATGGAGGGGTGGGGGGATAATGACTAATAGAAGGGTAGTTCCCTGACTTCATATCACAACAAAGCATTGCACCAAAGAACAAATTATTGTTTCAGACGCTTCATATATATATATATATAGGGCTGCCACTTGTAAAGACATATGAGCTGACTCTTGCTCGACTGCTTTCCTCACGTCATCAAGTCAGTCAAGTCAGAACCCAGCATCCCAGAAGTAGTGGTTGCGAGTCATAAGCATCGCATGCCTTGAGGCCCAAAATAGTGTTCGTCTATACATAGCAGGTAGCTAACCTCATCCCATACCCCCTAGGAGGCTTGAGACACTGCAACGAAGCACTCACCAGACGTTGAAGAGTCATCATCACCTTCATCTACATTATTTCTAAACCCTTCTTTGCTATATCAACACTTTACAGGCCATGAATGGTGCTTTACACTCAAGACATGGGAATTAGAAGGCCCCTTAATCGGGGCAATGACAAAGAATCGGTTCGTGAGCGAGGGCACGACGACGGCAATGATGACAACGGAAAGCTTCCAGAGAAAATAGATAAATTTCGGAGGCTAAATCGGTAAAACGGCAGGAAACGTATGAAGAGGAACGGTAGTGAGAAGCTGGACCATTGGGACAATAGCTCTGATGGAGGAACTCGTTTATGTCAAGTTAGCAGATGGAACAGATACTCATGTACAAGAAAGGGGTTAAGTGAATCTTATACGAAGCTAACAAACAGAGCACATGCTTTCATATAAGGAAGGGGTTAAGCGAACTTTAGACAAGTTAACAAACGGAACAGAATATTCTCACATAATGAAGGAAGGCAGATTATAGGACTCCCGATGAGAGAAAAATCCAGTTCACTAATAACACCCACTCACCTCAAAAATGGATGGCTAATATCGAGCATTCGCTGCACACAAGTGCATGAACCACCATTCCACGCCTTCTAAAATCTCACATGGCAACCTAGAGCATTCAATCGGGGGTTCGCCGACATGCTCCGCTATAATTTCATAAGTACCAATATTTAGGGGCTCTTAGGAACGTTCCGGCAGGGTAGTAGTACGATTCTTACATATTCTACTCTTGGTAGTTACCAAGCTTTGGTATCTACCCTCGCAGCTACATAGCCTACCTTGGATTTTCTACTTCTACTTTGCCTCCCACCCTTGCATCGTGATCAGCACCCCTACACTCTCACACACAAGCACATACAAGATCCCGTCGCTCGCATCACTGGAATTGCTTGGTCCTACTGTAGCCTGCCTTAGGATATTTCCAACTTCACCGTTCAGCTCTATCTCGGCTGTCATGTCTACATTGACAGTCGCTCTGTCTAGACCACATTGGCATATATCATGAGCGTCAAATTCGTTTTGGTCCACGTTGCCTACATCTTGGTCATCACACCCTCGCCTACCATCTCCTTGGCCTAGCCCTCTCTCCATATTCGTCATCTTCATACTCACCAGTCGTGCTTTAAGCTATCACCATGTCGAACCACCTGCTGAGCACTTCGGCCGCTTTCCGCCAGCGAGAACAACCAGAGGAAGTTCAACAAGGCGGCGGCTCAGACCTGGCGCACCTGTTGAAGCGCATCCACGAATCGTCACTAGAGGACAAGCCTCTCTGGCGATCTAGTGCCGGGATCCAAACACTGCCTGACGATCAGAAGTATTTCGACCTATCTGAAACCAACTTCGATCTCACCAACCTTCCTCCCGCTCTCGCGAACCTTGAAAACCCCCCCTTCGTCGAACCCGTTCATTGGACTTGCCAAGTTGCGCCGTCCCTCATCAATGCTATCCTAAAGTATAACGTCGATCACCCTTATGACTCGATCGAAGTTGGTGCGATGATGACCATGATTGCCGGTGACCTACGCCCCCGTGTCGGATTTGAAGAAAACTTCGCCGCCGTGTTTGGTGAGCAGGTCTACTCGGACCTTGACTCAGAGATAATTCGTTGCGTGCAAGAAGACGATGTCAAGTTTTTGTTTTTCGGCGGCACTAGAATCATTCATAACTCCTATCTTGAAGCTTGGTATTTGATGGTTGTCGACATCGAGGATTCTACCCTCTACTTCATCGACCCCCTTTGTTCATCCGAGGATCTCAAGACGCAGCAGAAGACAGTCTTCTATCATATGCGTCGCCTCTGGGAAAACAGCATATCAGCCACGGGCAGGCGGATCCCTGCTCCAAAGATTGCCATAAACCTACCCCTGGCTCAGCAGACTCGTGCCATAAGCTCGCCAATCGCAAGTATGCTCAATGCCTTTCTAATTCTTCGAGAGCCGAAGAAAGTGTTAGGCTACGTGGGTAAGGATCACACAGCATTCGAACTCCGTAGGGATTTCTCGAATGGCCTCATTAATTTATTTGGACGCTGCCTTTCACGCAACGTCCATCCCTTCTGGGAGCCGGCCTCGGTCGGTCTCCCCGAGAGACCGTCGTATCTGGAACCCCTGCCGCCCGTGTCCTGCGAAGACGACGTGCTCACCAGAGCTCTCAAAGTACGCAAAGGAATGATGGGACATGTCACTCAGCTGCTTCAGTCAATGTACGGGAGCCTGCCAGTGCTCTCTGATAACTTTTACGTTCCCCGCCAACCTACTTCTCCACGCATTATCGACGCCCACGAGGCATTGTACGAGCCGCACACTTCACGTGCTAATAAGTTAATGATCGGTCGAAGGCCCGTCGACGGATCTGATGTCTTAGTTTGGCGAGGTGACATCGGCCCCCGTCTTGCGAATGCGCTCTTGCTATACGAGAAGAAGCTCCCTCTATCATCACCCGAAACCGGTGCCCTATTACACATGCTTCTCGTCGAGTTTTTCCCCGGCGGTCAACGGCCACGACATCCTACAGTGATGATCGAGCACGTATTCGGAAGCTTCCTTCATAGAGGCGCTGGTCGATATATGTCCTGGGAGTCCGGTGTCTTGAAGTCTAAGCCGCAATTTTTGATCTTGGGACGATATCAGACGTCGTCGTACCCTCACAAGTATATCATCATTGTTGAAGTTGCGACTGGGAGAACTTATTGCTTTGATTCGATGACGAAACAGGACAACCGAGACGAACACATGGACGTCTTCGATACTCTTCGGAAGAGGTGGTCTGCCCGCTTTGCACAATTCCCTCCCATCCAGCAGATGATAGAACTTCCCTCGTACATGTCAATGGAATCTAGTGCTTCCGGCTATCTTTGCGCTTATCACATCTACCTACTGTTCCGCACGCCTGTCAAGCTATGGGAACTCCAAAACGGCGACGTGGAGGCCACAAAGAGAGACGTTGACACCATCATGAAGGCAGTCACAGAGTATATCGGAATCAAAGTTGGCACTAGCCTAGACTCGGCCCCAGAACATCACCCATATACGAGAGACCCTTTCGTAGACAGCGGCCCGGAAGAGGAGGTGCCCGAGAGAAGCGCTCAATTCAAGAGGAGTGCGGACGAGAACGACGACGAGCCACATGAGAGCTTCGCAAAACGCCCAAAGAGAAGTCTCACCTTTGCGCTTCCTCGGGTAAGTGTGATCTCAGCCCATAGCGCACATGTTGTTATAGACAGACTGGACAGCCACTAACGACAAATGATTGTAGCAAGCCCCAATTAGGTCCATGCAGACCGAGTTCATGAAACGCCTCGAAGAGGCGAAGAAGCAGCACACCCGCATGCCGATGGTCCCAAGCTACTCTGTCCCCGACATTCCGAGAGAGTTGGAGGGGCAGAGAGAGCGCCGTGTCCGCAGAGCTTGTCAGGCTGCACGCCGAAGGCGCGAGGGCGCACCATCTCCCCCCGAACGAGGGAGCAAATAGAAGTTGATAGTCCCCTCGCCTGTTTTTTTGCAAATATATACTTATTCCATCATTCTCTCGTTAAATATGAATTGCTCGAGTGAACCATGTCTTTGTAATATTATTCTCTTTGACGTCATTTACAATATCACCTATCTAATAGATAAGGAAAAACTTAATTTGTGTATAAATCACTTATAACGAAGACGAATAAGCATGTAAAAGGGCCTTGAACGGAAGATACGCATCATAATTCAACTCTCTAGACGCCGGTTCCTACTGTGATAACACGGGCAGGTGTGGGCAGCATTAGGGTCGGAGATGAAGGACAAGTCGAGAGGACGGCCGGGCGGAACAATCCCCATGCTCGAGTGAAATGGGTACCGGTGTGCGTGTCACCGGAAGGACATTACTTGACGGCTCGGAGTAAGTCAAAACAAGAGGATGTCGCCCTGTTTCTTCTCAGAGACGGACCACGTTTGCGTATTCTAACTCCCATCTCCAGACTACTTATGCGCACCTGTTAGAGAGCACCAGTAGGGATGGACTGTTCGCCTCGCGGAGTCCCCATGGGGCGGTTACCGGCAGGTCTAGCTACATGACGCTAGGTTAGGAATGAAGACACGGTAGCACCGCGCCGCGTCGCTTCAATCACACGTCGTTTCGTTCCAAAAGAGCTTTTCGCGCCGAAAAGTAAAAAAAAAAACGCATAAATAAGGCAACTAGCACAGCGTCGCAACAGATTGAATTTTGCCGCCAATGAGGTAATGTAGGTAGGTATATATAGCCAGTACACACTTATTATGGGCATTATTGACAACCCCTGCCGAACAGGTATTTTAGAACGAGCCGACCTTCCATTCTCGTCCGGGCGACACACCCGACAACAAAAAGATTTCTTCCATCCATCAATATACCTCAGACGACTGTATTTCCGATCCGGGACAGGCTTTTTGCGGTGCGGAACACTACGCATTCTATATTATAGGCTTTATAACCTAGGTACACAAGCAGGTAACAGTGCAGCGCGGTTGTCCAACAAACGCTAGAGAATAGGTATGTATGTATGCCTCGGTTTTTATATTCTTCTGTATTTTAAGCGCACCTTTCACGTTCAACGACAGAGCAATGATGCTGCTAGGTAACCCCACTAAACAAGGGGGTAGATCGGGTTCTAGAATGATGAGGGGAACATGTTTTATCTCCCGCATTCTAGGGACACTCCCTTGAAATAAAAAAAAAAAACCTCTCGGTTTAAGTCGCACATTCTTAGCCCGGGAAATGCTACATCGGACGAATAAACCAGACCATGGCCTTGATCTTTGTAGGATATCGTAACCTGCAGCACATTACCACCTGACTCGACCTGACCTTACATTACATTCCCTTACCTTGTCCCCTTGCCCTGGCCCGGCCGTTGTTTCTTTCTGGTGGGTTTTCTTTCCCTTCATAACCTTAACGACACGAAAACGGGCCCCTGGCGAGAGAGGGTGAGAGACACGTGAGCGCAACACATGTCGCCGACGTAACGGTTCGGCCCTTGGTGGTTAGTCGCTTGGACTAGGGGCTCGGTTCGGGTTTCGTTGATGCCACGCCATGTTCAAAAGCTCGTACTTAGGTTAGCTAGCTAGCTTTGTAAATAAATACAAGAATGGTGCCACGGCACGGGGAAGCAAGCTTCTTCTCAGACAGAACGTGCCTACTGTCCCGTCCCGTCCCGTTTCCACCCCTTGACCCCCCGCAAACGCAAACGAAAAACAAGGTGATTTGATCAGAAGACAGACAAGACAAATGTTCCCACGATCAAGCCTCGTCCTCGGCCTTGCGGCCACGGGATCCCTCGTCGCCGCGGGTCCTTGCGACATCTATTCCGCGGGCGGCACACCCTGCGTCGCCGCGCACAGCACTACCCGCGCCTTGTACAGCTCCTACAGCGGGTCTCTGTACCAGGTGAAGCGAGGGTCCGACAACACGACAACCAACATCGCGGCCTCGTCCGCTGGCGGCGTGGCCAACGCCGCGGCCCAGGACTCCTTCTGCGCGGGGACGACCTGTCTCATCACCATTATCTACGACCAGTCTGGGCGTGGCAACCACCTGACGCAGGCTCCCCCGGGCGGGTTTAGCGGTCCCGAATCCAACGGCTATGACAACCTGGCCAGCGCTACGGGCGCGCCCGTGACGCTGAACGGCAAGAAGGCCTACGGCGTCTTCGTGTCCCCGGGGACGGGGTACAGAAACAACAACCCCAGCGGCATAGCGAAGGGCGACCAGGCCGAGGGCATGTACGCCGTCATCGACGGCACGCACTATAACGGGGGCTGCTGCTTCGACTACGGCAATGCCGAGACCAACAGCCGGGACACGGGCAACGGACACATGGAGGCCATCTACTACGGCGACAACACGGTTTGGGGCAGCGGTAACGGGAAGGGTCCGTGGATCATGGCAGATCTCGAGAACAACTTGTTCTCGGGCTCCCGGACGGGGAATAACGCCGGTAACCCGTCCATCTCGTGGCGTTTCGTCACAGCCGCCGTCAAGGGAGGACCCAACCAGTGGGCCATCCGCGGCGCGAACGCCGCGTCGGGTTCTTCCCTCTCGACGATCTATAGCGGCGCGCGGCCCAGCCAGTCCGGCTATAACCCCATGAGCAAGGAGGGCGCGATCATCCTGGGCATCGGCGGCGACAACAGCATCAGCGCGCAGGGGACGTTCTACGAAGGGGTCATGACATCGGGATACCCGTCCGACGCGACGGAGAATTCCGTGCAGGCGGACGTCGCGGCAGCCAAATATGCCACCACGTCTCTAAACAGCGGATCGACGGGCTTGAGCGTCGGGGCATCCGTATCCTTCCGCGCCACGACGTCGGGGTACACGACGCGGTACCTGACGCACTCGGGCAGCGCCATCAACACGCAGGTGGTCTCCTCGTCGTCCAGCTCGGCGCTGAAGCAACAAGCCAGCTGGACGGTTCGCGCGGGCTTGGCCGGAAACAGCGACTGCTTCTCCTTCGAGTCCAAGGATACGCCGGGGAGCTACATCCGACACTACAATTTCGAGCTCCAGCTCGTCGCCAACGACGGCAGCAAGCAGATGCACGAGGACGCGACCTTCTGCGCTCTCTCCGGCTTCAATGGCCAAGGGGCTAGCATCCGCGCCTGGGGTTACCCCACACGCTATATCCGCCACTATAACAATGTCGGCTATGTTGCGAGCAATGGCGGTGTTAAAACGTTTGATGCCGCTGCTTCGTTCCACGATGATGCCAGTTGGGTTGTCAGCGCTAGCTTTGCTTAAGTTTGCGGTCTACTAAGTGGGCGGTATTCATGCGGTTCAAGTGTAGTGCATGGACCGAGTCTTGAATAAAAATATTGGTAGTTTCTAGCTAAGTTAGTTAATGTCATTTTATGTCAGCTTAGTTGCCCGCTGTACTCATAGAAAGGAGCGAACAAGCAATCTTGCCATTAACCCGACGACGGCCGGGCCCGCCATCCTTCAGTCTGTAACAGCTTAAAATATGTCTATAAAGTAGTCTTTATTGTATGTAGTATTTGCATATTATGTGTGTAAGCATTATTATACTTACCACTTTATTACATATAGGAACTGTTTAAAAAATCACGATCGCGTAAACATACGGCTTCCCAGTAATCATACAGCAATACTACCTCATGCATAGAGCTGGATCTAAGTCTGCAAGACTGATATGACGATGATAGTAACAAGAAGTTAAGGCGTCGTGGAGTAGTCCGTCGCTAACGCATCCCGACCACAGCAATTGTGAAGACGTCACGTACAAGTGACAGCGTATGATGCTTTTGGAAGTTTAAGCTAGGTAGGTATATCAAGTATATCATCTAGTGTAGTACTTAATCCTCCTCGTAATAGGATATCGCGTCTATTAAATCTAGCTTAGGAAGTGGCATGAATACCACCTTTAGCAACAATACCACAGCGCCTCCAGCCTTCACTCCAAACCTCCAACCCCCCTAAACAAGGCCCTAGCAATAAACGCCAGCTTATCATCAATCATAGAACTTTACCACCCCGCCAGAGAATACCACCAGGATAATACCTGCTTCCAGCAAGACGGAGGAGATATCACGTCATTATCAAGTAACACCCAGCGCCTCAAGCCATCTCCAACTGATATCCTCCTTCTTCAAGACCCTGCCCATGCCCATCTTCTCCCTGATCTCTATCTCCACAACATGTAACTTGCTCCCCTGTCTCCAAAACACCCTCAACCTCCCAGACTCGGAGGAGACGCCCATGGCGGCGTGTTCTTCCTGGGGTTTCAGGGCGCCACGGAGCGAGGAAAGGTCCGCGATGACGCGCGCCGTCTGTCCCTGCAGGTCGGCGCAGAGCACGCGGTTGCGCTGATCTAAAAGATAGACCAGGTGGCTGTGTGGCGGGGCCCGAGCGGCACTGCACCGGATGCGGAAGTCCGGGACGCTGTTGTTATTGTTTGCTGGAGTAGGGGGAAGGAATCGGTCGCGCGGCGTTAGAAATAACGGGTATGGCGTCGTTGTCATGCCTGTGATGACTCCTGCGGAGAGGACGGGGTGGAAATAGATTGTTGTGAGACCGAGACCGTCCTGGTGGAGGTGCGCGTGCGTCAGATACAGGAATTCAGAATGAGCAATGTCAAGTCGCTTACCGTAGGCATCCTGCACGGCCACATCGTCAACGGAGAGTTAGAGCCCGGCTCGCATGGCCAGACGTGCGTGAACACTACGTCATCATCCTCGGAGCGCATAGAGTCGCGCTTCTGCGTCGACACGGCCAAGCACGAGCTATCGTCCGAGAAGCTGAGCGCCTGAAACCTCGCCGTCGAAGGGTTCGTAAGGTCGGGGATAGGCAGCACCCTCATCCACTGCTGCTCGGCGCCCTGGTAGTGGAAGAGCACAACTTTTGTACCGAAGCCTACGGCGACGAAGGCGTTGTTTGGCGAAATGGCGAGGCAGCGGGCTTCCGTCTGGTCGTCTAGAGGGTATATGCTTGACCGCTCCGTCAAGCCACTGCAATGTAAGATGAAGAGAGATAGCCGCTACCGAAGTATTAAATCTTGGGATCGAGTTAAGAAGGGCGAGGGGCGATGGTATAATACAACTTACTCGCTGGTTGGCCACGGTGTGTGCGGCTATAGCGGATATCCATTCGCTCCCTTCCACAGCAAATCTTATACTGACCGTCCGATCCATATCGCGTTTACCAGGAAGCATCTCGCCGAGATTTATATACCGATGAACTGAGGTTTCTAATTCGATCCTCACCAGAGCTTCGCTGTCCTTTTTCCACACTAGCACGGCATTACCCGTAAGCGCAAAGGTGAAGGCCATGAACTTGGGTAGCTCCGAATCATTGCTTTCCTGTGAGTAGGTCGACTTAGGTGGCGCCTTCTTGCCCTCCGTCTTCGTTTTTGACCCGGGCCATTTGATATTGAAGCGGCCATTGCGCTTCTGTTCCACAGGTGCCACTTGGGTCGCTGTTGGAATGCGCGGTGATGTGTTAGCGCGGAGTCTCTCGAGATGGCTATCTATGATTCCCAGCGACTCGATCGGCTCTGGTAGTGTGGGACTGGGAGGATTCCGCATCAATGACGCCGTCTCAAAGGACGCGGAAGAATTTTGAGACACACTTCCACTTGGTATGTGGGCGTATTGAAGAGGCTTTGGTTGATTTGCTGTCGGCCACGTTGAAGCGAACCGTTCTAAAGAAAGTGGTGGTGTCAACGTGATATTTGACGTTATGGGTGATCCAGTTGGCGCGAAGCAGAGCGACGGAATCTGTCGCGCCCTAGCCATATACTGGCCGCATGCCGGACATAGTGAAGGAGATTGCTCGAAGTCGAAAAGCCCTGTCTATGTCGGCCGGTTAGCGACGTCTTGGATAAGGCGCGTGAGGCTTACAGAGGAAGTGGAATCTCTTCTTGGACCAAGGCGGTCGAGCTGAACGATATGAAGACTCGGGCAGTCGACTACAAAGTATATCTCGTGGGCCGAATGATATACGGGTATCTTCTCTTCAGATTCTTTCATTTTAGTCAAGATTCTACATGACGGTGTAACTCTCTATATGCAACAACATTAATAGCAGATACCTGCGCGGCATGCTCAACTAGGCAAACGTTGTAATTGAAGTGCGCGTGCAGAACGAGCAGTCACACTGGCATTGAACGCACTTCTATCGGTTCTACAACGCTAGCATGAAGGGATGGCTTAGTCAAATGCCTGCTCACAGCGACCAGTATTGATGGTTTGGAGTGACTAACGTTTAATGGACGGGGACACTGCGCAAGGAAGTTGTCAGCGAATAGCCGTAAAACTCATTGGATATCCCACTCCGTGTGGCAATCCTTAGTGCCGCCACTCACAACAGCAAATGCAGAGGTGAAAATCTCACCTGCAGGTTGGGAATGGGAACGCCAATTTTGTGATAGTGTTCAGGTAACACTAGTCGGATTATGTCATATGCCCTATGCAGGACCTCCAAGCAAATGCTCTCAACTACCTGGCATTATAGACCAGGTACCTTTTCCTAAACAAGAGACAAGACATCTACTATCTCATAGTCAATAGACAAGAGTTCTTCACATTCGAGAACTGATGAGTTCAAGTGATCGATGGCATCCTTAGCCCGCGTATTGCTATTCGCATTACTATTGTTCAAGCACAAGCAAGATTGCCCCTCATGGGAATGACCTCATTATCTCTGTGAGTGCAGAGGGCGGTTGTGGCGCTTTGAGTGTGGTCGTATCGTTGGTGCGGACGTGGATGGTGTTGACTTGATCTTTCGCGAATGGAGGGGTCCCCAAAATGCAGTCAGACACATCTGATTAAGCAGAATGGCACCGAATATCTGCACCTACGTTGCTCAGCTTTGAGTGGTCGAGTGACACAGTCCAATCCAACCCCGAGGCCCTGGGTGAGATCTTCGTGATGGCGTCGGCAACAATGTGATCGGGCACCTCTCAGGAGCCCGAGCCATTATGAATGCGGTGATGATAGGCTTGGCGAGGCAGCTGTCGCGTACTGGTCTGCCGCACTAAGCCTATATCAACTATGTCAGCTTCTTTACAGAGCCATTCAAGATACGAGAATGGGCGGTAAGATTGAATTTGTTCGATAGCAGGCAGGCAATCCCACGGTACAACGCACAGGCATGGATTCAACCTTGGGCTGTAGCCGTTGTGAATCCCGGGTTGGCTAACTTCAGCCCTGTGTGAAATGGCATGCATTTCCGAATCTATAAGCCAAGGCCTAAGTTCGTTTTATCTTTCTACTTGATTTTTATATGCTTGAGCTCGTGAACAGGTAGCCCCAAGAGAGCGCGACGCCGGCCGTGAAAACGTTTGCTCAGAAGTTTTAATCAATTTAGAGTATCGCCGCGTGTGACAAAATGCCTTCAAAGGACGAATATTCGGAAAAGCCGACATCGTCGCGGCCAACGTCTGAGGCGCTGGCAGCGCGCGAATTAATGGAGTATCCCAAGACTCCAGCAACTCAACTCCGGTAAGAACCGTTACCCGGCTAACATCGTAGCAGCCATGATTAACTCGGATCTAGACCGATGCTCTCGGAACACCATGTTAATATGATGTCCTTCTCTCAATGCATCGGCATCGGACTCTTTCTCCAGACAGGAAGAATCATATACTTGTCAGGACCGGGCCTGGCAACGATAGCGTATATTCTTGCTGGGACCATATTATGGTCCTGCGCCTCCTGTTTGGGTGAAATGGCAGCGCTTTTCCCCGTCAAGGGACCTATTATTGAGTTTCCGCGGCGTTTCCTCGATGAGTCGTTGGGGTTTAGTGCTGGATGGCTTGCGTGGTGTGTGAACCTCTCTTAACCCTCGTCGTCTTTGGGTGCTAAAGAAGCTAGGTTCTCTTGGATCATCCTCATCGCAGCAGAACTTGTCGCAATCACCCATATTTTCAAGTTCGAGTACCCTCCAGAATTGTTAGCAGAAGCCGGTTATCCAGATCCGACACTTTCATTTCGACCGCGGGTGTGTCTAGGCTTCCTGATTATGTTCTGGCTTGGCTACTTTGTCTCATGAACGTTGCTGACAAGTAACCCTGAACAGATCTCACCGGCTGTACTCGTATTCAGTTTTCTCGTAATTATGCTACTGATCAATATGTTACCTGTTAGACAACTCGGTCGGATAGAGTATATATTTGGGTTGATCAAAATGCTCTTTATCAGCTTAATGATTATTCTGAATGTAGCTCTGCAGATTCAAAGACCACTTGGGCAGGAAGCTCTTTGGACATATAATGACCCTTACAGCTTCAAATCCAGCAATATAACGCTACCGAGTGGCTATGTTGCGACTGGCGGAGGGGCTCAGCTTGGTGCTTTCGTAAGTAGACCCGTGTTACAAAACCGAAAACGGCGGGCGGATATAAATTGACCTTAACGCATCTCAACATAGTGGGATTCTTTAAATTCTTGTCTATTCGGATTAATCGGATTTGAGACCATCGCTATCACGGCAGCCGAGAACCGCGATTTGCGCACCGAGGAGACAGTCAAGATTGGGACGCGAAAGATAGCACTGCGCATCATACTGCTTTACACATTAGCGACGTTCACGGTTGGCTTCAACGTGCCGTACACTTACCCCTTAATCGTCGACCACAAGATCATATCTTTTGGCTACGGGCAGAACTGCGTATTCGTCATCTCGCCGGTGTTGAACCGGCTTCGCGGATGGCCATACTTCATCAACGACTTCATCATCTTCTCTGCGACGACGGCGGGCGCGAATGGGCTGTATAATGCATCGAGGACGTTGCATGCCATGGCGAACATACCCGAGGTATGGCCGGAGTTTGCTCCGATTCAGACGCTGCGTCGGAGACTGCAGCGCACGAGCTATGGTGTCCCACACGCTGCAGTCCTCTTCAGTGCTGCCCTTGGCATGATCGGGTTCCTCGCAGTTAATGACGATTCCCAGTTGGTACGTTCTGTACCAAATCGGCATTCCAACTTCAAGCCTAATACTAGACCTGCAGATACTCGGTAGACTCGTTCGATTCTCGGTTACACTGCTGACGATCACATATGGCCTCATGGCTGCCTCTTTTCTGTCTTTCTTCAGAAGGTAAGGCAGTCTTCGTTCCTCCGAACTGACATTGGGATGCTAAGAGGAAATAGCCTTAAAGCGGCTGCTGAAGGCAGAGACGAGAACATCGATAACAAAGACGACCCGGCGATTCGTCGCCTATACGACCGCCAGAATCCCCAGTACCCCTATAGGTCTCATGGGCAGTGGCTGCGAGGGGTTTACGCCCTGTTTGGGTGTAGTCTTCTTGTTCTGTTCAACGGGTGGCGGACCTTCTCGCCTCCGTTCAGCGCGGGCGATTTTGTAGCGTGCTACATAGGGGTATGACACAGTCCATCAGGCATTTTCACTGTTTAGAATCTTCCAGTCATGCTCACCAAGTATCAGGTTATACTACTTATCGTGTTGGCGGTGTTCTACCAGATCAAGTTTTGGGGTTGGAACCCTCGCAACTGGCAGCGGAGAGCCACCAACGAATTACAGATACCGCGACCAGAAATCGCGACCTCCATCCCGCGAAGGGGACAGCTAGCGCTAGTAGACACTGATAACCTCTTCCTCTGGGAGAACGCGAAGATCTTTGGAAACTGGCTTTGGATATGGTTGAGGTAGACATCTCTGACAAGAAATGTTAGCATCACAAGGAAGCTGGTAAAGGTGCGCGTAATACATAAGATTTATTTTACAACTGGACGTCGCTATAGCCTCGCTGGCTTTGAATCGATAGGCGGTATCAGGGGGTAGGACGGAACCTTGGAAACCCTGGCCTGGTGTGCCCTGTGTAAAGTTGTTCAGGGGGCTTGTATAGCGCCCTTAAGATGCTGCTACAAGTAGGGTAGCGCATACCTAGAACTGATCACTAGGTAGGGAGTTTGACCGCTGAAAATCCGCAATATTCCAGCGCATTTCGAAACTGAGGCCGTCCATGGCAAAACACATTTAATTGTCTTGAACTCTAATCAGAAGCAATGGTATAAAAGGATTCGAGTTACGATTTCCTCTTCATATTTTGTGACATGACATCAGAGCTAAGTATTTACTCAGGCGCCCAGCCTTCCGTGTACTTTAGATTCATACTACTGAAGGATAAGACTAAGAACTACCTTATGTAGACAAACACCAGCTATGGGTATGATTTGGGGGCTGTGTTCCCGTCGTGACTGTTCGTTTCCCTCACTCTCTTTGTAGGCATATTATAGGGGTGATGGAAGATAATACCTTGAATTCGCCATACTACGCACACTTGCTGCCTCTATGAAAGAGCGAAAGTCCGCACGTGTTATACATATATCTACAACTTCGAAATCACCCTACTCTCTGGGATTCTGACAAAGATCCCGGCCGCTCCCTTCGCATTATCAAGGGCAACCTCCTGACAATCTTCCACAGGAACATCATTAGCAAACTGCACAACCACAAAATCAATCGACGAACCAGGCGGTCCGAGCGCAATCATCGGCGCATGCCATGTCCCCGGAGCATACGTGACGGCCTGCTCGCCGGTAACCACGAACGTCTTCAGTCTCGTCAGATCAGGGAGGCCGGGTCCCGGTAACCTCGTCCCGTCCTTAGTAGGTGGCGATGTGGGTGTTGGCATAGGCAACTTCTCATCTTCCGCGGTGATGGTATCTAGCGTAGGCGCGACAATGACGAGATATCGCTTGCTCTTGTCGGCTGTAAGGGGGATGAAAGTCTGAGAAGTGAAGGGATGACGTTCTAGGACTTGGACTTCGACACTACCCCCCACTTCCTTTTTCCCTTCCACTCCCCCTTTCTTTGGGGAAGAAACGAGCATCCGCGCCCCAGAAACAAACATAGTCGTCCTAGCAGTCGCCTTCTTCCCGCTAGGCGCCGAAGCGTACAGGTCCCGCGGCGTCGACGTCGTTGTTATCCCCCTGTACTGGATCGCGGTCCCCTGGTTAACGGACACAGCGCCGCAGGGAAGCAATCCGCGGGAAATGGCCTCGGGAGACGTGTTGGACGGCCTGCACTCTGGGCGCGGGTTCGCGATCACGTCACCGAAGGCGGCGAAGGCGTCGCGGGTTAGTGGTGAAGCTGTCAGGATGAGCGGCGACTCCCGCGTGAGGGGTGTTGGTATTGTCCGTACGAGCATGATGACGAAGAAAAGTAGGTGTTGTCTTTTTTTAGTGAATTGAAGCTATGATTCTCAAGCAGACTAAGTACGCTGTGCTGCGTGATACAAGTAGGTTAGGAATGGCTGGGGTGGAAGTATTGGGGTTGGTTGGTTTAGTAGGTTAACCGTTCAGAGGCAATTCAGTGGATCTTCCTCCGTTCCCTTCCTGCGTTCCCTTCCTCCGTCCCCGGCCACGGTCTCGGCCTGGAATCAACCATGAATTACGCAACCTGACAGTATCAAATATTCTCGTGAGGTTCCTTCGCTTACGAGTTACCGTTGCATTCTCACACAAGTCAATCATTAGCATCTGAACACTGGGCTTATTTTGGGTTTTTTAATTTTACTTGTTTTTTTGCGGGTTTCTAATTTTTCCACCTATCGTACAATTTTCTGCAAGCCTCAGTGCGCACTCAATCATCCAGCCAGGTGTTTCTCCTTCCAGAACCCGGTCCATCTCCCCATGCTCCCTCAGGCTTTTTTTTTTTTTTTTTTTTTTTTTTTTTTTTTTTTTTTTTTTTTTTTTTTTTTTTTTTTTGTTTTTTTTTTTTTTTTTTTTTTTTCTTTTCTTTTTCCTCTTTTCTTTCTGTTTTTTTTTTTTTTTTTTTTTTTTTTTTTTTTGTACGTATCATTGTCGGAACTAGATCGTATGGGCATCGTCTTTGAACCGTAATCCTGTAGCAACGAGTTAGCTTGATGTGATCTCAATAGGGTGGCAGAAAAAGATATAAAAATTGTCAGACTTACCAGTGTCAACAGACAAGATAACGCGCATGATTGTTTAACAGTCTAGAACCCCATATTGTGTTGCACCAACCAATTCTTTTCGTTGGTAAGAGTCCAGACATCTTCACTGTGGAGACCAGATGTAAGCTCTTCCTAAGGCTTATCATCACTTGGTGCATCCTCCATCTCGATATCGACATCCATCTGTGAACCATCGGGAACGGCAGCTTCCTGGCGCGTGTCGTCGGTATCCTCATCAGTAGGCCAATCCTCAAAGTAACAGACAAGATTTTGGCCGATGACATTTCCGTCCCTGGGGCGAATGAAGGCTCGCTTTCGCAGCTGAAGAAGATCGACTTCAAACGAGTTGGCGCTCACGAAGTAGTAAACGTAGACATGCTTCTTCTGGCCATATCGAATCACACGGCCTTTGGCTTGCTTCACGCACTTCTCAAACTCGCGTTGTTGGGAGAAGATGGGAGTGTTGACGAACATGACATGGTTTGCATCCTGCAAGTTCGATCCGGCGGCTTCCTCTGATTTGAGCTCCAAGAAGCGAAGCCTCGTCTTTTGATCTTCGGACCCGAGAACATACCGGATGCGATTCCTATCAAGTAGCCCGCATATCTCGTCGCGCTGCTTCTCAAACTGCCAGAAGAGGAGAATGCTGTCGTCAGTTTTGCCAAGGATTTGCTCGATCGCGTTGACAATGTGGCGCGTTTTCGAACTATGCTCCTTCTGTCCTCCATTCATGGGCATGAAGCAGGTGCGAATTTGTTCAATCGGGATCAAGCGCTTAGGCAAAAGCGCCGAACAGCCGCTGCCATTGGGATACTTGCGAGATTTGATGTGGCCGCAGGCTTCGATGTTCTCGTGGCTCTTGCAGATGAAATGCCCACATCCGGGGACGAAGACTAGTGGACCAGAAGTAGACTCGCACGCATTACATGCAGGCGAATCGACCCCATCGAAAAGCGTCTGAGCGGCTGTAAGCTGCTTTGCTGCGACCGCGACAGCCTCCTTGGCGATATTTATCTCCAGGATGATGTCGCATATTTCTGCCTCTGTGGCAGAATAGTTGACACTGCGCAGTTTTCTCGGTTCGAAGAGAATTGGGTACGTCCCCTGGTCGTTTCTTTGTCTGGGCTTAGTAGTCTTACGGTTCGAGAACCTTTTAGCTTTTGCCGCCCTTTCGGCCTCTTCCCTCTCCTCACGCTCCGCTAGATGGTGCATCAGATCCTTCAGTGCTTTGGCGCCACTAACATTCTGATCAACTGGCTGGAGCTCCGCGAGAAGTTCCAGCTGGTCCTCTTCTCTGATTCTTTTGACGATGTCTGCGTCGAACTTGAAATATTTCCAGATACCGGCATTTTGTGATGTGAGAACACCGGAGAGGAGAACTTCGTCAGGCGCGTCTTCCGTTAGATGGGCCGGTATGCCCTTAGAACCAAAGAGAGAGTGGACGACTGCTTCAAGCGATTCCACGCCACCAAAGGTCTCGGCAGTCCCGCTCACAATATCCCTGATAAAGCGGGCCAAATCCTCAACAATGGATATTACGGATGGGTTGGGCTTTTGGCGAGTCGTTCTCGTTTTAATTTCTTCGGACCTCCGAGCGATAAGCCATAGCGCAACATCCATAATTCTCTTCAGGTCGGCCTCAGCAGCGATTAGGCGCTTCCTGCGACGTTCGATCAGGTCTCCCACGCCTCCCCAAGTGCCGCCGCATTCGACAGACGCAACGTAGGCTAAGGCATAGCCGGCGTAAAGTGGATCTTCGTGATCGAGGCTAGTCAGATCGATCTGATGCCTCTTGGCTAGGGTTTTAGTCTCCGAGTTCTGGCTCTGAAATTCTGTCTGGACATCTATGTACCGGGCGAGCTCGCTCCGGGTCATGCGCGAGCAATAAACTTGCTCAGTCACCGGTATCTTACCTAGGCCCACCTCGTCGAAGGGGTTGGCACTGGCAAAATGTGCGAGGAACTTATGTCCCTGTTCAACTCGCCCGGTGATGCTTCTATCGGAGAACAACCTACTATAGGAGAGTTGCTCCTCCGTAGAGTCGTGGGCTAAAGCGACGGGTCCCTCGGCGATGAGCGGTATACCCGGGCGTAGCTTCACCGGCCGAGCTACATGAACATTGAGTGTTGTAGCAAGCTCACAGACGGCTTGAAGATTGTCCGTAGGCGGGGTTGCTGACAATACCCATTTCGAGCCAGCCTGTGCGTTCTTCACAAACAGAGAGGAGAAGAAATTCGTGTAGCTGGCTTCATCAAAGATCAATCGAGAAAATCTGAAGGCCTCGAGAAGGAGGAAGCCATTCTTGTCAACGAAGTCTTCTTCCTGCAACGGGTTATACTTGGGTTCCTGCAGGCTTTGTGAACCTTTTGAGTCCTTTATCTTCGGCCACTCGAAACGTTCTGGCGTTGTCTTTTCATAATCGTCTCTAACATAGCCCCAATGTGTTAGCAGACGTTTTTGCCGCCCGTTGACGGTCTGGATTCGGTCAGTGTTGAAAATGAGCGGGTTGTAGCCATCAACATGGACACGAGCATGAATCAATGCGTCCTCATACCAATCCTGGAAAGCACCAAGCTCATTGGGATGGATTGGGGCCGCCGTAGCCTTCTTGAAGAGACCCGGGGGATGGGCCAGAGAACCTGCATATTTCCCCAGTTCGACATAATACTTATCACAAAGCACCTTTTTGTTCACAATGATGACCTTGGCCGCCTTCATTTTATCTAGCACCGTAATAGGCTGAGCAGTTCGTCGCCTCTTCTGACCGTTCGCTGATGAAACTACGGCAGGGCCGCTGCCAAGGCTAATTTGAAGGCCATCGGTGCTCTTGATGGTCAGAATATCGTGGCCACTCCAACCGAGAAATTTCTTAATCTCTGACTCCCATTGGTCCACTAGGTGCGATGGCGCAATTACGAGAGTCGCCGCCAAAACCAGGGTGTTCGTATTGTTGGTAGACCGGAGAATGTGGGCTTCGTGTTCGTCAGAAGCACGCTGAGCACCCATTAGAGCAAGAGAGACAACAGTTTTTCCGTAGCCGACATCGTCTGCAAGGGCGCCACCTCGAACTTTGACGTTACGCTGTGCGGTGGCAGTGATACTTAAATTCAGATCGTTAATCGTGCATTCCTCGCTCTCGCGTTCGGCAAATGCGGGAGGGTCACACTCCTGACGTATCATCCAGGCCAGTGAGTACATTTGTGATTTACTCAGTCTCAATCCACCAACGAAGGGGACCCGAAATTCTTGTAAGACGCCGTCCTGGTCCAGAGCCTTCAGAGAATTGTCGAAAGACTCGAAACGCAAGTTCGGGCTGTTCAATGACTCCTTCTTGATATCGATTCTTGTGATGATGGCGCCAACCTGTTGACGATCGCTTTTCAGCGTCGGCAGGTAACTCCGTGCGCGGTGCTGAATCATATCGACATTAATCTCATAATTGGCGGTCACTTCACTGCTTGAGCCACCATTAGGCTTGATGTTCAGCATAACCCGGAATGGGTCACCGGCAATTTTCAAGGCTTCCCGAAAGCACCTCACGTCATCAGAGAGGCGATAAGGCCGTCGAACATCTACATAACCTTTTTTCCCCTTTGGCATTAGGGTTTCAACCCAATGGATATCAGGTTCTGGGGGTGAGCAAGTCACACAATCTTCGCTCTCCAGTTGGCTTGAGCCTTCAACGCCGTGAAGCTTGACGTTGGCCGGTGCCAAAAGATCAAATACAGCCGTGTAATCTGAACGCCCAACTGCTGTCCACGCTGGGCGGTCAGATTGGTATTTCCAAAGCATCGCATAATTTTCGTCAAGCGTATTGACGACCATTTTCACACTAGCCAGCGTCTTGCCCCGGTGCCCTTGGTTAATCGCAGGCAAATGATCTATCGGCGATATGTACTGAGAGCCAACGGAGGGCGTGCTGGCAAATTGTGTCGTGCCGTTGTGAGCCTCCACCGCCATCTGCCAATAACCTTTGACTAGTGCTTTAACACTGGCTTCAGCGGACTGTGGCGTCCACTCCGGGGGGAAACTGACGACCAGATCGCGCCGCTCATGTTTCTCTAATACGCGAGAGCTATCCGAAATGACAAAGCAATCTTCCTTTGCCGGACCCAAGCACGCGGTATCCTTGAAGAGGTATAGTCTCTGTCTTCCTCCGGGATTGGTTTGGTCAACGGAGACATGCAGACTGTTCTCGGCGGCATCGCACTCGGGGTGATGCTTGTACGTTCCCGAAATGGACTCTAGATCGCCATGAATCTGGCTCGGAGCGGAGTCGATTCCGCTTACGAGTACGTCGACGGAGGCGTCATTTGTTCGCGTAACGCTCACTTTAAAGGAGACGGCCGTGAACGACCAAAACTCCCATGAACGCCGTCCTGGTAAATATGATTTAGTACCATCCAATACAACTTGACGTCCCAAGGGCTGTGACAGGTGTTGTGGTTTTATTCCAAGGTACTTGCATAACTGCTGGCCATGACCAAACCAGGGGTCGACAAGCAAATACCATCTAAGAGATTTCTCAGCAATAACAGCTTGAAGTTTGAAAGACCATTTTCCATCCTGTGCCGAGTAACAGATTGTCACCTCTTCGGATACGAGGACCTTGGTGTAAGCAAACAGGGCCGATCTCAAGGCGTGAACGAGTTGACTCTCTGGGGAGTCTGTCGTTGAACCCGAGCGTAACTGAAGCTGCTCGACAGATTCATCGATAATATGGGTAATGGCCGTAGGGAAACGTTTCATGATTTCATGAGGTACCATGTCATTCATGATCGGATTCTCTATCGGCTTGAAATGTTGAAACGTATGCGCCGGGTTACCTGCGCAATTTGCACAGCGAATTGTATCACAGACAACGCACTGTTGCAACTTGTCAGTGCTGTATTTGGCGCCACCGTTACAGTAGCAATATCGGCGACACTGTTTGGCCAAGTCCAAAACAGCCCTTACGTCATCATATGCCTTTTCAGTATTGTCTCCTTGTTGGGTACAGTGATGATCGAGCGGCATCAATGCCTTCTCTTCTCTGTTGGCATTATACTCCGATTTGACTGGGGGCAACAGGCCCCGGTGTTTTCCTGGAAAATGCTTGTGGAGGGCCAAGATTAACGAGAGAATTCCAGCTCCCACGACTGTTGAGGACATAGCATTACCAGCTAGATCGCGAAGCTGTTCCTGAGACTCTCGAGTGAGATCTAGATCTCGGAGGGGCAAGCCTTGTAGTTTGAGAGCCTCGAATCCGGATACGAGTCTGCCTTGGTTCGTAATGAGATTGATCCCGCGCGGTGTCAAACACCCAGTAATGCCAAACTGCGTGCTTGGCCGTCCTCGGTCGATGTTTTGGGAGACGTCAATGATTTGACTCTTGAACCGGACGTCGTAATGCTCGCCCGGCTTCTTACTATCACCAGGCAGTATGCATCGGAAGTAGTAAATGTCCATACAGTCTAATGCTCGAGTTCCCAAACTCTTGAGTAGCAGCCGGTCTATCCTGTCGTAAGGCAGTGTGATTCCGGGCTTGCCCCAGCCCGTGAATGGGCGATCATGCCCTACACCAATGTCCCGGCGTAGTCGGGCGTGGCGAAGTCCGCTACGTACCCACTTGTCCGGCTTCGTCTTGTTCGGGTTCAAGCCACTGGCTATGGTCTTTTCAGATTCGTCCTGACGCGCTTTTAGGGTGAACGCATCATTGGGTGCGAGCAACCAATCTCGTACAGGGGATGAAGCAGGACGTCTCAACTTGTCCAGTTGTTTTGCCCACATATCGACCATGTTCTCGGCTGCTTTGGCGCCGATGAGTTCACAATCGACGGCGACGGCGTAAGTGCGGCTTCTCGTCTGGGGGATGTAGAAGTCCTTGGTGTCCAGGAACTTATACTTAGCCTTGTAGCCAACAGCACGAAAGAAGAGATTGCACATGGTATTCCACGGAGCGTTCCTCACGTTCTCTATGATGACCGTCTTGGGGCGATGCTTGTTGATGTAGCACATCATGCTAAGAAACGTCAGACTCGACGAACCAAGCACATCCTTCGAGGAGTGAAGCAAAAGCGGATTGATCGAATCGAGCCATTGACGGAACTCGTCGAAGAAGTCAGGCCGGAGAGAGTCTGTCTCCTTGTGTCGCAGAAATTCCTGGGCGAGCTCTACACCATCCCCAACAACGCCAAGATCGGATATACGCTGAGAATTAAGGCTTGAAAAGTCCACGCAGGCAGTACCTGCAACAAGCAGGTCGATGTTCTCAGGGATGACACGGAGATCCCCCAAAGAGGTAGGGCTTCGTAACTAGTTAGCAAGCCATCATGGACAACGTGAGTATAGAAGAGGATTCCGTCCTGGAGAAGGGCAAATAAGGTACTTACGCTTCACCTCCACTTGGGACTGCAAAGTCGGTGACGTCTCGGAAGACAATGCTGCCTGGCGCGTTCCGAGAAATGTACGCCTGCTTAAAGGGCTCGATTTCGACACTGAAAACATGTTCGAACGTAACAAGTCTTTGGGTGGAGTCTTGATCGTGATACTGGAATGATTCTTGAATGAGCTTAAGAGCGAAGATCGGTGCCTCGGTACCTGAGCAGATCGTTCCTACTCGAAAGTGGAATCCACCTTGAGCAGCAATCGTCCGTAGCTCTGATTTGCACTTGCTCAGCATATCGCGAAAAGCCGGTCGCACATCAGTGATCGGCGGTAGGGAGACGGCTAGACCCTTTCCCGACGGGAGGTTTTCGGAACCCGGGTCCTCCTCTGCATCATTATCAGCAGAATCATAGCTATCGTCCGCCGATGCTTCGTCAGGAAAGTCATCAGCAGGGATGCTGGTTTTCTGGCGCCGGCGTGGTGCCATGGCGAAAAGCAAAGTCCGCAAGGCAAATTACCGCTTAATTACACCCTAGGAGACTCGACAGGCGCAGAGTACTGTGTTCAGTGAGGATTGATGGTGACAGCAAATAGAAGGATACGGCGATGGATTCAGATTTGCAATGAATTGAATGCAGAAGAAAGCCAGATGGAAACTTCTCAGGTTTAAGGGAATCAATGAAGTGCAAAGAGATTTTTAAGAGGCACAGCAAGCAACAGCTGAGGTAAGATTCAACTTGCTTCTGGGACACTTTACAAAGAGAAGACTCAGATGCGTGGATGAGGCAGGATGAGCTGGGTAGGAGAGTAGATGGAAGTGAGAAGTTTGGGTGGAAGAATGGGAGGTATCTGATGGTAATGGAAAAGTTCTTCTGGCAAGTACCAAAAGCCTCCAACTCTATGCCTAAGGCTTGCTAGAACTGGTCAACAATAAGGTCTCCGCTTCTGCGTTTGGTACATACATCGACTGCCATGTCGGCGCCGACTAAGCAAACAATGGCTTCCATGGGCCCCGCAATATGAGGGGTCAGAGACGAGGGGCAAGGGCAGGAGTAAGGGCAGGAGGCAGGGCGAGGGATACTCGGCGACATGGTACCAGTGCACATGATGCGTGAAGACCGGGGGCTTCAACCCCCGGAGGAAGCACCTAGAGTACGACATATAGGCCCCTGGAGAGAGACCAGGAACCTAACTAGAATAGAATCTTCAAATATGGCTTTGGCTAGTAGATAGCTATAGGTTGTAATTTTTTGCCATTTTAGACAGCATAAGAAGGCACCGGGACAGGCTGTCACACGATAGCATAGTGACAAAGCGAGAAGCTAGCAGCAGGACTTTCCCATACAGAGATAATCAAACCGCATGACCGCATCAGATGACAAACTCTGGTTGTTATATGCCGTCTAATCGACAGCCAAAAACCAGTGTATAACACCATTATTTATGGTAGCTCACTTAGAATGCTCCAAGGTACTGGTGCATACTAAGGTCATCTATTTGTGATAAATGAGAACAGGTGTTGGCCAGTTTCGTTGATCTCGAAGTGTTGTTGTCCTTATTGACTCGCACAAAGATGAGCTAACGGCACCCATCCGCCACAGCGAGTCGACAGTCCATGTAACTCGAGCCTTGCGGATAGACAGACCGCTTTTTGCTGCTGGGTTTCCCTGACAGGGAGGGAATCTGGCTTGTAACGGACGAGAAGCTTCCGGGGTTTGACGAAACTGCACTCGAAGAGAGCAAATGATTGAGTCCCGATGACTGAATTGTGATCATACTAGTGAGAAGAGCAAGATATCAGTCTACACAAGGTAAATCGCAAATGCCCCTAGGAATTCACCAAAAGCGACTCGACTAACTGTTTCAGAAGGGGTGACAAAGTGGCCACCTTTGTTGGCCACGGTGCCAAGGCTACAAAATAGCTGCCTGGAAGAAAACCATGTTGTCTCGAGATCTCGCAACTGATGTGACAATCACAAGCTGGTGCTTTATATTTCACCATCAACCAGGCGGTGCCAAGTTTCTGTCCCCTTCATGTTCCAGTACCGAGGTCCCCGGTGCGATGGACCATTTTGCTTGGTACACGCTGTGAAGTGAAGCTGCGAGCCCGCCAGCCCCATGGCGGAGCGTTATGCCAGGGCATTATATCACTCCCTCTGCTTCTCCGCTCTGCCCAAGCCGGGAAGAACCAGAAGTGGTATGGGAGCCTCTACGAGACCACGGTGGAAAGATGGTTTGCGTGAGATTGTTGACGAAGCGCAACATCCAACAGCGCCGAATGCTACAACAAAATCTCGATGACGAATTGAAGGTTCGAGATGGGACTATCAACTACCAAACCAACATCTGGGCACGTAGATTACTTGCCTAAGCGTCGATCCGGGTGAAGATATTCAGAAAACAGCAGCTGCTATCTACTGTATGTACGGTACATTAGGTAATTTCGGGTCTGTCCGATCTTGTTTGGTCACCGAACAATTCTCCGATGAATAGCCGATATTGGTCTCCGACCCATCCTTCCAAGAGTTCAGATGAAAGAAGTTGACCGGTAGATACACCCTTGACCACATCCGTAGATTTAGGCGCACCACCTTGCCAAGTGACGGAATGATAGAAGATGTTTGGAAGTTTATAGCTAGCAAACTTGTTTTCGAGAGAAGAGAGATTTTAGGGGGACAAATTACAATCAATTCGGTTAAACAAGTTCAGCCCAGTACAGGTACGAGCAGTCCGTACAGACTTCTGATGTGAATTGTAATTCATTAGATCATGGGTTAAGTAGCATTTTGGTGATACTGTAGGTCTGACGATCATGGCGTTTGTGCACAAGTCCCTTTCAAGTATGTAGGCCGGGTTTTGATTAGGTCCAACCAGGGGGCGGAGCGCACATACCTGGAAAAGAACTCCGAAGGGCTGACTTTTGACAGTGCAGTTGCCAGTCCCGTACCTGCCTCCACTGGGTAGGTAGATGCTTGGCAGTAAAGCCGCACTCCAGCCACAGGAGCTGAACAGAACAAACATCAACCAGCCCAGAAGCTAAGCACCAGAGGTGAGCAATAAAGTGATACTTATCGCTGCATACTTCCAAATCCATCCTGGTCAATATGATTCCTGCTCTCGAGTCGACCGACGTGAAGAATAAGTTAGAAGACCTCTCTGGCGTAGTGTTAAGACCGGGAGAGAACCCTTATAATGCTTTGATCGAGACCTGTCACGATGATCCAGTTGAGTTTCCCCTTCTTCCAGTCTCATTCACGCCTCTAAGAGAGTGAATGAATATCATGCGACGAAGACTACAAAGTTCGGAAGGGTTGACGGTGATGACAGGCTGAGATCCAAGCATTATATGCAGCTCACCGTACTCGGCGTAACGCGCAACAAAAAGAGAAGTTCCTGGATCCCAGCTTCGAGGAGTTGATCATCGACCCTTACTTGCTTCGGCTTGAAAATCCGCATCTAGAACCAGGCTTCAAAGACACGAGTATGCCTATAAAGTCTCATTCCTCATGATGTTTGGACTCTTTCAAAAGTAGGTTGTTTATCTTCTGTGACAATCTGCTAACCTCTTCCCTACAAAACAGGATACTGCATGACTTTTTGGGGGCGACCTCCTATTCATGTGCTCGAGCTTACGCAGGTTATTCAGAAAAAGCTCCAGCTGATCGCACCAAGTACGTTACACCCAAGAAGTTTGACCATCGTCATTATCAGGTCGCGACGGATACAGGTATACGAATGCTCGTATCCACGGTCTATAGCGGCCAGTGGCACAGGGTGGTCCGGCTAAGAAGAGGGTTGTAAATATCGGCTAACCTAATCATCTAAACTAGATATATGGCTGATGCCACAGCATCGCAGTAAGTAAGCATCCATTTCAATGTCTTTTTCTTCAAGCTAGAAAGACCAGGCCTCCGCTTTCAGCCATCTTTCATATATTGGTAAATGCCTAATCATGGTGATATTCTGGGAGAACTATACGCTATCCAGACAAGTAAGCTAATGTCGCATGCTTTTTGAAGTGCATATAACGACATTGGAAATGGCGTTTTCTCGCACGGCGGACGAAATTGAGGCGATCAAGGAAGAACTGAAGCCGGCGATCCCAGCTATAGCCAGCTACACGTACCGGCACAGGACACGCCTAGTCAAGCCCATGGTCTCTTATGATTTGTCTGCCTTCGCTGTTTCATTTCTTCCAGCTGCCGGCGAGCCCGTCCTATCCCCGCCTCCGGTGGCGCCGGACAATGCTGATGTCCTTAAGCAAGGGGACAGCTACACGTACCACCACCTCAGAAGAGACATGTGGAATCAAGCAAAAGAAGCTGGCGTTACAATCGATTCGCGATACATCATTCCTAGTGCTCACATCACTTTGGGACGATACCTTACTCACGAAGACCACGCAACTCCCGAGCAAAGGAAGAAATGGGTTGATGCCATCGACGAGGTCAACAAGTGGTTAGAGGCCGAGGTGTGGGGGGAATCCGATTCTGAGCTTATTGGAGAATGGTTAGTTGGGCAAGAGAAGGGGCTTGACATTCGAGTCGGCACCCTATGGTATGGTGGAGGCCGAACAGTACTTCTAGGTGAAGGGTTCTAAGAAATCATTGCTTGTCACGTACCGTTGGATTGGTATGCAGACCGATATAGACTTGGAACCAAACACATCAATGCAAATTCTTCGAACTGCTAGGTTGATAGTATCCATTTGGCACCTGCGATATTGGGCTGCTGCCGGGAAGTACAAAACTGGAAATGTCGCTAAGATTCCTTGCTCGTCTCAGGTCTTCCGAGTGGATGGGAGCGAACCTTCCGATAATGGGTTAGGTAAACAGTCAACTGGGAAAGCCAGAACAGCTTAGTTAACCTTGTTTGTGCATTCTGGTTGACATACATAACGGGTATCGCGTGTCCACGTCGAAATGGCTTGAAAACGATGTCAATTACCCCTTCACCTAACTCAGCAGGTCTTTCCCTTGAAGGAGCGGTGTATTATGGCCCAAGTTTGTCTTGATACTCCAAAACTTAGAAAACCCGGAAACATGGTAGGCATTACCCTATCAGGTCCTGAGTGTCAAGAGTATCTCCCCAACAAGATCGGCCTAATGGGATTTGATAACGTCTGATTACCTCTTCCTGCGGCCAGACACTCGGCGGAAATGGGCTCCAGAAATAAAATCTCCATATAGTCAATCGCAAGATTATTGTCGCAGACCCGATAAAAGAGATAGATAAATTGAAGCCGGCAACGGAGAAAGGCGTGAGTCGCAGTTAGCAGTAACAAGGGCCGATTCCGCGCCGGTCACGTCACGAGGCACCGTCCAGGCCGGAAATAAGCAGCCGGTAGGTACCGACACCTAAATCGGCAGCAAGGCGCAAAAGGAAAACTGGCCCATACCATGGATGTCAGAATGGAGGATGAAGTGAGGAAGGGAGGAGTTGTTCCCGGCTGCGGCTTGCTTTATCAGGGGTTCGTTCGTTTCCATTAGCGATGGACGGCAGATACATACATACGTGAATTGTCAAATCATTGGTCTGGTCCAATGAAGACTGCAGCCGACCGTTCAAGATAGACTACATACCTTACATACATTGGCTACGGTTACAGTTACAATTCTGCAAAGCCGATCGATCACACAACGATGGTTTCCCGCGCCGTCGGCTTGACTCCGACAGCCTTGAAACTACACAGCGGCACACACCCGCTGTTGGTCAGTACCTAGGTACTGCCTAATTAGCCGCTAGTTACAACTTGACATGGCTTGGCCGCAGGAAGACACGCACATCATAAGGCAGCTAACCTAGACTAGTACTTCGTGATTGGAATTATCTATATCCTTCAAATACCGCCTGCTTAGTTTATAGATGTGCTTGCTTGGTAGGTAAGTACCTTGGTGTTGGTAGTAAAGCCTTTCCTTTTACGTATTTTCGCTAGGTAGTGGATAGGTCATCTGAGAACACTGCTGCAGGAACCGAAGGGAGAAAGCCGTCAGACCGAGTACCTATAACGGCGTGGGGTGAGCCAAATCACGAGCAAGAGTTACATATCACGGATTTGATAAATGTAACATAGGCACATACATACTTACATGTACAATTCTGCGACGTAGGAAACGCATTGCATCCGACACAGAACGAACATTCGGCATGGCCACCAATCCTAGCAGTCCAAGGAAACGACGATCAACAGATAAAAAAAATTACTCCACCGATACTCGGCATCCCGTACCCGCACCACCCCGTCATCCGATCACGATAGTCACTTTACCTATGTACTACGAAAGAGGCATCTCGTAAAGAAACAACCTAAAAGACATGTGGGAGAATTCAGCAAAGAACAATGACATCGGGCAAGTTCCCCCACCCTACAAATTGTGTCTATATGCTTACGTATAGTATCTAACCTAACCTGGATAATTACGAGGCATCTGATGAAGCTAGACACATACAGTCCATACATACCAAACTTAAAGTGCCTCCCTACGCAGACTAATGATGAATCCACCTCCCGTCGACCCGCCCTTCAACCCGCTCCTAAGTTAGGAGGAGACTGGTCTCTAGCCCTGGTCGTTTTTCTGTCTT